>Ga0209164_1001780_pt1 | contig 25744 bp, 24 predicted proteins | sample MTBNYHSulfiMetaG_FD_187458 | JGI IMG/M metagenome (GOLD analysis project Ga0209164, IMG submission 187458) | Enrichment culture microbial communities from rom New York Harbor, USA that are MTBE-degrading - MTBE-NYH (New York Harbor Sulfidogenic)... | ecosystem: Environmental > Aquatic > Marine >... | reverse complement strand
ACCACGCGTGGGTTGCATACGAATGCTGCAGCAGCAGCGACTGCGAACCGGATGGGGAATGCGAGGAGCATGCATGCGTAGCGGTTCAGAAGGCCGAGCAGCCCGAGGAGCAGCCTCCTGTTGAAGAAACAATGCCTCCGGAACAGCAGCTTCCGGAAGAGGAGGTTGTAGGGGGAGAAACTGGGCAGGAAACCACTGTGGGTGGAGAGCCGGTTACCGGAGTGCCCGCCGAAGGCGCTGAAGCGCAGCAGTCCGAAGCCTGCCTGAATATCTTCGGGATATGCTGGTACTGGTGGCTTGCATTCGTTATCGTTATGGCTGTCGCATATTATATGTGGAAGGTTCTTACAACAAGAAGATAAGTTGAGCTCATGGACGAAAAGGAGATCTCGGGTCTTAAAAGGCAGATGTCAGATGCGGATTTCATAGAGACGCATATCTCCTGGCTTTTTCTTACCGCGGATACTGTTTACAAGATAAAAAGACCGGTCAAATTCACCTTCCTTGATTTTTCAGCTCTCGGAAAGAGGAGATTCTTCTGCGAGGAAGAGGTGAGGCTGAATAGGAGGCTTGCACCCGAGATTTATCTGGGAGTCGTTCCGGTGGTCAAGCGGGGCGGGGGCATATTTTTTGAAGGGGAAGGTGAAGCACTCGATTACGCTGTGAAGATGAAAAGGCTTCCGGAAGAGAAAAAAATGGACCGTCTTCTTGAAAAAAATGAAGTTTCCGTTGCCGATGTCGAAGGAATCGCAAGGATTATCGCGGATTTCCATTCAAGGATTGATACTATACATGATGTAAGATACAGCTCTCCGGAAATCGTGAAAAGGCAGGTGGATGATCTTGCACTGCATCGCGATACCATTGAAAAGGCGTGCGGGATGGGCGCGCTCGTGGACTTTTCGTTTGAAAGGACGGACGCTTTCATGGCAGAGCACCGCGACTGGTTTGCCGAGAGGCAGAAAAAGGGGAGGATAAAGGACTGCCACGGCGACTTGCACTCTGCGAATATATTTCTAGCAGACAAAACCTATATTTTCGACTGTATAGAGTTCAGCGAGGAATTCAGGTTCATAGACACTTCAAGCGAGATTGCGTTCATGGCGATGGACCTTGACGCCTTCGGAAAGGAAAAGCTGGCAAAAGCGTTCGTCAAGAAATACGTGGAGCTGAGCGGGGATGAAGAATTGCTGTTTCTTCTGGATTATTACAAGTGCTACAGGGCGAACGTGAGGGCGAAGATTGCCGCGATAGAATACTCCCAGAAGCCGAATGAGGATTCGAAAAAGAAAATCGTGAAATACTGCAGTCTTATGGAGGGGTATGCAAAGAAACTCTGAATGGCCCTGCGGCTTTATTTTTCATAGAAGGCCCTTGCTTTCTTGTAAAAGGAAGGGTCCGCGATTTCATCGAATTTCTTTCCGAATACGATTTTCGTTTTCTCGTCCAGAAGCTTCTTTGCAGCCGCCCTCAGCTCGTCGCCGCTTGCCTCGCTCAGCTCGAGAAAATCCTCAGCATCAAGCTCGTCCTGCAGGTCTCTCGGAACCATTATAACGGCCGAGGAATACTCCATGTTTTTGAATTCGATGGCGGATGCGAAGCGAATCATCGATTGCATGAGAACGAGCTGGGGATCGGCATAAAGGAATTCCGAAAGATAGGCGCAGTATTCGTCGTAAAACACCGATGGCGATTTGGAGTATTTTTCGCGGTTGCGCACATAAAACTCTCTCTGCAGCGCATGCGTTAGCTCATGGTTTAACGAACTCAAAAGCTGCTCCCAGTTTGCCTCCTCTGCGGTATATCTAAGGTTCAGCTTTTCGCGTAATGCTAGAGCGGCCAGGTCGGTTGCAACAAGATTCTCCCTTGTCGCATAGCGGTTTTTCAATACGAAATTCCATACGTTTCTGGTCAAGAATTCCGAAGATGACAATTCGTCTATCATACTTTCCTTCTCTTCCTGCGTGCCGTTCATCGCAACGTCCGTTATCCTTTTCATCTCCTCCTTGCCTATCTTTGAGGAATCCAGAAACTTTACAAAATTAATGTACCTGTCGGTATTGGCATCGGATTTTGTGATGACCACCTCATCGGTGCATAACACGATGTTCACATGGCGGCCCGAATCGTCATACGCACCGTAATTCACGGCGCCGACGAAATTATGCGGTAGCTCCATGACAAAGGCGGTAGAGGCGGCGTCCATGATAGTGCTCCCGCTTTCCAGGACAAAAATTAAAACAGAACCCATATCCAGCTGCTTTTGTATTTTTGCAGTAGACCGCTCACCGGTTTTCTGGTTCTCCAATATGAATCTGTCTTTTTCGACCAGTGTCTTGAACTTCGGCTCATGAAATACCCTCGCGGGCTGAACCGCGTCCGAAACGATTTCCTGCTTTGCTTTTTCAGGACGGTTTACAAGCTTATACGCTGAAAATGCTGCCGCTCCCGCGAGCAAAGACGCGCCTAACAGGTAAACGGGCCAGCGGGGCGGTTTTTTACGTAAGACGGCCTCTGCCTTTCCAGTCTGCGTCCAGTTCCTAAGAGAATTCGACATGACATGATTATCTGGTGGGTAGTGTTTTTAAACATTAATTTTTGTGTTTATGCGAAATAACCCCGATTCCCACTCGGAAACGCTTTTAATCATTAACTCCGTTTTATGGACGGTCGATTTCTATGGCGTATGCCGGTAGTTTAAAGGAAAAACCCGTCATAACGGGTGTGGGATGCACCAAGTTCGGAAGTGTTCTTCAGACTCCTGAGATTAAGGGGTTGACTTTCCAGGAGCTTGCGTGCGAGGCTGCTTTTGAGGCGATGGATGAGGCGGGCATCGACCCGAAGGAGATAGACGCTTTCTACATAGGAAGCATGGTAAGCCACATTTCGCATCTTTATTCGCATCACACTCAGATGGCCGACTGGCTGGGGTTGCATCTCAAACCCGGACTGCATTTCGCAACTGCCTGTTCGACAACGAATACCGGTCTAGGACTTGCTGCAATGGGAGTTGCCTCGGGCAAGTTCAGAAATGTTCTTGTTCTGGGTGCAGAAATACTTTCGTCCACTGCAACAGACGATCCGACAGTGAGGAAGCCGCTTGACCCGACTACTTTATGGTACTGGACCGACTTCGGGGTGGACCAGGCATATGCATACCACCACTCATATGACATCGCAACAGCTTACGGAGGACTACCGACGCTGGGATATGCTAAAAAATACAGGGTCCCGATGGAGAAGATGGATGAGGCGATGTATGCGGTCCACAGGGCGATAAGGCTTCACGGTTCAAAGAACCCCAAGGCATTTATCACGACAACGCTCGAGCAGGAGGCGAAAAAGGCGGGATTCAAGAACGCGCTCGATTTCTGGAGGAGCAGGAAGAATCCGTTCGTCGCATGGCCTGCAAGGGTGAAAAGCGCGCTGAACACGGTTGACGGCGCTTCTGCATACATAGTAAGCTCGAAGGCGGAGGCAAGGAACTACTTCAAAAAGGAGCCGATAAACGTTGAGGGATTCCACTGGAGCTCAAGCAACTATCCGTGGTACGGAAAGGACCCGACAGACTGGGCGATTGACAAGACCGCGTTTGAGACCGCGATGAAAATGGCCGGCATAACCGGCAAGGACATCGATTACCTTGACGTACATGACTGCATGCAGATTTATCACCTGATAGAATCGGAAATCTGCGGATACTTCAAGAAAGGAGAGGCGTGGAAAGCCATTCTTGAGGGAAGGACGCTTTACACCGGAGACAAGCCGATGAATACATCGGGTGGAAGGCATGCAAAGGGACATGCGTTCGCAGCATCTGCGGGAGCTTCGATTTACGAGGCGGTAAAGCAGATGAGGGGCGAGGCAAAAGGAAGGCAGATAAAGGACGAGCCGGAAGTCTCTGTAGTGCACAACCACGGCTACGGAATGCATACCGCCGTCTCTGTTCTTAAGAGGTGATTATGATGGAAAGCATGATTGTAAGGTTCTACAGGGAGCTTGGAAAAGGAAAGATTTACGGGGTCAAGTGCAAGAAGTGCGGGCACTTTATCTTCCCCCCGAAAGCGGGATGCGAAAAATGCGGAGCGCACAAGATGGAATGGAAGCTGATAAGCGGCGATGGAATGCTTTACCACTTTTCCAGCGGAAACCTGCCTCCGATGAAGTTCGCGAAATATCATCCGTATTCGTACGGGGTGATTGAGCTCAAGGAGGGACCGACGTTCTTTACCCAGATAGAAGGCCTCGATGTTTCCAACGTAGAAGCTATCGAGGCGCAGAACAAGAAGACGCCCATGAAGGTGAAGGCGAAGGTGAAGAAGATGGCGGGAATGAACATCGTTGTCTTCAAGGTAGTGAAATAGCATGGACCGGAAGGAAGTCGAGAAAAAGGTGAAAAAGGTCGTTGCGGATGTCTTCGGGGTCAGCGGGAAAAAGCTGACGGACAAGACCAGCTTCGTTGACGACCTCCATGCCAAATCCATAGACATAGTCGAGCTGCTTGCCGCGCTTGAGCTTGAATTCGGCTTCAGGGTTCCGCAGAGGGATGTGAGGCAGAACAAGACGCTCAAGCAGGCAGTGGACTACATGTACGAGAAGGCAAAGAAGGTCAAGAAGTGAGGCGATGCCCTACAGAAGCGTAAGGGACCTGCCTGAAAGCGTGCGCAAGAACCTTCCGAAGCATGCCCAGGAGATATACCGGAAAGCATTCAACAATGCTGACAAGCAGTATAAGGAGGAAAAAACCGCGCACATGGTCGCATGGGCTGCCGTGAAAAAGGAGTACGTGAAAAAAGGCGGCAGATGGGTTAGGAAAAAAGCCTCGAAATAATTTTTTCCTTTTTTCTTTTTATTTCGGTTTTAGGTAGCCCCACTTTTCCAAAGCCCGTTTCAGCTCAGGGCTTGTTTTCGCCTTTTCGGCCAGCGTTTCCCCTTCCATGCTAGCCTCTATAGCCTGCATTGCCGCTTCTGCGCCGGCCCTTGTTCCTTTTGGATGGCCGTGTATTCCGCCGCTTACAAGAAGAACAAGGTCGGTGCCGTATATATTCAGCACATCGGGAATAAGGCCTGGATGTAGGCCTCCGGATGAGACAGGGAACGCACTCTTTATCCTTCCCCAGTCCTGCCCCATAAGAACGCCCTTCAGCGGTTTTACTTTCCGCTTGCGGAGAACATCGGCAATCGCGGTGACTTCCCGCCTGCTGCCGACAAGTTTTCCCACCGCTGTGCCGGAGTGAATCTGGCTTACGCCCAGAAGCCGGTTTATTTTCGCAAGGAACTGCATGCTTATCCCGTGCTTCGGATTCCTGTCGAATGCTGCGTGCATGGCGCGATGTGCGTGTATTGCAAGCCCGAGGTCTGCGCAGTAATCGCATAGTGTTGCTACGGAAGCCGTTCCTGCAACCACGACGTCAATCATGCAGTAGTTCCACCCGTAATCAGCAAGCATCTTCGCCCGTCTTTTCATTAGCTCGGTTTCCGCAGTGATGTTGATGAAGGCGGATTTATTTTCGCCCGTGAGCTTTTCCGCCTTTTCGCGCATTTTCGTAAGCAGCTTCACCCTCTCCTCAAAGCGGTTGAATCTTGTTGAAGTGAGGTTTTCATCATCCTTTACGAAATCGAACCCGCCCATCCACGTCTCGAAGCCTATTTTGGCGTGCTCGGCTGCGCTGAAACCTATTTTGGGCTTGGGAACCGCGCCGGTAAGCGGCCTCTTGTAGACTTTCATCATCTTCCTTATGCCGTCCATTCCGAAATGGGGGCCCTTGAAATGCCGTATGTATGCCTGCGGAAGGGTGACGTCTATCAGGCGGAGGTTTTTCACGGCCTTCATGCCGAAAATGTTGCCCGCTATCCCGCTCAGGAGCTGCGGCGCATTGCCCTCCTCCCAGAGCCCTATGGGGTATGCGATTTTCACGTAATTGCCGTCCATGTGGAATGCCTTTGCCTGCAGTTTTTTCATGCGCGGCGGGAGCCTGAAAAGAGTCGTCCACGTGCCTGTGGAGCTTTCGGATGCTATCCTTCCGACCGCCTCTTTTTTGCTTATGCCGGCGTCGGGCTCGTAATAAAACAGGCAGACCAAATCGTCCTTTGCGGGTTTGTAGCCCAAATCAACAAAATCCATGTACCAGTCAATCTTTGCCATATTTCCAACCTCATGAAAGAAGCATGATCACTGCAACGGCGCTCGTCTCAGTGAATGAAAGGCTCGCAAGGATCTTTTTCACTTTTCTTTTTTTGGCGGTTTCCGCTATCTCGCCGTGCAGCTTTATCCTGGGCGCGCCGGTCTCCTTTTCACGCAGCAGCTCGACGTCCCTTCCTTCTATCCATCCGGTCTCGAACGCTTTGTAGACAGCTTCCTTTGCGGCAAATGCTGTCGCAAGCTTCGGAACGTTTGATTCGCATCCTGCGCACCTGATTTCGTTTTTCGTGAACGTGTTTTCGACGAATCGCTTTCCACGTTTTCCTGAAAGGATTTTCTTCATTTTCTTTATGTCGACGATATCCGTTCCTAGTCCGATGACGTTCATTTTTCCACCACCATCTTCGCCTGCCTTGCTATCATCAGCTCCTCATTCGTAGGAATGACAAGCACTTTTACCTTCGAGCCTTTCGCGTTTATGCCCATTTCCTTCTTTATCGCATTCCTGTTCTTCTTTTTATCCAGTTTTACACCGATAACGCCAAGGTAGGAGCAGATTTCCTCGCGTATTTTGACAGCATTCTCGCCTATTCCCGCTGTGAAAACTACTGCATCGACCTTTCCGAGCGCGGCGGAGTAGGCGCCAATGTATTTCGCAACCCTGTAGCAGAACATCTCCAAGGCGAGCCTGCACCTTTCATCACCTTTTTTCGCCCTGCCCTCAATGACGCGCACGTCCTTGCTTGCACCTGATACTCCGAGAAGCCCGCTCTTGAAATTCATTATGTCGAACAGCTCGTCGTAATTGAACTTGTATTTCTTCACTAGATACTGAAGGACCGCAGGGTCGATGTCTCCTGTTCTCGTTCCCATCATTACTCCTTCCAGCGGCGTCATTCCCATGCTCGTGTCCACGGATTCGCCGCGCTTAACGGCCGTGATGCTCGAGCCGGCTCCGAGATGGCACGTTATGACGTTGGGTTCTTTCTTCTTGAGCAGTTCCGCCGCCCTTAGTGCAACGTATTTGTGCGACATTCCATGGAAGCCGTATTTTCGCACGGCGTATTTGTCAAAAAAATGATAGGGCAGTCCGTACATGTATGCCTTTCTTGGCATTGCCTGGTGGAACTCGGTATCGAAAACCATCACCTGCGGGACCCGTGGCATCGCTTTTTTCGCCTCGTTTATCCCCGTGATATTATGCGGATTGTGCAGGGGTGCGAGCATCTCGAATGATTTCAGGTAATTCAGGGCCGCGCCGGAAACAAGGGCGGATTTTGCCATCTGCCCCCCATGCACGACGCGGTGGCCGACTACGGATATCTCGTTAACGCGCCTTATTCCGCCCCATTTCGAATCGTGAAGCATTTTAATCATCAGGGCGATTCCCTGCCTGTGGTTTTTGACTTTTGCCGGCTCCTTGAGCGTTTCCTTTCCTTTTGTATGCACCAGCTGGGGTCCTTTTTCGCCTATCTTCTCGATAATGCCGTAAAGAATCGTGTTGAAACCTTTATCGAAAAGGCGGTATTTGATTGAGGAGCTTCCGCAGTTCAGGACCAGTATTTTCTTCATTTTCTGCGCCTCCTTTTCGCCCATGTGCTGAGGATGGCGACGGTGCCTGCGATGTCCTCGGCCTTTGCGCCTCTTGAAAGGTCGCTTACCGGCTTTTCGAAGCCCTGCAGTATCGGGCCGTATGCATTAGCCTTTGCCAGCGTCTGCACGAGCTTGTATGCGATGTTTCCTGAGTCCAAATCAGGGAAAATGAGCACATTGGCCCTTCCCGCAACCTTGCCGATTCTTCCTTTCATTTTCTTCTTTGCCGTTTTTTCAACAAGCGCGCTGTCGCCCTGAAGTTCGCCGTCTATGTATAGCTTGGATTTTTTGTTCGCTATTTTCGTTGCTTCTATGACCTTGTCTGCGCGCTCATGAATCGCGCTTCCTTTTGTTGAGAATGAAAGCAGCGCGACTCTCGGTGTCCATTTCATAAGCTCCTTTGCGGTGTTCCCGGTCGTTATCGCTATGTCCGCAAGCTGCTCGGCGGTCGGCTCGATATTCACTGAGGAATCCGCGAACAGGAGAAGCCCGTTCTCTCCGCCCTTGTAGCCTGGAATTTCCATTATGAAAAAACTTGATGGAACAGAAACGCCCTTCCTGAGGCCGATTATGCCCTCGGACGCGGTTATGACGTCCGCGGAAGTTGCAACCGCGCCCGCAACCATGCCGTCCGCCTCGCCGGTTTTCACCATGAGCGCTGCGAGATAAAGAGGGTCGGAAAGTATTCTTTCGGCAAGCTTTTCCGGGACTTTCCTTATTTTCCTGTATGCGGTTATGTATTTCTTCGGGATTCCTTTCGAGGTATCGATTATCGGGATGTCTTTTACGGATATTTTGAGTTTTTTCGCTATAGCTTCTATTTTCTTTCTGTCGCCCACAAAAACAGGGTCGGCCATCTTCCTGTCCTTTGCCATGCACGCCGCCTTGAGAATACGCTCGTCCTCCGCTTCGGGAAAGACTATTCTGCAGTCATTCCAGGAGGTTTTCTTGAACATTGACAGGACGCTCATGGAGAGGGTTCGGATTTAACTTTTAAAACCCTATTGCAACGGCAAGCCCGAAAGCAAGCGCAGCAACCCTTTTAAATTTAGGCATACCTAAATCTTTTCATGGCGCTGGAAAGCAGGGAGATTGAGGAATATCTCGAAATCATGTACAGGAAGAAGCAGAAGGGGGAGAAGATAACGACCACGGGCATCGCAAAGGAACTTTCGGTCTCCCCTGCGAGCGTAAGCGAGATGTTCAAAAAGCTTGAAAAGAAGGGATTTGTAAAACACATTCCGTATAAAGGAGTCACGCTGACCAGAAAGGGGGAGAACGCAGGCAGGTCAGTGCTGAGAAAGCATCATCTGCTTGAAGATTTCCTGATGATGTTCGGCCTGAAGAAGAGAAGGGCGCATAGGGATGCATGTGCGCTTGAGCATGCGCTTTCAAACGAAGCCGAGCGGGCTTTCGAAAGGGCTGCGGCGGCTGCAAAAAGCGGGAATGCAAAACCCCTTTGTAGCCTGAAAGCAGGCCAGAAAGCAAGAATCGTGTGCATTCTTGGCGGAGTGGGCGCATGCAGAAGAGCAATGGAGCTGGGCCTGACGAAAGGGACGGTTGTCAAAGTTCTGAGAATATCAAAGTACGGCTGCCCAGTAGGACTGTTAGTAAGAGGCACGGAAATTGCAATCGGGAGAGGAATAGCTGAAAAGATATACGTAGGGGTCCTTGAATGAGCAGAATCACCGTTGCGCTTGCGGGTAATCCGAATGTCGGGAAATCCGTGATGTTCAACCAGTTGACGGGCGAAGAGCAGCATGTCGGAAACTGGCCGGGAAAAACCGTGGAAAAATTCGAGGGAAGGCTTGATTTCCTGGGAAAGAACATGCTGATTGTCGACCTTCCCGGAACCTATTCGTTATCCGCATTTTCGCAGGAGGAAGAGATAGCAAGGGATTTCGTAAAAAAGCAGAAGCCGGATGTCGTGATAGATATCGTTGACGCTGCTTCGCTTGAGCAGAGCCTTTTTCTCACGCTCCAGCTGCTTGAATTCGGCGCGAATGTTGTTATTGCACTGAACATGGTTGACATTGCAAGGGAGAAGGGCAGGGAAATAGATTCGAAAAAACTTTCAGATCTTCTCGGCGTGCCGGTTGTCCAGACAATCGCAACACAGGGCAAGGGAATACAGCAGCTGATGATAGAGAGCGTAAATACTGTACACCGGAAGAAAAAGGCAAAAAGGACGTTTCCCAAAAGTGTATCGAAGCGATATGAGTATATTCACAGTATAGTGAAAAAATGCCAGAAGGAAACTGCAGTTGGGCGCACGGCGACGGAAAGACTGGATGATGTTCTGCTTCACGGATATTCTGGTTATGCTTTTCTTGCAATCATCCTTCTGCTGATGTTTTTCCTTATATTCGGATTAGGGGACATAACTTCCGGTTATATCACGCAGCTGGTCGACTATTTCAGGCAGAACATCCCTCCGGAAATCTCTTCGAATGCGCTTTTCCTTTTTTTCTGGAAAACAGTCGTTGAGGGCATCATCGCCGGGACCACGATTGCTATCCCGTATCTTATCCCGTTCTATATCTTCCTTGCCATTCTTGAGGCCTCCGGTTATCTCCCGAGGATCGCATTCCTCACCGATGGCCTGATGCATAAAATCGGTCTGCATGGTAAGGCGTTCATACCTATGTTTCTCGGCTATGGCTGCTCGGTCCCTGCCTGCATAGGATGCAGGATAATGGAATCAGAAGACCAAAGATTCCTTACTGCTTTTCTCGCCACGATGATACCGTGTGCGGCGAGGAGCGTTATCATACTGGGACTTGTCGGAGCGTTCCTCGGTTTCGGATGGGCCATCGGAATTTATGCATTCAATATTCTTGTCATTTTCATGCTGGGATTGTTATTTTCCAGATTCGTACTAACAAAACCGATAGGTCTTATCATGAACATGCCGTCTTATAAGATGCCGGATGTCCCATCGATATTCAGGCGCACATTTCTCCAGATAAGGCAGTTCATTGTTGTTGCATTTCCGATAATAATCCTGTCCACATTTGTAATCAACGTGTTGGATTTCTTCGGTTTGCTTGATCATATTTCCGGTTTTCTTTCTCCGATAACTGTTGACCTGCTCGGGCTGCCGGCCATTGTTGGAATAACGCTGATAGTGGGTTTTCTAAGGAAGGAACTTGCGATCGTTCTGCTTGCAGCATTGCTCGGCACAGGGAATTTCGCTGAGGTGCTTACGCCGCTGCAGATGATTGTCTTCACGATTGTTTCTATATTTTACATTCCATGCGCTGCAACGATTGCGACGCTTGCGAAGGAATTCGGATGGAGGAAGGCCGCATTTGTGACGGTTTTTGAAATAGTATTTGCGATAACACTCGGGGCAGTGGCTTTCAGACTTCTGCCGGCATTCGGTTTGTTCTGATTCGCAACATTTAAAACGTAAATCTACTTATCAGCACGTATGGCAGAACTAAAACGTGCACTCGGACTTACAGAGGCTACAGTATGCGGTGTAGGTATAATACTCGGGGCGGGAATCTACGCACTTATAGGAAAAGCTGCAGGGATGGCAGGAAATGCAACCTGGATTTCATTTGTAATCGCAGCGATAGTCGCCGGATTGAGCGGACTGAGCTATGCCGAGCTTTCATCGATTTTTCCGAAGGCGGGGGCCGAATACGAATATACGAGGAACGCTTTCGGCAAGAAGCTTGCATTCATTGTAGGGTGGATGATCGCATTAAGCGGTATTATAGGCGCCACGACCGTTGCCTTGGGGTTCGGAGGATATTTTGAAGCAATAGTTGGTACGCCTATTCTTTTGGCCGCTATTGTACTTGTTATTCTGCTCTCTCTTGTAATCGCCTATGGGGTAAAGGAAGCTGCATTCTTTGCAATCATCGGAACATTGATTGAGGGTGCAGGACTAGTGATAATAATTTTGATAGGAATTCCTTATTTCGGAAGCGTTGATTATTTTGAAATGCCATCTTTTGACGGAATATTTGCGGCTGCAGCACTGGTTTTCTTTGCATACATAGGTTTTGAGGAAATGGTGCGTATGGCTGAGGAGGTAAAAAAACCTGAAGTGAACATGCCGAAGGCGCTGATAATTGCCATAGCACTTACCACGGTAATCTACATTCTTGTTGCAATAGCTGCTGTAAGTGTTGTTGATTTCAATACTCTTGCCACTTCGAATTCCCCGCTTGCAGATGTTGTTTCTGCTGCATGGAGTTCTGATGCTTTCTTCGCATTTTCGATAATCGCCTTGTTCGCGACGGGCAATACCGTGCTGCTGATAATGATGGCTGCCTCAAGGATAATCTACGGGATGGCCGATTCCGGAGCGCTTCCGAAAGCCGTCGCATACGTCAATCCTTCAAGAAGAACCCCATGGACCGCGATAGCGGTTGTCGGCATACTTACCCTTGCATTCTTCATAGTCGGGGACATACAGGAAGTTGCAAACCTCACCAACTTCACCGTATTCGCTACTTTCATCGTGATAAATGCCGCGCTGATAAAGCTGAGGCATGACAGGCGCGATATGAAAAGGCCTTTCAGGGTGCCCCTAAACATCGGATGGTTCCCCGTCCTTCCCGCCCTTGCGATAATAACGACGCTGTTCATGATGACGAATGTCGGCATGGAGGCGACGGTGGACGGAATTATCCTGATATTTCTGGGGGTAGTCGCCTATGTTCTCATAGATAAGTTTACCCATAAAGGGGTGCAGATGGGAAAAATCCATCCGCCTGCAAAGAAAAAGGTAAAAATCTGAAGATTACCCCTGCATGGACTTTACAAGGGCCATCGTATTGCCCAGATAGTCCTTCTGCTGCTCTGTCAGCTTCTTGCCGGTCTCCTTTTCTATCTTCGCTATCTTCTCCTCGAGCGGGTCTGCCGTTTTCAGAATCGGCTTCTGGGCATCTTTCGGAGCCCACGGAGGGCCGCATATCTTGCCGTTTCCTGGTTTTGTCGCTTGTTTCAAATAAATCACCTTGTGGTGATAGTTGTAAAACTTCGTATTTAAATCTTTTGTTATTTTTGCTGCAAAATGAAACGAAAATGTTATAAATATAACAAAAGAGGTTCCCGAGGAACTACAAGGCGTTCTAGTCTTTCTTAAAACCGCACTTTCCCAGGAGGGGAACGAACATGACCGGAAGAACCTTCTCATATTTTCCTTTCGAGTAGAGGATGAGGTCCTGGTAGAGCCTGCTGCCCACCGGAGCCATCAGTTTTCCGTCCGGCTTCAGCTGCTTTACAAGGGGATGGCCTTCGATGTAGGGCATGCTTGCGGTCACCATTACCCTGTCATAGGGCGCTTCGGCTTCGTGTCCGCAGCTGCCGTCTCCCGCGATGAACTCCGCATTGCCGTATTCCCCCCATTTTTCAAAATTCATTTTTGCGAACTCAACGAGCTCCGGGACGATATCGACGGAGATTATTTTTCCTTTCTTTCCGGCAAGAAAGGAGAGGAGGGCGGTATTGTAGCCCGAGCCGGCGCCGAGTTCGAGAACCTTCGCGCCTGCAGGGACGTCAAGCTTTTCAAGCATGAACGCAACCACGCTCGGAGCGGAAATCGTCTGGCCGTAGCCGATGGGTAGGGGTGTATCGTAATAGGCGGAGCTTTCCGCGCCCTTTGGCATGAAGAGCTTCCTGTCGACCGCAAGAAACGCATCTTCAACGCGCCTTGTGGCTATCCAGCCGCCTGTTGCGAGATAATCCACGAGTTCCTTATTCGAGCGCATAATTAGGTTTAAGTATATTGATTTCTTAATCTTTACACATGGGGAAACAGACGTTCGGGGGGGACGACGACACGGAATATGCCGGGGAGCAGCAGAAAAAGCTGAAGCTCTCGAAATTCGAACTCTCTCCGGACTACAACATAAGGGACCTGTTCTGGAAGATACTTGCCTCCTACGCCGCGACAAAAACGCCCGGGGTGGACCTGAAGGGCATAGGAAACCAGAGGACGGCGCTCGCTAAGGTGGCGCTTTCGGTGCTCGAAACAAGGGAGAGCGACTTTTACGGGCTCAGCCCGCAGTTCGTCGCGAGATACACGCTCATGATGACCATTGATGGGGGCTGGGAGGACGCCTTCATGAAACTAATCGAAGACGCGAAGGAGAGCAGGAGGGACGCTTGGCAGTACGTTGTGCAGGCGATGAAGCATCTACTCAAAAGCGACAGGTACAGGCAGGGACTTTGGGGGTACATGAAGACGGCAATAAGGAATTCGAACGCCTATCCCTATGTTCTTTTCTACCTGCCGAAGATAAAAGATGGCAAACTTATAGAAGAACTGAAAAAAGAAATCAGCATATTCGCAAGAGGGGACGTGGACGAAAACCAGCTTAACGCGATGGAGGCGCTCGCGCTTCTGAAGGACGACGCGGAGGCGGAAAAGCTGCTGCTCAACCTGCTGAACCACTGGGACGTGAAGATAAGGAGGAAAGCCGCCGAACTCCTGAAAGACGCGAAGATGGATGAGGAGACGCATGCCTTCCTGGTGAAAAGGCTCGAAGCCGAACCGGATGCGGAGATAAAGAAGATGCTCAAAAGAAAGGTGTCCCCATGGAAAAGGAAATAGTGAAGATACCCGCGGAGAGAGTCAAGGTGCTGATAGGCCCCGAGGGAAAAACAAAGAAAACGATAGAGAAGAGGTGCAGGATAACGCTTGATGTGGGAAGCGAGGGCGAGGTGACGATAGGCGGGGAAAGCGCGGATATATTCTTTTCAAAAGACGTCATAATAGCGATAGGGAGGGGCTTCAACCCGCAGAAGGCGCTGAAGCTCGTGAAGCTCGAGTACCAGTTTTTCCTCTTCCACCTGAAGGAATACCTCCCCACCGACAAGGCGATAAAAAGGATAAAGGGGAGGATAATAGGGGAGAAGGGCAGGATGAAGGAGGAAATAGAGCAGGCGACCGGCTCGGACATAAGCGTTTACGGGAACACCGTGGGCATAATATCGAAAATGGATTCCATTTCCTATGCGCAGGAAGCAGTCGAGATGCTGATAAACGGGATGATGCATTCCTCGGTGTACGGCTATCTTGCAAGGGCGAAAAGAAGGATAATGGAGGGCAGGCTCAGGGGGGAATAGTCTCTAGTTCAGAATCCAGATATAATAATTGAGCAGTGCGGCGAATGAAACCCAGAGGATGTAGGGGATTAACAGGTATGCTGCGGTTTTCGAAATCGGGTAGAAGAAATAGATGCTCCCCGCTATCAAAACCCATAGGAAAATGATGATTATGAATGCATAGAACGGAGACTGGAGCCCGAAAAACACGATGGACCAGATTGTGTTGAGGACGAGCTGTGCAAAAAACACAAGCAGGGCGGGGGTTGCGTCTTTCGCATCTTTCCTCTGCCATACAAGATAAAGCGAAATTCCCATCAGCGTGTAAAGGGTAATCCAGACAGGTGCGAATAACCAACTCGGGGGCGTGAATTCCGGTTTTGCGAGAGTAGCATACCAGCCGGGAATCGCTTCCATGGTGAATACCGATCCGATTATTCCGGCGAGCTGGCATATTATTATTGCAACTGCAATTTTTCCGATTTCACGCAGGTCCATGATAGGATTTTCAGAGAAAAGTATAAATACCTGTTCTAGATTAATTCCTTGTTCAGGTGAAACTCCCAATGGCCAAAGACATATTCAAAGAGTTCAAGGAGCATTCTGTGGCAGAATTCTTCAAGAAGAACCGGCAGATGCTGGGCTTCAGCGGAAAAGTGCGCTCCCTTACCATGATAGTCCATGAGCTGGTCACGAATTCTCTCGACGCATGCGAGGAGGCGGACATACTTCCGGAAATATCCGTGGAGATAAAGGAACTCGCTCCGGAGAATTACATCGTAACCGTGAAGGACAACGGGCCGGGGATTCCGGATAATTATATCGGCAAGGCATTGGGGATGATGCTTGCCGGGACGAAATTCCACAGGTACATACAGCAGAGGGGGCAGCAGGGCATAGGGGCCTCGGGCTGCACCATGTTTTCGTACATAACCACGGGCCAGCCGGTAAAGGCGGTATCCTGCAACGGCGGCAGGAGAAAGGAATACGAGATTTTGATAGATTTGAAGAGGAACAAACCGGTCGTGAACAGGATTTCGGACGAGCCGACCGAGGAGCACGGCATTACGGTGATATCGCAGTACAAGGATGTGAAATACGAGAAGAGCAATAAGGGGCCGTTCGAATACATAAGAAGGACCGCGCTTGCCAATCCGCACGCGACCATCACCTTCGTGGACCCGCTGGGGGAAACCTCGGTTTTTCCCCGCTCCGTGGAGAAGAATCCGCCCAAGCCTTTCGAAATCAAGCCCCATCCGCTCGGCGTGACCACACACGACCTCCTGGAATTCGCACAGCACTACGGAAGCGAGTACAGGAAGATATCCGCATTCCTCCAGGATATATTTTCGAGGCTGAGCGCGAACAAGGTCGCCGAGCTCAAGGAGATGGCACCCGATGTCGATTTCGAAAAATCCCCGAAGGAGATGACGTGGGAGGATGCGGAGAAGCTCACGAAGGCGTTCCAGCAGGTGAAATGGATCGCGCCCGCGACCGATTCGCTCGTTCCCATAGGAAAGGAGCAGATAGAAGCCTCCTTCAGGAACATTTTCAACCCGGAACTGCTTGTCGTTACCGAAAGAAGCCCGAAAGTCTACCGCGGGGGGATTCCTTTTACAGTGGAAGTGGGCGTAGCGTTCGGCGGCGGGGTGAAGGACGCTGACAAGAAAGGCGAGATAATGCGCTTCGCGAACAGGGTGCCCCTTCTTTTCGATACCTCGGGCTGCGCGATAACGGAGACCGTCAAGGGCGTGGACTGGGGGAGATACAACCTCAGGAATTTCGATGAGGAGCCGATAGTCGTTCTTGTCAATTTCGTGAGCGTGTATGTCCCGTATACGAGCGCTGGAAAGCTTGCGATAGCCCCCGAGGAGGACATACAGAACGAGATAAAGTTCGCGGTGATGGAAGCTTCGAGGGGGATCCAGAAATACATTTCCGGAAGGAGAAGGGCCACCGAAATCGCGACGAAGAAGAAGGTCATAACGCGCTACGTTCCGCAGCTTGCAAGCGATTTGTCGTCGCTTACAGGAAAGAGCAGCGATAAGATCGAGAAGAAGCTCATAAGCATAATAGAAAATAAGTATTCGGGCGGAAACGGAGGGGAGGAGGAGGCGCCGCGCAAGGAGGAGGGCGAACCTGAAGGGGAGGAGGCGGAGGAATGAGCGAGAACACCAAAAAGAAGCTTACCGAGCTCGGGAAAAAGATGGTCAAGGAAATCGAGGAGGACAAGAGCCCGGAATTCGAATCCACCCTGAGGACCAAAAGCAATACGATTTACGACGAAGGGATAGGGTGCCTGCGGCTCGGCGAGAAGCAGGAAACGAGGAAGTTTGTAAGCGTTGCGCAGGCGAGGACTTTCATGCAGACCGTGGCGATTGCGACAAAAACGAAACAGTTCCTGGACCAGAATCTGCACACGAGTATCAGGGGCCTGTTCTACCAGCTGAAATTCTCGCTCGGCGAAAACATGGACGAGGACCTGTTTTCCGAACAGAGCGAGTCCAACGCGCTGATTGAGGACCTGGAAGTCGCACTCAAGGTGAAAAGGGAGGATTTGAATCTTACCACCGACAGGAAGGGATTCGTCGCGGGCCCGATGAGGATAAGGGACAGGTTCGGCGGCGAGGAGACGGTGATAGATTGCGCCAAACAGGGAAGAAGCGGATGGAGCATTCCCAGCGACGTCGACAATGATATGGAGATAGAAAAGGTGAAGGCGGATTACGTGCTCGTAGTGGAGAAGGATGCGTTATGGCAGCGCCTGAACGAGGACCAGTTCTGGAAAAAGGAGAACTGCCTTGTCGTCACTCCGAAAGGGCAGTCAACAAGAGGGACGCGAAGGCTGCTCAGGAAGCTCGCGGACCAGAAACTGCCGGTCTACTGCCTGATGGACTGCGACGCTTGGGGATGGTACATTTACTGGACGATAAAGACGGGGAGCATGAACCTCGCCTATCTGGGAAGGGACTTTTCCGTGCCCGAGGCGAAATTCATAGGGGTCACGATGACTGATATCGAGGAATACGGCTTCCTGCAGAAGTTGACGATAAAGGCGAAGGACGTCGACCTCAAAAGGGCGGAGGAGATGCTTGGCTACCCGTGGATAAACAGGCACAAGGAATGGGTGAAGGAGCTGAAGCTCGTCCTGAAGACAAAGAAAAAGATAGAGCAGGACGCCCTGCAGGGGCAGAGGCTGACTTTCGTCGGCGAGTACATAAAAGACAAGATAGGAAACAAGAGATGGCTGCCTTAGATTTATTTCTTTTTCTTGGGAGTTTCCTCTTCGCTTTCCTCCTCGCACGGGGGCGGAAGGATTTTGTATTTCTGCAGCAGAAGCTTGAAATCGTAGAGAATTCTCAGCGAGATTTCAAGGCCGACTATTATCTTAAGGTAGGAAACCGCCTGAGGGACCAGTTGCTCCCTTATGATTTCTTCAGCCGGGAATGCCTGCTGCTCGAGCATTCTCGGGTTGAGAAGAACGGATGCGAGGAAAACGAATGGGAGGAGCTTTGCTATTTCGCCCGCCGGGGTCTCGTTGATGTATGCAAGCAGCCTTGTTGACGCAAGTATGATTGCCGAAACGAGCAGTATGTGCGTGAAATCGGCTGCACCCAGGAATATTATGGTGTATGAAAGGAACATGAACCAGAAAACCGTGTAGGCAGGGAACATTATAATATATCTACTTATGTATGCGGCGATCTCGAACACTATGCCCAGGCCGTGCTTGTCCTCAAGATGAACCTCGAACATGTCCCTGCGCGAAAGCTTCTTGTAGAACAGCAATACGACGTAGCAGTAAAAGGATATTATGGCGGTCGCGATGAGGAACAGCACTGTTTTGTCTTCCGACACCACGATGCTGTCGTAGAGATTTACCAGCCATATGGTAAGCGTGCTTCCTATGTTCTCGATTATTTCGGTTATGCCCATGCAGAGCATTCAGCAAGAATTTTAAAAAACGTTTGCGAAAGCAGTGCATGGACAAAATAACTCGGGAGCGCATCGTTTTCTTTGTTTTCGGGGCCGCAGTCTCGCTTGTTTTGCTTGTCATTCTCAGCCAGATGTTTTTCGCGCCGGCCGTGATTCCGGTTTTCTCGCCGGAAAACGGTGACACGATAATAGAGTTCATCGACGGCGCGGAGGATTCGCTGGACATTGAAATGTATCTTTTCACCTCGGATGCCGCGTACGATGCGCTTGGAAGGGCGCAGGAAAGAGGGGTGAGGATACGGGTCCTGCTCGAGGCCGAGCCGATGGACAACGCGAACGATGCGGTGTATCATAAACTCGCTGCCGCAGGAATACCGGTAAAGTTCTACAGCGGCGAGAGACTGCATGCGAAATTCATGATACGCGACGGCAAGAGCGTGCTTGTCGGCTCGCATAATTTCAGCTATTCCGCGCTTAATAAAAACCGCGAGGCGTCGGTGATATTTTCCGGCGGCGCCGTTCGGGAATTCATCGGAATTTTCGAGGGGGACTGGCTGTGGGCTAGCCCCTCTCCCTGACGTATTTAGCGTAAAGCCCGGAGAAAATCCTGTATTTTCCCCTCTCGACTTTCACTATCTGGCCTTTTGCCTCGAGGCGCAGCAGGAGCGTTGCGACCGGCCCCATGTTCTTGCCGAGCTGCTGGGCGGTCTCCTTCACCGAGAGGGGCTTGTTCGCCCTCGCAAGTATCCTGAGAATGGTCTTTTCCTGCTGGGATGCCGATGCGTAAAGCTTCCCGAACCAGTCCCTCGACAGGAAACTCATTATCTTCCTCATGTTCAGCGTATAGTGCGCCTTCGTGATTATCTTTTCGTTTTCCCTTATGGAGTCGTAAAGAATCCAGCAGACCTGCTTGAGCAGTTTCGGGTTTCCGCCGGAGTCGCCGTATACCGCCTTGATGCACTCCTCGCCCATTTTGGGCTCCTTTTCAAGGCTTTTCGCTATGTAGTCCCTGAACTCGTATTCCTCCACCGGCCCGAGTTCGACCTCACGGGTGTTCTCGGGCAGGTGCTTCAGCTTCCGGGTCGCCGTGAGCACGAAACCCACGCTTCTTCTCTCGGCCGCCACGTTTGCTATGTGGCGGAGCATCTCGTCGTTTTTCCTGACGCTGTCGAAATCGTCTAAGAAGAAAACCACGCCGGCGAAGGAATGGCCGAATGTCTTCCAGAGGCTGTTTATGAGCATCCTGGGCGTGCCGACGTTCTTCTGCTTCGAGAAAACGTCCGCCCTGCCCAGCGGCATGGCGCCGGCGTCCACCTTTTCCATTATCTCGTTCTCAAGCTCCTGGAAAAGGCCCTTGACTATCCGGTCCATCTTCTCGTTTTTTTCCGCGCGTATGGCCGGGGAGAAAAGGCCGCGGTGCAGGGATTCCTCCCTGAACTTCCTCAGCATGCTGCTTCTTCCGCTTCCCTGCACCCCGCGCAGCACGAAAAGTCCGGAATTGCCGGATTCTATGAAACCGAGGAAATCCTCAAATGATTTAAACTGTTCCTTCCTTCCTATTATACGGGCCTCGTCCCAGGGGACAAACGGGTTTGGTTGCTTCATGCGACCGCCTTTGCTGATTTTTGGGGTATTTTACTACATGCTTTGTAGTTTTTGTATTTTTATACAGAATAAGAATCGAAATGTTTAAAAAGGACTGGACACCCGAGTTATTCACAATGAAGCCAAAAACAGGCTTCGGGCGATGAAAATGAATGAAAAAATTTGGTGTATACTGGGTTTGGTTCTTATGCTGGGTATGTCCAGCTTGGCGTTTGCCGCAGACGCGGCATCTGATTACGGATTCGTTTCCGTTGCGCAGAGCGGCGACTACGGAGAGGTCCTCAAGATGGGAGTCCTCGTTTCAGAACCTGCGGTTACTCCGACAGGCGGGGACGCGAAGGCCGTTTACGACCGCATCTGGAGCGAGTGTGCCGGTGCGGATGATGTGAACAGCTGTTTCCTCAAAAAGGCAGAAGAGGCATTGCCTGCAGGAGGAGCGCTGCCCAGGATGTATTCGGTCCAGAACGCCAAATTCATGGTCATGCTTTACAATCCTGCAACAGGGCTGTATGATACTGCGGTAAACTGTTATGGTGAAGGAACCGAAGTCATCGCAGACCAGGTTGAGGAGATTTCAGGCTATGGCACTACCACTATAGAATATTATTACGGAACGTGCACTGTTCCAAAAGAATATTTTGAAGGAAGGAGGATTACGGCGCAGGTGGCATACGTCCCTGAAGAGGGTCTGGCCATCGCGTACCAGAACCCCACTGTCGAAATCAGTGACACCAAGACTTCCGCCGCAGAGATATTCAAGGCCGCCATAGCAGACGCGATAAGGGCGTTCACGAGCGGAGCGGTCGAGAGCGGGGGAACGGCAACCCTTCCCTGCATAGGAGTATTCCTTATACTGGGGCTGCTGCTTGCATCGATGTATTTTGCAGGAAAATCGCCCATTACGCTGCTTGATATAACATCGCCCAGGCTTCCTGCACCGAAAGGATTCATGGCAAGCGGACAGGTCATCCTGCCTTACGGTTACGGTGAAGTCAAGAGAGGGCTCAAGGGAAAGGCGACAAAGGACATAGCGGCGATAGCCGGCATTACCGCGATGAAGGCAAAGAAGATGGGCCACAGCTCTGACATGGAAAGATACAGGAAGGCGATAGAAGAGAGCGGGGCAAGCGGAGATGACAAGAAGGTGATGAACAGCCTTGCGACTCTCGCGGCCGAGACCAAGACGAGCCCTGACAAGGCGAAGATGCTTTTCCAGACCGTCCCGGGCATGTATGGGGAGGAGCAGTATAAATCGGTTGCAGAGATTCTCCAGAAGCTCAGGGCAAAGGGAGGAAAGGATGCCGTGCTTGCGGATGTTGTGAAAGACTATTTCCAGACGAAGAGAACGATGAAGACGATGGATGTGCTTTCAGGACAGCCCGACCTCAACAAGACGAGCAAGATCCATACGGCGGTTATGGGAAAGATAGACAAATACGCCGGTGCCACAAGGTACTACACCGCCCATTCGGTGTTCGCACCCCAGGCCGGGTCGATAGTCAGGTCCGGAAGGGTCGCACTCAGGGGAACAAAGGAGATGATAAAGCAGGCGCCGACCCTTGCAAGAGGCGTCACTAAAACAACCATCGAGATGATAGGCGGAACCGGAGCTCTCGAGAGGATGGAGAGGGCCGGAAAGAGAGGTTCCAGATTCGCAGGCGCGGTCGTGAAGGAGCTTAAGAAGCCTCCGGCAAGCCTCGAAGTGGGCCACATGATACCTATCGACAGCAAGATGGAGCATCTTTACAATATGCTCAGCAAAGAAGGCTGGGCGCAGAGCCACCAGTTCGCAATCAAGGAACTGTACAGGAGCATGGGCGTAAACTTCGCAATGGCAGAGGAGGAGATAGCGAGGATGGGCCACAGGGATATGGACATCCTTGAAGTCTCGGGATACAACAAGAACTCCGCTGCCATAGAGGCGATGGAGAAGAAGCTCAAGACCATCCTTGCGGACTCCAAGCTCGACGACGCCGCGAGGCTGAATGCGCTTGTCAACCTTGCCAAGGAGCACGGGGCATTCGCAGGCAAGACGGGCAGGGAGGCACTTTCCGAGATGGAACAGTTCACAAACAGGCTTTCTGCAATAGAAGCCAGCGGAGAGGCAGGCTACCTCAAGTTCATATCGCTTAACAGCCTGCTTGAGGAGCAGCGGGGCCGTCCCGCTCCGGGCTTCGGGCAGAGAGAGGACGACGGAAAATTCTACGTGGCTTTGGGCAGGGAATCGGTCAACGGAAGGGCCCTCTGGGAGACCATGGTCCTGAGGACGATGACTTACGATGCTAAGAACGGCCACCTTATAGGGGGACTCAAGGATGAGCTCCTGAGCGCACAGCTCAACATAATAAACAGAACGGTGTCGCTCAGACCTACAAGCAACATACATGAGCTTCCGGAATACATGAGGAACATGTCCGAGCTTCAGGCACTCGAGAAAAGGGTGGTGAAGAACTTCGGCGAACTCCTTACGGAAGAAGGCAAGAGGATGCTTGCAGAGAAAGGCAAGAGCACTGCAACCGCAACGCTTGATGACTATGCGGCGGTGGGAACCGGACTCGCACACAACATGAAGGGAGTTTCGAGAACATACGACAAAGTGGATGCTCAGGGCAGGGTTGCCTACTGGGGAGCCGAATCCGAATTCGGACCCGCAAAGGGAGCATTCAAGGTGGACATGAAGAGGCACTGGGTCAGCGACCTTGACACCGCAGCGCAGTTCGCAATCGGCCAGCACGTGAATTCAAGATTCACGAGGAGCTATGTGGGTCCCCACGACCCTGCGGTAGAGGCGCAGCTCGACAGGATGCCTGGTTCAGCGAACTGGACCGTCAGCCAGAGGGCCGCGAAGGCCAAGGAGCTGATGGTGACCGAGCAGCTCAGGATGGACCTCGAGAACAGGTTCAACTCCCATTTCTGCTACGGTGCATACGGAAAGACTCCGGAAGTCACCAAGTACTACACAGGAGTGCTTGCAGGATTCATGGAGAAGGCACTTATGGACAGGGGCATGGGCGACATGAACCCTGAGCTCACGTTCGTAAGGACTATGGACCTTTCCAAGCCTGCGGACCTCAGGAAACTCGGGGACGTTGTAAGGAGATACGAAGGCGATTTCCAGAAGGTGCTGAACCACAAGGTTACCTTCGATGACATAGTGACGAGCAACAAGGCCTACGTCATGACTTACGAGGGAGGCTTTGCGTTCTACCGCAAGGGGATGTCGCTCAGCGGCGCTGACAGGGTTTACGGAGACGTCAGCATCAGGGACAACAAGGGACAGCGCAGGGCGTTCAACGTCGACGACGTTGCACTGGAGTTCAGGGGAAGACCCGACCTCCAGAGAGAGCTCCACAAGGCAATGGAAAGCGGAAATCCCGGAGACTGGAAGAACATGATGAACGCCGCGGCCAAGTGGAAGGGCGAAGGCGGCTACGACTACGAGAAGGAAAAGGTGTACGGAGCGCTCTGCTGGCGCCACGGAAACCAGACCTACGACATGGAGAGCTACTGGGCAAAGAGCGCAGTGGAGGTAGCGCCCAAGAGAGAGGTCATGGCACTTGCACCGACCCCGTTCAGGATGTTCGGTGCTGAGAGCCTCGGCGCCGAGAAGGCGATGACCCACGCCAAGAAATACGGCGAAAGCCTTGGCGGATACCTCGCAAAGGTGGGCATAGGCGCAGGCGGGCCTGTATTCAGGCAGTCCTACGACGTAACGGCTCACACCGAGGCGCTCAGGCAGCACTCGATGAGAACGGCAATGAAGATTTACCAGATGGACGTCAAGCAGCTAAACCAGACGGAGAGGGAGCTCTACTACCAGGTTGCGCACGAGCACGGCCCTTATCATCACGCATGGGCATGGGCTATCGACAGAAACCCGATGAGGCACTCTTCATCGCACGGAATCCAGCAGAGCATGGAATCCTACTTCCAGTTCGGTCCCAGGTCCAACTACAAAACCAAGGAATACGTGAGGGGAACGATGACCGGCTCGGAGTGGAACATCTTCAGGGCGGTATACGGATTCCCGCTGGACATAGCCAACAAGCTGCAGAGGCCGTACGCACAGATGTTCGGTGGAATGCAGATGGCGATGCAGGGCTACCCGTCAAAGTGGGATATGTCGAAGAACCAGCTCAAGACATGGGATTACACCCCGACAAGATTCGGTGAAGCCGTAAGGGCGCTCAACCCGCTCAGCTTCTCCTGGTCAAAGAGCAGCCTCGGAAAGATACCGCAGAAGCTCAACGTCTGGGAGGGAAGCCTTGAGAAGCACGGGCTTGCTGGAGCCGACATAATGGGAGGACACGCCCAGGCACCGCAGGACATATTCGGCAAGAGAACCGGTATGTATGCTGTCGGCAGATACGGCGAAGCGAACCCGGGTGCGAGCGCATACAACTACAGAAACGTCCTCATGGTCGACCCTGCACAGGCAGAATTCCTGTGGAGGAACAGGGAAGCCGTAGCGACGCTCGACAAAGAGGTAAAGGAACAGGCGCTCAGCTACACCATGAACAGGACCGTCTCTGCAGAGGCACTTGCAATCAGGAGACAGCAGGAGCTTATGCACTTCGGGGTATGGCAGAACGCGCTTTACGGATGGGCGAACCCGCTGTCATTCGCGTACCACATGCCGCTTCCGTTCTATCCGCCTTCACTCTCACCCAAGGAGCTGATGACAGGTGCGGCAAGAAGGGCGAAGATGAAGGACCCCGGAAGGAAATGGGGTGCAGCCGTGGGCGACATGTTCAGGAGCTCTGCAGACGCCTCGCTGAGGTTCATGCAGCCCTGGAAGGGCTCGGCGGTCGCATACTGTCCGAAATGCCACAGGGGTGGCTATAAGGGCTCCAAGTGCAGCTGCGGCGGAATGATTTACTAGCCGCCTTACTTTCTTTTTTATTTCTTTCTCTTCCTATGATTAGCATGCGAAAAATACTCACTTTAGCGGTTCTTCTCATGCTGCTTGCCGGCTGCCTTGACATGATAGGCGGCGCGACCGGATACCGGGAAGAGTACACCAAATACCTGGAGAAAAGGATTCCCGCGGCAAGCGAGGGCGAGGAATGCCCCCTGGGCAACTGCACCTGCATGATATGCCAGAACAATTCCTTCTTTTTCAACATCTGGGATTCGCTCGCGGGCGGAAAATGCTTCTTCCAGCATCCCTGCAATGAGGACGAATTCAAGAAATACAATAACGGGACTTACGGAAGCGACTACGGCTCGAGGAGCTTCATGCTCGGCTCCGGGCCGAGCTTCTACGATTTCGGGGATTCCAACAGGTACTGCCACGGAAGGCAGACCATGGCAGTGCACTGGCTTACCGGAGCCGAGGGCAAGGACTATGACATGCCTGACGGCGGAAGGGCGATATGCATGCTCCAGTACGAGGTGATG
>Ga0209164_1001779_pt1 | contig 25746 bp, 25 predicted proteins | sample MTBNYHSulfiMetaG_FD_187458 | JGI IMG/M metagenome (GOLD analysis project Ga0209164, IMG submission 187458) | Enrichment culture microbial communities from rom New York Harbor, USA that are MTBE-degrading - MTBE-NYH (New York Harbor Sulfidogenic)... | ecosystem: Environmental > Aquatic > Marine >... | reverse complement strand
ACAAGGTCCATAAATTTTGCGCCGGCAGCCTTGTCGTTGGTCACGATGGCGTCCGTATGATGCGAGCCGTACTTGTTTATATGGTCTATGGCCTCATCGAGCGACCCGACGACCTTTATTGATATGACGTAATCGAGGTATTCTGTGCGCCAGTCGTCTTCCGTCGCAGGCTTTGCGTCAATGATGGCGCAGGTCTCTTTGCATCCGCGTATCTCGACGTTTTTGGCCTCCAGGGCGGCTTTGACGCGGGGCAGGAAGTCTGCTGCTATGGCCCCATGGACAAGAAGCGTCTCGGCGGCATTGCAGACCGCCACATATTGGCATTTCGAATCGACGACAATGCGAAGCGCCATATCGAGATCCGCCTCGGCATCGACATAGACGTGGCAGATCCCCTCGGCATGCCCCAGCACAGGGATTGATGTATTCTGCATTATGTGGCGGACGAACTCATTCGAGCCGCGCGGGATTATCAGGTCGATGTCCCTTTCGCACGAGAGCATCTCTGCGACATCCTGCCGGGATTCGAGCAATTGTATCCAGCCTTTGGGAAGTCCTGCATCCGATGCCGCAAGCGATATGATATCCGCCAGGATGCGGTTTGTTTCGCGGGCTTCTGAGCCGCCTTTGAGGAGCACGGCGTTGCCGCTTTTCAGTGCCAGCGTTGATATCTGGACAAGGGCATCGGGGCGCGACTCGAAAATGACGCCCAGAACGCCTATGGGACAGGTTACTTTGTAAAGCTCAAGGCCTTTGTCAAGCTCCATCGCGGAGAGGGTATTGCCGATAGGGTCGTCCAGTTTGATCAAAGAGGCGATACCGTTGCAGACGTCGTCTATCTTGGCTGCGTCGAATTTCAGGCGTTTGAGCAGGGGGGCGGCGAGGTCTTCGGATGTGGCGCGGGCGAGATCGGAGGTGTTGGCTGCGATGATGCGCGCGGAATGCTGCTTGAGGGCGCCGGAAATGGCTGCGAGAGCGCTATCTCGGGCTGCCGTGGTTGTTGCAGCGAGTTTGATTGAGGCGGCCTTTGCGGCTGCTGCTATCTGGGGTACGTTCATCGGTTTCGTCTCCGGTTCGGGGTATTCTACCAAGGGTTTCGGGGTTGGCCAAGAGCAAAAGAAGTGCTCGAAGGGCGTTTATGGTTGACTGAATGGGCATGTTTGGTTACTTTGGGGAAACCAAAGCGGGCGTAGCTTAATGGTAAAGCTCCAGCCTTCCAAGCTGGTCACGTGGGTTCGATTCCCATCGCCCGCTTTTGTTTTTGCGCAAACCGCTGGAAAAATGTCGCAGTGACGCGGGAAAGGTGGCGGATTTGGCGGGTGGTTTGACCCCTCGGAATGCGTAACTCCTTATCCGGCAAGGGGTTAAATTCAAGGCCCACAATCTAGGGTGACAAGTGCAATTTGTAACTCTTTTCCCTGCAAGGGCTTAGCTATTGTCGCAAGCTGCGGGGGCAGAAACGTAGGCGGCAAACGCATATAACACATCTATGTTTCCTTCGACTCTCTCAGAAACTTCGTGCCATGGCAATGATGACAAGCACTATTGCGGGAGCTACCATCGCGAAGGACAGCCACAACAGCACTCTGGCCGCCGTCAGCACATATGGACCACCGCTGCTGGCGAAGAGCATCGTTGCATTGAGCAGCAGCACCGCCATGGAAGCCACCAGCAGGATGACCGCTATCAGTAATTCGACGTATGAGCCCGATGCGAGAGTTACAATGCCGATTGCATTGGCAAAGGCAAAGACCAGCAGGAATACGGTGCCACAGGTCAAATAGATCCGCTGAACGCTTTCCTGAGACATAAATACCTCCTTGAACAGGGATAGCCGGGCTTCTGAATAACCTGCCTGTCACGGCGCAACCTTATGCGAGCATCGGAGCACTATCAAGCACGGATTGCGCGGTGGGAAACAGGGTCAGTGAGGCTGCTGCAAACCCCCGCCGTCCCTAATCATTCACAGACATCAATGCTCGACGACGAGGAATGCGGCTGAAGGGTCTACAACTTCACTCAGATAGCGGTCGTAGTAGAAGGCACCGGAGTTCTTTGCCTCAAGACTACCACACACCACAGCGCCATGGAACTCGCCCGCAATATCCATCCGCAAGTCCGCCTGTGGAGCATATATTACCGCATAGGTAGTACCGGGACACTGCAAGTCAATGGAAGTACAGGTTGGCAGTCCGTAGACGCGCGTTGTCAGAGCATCGTTGTTCTCATTGATGAAAGAGCCGCCTTGTTTCACGTCAAGTTTGCCTGTCAGATATAGCGCGAGTGATGCACCGGGCGATACAACGATCGACGCGTTGGAGAGAACAGTCATCCTTCCTCTGACAAGGATGGCGACATCGGGTTCATCGACCGTCGCCTGACCGGATATCGAAAGCTCTTCGTAGATCCCGCTCTGCAGCGGCACACCAGGCTGATAGATTCGCGGAGGCAGACCTGCGGGTGTGGGAACCGACGGCAGCTCTATTCTCCCTTCAGCGGCGCCAACCCATCCTGATATGCTGCCCTTGGGCAGCAACTTCACTACTATTTCCGGATCACCTCCCGGACCGAATACTACATCGCCAAGTACAGGCCCGTTCAATAATAGTGCCCACTTGTCGACGCTGTTGGTGAAGACCGTAGTAAAGACGGAAACTGATTTCACGGCAATGCTGCCCTCCGCGAGAATACCGAACCATGCTGGCTGCAAGCTAAGCCTGCCGGTGACGGTCTGTTCGCATGTGCCGCAGCGGCCGTGCGAAGTGACGGTAAATCCTGACGCCGGAGCGCCGGTGACAGAGAAACTGTAGATCGCATCACATGCCGGCACATTTGCGTCCGTTGCAGATGGAAGAGAGTTATTGTCCCACACGGCCTCGGTGGCCAGTTTCTTACGCATAGCCGCCACGGCCACAGATAATCCAGTGTCAGCGGCGATCTGTGCGGCATCCTGCCGGGACAGCCAGCTATCATCGCTGGGCAGGGTCTCACCACCGATTCCCAGGGCGTTTGTGGTTGTGGCTATCAGGGCGGCCACCAGAAGGGTCATTGCCAGCTTCCTCATTACCGTTCTCCTTCAAAGACTGCCGACGAAAAGACCCGCTCAGGCAGTACCATGCTGCCCGAAAGCGGGATTCCAGATACAGACTACAGCATTCCTCATCATCACCGGACACTCAAACAACCTATTCTACCACCGAGCTGGTCGCTGCTGCAAGGGGGCCGGCAGAGAGAGCCTGCAAATGCCGTATAAACCACGTATGCAGGAGACGCAGCTGCAATGACCCTGACGGGGAATAATGAGCACCTATGAACATCTACGAGCATCTGAGGAATCAGGCTGGTTTTCCAGATGCTCACATGCTCAAGCTCTCCCCCTGCGGCGCTTGAATATGTGGGCGGCCACCGGCCTTCACTTGGATGCGCGTGTTTTTTTACTCTTGCCCTTGACAAAGGGTCAATACCTAGGTATACTATGCATAGATGCGTTAGGTATAGTTCAGAAAGAAGAGCAGGATTATGGCAATATCGAAAGATCTGGTTGCGGCGTCGGCTACGCCGCTAATCCTCTCGATCCTTTCAGAGGGCGAGAGTTACGGCTATGCGATCATCAAGCGCGTGGCAGAGCTATCCGGCGGCAGGATGAAGTGGTCTGACGGGATGCTCTATCCGATACTCCATCGGCTGGAGAGCCAAGGGCTGATAGAATCGGAGGTGCGTCCTGCTGAGAATGGCCGCCAGAGGAAGTACTATCGTATAAAGCCTGGCGGCAGGAAGGCCGTCCAGCAGCACAAGGACGAGTGGCAGTCGGTACTATCGACACTATCGAAAGTCTGGGAGACACAAGTATGTTTAGCATAGAAGACGCGATTCGCAGGTGGAAACGGAACCTCAGCCAGCGTCAGACGATGACGCCACCGGATATCGGGGAGATGGAAACTCATCTGCGAGAGGAGATGGACAACCTCCAAGCTGCCGGCCTGACGCAGGAGGAGTCGTTCATGGTCGCGGCGCGACGGATAGGCGATGCTGATGAGGTGGCTGCTGAGTTTGCCAAGGTGAATGCGGGGGCCATCTGGCGCGGACGCGTCTTGTGGATGGCAGCGGGTATCCTTGTGTGGCACATCATCTCCGCTGCCGCCAGGCTGACAACCTGGAGCAGTGTTGTTGCCCTGCAGTACGGGCATCTGCCTGTGAGCTCGTTCTGGCTGGGAGTAAGTGTGCCGGTGGCGACCACTCTGCTTTCAGTCCTGCTGGCGTGGGGACTTTACCGGCTTGCAGTGAGGTCGTCCTGGCAGCCCGACAGAGTGACAGCTCGCGCGAAGGTTCTTCTGGCCCTTGGGGTCGGAGCACTTGCGATAGTGCTCGATGTGATGGCGGGGCTGCCGACGTTTGTGATGTCACGCATTGGCACTGGGCAGGACCTGGGGCAGTTCGTGCAGGGCACTGCGTACGGCAAAATGCCAATCGCACTTCTTTGGCCGTTCCTGCTTGCGGGATTGCTCATATTCCTGGCGCACAGAAGAAGGCCACAGGCGGCCGGCTGATATGTGAGGCTTCAGTTATCTGCCGATTGGGCCGGCGGTTTCTGTGCGGCGGTATCGTCGATGATCCTCTGGGCGGCATCTCGGGCGGCATTTGCGCCTTCGATATCCCCTTGCTTTTCTGCCTCGGCTGCCTGCCGCCTGAGCAGATTGGCCATTGTGGACGGCTGCCTGTCAACAAGCGCCTGGAAGGACTCATCGATCGTAAATTGCTGGAGGGACTTAGAGAACCCCATCTTCTCCATGAATTTCTTGAGGCATGTCAGCCTTTCCGTGCGATATAGATTAAGGGTCTTGCCGGATGCGGCCCTGAGTGAAGCAGCTGCCTCATCCCGGCGACCCAATCGGGCAGACCCTATGGCAAGCAGATAATCATACAGAGCATTGTTCGGATCCTGGGGGCCGAGGTCTCTGAGCCGGGTGATGCTCTCATCGGCCTTTGCGGTGAGCCTCTCAGTGACGGCTTTCTTCGCAGCGGCGGGGTCTGTCACAATCATGCAATCAGCAACGACCTTGTTTCCAGTGACTGGGTCCGTGTTGATCACGTAAACCCTGCCTACATCCTCCGACCCCTCGGCTGGTCGGGTGAAGGGGTCATCCGGCTTCAGCATGAAACGTTCCATGTCATAGGGGTACAGAATCAGATCATCATTGGGATCTGCCCTCTCGATGCGAAGAGTGAAATCCCGAATGTCGCTGGCAACTCGCCACGAGGCGCGCAGCTCTCTCCAAGCCTGCACTGCCATGGCGGGCTTGTATTGCGGCCAGGTGCTCCTGATAGTCGATGCAACTCCATCGACATCGTCCCGGTATTCATACAACTCGACAAGACCTGTCAGTGCCTGGACATCGTCGGGATTGGCCTTTGCGAATTGGTCGAGTTTTGCTGCATATGTCTCCAGAGCTTTCCAGTGCCTGGCGACTCTGCGGCCCTCAAAATCGAGGAACTCTTTCATCGAATCCCTGATGTCACCGATGTCAAATGACATGCCACCCCTTCCGTAGTAGAGGGGGTCGAAATCCCACGCCAGAAAGAGGGCCAGCAGCAGCATCAGTGCGATGGAGATCACGGCAAAGACTTTGATGGATTTTCGCACCTTCATCTCGTATCCGGTTGCGAGTAGTCTGATGCTCATACGATAACCTATGGGGCTTTGTGCGGTCAATGGGTATGTTGTGACATGGAGGTTCTGTCGCCCTCATACTCCAAGGGGGTGTTTCAATGTTTCAATGAGGCGGTGTTTCAGTGGAAGAGGAAGGGGTGGGGGGCTGCCAATGCGTGATTCGACCCCGTAATGGTCGCAAGAGAGAGATGAGGCGGCGGCTACCCATCGACCCTAGGTCGTTCGACCTGGGGCTATTCATATTGGACCACGTTGCGGTCCTGAAGTTATACGGGCGGACACTCAGGTCCGCCCCTACATTCGCGGATGCGAGGCCCGTACCACAAAGAACACGCGGAAGCGTAAACTCCGAACGGCAAGACGGCAAGCTGGAAGCTTGCCCTACCCTGAAAGACACGGGCGAGACGGGCGTGCCACTTCCGGGTGCAGCCGTCTTCGGTGCGGAGGGTATACATCGGGGCGTAAGGGGGTGCAAAAAAGTGTAGGCGGTCGGGCAGGTATAAACAGTCATGGAATCGGACGTTGAGAGCCTAACAACTTTCCAGGCAAAGGCTTAAGTGCAGAGGGAATCAGGGTGTCGAGGGTGGGATTAGCCGTGTATGGTGCGAAAAAAGTTTTTTTGCTATTGACAGGGTGGGAGCAAGTGGTAGACTTTCCCATAAGTGGTTGGTTTTGTGGGACGGGTATCATGCTCTTGTTAACAGGCGAATACGAGCATACGGTTGATGAAAAGGGCAGGTTGTTCATCACGAACAAGCTGCGCGGGCAGATAGATGCTGCCGAGTACGGCGGCGATTTCTATCTGGTGCCCGGCCCCAACGGCATCCTCTACCTCTATCCCGAGAAGTGCTTTGAGCGGATGGCTGTCCGCGCGACGGGAGGGGCCGATGCGGCGGATGACGCCCTTGCGGTCGAGCGAATGAATTTCGGTCTTGCAAGCAAGGTGGAGCTGGACAAGCAGGGCAGGCTGCTTATCACTGATAAGATCCGCAAGAGGTGCGGGCTTGGCAGCGAACTTACGCTTGTAGGCGTGAGAGACCATATCGAGATATGGAACAGCGCGAGCTGGGATGAATACGTGGTGGAGCACCAGGGCGATTACCAGCAACAGGTGATGAAATCGCGGCATGAGGCGATGAAAGAAGCAACAAGGCAGGTATTCCATGAATAAGGAGCAGCGTATGTTCGTCGGCGACCACAACTTTGAGATCGTAAGCAAGAGTCTTACCGGTGCAAGAGAGGTAGATGAACAGACGCATACGTCGCTGGCGGTACTGGCAGAGAGGCTTGAGTCGCTCAGGAAAACGAACAGGATGTTCGCAGGCGTGAGCTTCTCGCGTGATGTCGAAAGGCTGAGCTCTCAGAGGGTGGCGGTGGGCTGAGCGGAGTCAGGAAGCGGGGAAAGAGCTTTGGTGCCAGGTGCAGCAGGATAACCAGGAACATATGCCGGTGCTAGCGGAGGCACTGGCTCGGATAATAACGATAGACAGGGACGCGGTCGCGGTCGATGCGACAGTAGGGCACGGAGGCCACAGTCTACTGCTCGGCGGGCGTCTAGGGCCCGACGGGATATTGATAGGTTTCGATGTTGATGAAAAGTGCATAAGGAAGGCAGAAGCGGTCCTTTCCAAGCTAAGCTGCAGGGTGGTGCTGATAAGGGACAACTTTTCGCGCATGGAGGCGCATCTTTGTCAACTGGGCATCAGCCGAGTTGACGCAGTAATTGCCGATCTCGGCTGGTGCTCATCTCAAATGTCCGATGCCGGGAGGGGTCTGAGCTTCCAGGAGAACATGCCGCTGGATATGCGTCTGGACGACCGGCTCACGGTGCCGGCTGCGGACATTGTGAACAAATACCCGGAGAAAGACCTCGCCAATCTCATATACGAATACGGCGAGGAGCATTCCAGCCGTAAGATCGCCAGGATTATTGTCGAATATCGGCGCGACAGGACGATAAAAACTACTGCGGAGCTCTCGCAGCTGGTGTGCAGGGCGGTGAAGCGGCAGCCCGGCTTCGGGCGGTTACACCCGGCGACACGGACGTTCCAGGCCCTGCGTATTGCGGTTAACGACGAGCTCGGAAGCCTAGGCAGGCTGCTGGAGAAGGCTCCGGAGCTGCTGCGGGCGGACGGCTACATGGCGGTGATAAGTTTTCACAGCCTGGAAGACAGGATGGTAAAGATGAACTTCAAGGAAAACAAAGAGAAGGGCATCTATTCCATACTGACGGCCAAGCCGATCGTCGCCTCGGACGAGGAGGTCAGGAGTAATCCAAGGTCACGGAGTGCTAAGCTGAGAATAGCACAGAGAACGATAGCCTAGAATAAATGGAGTTTTGAAGATGACATCGGATGCGAAAATCGGGTTATTGCTTGGTCTAATCTTTATTTTCATCATAGCCTTCATATTGAACGGCCCTCACGGCCTGGGCGGGCGCGCGAATTCGAACCAGGCAACGGCGCAGGATCTGAGCAATCTGGCCAGCTCTTCGACGGATGCGGGCCTTGCGCAGCCTGTGGGAGTCGCGAGTGACCTTGGCTCACCTATAACAACCAGCGATGATATACGTTACAGAGTCCCGCTGAGCGGTGGCAATCTCGGCGGCATGACGGAGCAGCCTGCTGTGACGCCGGAGTCGACGGATGAGGTAGCTGCTGTCACGCCGGATTCCGTTACACCGGCGCCTGAACCGGCGACTGCAGACACAAGTCTGGTTGAGATAGGCGAGAATCCTGTTGCAGCCAATCCGGCGGATAATGTGGTCAGCAACCAGCGTGGCTCGACCGAGAGGACGGTTACGGCAGAGTCGCAGGGCACGGAGTATACGGTTGTCAGCGGGGATTCGCCTGCAAAGATAGCGATGAAGTTCTACGGGCCTGTTGAGGGCAACAGGCTGGTGAACGTGGACAGACTGATGACCGCCAACAACATCAAAGACGCCACGAAGCTGAAGGTGGGCCAGAAGATCATAATACCTGCTCTGCCCAGGGGACCGGAGACGCTGATCAGTGAGAACCCGGGTACATTCACAAGGGTCGATGGCACCACTCCCAGGACGGAGACCCGGACCCCGACATCGGCATCTGACACATCAGCCACAGGGAATACGAAGGAATACGTGGTGGCGCAGGGCGACAGTCTTTGGACTATCGCCGCCAAGAACCTGGGCAGCGGGATAAGATACAAGGAGATACTCAAGCTCAACAGCGGCAAGCTTGGCAGCGATGGCAGCAGGCTCGCCGTCGGCATGAAGCTGCGAATCCCGGCCCAATAGCCAGTCCTGAAGAGGCGCCTGGCAAAAGGTAATATTGTGTTTGTCGGCGTGATGCCGGATGGTGTGCGATGAGGAAATACCTTTTTCCGGGCCTCAGCTCCACTTTTCGCGTGACATATGCGGTGATGTGTATCACGGCAGTGCTGATATATGCTGCCCATCTTCGGGGCAGCAGGGGGCAGGTATTCTACAAGATCAGGATCGCCCGTAACCACGAGACCCGAATAAAGCAGAGTCTGTGGCAGAAGCAGATCGAGCTTGAGGGCCTTGTGAATCCCGCTTCGGTCTCGGAACATATGGGGCGGCAGGAGGGCCAACAAGAGTGATATTCAGGGGCCAGACGGCATGAGAAGCATTCGGATTACAGTCGTTTCCGGTTTGCTGCTGATAGTCATCTTTGCGGCGTTGCTGGCACGGTGCTTCTATATACAGTATTTCGGTGGCGAGACATACCAGCGCAGCGCGATGCGACAGCAGCAGGCAATGGTGAAGGAGAAGGGCTGCCGTGGGGTGATACTTGACAGGCGTGGGCGGGCACTGGCTGCGAGCAACAGGATAGATGTGGTCTTCATCGACCCGCAGGTACTCAAGGACCAGAGAGAGGTCGCGGTCAAGCTTGCTCCGATACTATCACTACCGATAGAGGAGATAGAGTGGCGAATGAGGAGCGGTCTGAGTTCGCGGTTCCGGAAGATAGAGGTGGTGAGCGACCCGAAACAGGCGGAGGCGATAAGCAAGCTGAGGATAGACGGGCTAGGGGTCCAGTCGGGCTGGCAGAGGTATTACACAGCCGGCAGGCTTGCATGTCACGTTGTAGGATTCACGGATATTGACGAGCGCGGGCTTGCGGGAGTGGAGCTGCAGTATGACCGTGACCTCGAGGGGCAGGAGCAGCAGGAGATATTCCTGGCCGACGCCATAAGGAGACCGATACGGCTCAAGGAGCAGAAGAACGAGGCCAGGGATGGATTGAGTGTGATACTGACCATTGACGAATCGATACAGGAATTCGCCCGGCAGGAGCTTGTGACACAATGCAAGGACTTTCAGGCGGAGTCTGGTATCGCGATAGTCATGGATCCGCACACAGGGGCCGTGCTGGCGATGGTGTCATGGCCGGATTTCGACAGCAATAACGCCGGCATGGCGCCCGGCGATGCAATGAGGAACAGGGCATTGACCGACCCCTACGAGCCGGGCAGCATCTTCAAGCCGCTGGTAGTTGCGGCAGCGCTCGACGCCGGCGTTATCAGCAAGGGGACTATTATCGATTGTGAGCACGGTCACTATTCGGGCAAAGGATTCGGCACGATCGAGGAATACAGTAATCACGCGTATGGCGACATGACACCCAAGCAGATACTTGTCGAGTCGAGCAATATCGGCATGGCGAAGATCGGCCAGAAGATGGGGCCGCAGAAGTTGTATGACGGGCTTTCGATGCTGGGCATCGGCAAGAAGACGGGCATCGACCTGCCCGGCGAGGGAACGGGTGTTTTGTGGCCGGTGGACCGGTGGACGGGGTATAGCGTGACACGAATACCGTTTGGACAGGAGGTCTCGGTAACGGCGATACAGATGATAAGGGCCTTCTGCATACTTGCCAACGGCGGCAGGCCGGTGACGCCGTATGTTGTTCAGGCTTGGGTCGAGAAGGATGCGGATGGCAAGCCGAAGGTGACGAATATGAAGACGCCTGAGCCGGCCACCGGTTTTGTGATCAAGCCGGAAGTGGCTCGATGGATAGTGAAGGATGCGCTGGTGGCGGTGGTGAATGAGGGGACGGGAAAGCGTGCGGCTCTGAAGAAATGGCAGGTCTTCGGAAAGACCGGCACGGCTAACATAGCCGATACGGAGGCGCGTGGGTTCACGGAAACCTATATCGCATCATTTATGGGCGGAGCGCCGGCAGAAAACCCGAAGGTCGTTGTGCTGGTGTCCGTAAGAAAGCCCAATCGGAAGCTTGGCAAGGGCTACACCGGCGGGGCGGTAGCGGCGCCGGTCGTCGGAAAGATACTGGAACGCACGCTGACATACCTGGATACTCATTAGGCACAAATGGCTAGAATAGTATACGGCGTTGCAGGCGAGGGCTACGGCCACAGCACCAGGAGTCATGTTCTTGCTCAGAGGCTTCTGGATTGTGGACACGACCTTATCCTTGTCGGGTCCAACAAGTCACTTACATATCTCGGAGAGTATTTCGGCGACAGGGTGCACGAGGTCTTCGGGCTTCAGTTCGACGTGAGGGACGGCAGGGTTACGCCTCTGGGGACGGTGATGAAGAATGTGAAGCAGTACAAAGAAATGAGGAGGATAAACGCAAAGCTCTACAGTGAGCATCTGAGGCCCTTCAAGCCTGATCTTGTGATATCGGATTTCGAGCCATTCTGTGCGTGGTGGGCATGGTGGAACAAGGTGCCTTATGTGAGTATCGACAACGAGCATCTTCTGACCCACTGCAGGCTCGACCACAGCGCGGGCGACTGGTGGGCGAGGTTCAAGGCTGAAGCTGTCACGAGAAGCTACTACATAGGTGCAAAAGCCTATGTTGTGCTGAGCTTCTTCGATGCGCCCGTGAAAAGGAAGAACGTGCTGGTCGTGCCGCCTGTAGTCCGTCAGCACGCGATGGAGATGACGCCGACCGAGGGCGACTACATTGTGGTCTACTCGACCACCGGTCAGAATGCTGACGAGCTGGCGACGATGCTGAATGCTTTCGGCGGACAGGAGTTCCATGTGTATGGCTTCGGCAGGATGGACACGGTGGGCACCTGTGTTTTCAGGCCTCGCTCAACCGAGGGTTTTCTCGCCGATGTTGCCGGCGCCAAAGGCGTGGTTGCCTCGGCTGGGTTCTCGCTGTTATCGGAATGCATGCACTTCCGGAAGAAGATGCTTGTCCTGCCGCTCGAGGGCCAGTATGAGCAGATGGTAAACGCCAACTATGTGGAGTCGCTGGGGCTGGGGGTCAAGAGTTGGCAGCTTGATGAGCATGCGATGGAACGGCTCATAATGGAGACCGAGAAACCTGTCTCGAACGACCGCAGAATACTGTGGCCGGATAACGAGAGATTCTTCGCGATGATCGAGAAGCGGCTTGCAGAGCTCGGCATGAGCATCCGTGTCACCAGATGAGGCAATCTCCAGGGCTCAGTCGGCGCCTGTCGTACGTGGGCCGACATATCCAGCCTCCATGCAGAGGGCAAGGATATCACGAGCAAGAGGTGATGCATCAGAGCCGCCGCTCTGCCCGCCTTCTATGACAACGGCAATTGCCAGAGCACGGCCGGCGCGATCCTCGGCGAACCCGCCGAACCAGGCGTGCTCGGGGGCCTGGGTTGAGCCTGTTTTGCCGAAGACGCTGACCCCCTGTGTGTGGAAATATGACGACCTGAAGGCCTTATTGGCAGTGCCGCCTTCCTCATTGACCACGCCGTACATACCCGCACGAATCGTATCGATGGTCTGGCCGGAGATACCCAGGTCGCGAATGTCGCCGGAGGTGTCCGAATAGCGTACAAACAGGCGAGGAGATTCATAGATGCCGTGGCGTGAGATGGCGGCCATTGCGGCAGCCACTTCGATAGGAGTCACGCGCAGACTTCCCTGTCCTATGCCGAACATCTTCTTCTCGTTGTCGGCTATGGGCGGCAGTGGTCCGGCATCTCTGGCTGCAGCCGGGTCGCCGCTGTCCACTATACCTGGCTGCTCGGGCATATAGCGTGGGGGCAGTGCCGGCACCTCTGACGCCGCAGGGGAATTCTCCGCCATGTTCTGTCGGGCAAGGACTCTTGTGCCATAGCCGAACTTGAGAAGCCATTTCTGAAGTACATTCCGGTCCAGTCTATCCGCCAGGCGCGAGAAGTAGATATTGCAGCTGCCCTTTATTGCGTTCACCGAGTAGTTGGACCACATGGTATCATGGCCGACGCGAAACTGGCGCCATATCCAGCAGCTTGGCCAGCCGGCGGGCGCAGAGCGAGAAGGGCATGAGATGACCTCGCCTTTAGTGATAGCACCTGATTCCATGCCGGCGATAAGAATGATAGGTTTGACGACGGAGCCGGGTGGATAGAGACATTCAAGCGTGCGTGACAGAAGAGGCATGTTCGGCTCATCACGGACCTTTGTGTAATCCTGCCGGATGCTCATAAGATCATAAGATGGTTCCGAGACCAGTGCAAGGATGTCGCCGGAGACTGCGTCAATGATTACCACTGCGGTGGGGCTCTGCCAGTTCGGGTTGCGGGCAGGATCCCGCACTAGCTGCTCTATGCTCTTCTGAAGCTCGATGTCCAGCGTCAGAGTGACATTTGCGCCGGGCATCCGTTCCACTTCATTGACGATGTTACGGTCGAAGTCGTATGTCCTCTGCCCGCGACGTCCGCGCAACAGGGCTTCGCAGACATATTCCACGCCCGCACGTCCGCAGAGCTCACCAGCCGCGTATGAGCGGAACTCGCTGTCTTCGAGGGGCAGCTGGTATCGTTCGCTTGCCGGCCCCACCCAGCCGATGATCTGTGCGGCGGACTTTCCGTAAGGATAAGTACGGGTCACATGCGGAGCGATGTCGATTCCTTCCATATCCGTGAACTCGAGCTGTGCGGCCAGCAGATCATCCGGGGTCCTCAGTTGCAGGAAAGGCCAGTTCTCGTGCATCTCAGCGATATCGATGCGTCTGGCCAGCTCCTCCTGCCTGGCCAGGTCCGGAACATGTCGCCGGAAATCGGCCATAGCGTCTTGGAGCGGAATAGCCTCGGGGTCGGAGCTGCGCAGGAGGTCTGAATCGGGGCATGCATCGCGCCAGGCCTGGAAGAGGCGAACGGACCAGATACTGTCATTTCTCGCCTGCACCTTTGCCCGAATCTCAGCTACGTCGGCTCCGAAGATACGAGCGCATTTCTCCATCACAGCATCGAAATGAGCCCTGTTTTCCTGGGCGAGTATGACAGCCTTTTCGCCAAGCGCGGTTGCCCTTCTATCATAGGCGCTCGAGAGGCTGTATGTCATGCAGAGGTCGAAGCTCAGCTCGTCAGCCGCGAGCACCCGGCCGTTCCGGTCGAGGATACTGCCCCGGGTGGCAGGGAGGCGCTTGACCGTGCTTTGCTGCAGCTCGCTTATTCTAGCCCGATACCACGAGCGCGACAGCAGCTGCATCTGACCAAGTCGGGTGATACAGAGCAGGGCGATGATGCTGCACAAAGCAAGGAGTATCTTCAGTCGCTTGCCGTACATGGGCTACCTTCCCCGGCGGCCCGGCCGCTGCCTGGTTCCGAGAAAGCCGGAAGCAGCGGAAAGTATTGAATAAATGTACGGGCCGATAACGGCCGATGCCAGTCCCATCCAGATTACGGAAGAATACGATACAGCGACAGCATGCTGCCGAAGGCTGATGAGCAGCTGAGCAAACGTTCCGGCGACGCAGCAGACCACAAAGATAGTCAGAGCTACAACAACAGGATTATCCAGCGTCACGGACCGACGTGACAGCGCCAGAAGAGAGCCGACCACGCCGAAGGCAATCGTGTGAGGGCCCATCGACTGGGCTACGAGGTCGGCAGCGAACCCCACGGCAAATGCCGAGATTATGGGCCAGTTGCCGTCGGTATTGGCGACTAGAAAGACCATAAGGATGACGAGGAGGTCGGGTCGGAAGGAAAAGGTCAGGACATTGTTAAGCAACACCTGCAATATGGCCGCCATAAGGATGGCCAGTACTAACCGCGTCCATCGCATGGTGTCACCTCATTTCCCGGACGGCGGATTCATAACGAGCACGGAGACGTTATCCACCTTGTCGTAGTCGCAGGCCGGTCTCACAGTCAGCTCATAAAGCAGCGGCACCGACCCGGAACGGCACTCGGCGACTTTGCCTATCACTATAGGCGTATCGAGCACGCCGGGCCTCTTGCCCGCGAAAACGGACTGGCCAACGGGCACTTTGGCGCCTAGCTGAACACGGCACGCATCGCGGCCGGCGCCATTCATTATCCCGGCAACACCTTTCTCGGTTTGGACGAACATCTTCATACCGGGGTCGGTCATGAGCTTCAGTGTGGCAGCCGCCTGCGAGACCTGGTCGATCGTACCTATCACGCAGTTGTCGGCAAGTACGTAGAGACCCTCGCGGATGCCGTCGTCGCGTCCGCGGTTGATTGTCATGCGGTGACCGAGGCGATTGTGCGTGACGGCGATCACGTCAGCATTGATAAAGGCGGCGCCCTCAAGTGCCGGAAAGCGGTTCTTCACCTTTGTGACTGCATCCAGCCGACGCCGCATTTCGAGAAGCTCGGCCTTCAGATTCTCGCGGGCATTCTCCAGTCGCGTGTATTCACTGCGACTGACGAACTTCTCAGGCTCGGGATTCTCAACGACGGTGCTGGATAGAGACTCCACACTCCTGCTGAAATTCAGAAGTGGGGCAGCCATTCGCATAAAGGCGAAATGAAAAGTATTGGTGACGGACTGAGGGGTGAGATAGAGTATGAAACCTGCGAACAGCAGCCATGTGAAAAGCATAGGCTTCGTCAGCCTGACGTTCATTCGTGACATACTCGGCCATTCTCCAATCCATTAGGCCGGAACTCTTCCGGTCGCTTCCATGCAACGGACACTGTTTTGCGACGGGGCTTACTCCCACCCGTAACCGTCATGGTCCATGGTGTCTTTCCATATCTCGAGATTCTCGAGATAGACGCTTGTGCCCCTGGCCACGCAGGTCAGCGGGTCATCGGCCCGCATCACCTTAAGGCCCGTGGCATTTGCCAGGACGGTATCCATTCCCCTCAGGAGCGAGCCGCCGCCGCAGATAGTTATGCCGTTATCGATGAGGTCTGCGGCAAGCTCAGGCTCGGCCTTCTCAAGCACTCGTGTAACAGTCTCGAGTATCGCCGAGATAGGCTCGCGCAGCGCCTCGCGTATCTCTTCACTAGTGATGACGATTTTCCGCGGCAGCCCGGAGATGGTATCTCGGCCCGCTATCTCCATCGTAAGCTCCTCGTCGAGCGGTGCAGCCGAGCCAAGCTGTATCTTGACCTGCTCGGCACGCGGCTCGCCGATGAGCAGATTGTACGTCCTTTTCAGGTGGTTGATGATCGCTTCATCCATGTCATCACCACCGATACGCAGTGATTCACATGTGGCGATATCAGCAAGGCTCATGATGGCTACCTCGCTGGTGCCGCCGCCGATATCTACGATCATCGACGCTGTAGGCTCTGTAATGGGCAGGCCCGCCCCGATGCCCGCAGCCATCGGCTCATCCACAAGGAACACCTTGCGAGCCCCGGCGCGCTCAGCACTGTCTATGACCGCGCGCCGCTCGACCGCAGTGATACCGCTGGGAACCGCTATCACCACGCGCGGATGCACCAGATTGCCCTTGCCGTGGACCTTCTGGATGAAATACTTGAGCATCTGCTCGGTGATCTCGAAATCGCTGATTACGCCGTCTTTGAGCGGACGTATCGCAGAAATGGAGCCGGGAGTCTTGCCCAGCATTTCTTTGGCAACCGTTCCGACCGCCTCGCCGTTGTTCAGGACGATATTAGTGCCTTTGCGCACGGCGACTACGCTTGGCTCCGTCAGGACAATGCCCTGTCCGCGCACGCTCACAAGGGTCGTGCACGTCCCGAGGTCGATGCCCATATCCATACTGAACCAACCCAGGATCCTATTGAGCCACACGCAAAACCCCTTCAAATCCGTTATATGAGTGACAACGAGCGCACAGCTTCGGACGACAGAACGACGGCCGTCCGGCACTTATCAAAGAGCGTTCACGGTTTCGCTATCGTGAAGATAGTGTCATATTCCGTTATGCACTTGATTACCATGAATACGGCAGTCCCAAGCACAACCAGGAGCGTCAAAGCCAGGAGGGCCGTGTACACATCGCTGAAAAAGGCGGCTTTCCCGGCTCGAACATTACTATCAGGACTCATGCTCTGACCTCATAATCGGATCACGCCGCAGCCGCGGCCATGATATTACAGTTTATTGGTTACGATATCGCCCGCGGTCGGCTGGAAACCGGACTTGAGCATCGTTATCTTTCCGACGCAGGTATCCACATCAACATTGGTCACCGAAATATCGCAGATGAACTGGTCGCCCCGGATAACATGCAGGACATCCCCGGCCCTCACGCCGTTGGCCGAGCCCATGTTCAGGCTTGCCAGCATGCTGTCCATCCGGACCTCCTTTATGCGCCCTTCGAGAACGACTTTTGGCGTCGGACCGAGGGCCGGCCTGACGCTGCCCGCAGGAGCCGTCACCGGCATCACCGCAGACACTCGCCCGCCAAGTCTGTTCTCAATCGCTGTCTTCTCCTCAACCAGCCGCATATTCTCCCGCTCGAGAGCCTTCAGCTGCAGAGTCTTCTCTTCGAACGCCGCACGAACCTGGCTGAGCTGCCCGCGGTCGGTCACCAGCTCATTGCGAACCTTATCGAGCTCGTCACGAGTGGTCTTCAGCTGTTGCTGAAGATCAGCCACTATCGCCGTGTTCTGCTGCATCGTACCAGACCAGCCGGTTATCCTCTCCTGGAGCACATCCTTTGCCGCCTTCAGGGTCAGCGCTTCAGCCTGGAGGTCGCTGTTCTCCTTGATCAGCCGGTTGAGCTGCTGACGAAGGGTATCTATCTCGTCCTGCTTCGACTTAAGCCCTTCATTGAGCTGCGTCTGAAGCATCATTACATTCGCGTTCAGGGCCTTGTTGTCCGTGACCACATCATCGTGTTTTGCTCTGTAGTTGGTGGCCGAGGCGGCATAAAGCACAACTATACCGCATAGGAACGTCCCCGCCAGTGTCACAAGAACCACCAATACCTTCGTGAGGGTGCTCACCAGAGGCTCCTTTCAAAGCTTGGATTAGAGAATAAATGGTTCCACAGTCCGCAAGGACGCTGGATTAACATAATAACACTGCCAAAGCCTTCAGACCCAGATTCTATTTGAAAAAACGACATCGGTCAAGCTAATTCTACAAACCCACAACTCGCAGCTAACAATGTCCACTATTGCGACAACTGAAGGGCCGACTTGGCAGCCGCCAGACGAACGGTCGCCGACCTGTCCGCCAGAAGTCCGGGCAGGAATGCTGCCAGATCGGCCGTGCCAATACTGCCAATCGCGCGCGCCGCCCGCACATTTCGACGCTCGCGCTCGACGGCATCGGCGGCGGTACTAGGCTCCCGCAGATAACTCAGGACGACCTTCTCGCCCGAAGGGTCACGCATTGTCCCCAGCTGCTCGGCAGCCGCCAGACGCACATCCAGAACATCATCCTGCAGCATCGTATAGATGGCATTTCTGGCCTGCACGTCATTGAGCGCACCCATCGCCTCGATACCCAGTATGCGGTAGTTGGCATACGAGCTTATCAACAGCGTCCAGATGGTCGGGTATATCTTCTCATCTCCTATGAGAGCGATGGAATGGGCAATCTGTGTCCGTGTATCCTGGCTGGAGTCGTTGGCGCTCATAGCCCAGTACAGGGCGGTAAGGGCAGCCGGGTCCCGAAGCTTGCCGAGGACAAGAGCCGCATTTGCGCGCACCGTCTGGTCCGTATTTGAGAGGCCCTCATAAACCTGCTTGATGAGTGTGCTGCCCAGGCGGAGACGCACCCTTGCATAGACGGCTGCCATGCGCACGTTCTCGTCCGGATCATTCAAAGCCTCATCGATAGCCGGGCGTGCGGGAAGATACTTCATGTCCCCAAGAGCCATCGCTGCAGCGAATCTGACAGGCACCCTGTCAGCCTTGAGCAGCCTGCGAAGCTCAGGGGCAAATTCCAGAAGTCCCATGTCGGCCACGACCTCGGCTGCATAGATGTGTTCGATGGCCTCCTGGCCCGCAAAAGCTGCTCTGACAACACTGAGGGCCTGTTCCCGCAGGGATGCAAATGCCTCAGGCGATACGCCAGATTTGGCGGTGAAAGTTGGAGCGGGTAGAGTACTGCTTGGCGTGCTGCTGCAACCAGCAAGGGCTAGTGATAAAATCGCGCACAAAAGGGCCGCTTTGCCGAGGTCCTCACAGCCACCTTTGGCACCATGTATCATTTCCACCACTAGGGCTAACCTATGCATTTTCATAATGATACGAACGGAAGAGGGTCAAAGTGCGGTTCTTTTCCGCTTTGCCACCAGAGCCACCGCCAATGGGGCCATTATAGATGCTACAAAAGCGAGGGCACAACACAAATTCAGCCAACGCCCATGTGCGCCGAAGAAAGTGTGGCGGGGGTCGATGCCGATGCGGTCGGCAAACCAGCCGGAGACGGCCTGACGCTCAAAGCTGCCGACGGGAAGAGAGCCTGCGACGGGGTCATTTCGTATCTGCCCCGCAGAGTCGATCAGCGTGGAGATACCGGTATTGACGCTGCGCAGTATCGACACGCGGTTCTCTACGGCCCGAAAGACGCATATGGCTGTGTGCTGTGAAAGCTCCGTTGTCGGCAGGATATCCTCCCGGGTTTCGCGCACGAACCAGCCGTCATTGCTTATGTTCACCAGCCAGTCAAGCTGCTTGCTCCCGTCAGGGTCATAGACCAGCCTCCTGGCGACTTCCGGAGTAGTGTCTTCATAGCATATAAGCACCCCGAAGCCGAATGCCCCTCCCGCCGACCGAATCTCGAACCGTGTCGGCGATGTGCCTGCCGTCAGAGTGTATTCATAGTCATAAGGGGTCAGCCGCATGAGCAGGCGGTAGAGCCACGGGATGCTATGCCTGAATGGTACATACTCGCCGAACGGCACCAGGTGCATCTTGTCGTAGCGAGCCGGTGACTGCCGGCCATCCGGCGTGTAAAGAAAAGCCGAGTTGAACCTGTCGCCTATGACCACGTCGTTGCCGCGGATCTGCGGGCTCGCAGCCGAAGCGCCTGCCAGAAGATAGGCGCCGCGAGACGCGAATCTGCGAAGCTCGGCGTCAAACTGCCGCTCGGGGCTATCCTGTGGAAGCCACGCCAGAAGGTCCGGGTTCAGATAGGCCATTACCATCGTCTCAGGCCACACTATGAGTGCAGGACTCGCAGCCATTGCCTCGTTGCTGTCGCTGAGCAGATCGGCGAAGATAAGGTCAGCCGCCTTGCCCGACTCCTTCACGCTCTGCGGCACGTTCGATTGCACCGCAGCTACCATCGGCCCGGGCTCAACGCATCTGCCGGTCTCATTCACGCGGTAGTGACCATAGACCAGTGCCGCTGCCACAAGGCTGACAGCCGCAGCTAGTCGTCCCAGATTTGTCCGAAGTGATGCCCGCCGGGCAGGCGAGGTGATTATGACAGAAGCTACCAGGGCATTCACCAGAGCGATAAGGAACGAGACGCCGGCTGCCCCGAAGATATCGGCTATCTGAATGATGCGCGGATTCGCATACTGAGAATGCGCCAGGAACCGCCAGGCAAAGCCCGTGAAGACCCAGCCCTGCAGCGCCTCGGCGCCCGTGAAAAGCACCGGCACAGACGCCCACAGCGGCACCTTGCGGTAGTTGCATAGCCGAAGTGCAAAGGCGGTCACGGGCCAGTAGAGCGCGAGATACAGCGAAAGCGATATCCACCCGGGGGCCGTGACATTCATCACCCAGTAAATATTCGCCAGCCAGTAGACGAGCCCCACGATATACGCCCAGACGAAGAGCGGCCCGGCCCGCACGGAGCTTGAAACCACTATTATGAAAGGAACTATCGCCACCCATGCCAGGAATGACATGTTGAACGGCGCCTGGATAACGGTAAGAAGGATGGCCGCTGCACCAAGCGATAGCGCTATAGCTGCCACACCCGGTTTTTTGCCTGTCTCAGTCACGTCCGTGGACTTCCCGCGATTATCCGAAAAGGGTCGCCTGGTCGGCGTGTCTCTTGCCTGAGCGACTGTTCCGTTGGGTCCTCAATTTGGCTGACTTGCCTCTCACAGCCGCTGTCTCAGATAGCAGCCTCTTGAAGAACATGGCCACCCGTGCCGGGTCGTATGCCTTCCCGTTGTTCATTCTGCTGGCGAACTGCCTGGTATAGATACTGATTGCATGCTCATCCGCCAGCACGTCCGCTATCGGCACCGGCGATTCCCAGAAGAGCCTGTCAAGCTCGTTGCGCTCCAGCCAGTCAAAACCCTCTGCACAACGGGATCTGGATTCCTGCGAAAGCTGCTTGAGCCGTTCCAGCGTGTTGCTCACATACGACTCGCTGATGTCGATGCCGCAGTAGCTGCGGCGGAAGCGGAAGGCCGCTGCCGCTGTCGTTCCTGAGCCTATGAACGGATCCAGCACGCAATCACCCGGATTTGAGCTCGCACAGATAATGCGGCCTATCAGCCTCTCCGGCATCTGACACGGATGCCATCCGACTCGCTCTTTGAACGTCCCGCACACTCGCGAAAACTCATCCCAGACGTCATCCGGCATCTTGCCGGCGGGATTGGCCCGCGAGTCCGCGTAGAGAAGCTGGCGGTCGGAAGGAACGCGGACCGCGTGACTGTTGAACACGAAGCGGCGAGGATCATTCACAAAGTAAAAGATATGTGTATGAGCCCTGGCAAACTTGTCTTTCGTCTGCTGCCCGAAAGTGTAGTGCCATATCATCCAGTTGCGCATGCAGAGTCCGAGTTGATCTGCAATGTGCTTCACGTCGGCTGCGTGGTCATCACCTATTGCCACATAGAAAGACCCTGCTGGTTTCAGAACTTTCTTGCATGCAGCCATCCATTCGAGAGTCCATGCAACGTAGCTGGGTCGCTTGAGATTGTCTTTGTGTTTGTCGTACTTGTAACCGATGTTGAATGGAGGGTCAGCGAAAATGAGGTCGGCAAACGGCTTCCTCATGTCGCGAAGTATCTCTATACAATCTCCGCAGACGATCTTGTTCCTGAGGCTCTTCATAGGCCAATATTGTACGGGCCGGCAGCCTCGATGCAAGACGATTCTGATGGCCTGAGGCTACCTGCTCTTGATGGGCTGCTGAGGCGTGAAGGACTTGCCGGTGAAATAGTCGGTGAAAGTCAGTTTGACCGTCAGCTCCTTGCTCGAGGCATACTCGGCGGGCACCGGAAATTCCAACCGGTAGAAATTCGACAGCAATGAGCCGGCCCAGGTCTTCTTGAGTTCTACGGCCGAGACATCCCACTTCTCGAGCAGCGCCTCCGATGGACTGCGGCCCAGATCCCAAAGCTCTATATGGGCGCTGCCCGGGCTCTTTATGGCATCACCCGTGTCATCCATTGGACGGAAATAGACTATAAGCCGCGGCGTTTTCCCGGGTGTCTCGGCATCGTATATGCCGCTGCGGCTTACTATGACAACCTCTTCTATGTCAGGAACCGCCTCTCTCCTCTGCTCAGGAGTCAGCCCCTGAAGTGTGGCTACCTGCTGCCGGCACTCACCATTGGCATTCCTGAGCTCCACCACCGCCTGCTGAAGATCGGTGGTCTGTTTCTCCTTGTCGATAAGCTGCTGCCGAAGGATGTCGTTCTGTCTGCCATGATCCGCGCAGCCTGCCGCCAGGCAAAGAGCAAGTGTGAAAACCAGGCAGCATACCTGACGGGCCGAACGCTTGATATGTGCTCTCATAGCCTGTCCATCCTGAACTGGTTAAGTGTTCTCCTGAGCCTGTGATTCTTTTATCTCAGGAGCCTTCTTAAGTATCGTGTCAGCCAGGCCATATGCAATGGCCTCTTCCGCTTCAAGCCACAGGTTGCGGTCGCAGTCGGCGGTTATCTTCTCGACGGACTGCCCCGAATGATGCGCCAGTATCTGGTATATCCGTTCGCGCAGGCGTATGATCTCGCGCGCTTCGATCTCAAGGTCGGTTGCCGGTCCGGTCAGAACGCCGTGAATGAGCGGCTGATGCAGCAGCACCCGGCCATTCGTCAGGATATACCGCTTGCCGGATGTCCCACCTGCCAGAAGCACGGCCCCCATGCTGGCAGCCTGCCCGATGCAGTAGGTGGCCACATCGCAGCGAAGGAACTGCATCGTGTCGTATATCGCCAAACCTGCTGTCACCGAGCCGCCGGGAGAGTTGACATAAACGCTGATGTCACTCTTGCTGTCCTCGTTTGAGAGGAACAGCAATTGCGCGATTATGAGGTTTGCCGCATCATCATCTATGCCGCCGCCGATGAACACTATCCGGTCCTTCAGCAGCCGCGAATAGATGTCATACGCCCGCTCAGTACGGCCTGTCTGTTCTATCACTATCGGTACAAGGTGCTGATTGAGTGTCATATTCATCTCGTCATGAGGTTATTTCTTGCCCTTGCCTGCATCCTCTGTCTCGTGCAGGACCTCGTCTATCAGGCCATACGCCAGCGCCTCTTCGGCCGTCATATACCTGTCACGCTGTGTCTCGGCCTGTATCTTCTCTATAGGCTGGTTCGTATGCTTGGAGAGTATCTCATTGATGCTCTTGCGGCTGCGTATTATCTCTTCAGCCTGTATCTGTATATCTGCGGCTTGGCCTGTCACGCCTCCCCACGGCTGGTGAAGCATTATCTTGGCGTGAGGAAGGGCGTATCGCTTGCCCTTTGTGCCGGCGGCCAGAATGACGGCAGCCCCCGAAGCTGCCATGCCGATGCATGTGGTCACCACCGACGAGCCGATATACTGTATCGTGTCATATATCGCCATTGTATCCGAGACCGAGCCCCCCGGCGAATTGATATAGAGGTTTATGTCCACACCCTTCTTCAGGTGCTCCAGGTAAATGAGCTTCATTATCACTTCGGTGCTCATGCGGTAAGATATCTCGCCTATCATAAAGACGACGCGATTCTCCAGCAGCATGTCGTCAAGCGTCAGCTCTCGCGTTCGCTGGTAGGGTGGCATCTGCAGGTGCGGCTGGATTATACCTGCCCTCCAGTCCGTGTGATCATTGTTTGGCATTCGTCATCCCTTGAAAAAGCCTATCAATGGAATATCGGCAAAAAAGGTCTGTCACTTTGCTGTATGCCCGAGACGCCCCAAAGCAAATAACCCGGCGAACCGGGTTATTTGTGAGCTCTTCTTACTTTTCGGCCTTCTTGCTGACCTTCTTCCGGGGCAGCTTCGCCTTCTTTGGAGCCTCTTTCGCCTCGACTATTTTCGCCGAAGCCAGCAGTTTTTCAAGGCATTTTTCCTCCCTTAGCTGCACGCCGAAGTTGGCAAGCGAGCCGTCGCGGGCCATCTCCTCGCGAAGCTTCTCGGGCCTGCGGCCCTGTTGTATCGCCAGCTGTGCCACCTTTCCGTTTATCTCCTCCTCGCTCACTGAGACCTCGAGCTTCGCCGCCAGCCTATCCATTATGAAGAACACCTTCAGCTGCTCCTTCGCCTGCTCATCGGTGGCAGCCTTTATCTCGTCGGCTTTCTCCTGAACCTGCTCGGCCGTCATCCCCCGCATCATCAGGTCATAGTACCGCCGCCGCAGCAGCTGCGCCGACTGGTCGGCCACGATGTTCTCAGGAAGGTCGAATTTCGTCTTCTCGAGCAGGTACTTGTAGATCTGTTCACGTATTGCGGCCTGGGCCTGCTGCTCAGCACGCTTCTCGAGAGCCTCGCGCAGGCGCGTCTTCAGCTCCGCCTCGTCAGCCACGCCGTAGCGCTTGAAGAAGTTCTCATCCATCTCGGCCGGTTTGATGCGTTTGATATCGCGGACGCTGATGGTGACTTCCACCTTCTTGCCGCGGTAGTTTTCATCGTAATACGTCTTTGGCACATCGACCGTCGTCGTCTTCTCGTCTCCCGGCTTTGCGCCTTCCAGCAATTCGTCGACCTTCTCCACCACTACCGGTCCGACCATTGCCACAGGCCGCGCATAGACCTCGGTATTATCGAGTTTCTTGCCTTCGGGCTCGCCCTCGACCTTCACGACGACATCCGCTATCACCTGGTCGTCCTTTTCGACCTCGCCATCCTCCACGGGCGCCCAGATGCCCGCCTGTCTCTGCAAGTGCTCGACCTCTTCGGCAAGCTGCTCATCCGTCACAGCCACCGCCGGCTTCTCAACCTCGATGCCTTCCGTCGCGGGCAGCTCGAACTCGGGCCTTACCTCGACATCGAACTCGAACTTCAGCGGCCCTGTATCCGGCAGCTCTATCTTCTCGAAATCAATGTCCGGGTCACGAAGGGAGGAAATGTCGTTATCTCTCAGTGCGGCCTGGCTGGCGTCGGCCAGTAGTTTCAGCTTGACCTGTTCGATAACGTCCTTGCCGAAGCGTTTTTCCAGCAGCTTGATGGGGGCCTTACCCTTGCGGAAACCGGGCACAAAGGCGTCCTTGCGCAGCTCTTTGTACTGATCATCCAGCGCGCCGTGCACGGATTCCTCGGGCACCTCGATGGCGACCTTCTTCTTGCAGGGGCCGGCGTCGGTGATGGTTACGGTGTTCTTAAGTTCTTTGCTCTCAGTATCTTGAGTCATCTGAGTGTTTCCTTTACAGCCCATTTTGTGCGCCAGACAGGCGCCAATTAAAGAAAAAGGCCTCAGGAACCAGAGCTTCCCTGGGCCGCAGATATCGCTCATCCGGTAATCACCTGCTGCGTCAGAGTCCCCCTTCGAAAACCCGACAGACGGCCCTGAAAAGGCCGTTTTCAGCAAAGCGGGCGATGAGACTTGAACTCACGACATTCACGTTGGCAACGTGACGCTCTACCACTGAGCTACGCCCGCACGGAAAGCTCAGTATAGCGGGGAAGGGGCGGTTTGCAAGCGGATTTTTTGCGGGCGGATGCGGTTTTTTGGGTGTTGCGGGCAACGGAGGATTTGGGTAGACTTCGCGGGATGGCAAAGCACAAGAGAGTAGTATTGACGATAGGCGATTCGAACGGCGCGGCGG
>Ga0209164_1001778_pt1 | contig 25764 bp, 29 predicted proteins | sample MTBNYHSulfiMetaG_FD_187458 | JGI IMG/M metagenome (GOLD analysis project Ga0209164, IMG submission 187458) | Enrichment culture microbial communities from rom New York Harbor, USA that are MTBE-degrading - MTBE-NYH (New York Harbor Sulfidogenic)... | ecosystem: Environmental > Aquatic > Marine >... | reverse complement strand
ATTCACCCGCTTGCTCCGGATGGGTAGTCACTTTTCCTTCTCCGTACATGTCGACGGCAAAAGCGACGTATCCCATCCCCGCCAATTGCCTGGCGCGTTTTTTGGCGTACTCGTTCAGGCCCCACCATTCGTGAACCACGAGTACCCCGGGCCGCTTCTCTTTTAAGGCGTCGTCGTATGCCAGATACCCTATAAGCCTAACCTGATCGTGTTCGTAAGAAACCTCCTCCGTGAAAACCTTGGCTTCAGCCATGGCTCCTAATGCCACGACGACAAGGACCGATATAATTATCACCGCTTTTTTCATGGCCCTCTCCTATGATGGACTATTTTCCTCCAAAATAGGTCCTTTTTCCTGTTTCACAAGGCGACTCTCATTGACGGCGAGCCCCGAGGCTTGACGGCCCCACAAAAAACTCCGATCATGGATGGATGTTTTACGGAAAATTCGCCATATTTCTCGCCCTTGCCGTCCTCGTCTCGTGCGTACACCCGAGGGATCGAAACATTCGAACAGAGAGCGATAAGAAGCAAGTTCTTTTCACCTTTACGGGCAAGGCGCAGAGCGTCTGCCTGAGCGGCGATTTCAACGACTGGTCGCCGGATTCTTGCTGCCTCGAACCCGAAAGCGGCAGATGGAAGGTGAGCGTTACCCTTTCCCCGGGTCTATACAGGTATGGTTTCTTCCTGAACGGAGAGGAGTGGGTTCCCGATCCCGGCGCGCCCTTTCAGGAGGAGGACGGTTTCGGCAAAAAGAACTCCATCCTGGTCGTAGAATAGAGTGTGACCAAAATGATTTCTCAATCGTATTTTGAGTAAGGCAAGGTGTTCCCCACAAGGCCTGCTGCCTTCTCGAACAGGAGGAAGTAGAATCAGATGAAAGATGTTCGCCCGTGAGTTCCACTGACTCAACTCTGGTTCATGAGATCCTGGCTGGAGATGCGGAGGCCTATGCAATACTGGTCAAACGATACCAGAAACCGATCTTCAATCTCATGCTCCGGATGACCTCATGCGACGAAGACGCCATGGATCTCACTCAGGAGACGTTTGTAAGAGCCTATGAGAAGCTGGAGCAGTTCAAACCCTGCAGCCCGTTTTTTCCGTGGCTGTACACTATCGGCATGAACCTGGCCCGGGACTTCCAGCGAAAAGTACGGGCATCTAGAACCGCGATGGAATCGCTTTCTAGAGACATGGATCCTCTGTCGGATTCCGCGGAGAGCTTAAGTGGCCGGCTGGATGCCGATCAAGTGAGTCAGATGCTGAGAAAATTGCCCCCCGACTATAGAGAATCGTTGATGCTTCGCTTTCACGAAGGGCTTTCTGTGAACGAATTGGCCTCCGCACTCGACATCTCCGTCAGCGGCGCCAAAATGAGGATTCACAGGGGATTGCTCAAGTTGAGAGAATTGCTTGGAGAGAAGAACCATGAAGAATGAAATGAAGAATGGTTTTCCCTTGGACGTGCCGGAGGAGGACCTGCGCCGCATAGCCGGTATGATCGCAAGTCTTCCGGATCGGGAACCTCCTGTTGAAATCATCGATTTCGTGATGGCCGGGATCAAACCGAAGAAAATGGGCAGGCTGAGGGTCCTGTGGCGCCGTCTGACCGTTCCCGTGGTTTTCGCTCCTCTTCGATTGGCTTCGGTCGCAGCATCTGTCGCTCTGGTTTTCCTTGCGGTGGCCCTGTTCGTGAACCGTGGTCCCGAGCAATCTTCCACAACCTCTCTCCAACAGGCCGTGAATGGGAACGAGAGGACCGTTGTCTTTTCCCTGAATATGCCCGGCGCTTCGAGGGTGGAGCTAATAGGGTCCTTCAACCGGTGGAAGCCGGGCGATTCCGTGATGGCATGGGATGATTCGCGAAAAGCCTGGGTCCTGTCTCTCGATCTCCCGAAGGGGAGGTACGAGTATGCTTATCTGGTGGACGGCGAAAAGGTGGTGTCCGACCCTAACGCACTTATGTTGCGAGACGATGGTTTCGGAAACAAAAACTCCATCCTCATCGTTGAAAGGAACAACGGTCATGAAGCCGGTATTTAGCATTCTTTTTGTCTGCCTTTTCTTATGGCTCGTCCCTGCTGCGACGGCGCAGGACGAAGTGACAACTGCTGTGAACGATGCAAGAGCAAGCGGTGTTCAGGAATCAATCCTCAATCAAGTGCTCGTACTGGGCTACAGGCACTCGTTGAAATCCGACGAAATCGTGGATCTCGTCCTATTGACAAAGCATGCAAGGGATCAGGAGTTTCCCGTTGACCAGGTCGTGGGTAAAATGGAAGAGGGGCTTTCCAAGAGAGTCCGGGTCAAGGCCGTCCAACAGGCTGTGCAACAGGAGATGGCTCGCTACTCCACTGCCCGCACGATCATGCAGCAAACCTTGAACGTACGGGGCATGCACCAAAACGAGCTTCTACAGCACCACGTGGCGAGGGCAGCCAACACCCTTGCTATGGGCCTTTCCGCGCAGGACATGAAAGGGTTCTTCGATGGCGCCCCCAGCGCTTCCGTGAACGATCTCGTTGCTTCCCTGGAGTTCATGGCTGCGCTCAATCAGGCAAACGTGAGCCACAAGACGGCCAAGGAAATCGCTTTCTCCGGCCTGGAAAGAGGCCTTTTCTCAAAGGGAGCGTGGGACCTTGCCCACCTGATCGGCGTTGCCAAGGCTAAGAGCCTGGATGAAACCGATATCAAGGCAAGGGCGCTGGAGGTCGTAAAAGGGGAGAAAACCGTGGTTGAGGCGCAGAAATCCCTCGGCCTGCCGAACGAGGACATGGCCCGTGGCCCCATCGTCATGGGTCCCGCAGACCACGGTTCAAGCATGAGAGGCGGCGGTACGGAAGGACGCGGCCAAGACTCCGGCGGCGCAGGTCATGGCGCGGGCGGTACCGGGCCTGGAGCTCCGGGTGCCGGGGGACCGGGTGCGGGAGGAGGCGTAGGCGCCGGCTCCGGCGGAGGTGCCGGTGGAGGTGGTGGCGCGGGCCCAGGTGGAGCCGGAGGCTCCGGAGGCGGATCGCGCTAGCACCATGCCCCGGGAGTTTTGTTGTCTTATGTCCGTTTCGCTGGAGGCTGAAGAGTCTTGACAGGAACTACGGCATCGACATTCTTGCACTTTATTGTGACCCGGACTCATTCTCCTTCGTATACCTTTCAAATAACAAAAAGGAGGAATTTTATGAGCAGGTTCATCATGGTTTTCTCGATCGTTGTTTGCATGGTGTTCATGGCCGCAATTTCAGCGAACGCCGCATCCATCTGGGGCCAGGACGAAGTCATCGTCATTGCCCGCGGTGGTGGCGGCGGAGGTGCCGGTGGTGCCGGTGGTGCCGGTGGCGGTGGTGGCGACGGTGGAGCAGGAGCCGGTGGCGTGGGCGCAGGAGCCGGACCTGGTGACGGTGCCGGTGCAGGGGCTGGCACAGGTGTCGGGCCCGGCCCGGGGGAAGGTCCCGGTCCTGGTGCGTCCGTGGGACCTGGCCCTGAAGCCTCTTTCGGACCCGGCCCCAACGCTTCCGCAGGACCCGGTCCTGGCGCCGGACACGGTCCAGGTGCTGCAAAGGGCCCCCATGGTTATGGCCCCGGCGACGGTACCGGAAACGAAGGCGAGGGTCCTCAGGACGGCACAGGGTACGGTCCTGGATCAGTCAAGGCCGATTAACAGACCATCACGAAGAACGGACAAACAACAAAAGGGAGCCCGGGGCTCCCTTGTTTTTTCTTGCACGAAAAGAAATCCGGCAAACCTGTTAGACCACCCACACAGCGCAATCTTTGGATTCAGCCACAATGCGCATTGCAACGGAGCCGAGACGAAACTCCCTGGCGTGAGTGGCCCCCTTTCTCCCTATCACCAGGGTTCCATAACCGCCCTCTTTGAGTTTCTCAAGTACAGCCTGCGTGACCTTCTTGGGCCGGGCGGATTTTTCATGCTGGAATTCGTAGTTCACGCGCTTTTCGTCGAAGCCTAGCTCCGTGAGGATTTTCTTCGACTCTTCGAAAAAATGGGACATCTCCTCTTTTTCCCGTTCGATGGCCCGCTCCTCCGCTTCTTTGAGTCTTTTTCGCTCCTCGGGAGATAGGTCCTCGGTAAAAGGAGCACAATGATGATAGAAGAGGATTTCCACGTCTTTAAGTCCCCCCAGCATCCTCCCCACGTATCGAGCCAAATCCACCGTGCGGCTGGTCTCATCCATGGCGATCAGCACCTTCCTGCACTTCCACTTCTTTCCCTCCACGAGCCACACGGGGTGGTCTTCTGAAATCTCCAGGAGCTTGTCAGTAATGCTGCCCATGAAAATGCTGCCGAACCATCCCATGCCCTTCTTGCCGACGACGCAGCCGTCGAATTGCCCGGCATCAGCCTCGCGGACAATGTCCCTCGCCACTCCGACGAGCTGATGCTCGTGCTTGCCCTTGACATTGCTCTTTTTTAAACCCCCTTTGACAAGAACCTTTGCGGCGGCATCGATAAAGTTCTTCGCTTCCTCCTCCCTCTTTTTCTTCCATGCTGCGAACTGTTTCCGTATTGCAGGGTCATGAGCCTCCTCCCTGTAGATGGGGGGGATTGCGGGGGAAATCGTCAGAACGGTGACACTTACATCCGTCGCTCCCTTGTAAAGGTCGACCAGATATTGAGCCCCTTTCAAAGAATGTTCGGAACCGTCGGTTGCCAGCAAAATATTCCTCATGATGACCTCCTTCGTTCGTATTGCGGGGGATGATGAGAACCTGCGGCCGTGCCCGTTTCCGCGACGGGGACCAAAACTCTCATGCGCGGGGGAGGACGGCAATGGTTGGAGGGCGATTCTATTTGCTCTTTCCGGATTTTTCAAGGCTTATCTGGCTGTCATGCACGGTAAATTTGTTCTAGTTTCTTGTCTATGGCATGGGGTTTTCCGATTGGCAAGAATCGGGCACAATGAGCATCTGAGTTGCTTTGGATCATGGTGGAGGGTATTTTTGGGCAGCCTGCAAGCAAGAACAAGTGAAGGTGTCACTTGTTCTTGCTTGCAGGCTTACGGATGAACAACAGGAATCCTGTAACCTGGCCGAAGGCAGGATTTCATTGCAGGGGTACCGGAGTCTATTGGGGGAATCCGGGTAAGCTTATTTTTAGGGGCGAGCGGAAGCGCAAGAGTTTTTGGTCATCCGCAGGTAGTCGAAGACCAAGCGAACATTGCACGTGAGTTCTCGCATTTTCTGTGCGACGCTGCGCACGCCCTTAGCTTTGATGACTCCGATCACAAAGCGGCGGAGTCGAGAGATGTTTTCCGGGCCATAGCCGGTGCGTATCCGACTTCGGTCTTCATCGAAATTCCAGTCCAGGATGTAGTGGCAGCTGTTCTCAATGCTCCAGTGGCCACGATTGATGGCAAGGAGCTTTTCTGCACCTGCTTGTTGTGGGGTTCGACTGGTAATGGCGTAGGCGATATCGGTGGATTCTTTCCCGCTTTTCTTGTCCATGGAGTTTCGTTCGATGAGAAACGCTTGCCTGACGTGGGGAAAGTTGAGGTAGTGGTTGAGTTCGGTGGTTGTCCAGATTTTACGGGTTTCGATCCGGCCGTGATCCGGAGGATCGTAAGCAATGAAATCCGGCTCCTTTCGTTCCTTAAAATACAGTTGGATGTCTTGAAAGAGTGTGGCTTGATTGCCTTTCACAGTGAAGTGGTAGTGGGCTTTACGCTCCAGGCATAAATAATCGGCGAGTTTGCGCTGAGTGAGCAGGGCGTCTGCGGTAATGTCTTTGCCTTGCAAATCGATGGCATCGAGCAGGGGGATGGCCATCCCGATTTCGTTGGTGCGCTTGAGTTCTTCATCGCCTTCTACGGGCAAGGAGCCGACTTTTTTTGGGTGTAGGAGGCTTTGCTTTGATGACCGACCACGCTCATGATGTGGGCTTGATATCCTTCTTCATCAATAGCATTACGCATGGTTTTGCCGTCTATGGCCAGACTTTGATCCTCCTGGCCATAGGTTTGGTTCCAATGTTGAAGGGCACGGTCCAGATGCACAGGGTCCACGCGGATCAGGACATCGCGGATGATGGAGAGGCTAGGGACAAGGTAGCGCCTCTTTTCGCGGCGGCAGTCGAAGCGCTCTCGAGCTTTCTGGCCAAGGCTCTCAGCCCAATCCGAGATGGCCTGGTATCCCCGCATTCCACACAGAATTGCCCCGGTGGCAATAGCCAGCACCGTGGGAAGGGAATGACGCCGTCCTTGAGCACGGCGGGGGTCGGGGATGTCCCTGAAGAAATAGGGCAAGGATCTCATTTGCTCGGCTTTTAGCATTATCTTGGGGCCTCCTTTACGATAAAGTGGGTCGAGAATCGATTGGGATAAAAGGGATCGCGCGTTGGCCTGCAAGGGCTTGAGGAACACCATTTTGGGAGACTCGGCCTTGTTGCTGTACCCCTGGCGGGTCCTGCGAAAGCCTTTGGTGTCGCCCACATAGAGCCAATTTGAGGCCTTATAGACGGTTCCATGGAATCGCTGAGGATCAACGAAGGTTTCCAAGAGCAACAGTGGATGCCCAAAGCCCTGCTGCCAGTCGTAAGGCAGTCTTTTTTGGCACAACGACAGGATGCGAGAGGCCAAATTGGAAACATGGTATTCTGGAAAGATCAGGAAACGGCTGTTATTGGTCACCAGATGTAAGCGATCATACTGATGGTGCAAGTCCCAGCCGATCCAGCGATCTCGTGCTGCGCACTTCCAGGCGGGGGTGGAAAAACTCACAAGAGCAATCCATTCATCTTGCCAGGAGGCAACGTACCAGAGGGTTTCGCCGATCTTGGGCAGGAAACCCAGGTAATGATGCTTCTGCATCTGTTCCCGGTAATGGGGTTCTTCAGACGGACGAACAGGGCGGACAACGATCTCATGCAAGTTCAAGACGATCAACCCCCGGATGAAATGCGACGCTCTCAAACCTCCATATATCATCCGGAGGAGTTTGTCCAGAATTAAATGCAACTAATCTACATAATTATCCTTATAAATGAGCACAATTTCACCCTGAATGCCCTTGAAAACCGTCTTGACTCCACAGGCCTTTTCACATAGATTTCGGCAGGATTCGTCGATCCAAATCCTTGAAGGGAGGTTTTCGAAGGATGAAAAAGTGCATGCGTTTGTCGTTGTGTCTGTTGGTTGGGGCCCTGTTGATATCCTTCAGCGTCATGCCGGCGGAGGCCAAGGAAACAATCAAGATAGGTTTTTTCGCACCCATTACCGGTCCTGCCGCGGCTGACGGCATGAGCGCGAAGAATGCCGTCGAGCTGGGTGCAAAGGAGGTCAACGAAGGCGGGGGGGATCAATGGGAAAATGGTCGAACTGATCATTTACGACGACCGGCTCAAGGCTGAAGAAGCCGTAGCCATTGCCAACAAACTAATCGAAAGAGACAAGGTCACCGGGGTGGTCAGCGGTTCGTACAGTGGTCCCACCAGGGTCGTGGCTCCTATTCTCCAGAAGGCGGGGATGCCCATGGTTGCCGGCTACGCTGTGCACCCGGACGTGACCTGGAATCCTAACACAAAGAAACCCAATGATTTCATTTTCAGGAACGGGTTTCTCGGTGAAGTGGAGGGTGCTGCCGCCGCGGAATTCGCAGTCAAGGACTTGAAGGCGAAAAAGATGTCCGTCATCGCCATGGACAATGATTTCGGCCGCTCCATTTCAGCGGGCTTCGCGGAAAGGGCGGAAAAACTCGGAGCCGCCATCCTGAGCAAGCAAATGTACAAGTTCCCGGGAGAAAAAGATTTCCGTCCCTATCTCACCACCATAAAAGAAGGCAATCCTGACGTGATCTTTGCAGCGGGCTATTACAACGAAGCGGCCTCCATCGTGAGGCAGGCCAAGGAGCTGGGAATCAAGAGCCAGATTCTGGGAGAAGAAGGCTTCGACTCTCCCAAGTTCCTGGAGATCGCGGGCGATGCGGCGGAGGGCGTCATAATCGCAACGAACCTGGACAGGGACGATCCCAGACCCCTGGTGCAAAACTTCCTGAAGAATTACAGGGCCGCCTACGGGCATGATGCGGACATGGTCGGCGCATCCAGCTATGATGCCTTCATGATCCTTGTCGATGCCGTCAAGAAGGCGGGGACAGACCCCAATGCCATCCGGACCGCTCTGTTGGCGACCAAGGACTACAACGGACTGACGGGGAAAATCAGCCGCTTTGTCCAGGGGGAGGTTGTCAAGCCGGTCCAAATCCAGATCGTCAAGAACGGCCAATTCAGGAGAAAAGCCATTATCGACAATCCCGAGATTATCACTCCTCCGAAAAAGGAATGATATGAAATCTGCGAAAGCAGATTTCATTAAGGGACGCGCATGATCTGGCAGCAACTTGCAAACGGGATCGCCGTAGGCAGCGTGTATGCGCTCATCTCCCTGGGCCTCACTATGGTCTACGGCATTCTGCGGATCCTTCACGTGGCCCACGCGGGGATCTACACCCTGGGGGCCTATGCGGGATTGGTTTCCTTCCGTCTGATAGACAACTTCTGGCTCTCTCTTCTCGCAGGCATGGCGGGGGCCGCCGTCGCCGGATACCTGGTGGAGCGTTTTCTTTACACCCCGATCCTTCACATGCCGAGGATTGCGCCTCTGATAGTATCCATCGGCCTGTTCACGGCCATGGAAGAGGCCTTCAGAATCGTTGCCGGCCCTCACACGCTCGTTTACAACGCCGAGGTCGGGCTTGGGGCGGTCTCCATCGGGAGTTTCCGGCTCACCGACACGCAGGTGCTCATCCTTCTGGTCACATCCCTGATCCTTCTTTTTCTCTGGATTTTCCTGACCAGAACGAAAATGGGTTTGGCGATGCGTGCCTGCGCGCTGGATACCGAGACGGCGTCGACCTTCGGCGTGAACGTGAACGCCGTAATTGCGATGAATTTCATTATCGGGTCCTTAATGGCAGGCGCGGCCGGTGTTCTGATCGGAGTCTACGACAACCAGGTCTGGCCGACGATGGGGAGCATTCCGGCTTACAAGGCCCTTGCGATCGTCGTCCTCGGAGGGCTGGGAAACATCCCCGGGACGGTCCTGGCGTCTCTCATAGTGGGGCTCGCGGAGACGTTGTTCATCGGCGTCCTGTCCGTTCCATTTCCGAGAGACGCCATCGCGTTCATTGCCATGATCCTGGTGCTGATGTTCAGACCCTACGGTCTTCTGGGCAAGGCATAAAGATGGGGATTCGGATTTCGAATTTCGTGCTTCGAATTTGATTGGCAGGGCCATTCGTCTTTGATTCGGCCCTGGGGGCCAAAGTTGATGAACCGTACTGAATATTAAATTGCGCCATGAGCGGATACGTCGTCACAATCCTCATAACTATCGCCATATATGCCATTCTGGCGCACAGCCTGAATATCATCACCGGCCACGCCGGCCAGATATCCCTCGGCCACGCGGCCTTTTTCGGAATCGGCGCTTACACAGCGGGCATTCTTTACACCAAGGCGGGCCTTCCTTTCTGGATCGATGTCCCCCTTGCAGCCGTGGCCGCGGGTTTGGTCGGCGCGGTGCTGGGCATTCCGTGCCTGAGAGTGAGAGATGATTTTCTGGCCATTACCACAATGGGCATCGGTTTCGTGATCGAAGCGGTTTTTCTTTATGTCCCGTTCTTCGGCGGCGCCATGGGCATCGGCGGAATCGATCTTCCCGGCTGGTTCGGCAGAGAGATGACCAAGAGCGAGTATCTGGCCCTGATTGTGGCCGTGCTCATCGTTCTCCTGCTCGTAGACTATCGCCTGGGCCGCTCCTGGATCGGTCTTGCGTGGGCCTCCATTCGGGAGGACGAGCAGGCCGCGTCGGCCATGAGCGTGGATGTCGTGCGTTTCAAGGTGATCGCCTTCGTGCTCGGAAGCGGCCTGGCGGGGCTTGCCGGCGGATTCTACGCCCATTTTCTGACCTTCATCATGCCCCAGAATTTCGGGTTCGGCCAGTCCATCCTGATCCTGTGCATGGTAGTTTTCGGAGGCATCGGGACACGATGGGGGCCTCTGATCGGCGCAGCTTTTCTGGGTATCCTTCCCGAGATATCCCGCCCTGTCATGGAGTACCGGACTCTCCTGTACGGCTTGCTTCTGGTTGCAATGATGCGTTTCCAGCCGAGCGGGCTCATAGGTCCGGATTCCATCCTTGTGAAGTCTTTCACCAGGGTCCGGGGCCGCATCAGGCGGGAGAGGTGAACCCATGGCTCTTCTTGAGGTGAAATCCCTGAGCAAGGACTTTGCAGGTCTTCGAGCCCTGGACGAGGTGAACTTCACGGCGGAGGCGGGGAGGATCCTCGGGATCATAGGGCCGAATGGGGCGGGAAAGACTACCCTGTTCAACGTTCTCTCCGCCGTCTATCCTTCCACGAGCGGCGAGGTTTTGTTTCAGGGGAGAGGCATCCTGGGCTTGAAACCCCATGAGGTCAGCCGCCTCGGAATCGGCCGAACCTTCCAGATCGTGCGGCCTTTTCCAAACCTGGATGTGGAGACCAACGTGCTGGTCGCCTTGGGCCACCGGGTTTATCCCTCCCTCTGGAATTCCATGGCTCCTTGCAGGCGTCCGAAAGCGATCGAGGAGGTTCAAGGCCTTCTTGAAAGGACCGGCCTTGAAGCCCATAGGGAAAGCCCGGCCAAGAACCTGCCCCTGGGCTTCAAGAAAAGACTCGAGATTGCCCGCGCACTGGCGCTTCAGCCGCGGCTTCTTCTCCTGGATGAACCTTCCGGAGGCTTGCGCTATGAAGAGTCGTATCAGCTCATGGAGCTGATCCTGACACTGCGGAATCAGGGAATAGGCGTCCTCCTTATCGAGCACAACATGCAGGTGGTCATGGATCTGTGCGAAAGAATCGTGGTTCTCGACCACGGACGCAAGATCGCCGAGGGATCCCCCGAAGAAATCCGCACGAATCCCCTGGTGATCGAAGCCTACCTGGGCAGGGAGTCGGAAGATGCTTGAAGTCAAGTCCGTCGAGGTCTCCTACGGCGAGTTCGCGGCCCTGCGCGGGGTGAGCTTCTCGGTCAGGGAAGGGGAGCTCGTCACAATCATTGGGGCTAATGGAGCAGGCAAGAGCACGATTCTCAAATCCATCATGGGCCTCGTGAGGTGCAGAAGAGGGGAGATCGTGCTCCGTGGGGAAAGCATCACTGTGGCCCCGCCCCACCGCCGTGCCCGCTCGGGAATCAGCCTTGTCCCCGAAGGCAGAAAGATTTTCGCCGATCTCACGGTCGGGGAAAACCTGGCTATGGGCGCATATATTCACAAAGAGTCGGCAAACCTGCACTCCGGCATGGCGCAGGTGTTTCAGCTTTTTCCCGTGCTGAAGGAGCGGAGCCACCAGGTGGGGAAAACGCTGAGCGGCGGGGAGCAGCAAATGCTAGCCATCGGAAGGGCGCTCATGTCGAAACCCCGGCTGATCCTCATGGATGAGGTCTCCCTGGGCCTGATGCCCATCTACGTGGAGGAGACGTTCAAAGTCATTCGGGAACTCCACGGGCAGGGTGTAACGATGCTTCTGGTGGAACAGAACGCCCGCAAGGCTCTGCAAGTTTCGGATCGCGGCTATGTGCTGGAAACGGGTGAAATCGTGATGAGCGGCACGAGTTCCGCGCTGGCCGCCGACCCGCAGATCAAAAAATCCTATCTTGGGGCGTAAAAAAGAGGCTCCGTGCTGAAAATCGCATCTCCTGCTGATGACCTATTGCTTTTCTCACTGGCTTTAATTAGAATCGCAGAATCTTTCCGCTCCGGTCAGTTCAAATCTCAGGAAAAAGTTCAAGAAAAGGAGGCTCGAAATGAAAAGGCGAATGGGGGTAGTGGGTCTTTTTGGAGTCCTGATTCTCATGTTTTCTTTCTCCGCCTATGGCGCGGAGCCGATCGTCATCGGCATCCCTACTTCCACGGGATTCGTGGAAGGCAAGGAAGGTCTTGCTGTTGTTGAGATGGCGGTTGCGGACATCAATGCGAAGGGAGGGGTGAAGGTCGGATCGGAAAAGAGAATGTTCAAGGTGGAATCCATTGACATCCGCGATGCGGCGCCGGGCGTGCCGGTTCCTGAGGCCCTGATGGGAATCGAGAAATTGATTCTGGAAAAGAAACCGACGGCCCTCGTGATCGGTCCTTTCCGCTCAGAGGCGTTGCTTGCCGCCATGGATATTCTCGCCAAATATAAGGTGCCCATGCTCGGGACGATTGCCATGACCCCGGCATCCGAGGGAAAGGTCAAGCAGGAACCGGACAAATACAAATATGTGTTCAGGACCTGTCTGAACGCCAGGTATCTGGTCACCTACCTTGTGGGGGTCATGTCCTTTACCAACAAGGAATTCGGATTCAACAAGGTCTATGTTATGCACCAGGATGTGGCTTGGGCCAGGGCTACGGCGGACGGCATCGTGAAGAACTACTTTGAGAAGACCGGGTGGACCGTGGTAGGGCAGGAGAGCTATCCTACCGGCGCCTCGGACTTCTCATCGGCATTGATGAAAGCCAGAAGCGGCGGTGCCCAGGTGATCCTCCCCATTTTCGACATGCCCCAGAGCGGAACATTGGTGAAACAATGGAAATCCATGAAGGTGCCTGCGCTGATGGCCGGTTTCATTTCTCCTCTTGCCGGACCTGGAGCCTGGAAGACCTTTGAGATGAAAATCGGTGGCGCCATCAACGTCAATTTTGAATTGGGAAGCGCCATTGCTTCCGAGAAGGTCCCCCAGTCCGTTGAATTCATCAACGCTTATGAAAAGAAATTCGGCAAGCCCATGGAAGCGGGCCACGGCCCCGGCCCAACCTGGGAATCGGTGTACATCTTGAAAGAGGCGATTGAAAGAGCGGGAAGCCTTGATCCGGATGTTCTGGTGGAGGAAATCAAGAAAACGGACCGCACAGGGGTTATGGGCCGCATTAAGTTCGACGACGGGCATCAGGCAATCTTCGGCATGGACCCGAAAGAAGCTGCAGTGGCCTGCGTTTTCCAGTGGAACGAAAAGGGGGAACGGGTCAACGTTTTCCCCGAAGCCCTTGCGGACGCAAAGATCGAGCTTCCTGCAGGGTTGAAGTCGGCGAAGTGAGCAGGCAGGGACAAAGCTGCAAATAGACAGAGCCAGGCACAAAGCAGAGAATTTTTCTCTCTCTGTGCCTGTCTTTGACTTTGTCTCTCGATGAAGGTCGTTCGGGTCTTAGGGCAAAAGCCAAAGAGGAGATTCCGGCGTGTTCGTAGGGACGATTGTCTACGCCGTCATCAACAGCGTCATCCTGATCCTGATGGCCATCGGGTTCAACCTGACCTTCGGCATCAGCGGGGTGTCGAACTTCGCCTACGGGGCCCTCTACATCCTGGCCGCCTTCGTGACCTGGATGCTTCTCTACCTCGTGGGCATTCCCTACCTGATCTCTGCGCTCCTCTCGATTGTTCTCACGGCTTTCATCGGGGCCCTCATGTACCGCTTCATCCTGATGCGGGTGCGTGGACAGGCCCTCTCCGAAGTGATTGCCACCTTCGGCATCGGCTTGGCTATTCTCGAGTTTTTCCGGTACCTGGGCTTCGTCGGAATAGAATACTCGCTGCCGGTCTTTATTGACGAAAGCTTCATGATCGGCGATGTTTACGTGGACATGCAGAGGATCCTGATTGTAGTTGCAGCCTCGGTTCTGGTCTTTCTGCTCTGGCTTTTCGTCCACCACACCTCCCTGGGTCTGGCTTTCCGAGGTATTGCTCAGGACGAGCGGACCGCTCTCACTTTCGGGATGGATTCGGATTGGATCGCCACGCTGGCCGTGTCCTTCGGGGCGGGGCTTGCGGCCGTTGCCGCAACGATCATCGTCCCCTTGGGAACCATCACGGTGAGTCAAGGCTATGACGTGCTGATCAACGCGCTGGCGGTTTCTATCATCGGGGGTCTGGGCAGCACGGGGGGCGTGATCGTCGCGAGCCTTGTCGTGGGGTTTGCGCAGCGGTTCACCGACACCTACATAGGCTCCCACTGGACCATGATCGTGAGCCTCGTGGCCATCCTGATCGTGCTGGTGATCAAACCCTCGGGACTCTACGGAAAGCAGAAGGAGCTGGAAGAAAGGATATAGACGGCGCAAGGCGCAGGGCATAACGGCATGGAACAGACAAAAATGCGGTGCCCAAGGCGCCGTGGGCGATATCCCGAAAGCCGCCGGCTGCGAGTTTGAGTCAGGGGTATAGATGAAGAAACGGAAACAAAGAATCGACCGGGGCATCAAGGTGAGGTCTGAGGACATTTTCGCCCTGTGTTCCTGGCGGGAAATGCTCTATCTTTCCGCGCCCAGACTCCTCCCCATCATAGCTTTCATCGTTCTGCCCCTGGTGCTTGGAGACTACTGGCAGAGGGTTCTCCTCTCCGTGGCCGTCTTTGCCCTTCTTGCCATAAGCTGGGACATTCTCGCCCAGAGCGGCATGGTGTCTCTGGGCCAGGCGCTTTTTTTCGGCATGGGAGCATACTGCTCAGGAGTCCTGAACCATTACTTCGCCATTTCCCCCTTTGTGACCATCCCCATAGCGGCAATCCTGGGCGGCGCTGTTTGCACTGTCCTTCTTCTGCCGGTGCTGAGGCTTCGAGGCGTGTATTTCGCCATGGTCACGCTGATAATTCCTCTCATGCTGGAGAGGGTGATCGAGGCGACCAAAATTTTCGGCGGAACTGAGGGGATCAGCGGGTTGACCGCTCTTCCGTCAAAGTGGCTGGAACTGTATATCCTCCTTGCCGCGCTCCTCGCGGCGTTGTTCGGTTTCAGGAGGCTCATGACTTCAGACTACGGTCTGGTACTCAAAGGCATTAAAGACAATGACCGCTCGGTCATGAATGCCGGGATAAACATCTACTGGTTCAAGATCCAGGCCCTCTTTATAGCGAGCGCGGTGGGCGCCTTTGCAGGTGCGATGATGACTCATGTGTACCGTTTTGTGGGCATGCCGGTCTTTGCCCTTGATTACTCGATTCTTCCAATTGCCGCGGCAATGGTGGGTGGGGCAGGGTCATTTGCCGGCGCCACTTTGGGCGCTTTTATTCTGGTTCCTCTTTCCGAGATCCTTCGCGCGATGGGAGGCTTGAGAATCGTGTTCTACGGCGTCTTTCTGGTCATCTTCGTGGTAGGACTTCCCGAAGGGATATTTCACTTCGTTTCGCGCAAGTATCATCAGTTCGAGCAATGGGTCGAGGTCGAGAAATGAGCGGAAATCCTCTTCTTGAAGTTCAGGAGCTTTCAAAGGCCTTCGGGGGAGTTCAGGCCGTGAACCGCATCAGTTTCGCTCTTCGGAAGGGAGAACTTCTCGGCATCATAGGCCCCAACGGCTCGGGCAAGACCACAACCGTCAATCTCGTCACCGGCTTTGTGAAGGCAAGCGGAGGAAAGGTTTTTTTCAAGGGCAGGGATATCACAAACTGGACGCCTTACAAAATCGTGCGTCTGGGGGTGGCAAGAACGTTCCAGATGGTGAAACCATTTTATCAGCTCCCCGCTTTCAAGAACATGATCATCCCCCTCTATTCTCCCAGGGTAAAGGCCCTTGCAGGAGGAAAATACGGCGATCGCAATGCCGTGGCCCTGGATCTGCTCGAGGAGGTGGGGTTTGAAAGGGATGCGCAGGTCGCATACAAGGTCGCGAGCGTGCTCCCCCAGGGGTACTTGAAGAGGCTTGAGCTCGCAAAGGCCATTGCCCTTCAGCCGGAGCTGATTATCCTGGACGAACTCTTCTCGGGGCTCAGCTTGGCGGAAGTGGCCAGCATCGTGCCCATCATCGAGAAACTTCTCCTGGAAGGCAAGACCATCATCATGATCGAGCACCGGCTTAAGGAACTCTTCAGAATAGCGAGCCGGGTGATCGTGCTCAACTACGGCCGAAAGATCGCGGAAGGTCCGGCCAAAGAGGTCATGGAAAGCGATGAGGTCAAGAAAGCCTATCTTGGTTCGGAAGAATAGTCATGCTTGACGTTCAGCATCTCATGGTCTTTTTCGAAAACGCGCTGGCCCTCAACGACTTCAGCATGAAGGTCGAAGATGGCGAGATCGTGGGCGTCATCGGCTCCAACAGCGCGGGGAAGACTACGCTCATGAACACCCTCTCCGGGCTCATCATCGACATGCGCACAAAGGAAAAGCGAAAAGGCGGGGAGCGCATAACTGTTTACGGAAAGATCACCTACAGGGGAGAGGATATCACCGAAACAAGTCCGAGCGACCGGGTCAAGAAGGGGATCGTGCTTTCGAGGGAAAGACATCCCGTTTTCCCTGAGAGCAGCGTGGTGGAAAACCTGAAAATCGCGGGCTATCTCCGGAAGAAAACCCAGATCCGGGAGGCGATGGACTACGTGTTCGCCTTGTTTCCCGCCCTGGTTCACCTCAGGAGCCGCAAGGCCGGATTCTTGAGCGGAGGAGAGCAGCAGATGCTCGCTATCGGCATGAGCCTGGTAGTCAAGCCCGAACTCCTGCTCCTGGATGAGCCCCTCCTGGGCCTCAGCCCCATGATGCAGAAGACCCTGGTGGATGCGATCTGCAATCTCAAGAAAGACTCGGGGATAACGGTCTTGATGACGGAGCAGTTCGCGAGGCCCGTGCTGCCTATCATTCACAGGGGGTATGTGATCGAAAACGGCATGCTCAGCCTCAGCGGCACAGGCAAAGAGCTCATGGACAATCCCGAGGTCAAGTCAGCCTACTTCGGGGTGTGAGGAGATTTTTTGGGGTCACCGGCAGCGAAGGAAATGGATCAAACCAAAGACTACAACATTTACGCTCGCTTTGAAGAAACGGCTCAAAGGCGGGGCGATCATCCGGCGGTCATCTATCTCGGAACCCGCTACTCCTACCTCAAGGTGAAGAACCTGGCGGAGCGTTTTGCCGCCGCTCTGCTCGGCCTCGGCGTGAGTCCCGGCCAAAGGGTGATGCTTTACATTCCCAACACGCTCCAGTGGGTGGTCGCGTGGCTTGGAATCCAGCGAGCAGGAGCCGTGGCTGTTCCCATCACGCCGATCTACACTCCCCATGACCTGAGGTATATCGCAAACGACAGCGAAGCGGAAGCGATCGTCTGTGCGGACACCAACTTCGGATACGTGAAGAGGGTTTTGCCTGAGACCAAGATCAAGACAGTCGTAGTGACCCGCATGGCGGATCTCCTGCCCTGGTGGAAGCGTTCCTTCGGCTATCTCTTCGACGTGATCCCGAAAGGCAAGATCGCGCTGGAGGGAAACACCTTTTCCTTGAGGGCGCTGCTCGCGAAGTACGGGGAAGGGCCGGCAAACCTGCCCGCGCTCAGGCAGCAAGGAAGGGCCTGGTGTGAAATCCTTTACACCGGCGGCACCACCAAGTTCCCCAAGGGGGTGCCTTTCACGCATGATCTGTTCCTGGTCTCCATGGCGGAGCAGATTACGGTGAGTGAGCCCCTTGTGCCCTTGGAAGATAATATCATTTTCGGCAATGCTCCCCTGTTTCACATCCTGGGCCAAACCTGCAGCCTCGCAACGCTGCTCGTGGGAGGCACCCTCATGCTCCAGCCCAAGGTTAACGTGGATGCCACTTTCGAAGGAATTGAACGGTTCAGGGCGACCACCATGATCGGAGTCCCGACTCTTTACCGGATGATGCTGGAACATGACCGGATCGACAAGTACGACCTGAGTTCGGTCGTATACTGGTACAGCGCCGGCGACGTTCTGCCGCTGGAAGTGGGGAACCGGTGGAAAGAGAAATTCGGCAGGACGATTTACCAGGGTTACGGGGCCACGGAGACGTGCGGCGGTGTGGCCATGTGCCCGGTTACGGTCGACAATCCTCCCAGGAGTGTGGGCAGGATCGTGCCCAGCAAGAGGGTAAAACTGGTGGACCCGAACACCCTGGAACCGGTCAAGACCGGCGAACCCGGCGAGTTGCTCGTCAACTCCGACCTTATGGTGGAAAATTACTTGAATAAACCGGAGGAAACTACCGAATCTTTTATAGAAATAGAAGGAATGAAGTGGTACAGAACCGCCGATGTCATGTCCATGGACGAAGAGGGAAACCTCTATTTTGTGGACAGAACGGTCGATACGATCAAGCACAAGGGCTACAGGGTTTCTGCTTCGGAAATCGAAGCCGTGCTTCAGGAACACCCCGCGGTGGTAGGGGCCTGCGTGGTGGGGGTGCCTGATGAAAAGGTGGGCGAGCGAATCAAGGCCTACGTGGTGCTGAAAGAAGACATTAAGGGGATCACAGGGTACGACCTCATCAAATGGTGCCGCAAGCAGCTGGTTTCCTACAAAGTCCCCCAGTACATCGAATTCAGAGACATGCTGCCAAAATCAAAGGTCGGAAAACTCCTGCGCCGCGAAATCCGCGACGAAGAAAAGCGGCGAGCGGAAGCATAGCCCGGATCTTTGGGGTTGCCACCCCACCCTTGGCTCAAATCAGTGTCCGATGTTCAGTGTTCAGCGATACTCCAGCTCCCGAGGGATCGGTGGAGAGCCCGGCTACGATTGATTTTCCCCTTCTTCCTCCCACGTCCCACGTCCCACATCCCACATCGCATATCGCGCATCAATCTGCCTTGTTCTTGTTTATAGGTTCGATTTTTTCCTGGCTGCCGACCTGGCAAGAGGGCTTCAGTCACGTTGAAATGCCAAGTTTGGGCAGGACCACCGCTTGAAGAAGAACCCACACGCCGATAATCGCAGCGAACCACAAAAATTTCATGATCTTACCTCGTAAACGCTCCAGAATCATAAACACTTGAAAATTTGCGACGGTCGCGGCCGCAAAGAATCCGTAGGTCCTGCGCCGTGTACCGTGCGCCTTCTTTGTGCAGCTCACGGCTGCAAGTTGTCAAGATCAGGAGAAACCGCCGTGAGAGGCGCAGGAATGAGACGCGGCGCCTTCGCTGCCGGAAGAGCTGCAGGAAAAGCATGACATGAGTTTGCAGGGATCATTGGCACCGCAAGACGGACACGAAAGCTCCTCGGTCTTGTCGCACGGGAAAACGAGCTGTTCGAACACGTTGCCGCACCTCCGGCACTGAAATTCGTAAATGGGCATGGTCAAGAATCCTCCTGTAAAACATGACCTGGTTTCGGTTCTCTCATAACCGGCATAATGAAGCGGCCCATGGCGCAAGGCTCAAGGCACATGGTTCCGTTCCAGCATCCGGATTACGGATCGAAGCGTGACGGTCTCCTAAAAAGTCCCAGCCCGTCGTTGCGAGGCGCAGAGCGCCGTGGCAACCTCTACGCTTTTCGGGCAGTTCCGAGATTGCCGCGCTTCGCTCGCAATGACAAATCGGGGTTTTTCGGACTTTTTACGAAGCCGCCAAACGTGCCTTTAAAAATAAACCATCCGCCAGGAAATTCAAGTCAATATGTGTTCTTCAGTTGAGCAAGGAAGGCAGGAAAAGGCTGAGGGGAGGCCAATAGGTAATAATCAGGAGGGTGAGAAGAAGGAGCAACAGAAAGGGCAGGGTTGCCTTGTAAAGCGTAACGATAGGCCGTTCGAACCGGGAGCTGGCTATGAAGAGGTTGAGCCCCACGGGCGGCGTGTTGTAGCCGATGCCGAGATTGGCCAGAAAAATCACCCCGAGGTGTACGGGGTCCACCTGGAACTTTTCAGCGAGGGGGACGATGAGGGGCACGACCACGAGGATGGCGCTGAAGATGTCCATCATGCACCCCACTGCGAGAAGAAAAATGTTGAGCATGAGAAGAAAACCGGTCCTGCTTTCCACCATCCCCTTCATGAAATCGAGGACCTTCATGGGCACGAAGGCGTCCACCAGATAGTTTGTGAAGCCCAGTGCCGCGCCCAGGACAATCATGATGGCTCCCACCATCTTCATGCTCTCGATCATAATCCGGGGCATGTCGGCGGTGAGTTTCAGTTCCCGGAAAACCACGGTTTTGACCAGAAAGACGTAGACGACCGTCAAAGCAGCCGTCTCAGTGGCGGTTGCGAAGCCGGAGTATATGGCTGCTACGATGAGAAAAGGGACTGGAATCTCCCAGGCCGCATCTCTCAGAGCCGCAATGAATTCGGACCAGGAAAAGGCCGGTCTTTCCAGTTTCCACTTTTTCCCCATAAACACGGAGAAAAGACAAAGAACCCCCACCATGAGGGTGCCCGGCAGCAGCCCTGCCATAAAAAGTCTTTCTATGCTCGCTCCTGACACGAAACCATAGAGAATGATGGGGAGGCTCGGCGGAAAATGAAGCCCGAGACTGCCTGAACTCGTCATCAGACCGAGGGAGAACCTCTCCCCGTATTTCTCGGACAGCAGCGCAGGCAGGAGAAGGCCGCCGAGGGCGATTATCGTCACCCCGGTGGCTCCTGTTATGGCGGTAAAAAAGGAACAGGACACCAGGGCCACGACTCCGAGACCGCCGGGGAGCCACCCGAAAATGCTTCTCGAAAAACGCACCAGACGGGCCGAGGTCCTGCCTTCGCCGAGAAGGTATCCGGCAAAGGTAAAGAGCGGAATGGCGAGGAGAACGGGCGAATTAGCCAGGCGGAAAATCTCGATGGGAATGGCGGAGAAATCGATCCCGCTATGGTGGAGGCCGATCATGGCGGCGGCCATGAGGGCGGCGAAAATGGGGAGGCCCAAGAGGACCAGAACGATGAGAAGGATTACCATGAGAATGGTCATCGTTTCCGACTCCCGACCAGACTAACGGCTTGTTCGGCACTCCTGAACAAAAAGCGGAGAAAGATGAGGAAAAACCCTGCTGGAAGGATCATCTGGCCTATCCATGTGGGCATTCCCAAGAATAGGGTAGAGCCGAAAGAGCGTTCCATGAGGACATAATGCCATGAAGCCTTCACCATGAGGGCCGTGACAACCGCGCAAACGAGCGAAAGAACCAGCTCGCGGCATGGAAGCCAGCGAGAGGGAAGGAACTCGGACATGAGGTCGATCTTGATGTGCTTCTGCTTGCGGGTGACCAGAGAAGCCCCGAGAAAGGCAACCCAGAGGACGAGAAGCCGCACCATGAGCTCGGCCCAGTCGAAATATCCCATGACCGCGTTGGCCCACTGGAAATGACCGTGCACGTGCAGCGCTCTCAGCGTGATCCGGATGAAAGTCAGAACGACCATGGCCGTCAGGAACAGGACGACAAAACCTCCCTCTATGCGGCCGAGGATATTGTCGATGCGTTGCAGCAGCTTCATGCTACTCGGGTTTTCTCTTCAGGATGGTGTAGACCCGGTCAAGGAGGTCCTTCGGGTAGATCCTGCCTGCGAGGGCCTCCGCCACCTGGTCGTGAATCCTGTAGAACGCCTTGATCTCCGCCTCGTCGGGCATGGGAACTATTTGAAGGCCCCTTTTGCCCAGCATGGTCACCGCCTCTTCGCTCTGCTTCCTGAGTTCGGCGGTCAACTTGTCCATGGCGGCCCGGAATTCCTCAACGAGAAGATTGAAAAGATCGGAGGGGATTCTTTCCGCAAAGCTCCTGTCAACCAGGACGGCTCCGGTTGAATGAGCCAGTGGAAGGCTCATCATGGCTTTGACGTAGAGGTTCCACTGCAGTGCCATGGCGCCGAGAGGCGGCGCATAAACCGTATCGATCATCCCGGTATTCAGGGCGGTGGTAACATCCGTAACGGCCAGGGGAATAGGGTTCGTGCCCATGGCGGAAAAGGTCTCCCTGGCAATGGGATCGCCGGACCAGGTCCAGACCTTCAGTCGCTGAAGATCGCTCACCTTGAGGATTGGGACACGGGAAAAGATGTGAACGTTTCCCACCTCGGCCCAGGCGAGGAGTTCAAAGCCCATCTCCCTGAAGTGGCGGCTGAAGAAGTTCTCCATCTCCCGGTGAACGAGGTCGACTTCATCGTCGTTTCGAAAAAGAAAAGGCAGATCGAGAACCCTGACCATGGGCAGAATCTGCCCAAAACCCACTCCCGAAAAGGCCGCAGCGTGGATCTGTCCGATTCTGATCTTTCTCAACACATCCAGTTCGTCCCCTGCCACACCGCCGGAGTAAATTCGGAAGCTCAGCCGCCCATTGCTTTTTTCCCGGACGCTCTTGTCGAGTTGCTTCATGTGATTGATCCAGGTCGATCCTTCAGGCGCAACGGTCGCAAACTTGATGACAACGGGTTCCTCCCCCCACAACATTGTGGGAAGGAACAGGAGCAGAGCGGCGGCGAACAGATACAGAAGCTTTCGCAAGGCGATCCTCCTAAATAAAAAAATCGTCCCTTTGTTTCTTCAATTGGGTTGCTCTTTGCTGCATGACCCGGTTGATGAGACAAACATCGCTCAGTTCACCCGGATAGCCGGTCGTGACTTCTTCCAGGAGTCTGTCGAAAAGCGCTCTATCCTGGACTCTCACTGCGTAGTATCTTGCAAAGTACACCTGCGTCAAGAAGAACTTGCCCCGGCTGTGTTGAAGGGCGGACTCGAAGTGTGCCAAGGCTTCCCCGGGGTTTCCGCCGAGCAGGGGAGGACGGGCCGAAAGACTGACCCCCATCAGGACGTGGGGCAGCCCGTGGAGATAGAGAGGATTCATCTCCAGGACTCTTTTGAGACAGGCTTCTGCGGCGGCCGTTTGAGAAAGAGCTCCAGGTTGGTCCAGGTTCAGGCCGATCCAGGCATTCCAGGAAAGGGCCGTCCAGAAGAGGGCCTGATAGTCGCTCTCGGAAAAGGTCTTCAGAACTTCGTCAAGCCTTTGCGGTGTGACGGCCGGATCCATCAGGCTCCGCCCCCTTTGTCCGAGAACCTCGAGGCCGTAAGCGCGCGCTCTGAGGTAGAGACGGGAGGCCCGTTCCGGGTCTTCGGTTTCCACGAACAGAAGGCTGTACCCTGCGAAGCCCATGGAGAGAGAAATCAGGATTTCCCTGTTTTGCGGATCGCTCTTCAGCAAACCCTCCATGAGCTTCAGGTTGGAGGGTATGGCGCTTCTTGCAAGATGAGGATCACATTCCTCGAAAATCGAGGCTGTGAAATTGGGAAGGACTGTGGGGGCGGCGGTCCTGATGATAAGGTGCGCGCATCCCGACAACAGCACCGGACCTAGAGCAAGGAGGACGAGCGCCATCCCTGCCGGGACCTGCCGAAGGCGGCCGCGTCTTGCTGAAAACAGACAATGCCGCCGCTGCGTACTAGTAGCCAAGGAAAGGATCCCCCTTTCCGGGGGCTTCATTCAAGCATTTTTCCGCCAGGAATTGCGCCCCTGCCCCGTTTTCCATGCCGAGGACGGCCCGGTAAATCTCCAGGGCCGTTTCCCTCTTTCCCTCCAGATCATAACTCATTCCCTTCTTCAGCTTGGGCCATGCCACCATGGCGGGATCAACGGATGGATCCACCCGTTCCAGGATGGCATCCAGTTTGGACCTCGCGTGCTCGGGCTGGTTGCGAAAGAGGTGATAGCTCGCTTCGAGGTAAAGGGCCTGGTTGGCCCACATGTGAGCTTTCGCCTCCGAGGGTTGTCGCGAGCTTTCTTCCAGGATGAAATCCCTGACCTCCCTGTACCGTGCATCCTCTCCTGAGCGAATGTGCACGATCCCTTCGAAAAACCTGTAGCGGGGATTCCGCCTGAACCTTTCTGCCAATTCCCGTGCGATGGGCAACGCTTTTTTGAATTCTTCTTCCATGAAAAGATAGATGTGGAGGAGCATGCTTTTCGATTCGATCGCCGAATAAACTGCCTCATCGGCAGCCTTTGTCAGTTTCCTGAGCCCCTCGTCCTTGTCGCCTTTGTAGAGAAAGATGTAAGTCAGGAATTTCAGGAACCCGGAGAGTTTTGCCGTGTAATAGTCGTAGAGGCCCAGCCCCAAAAGAACATCTACGTTGGAAGGGTCCATATTCGCGCACTCTCGGAGCGATTCGATGGCTTCGTAGGCAAACCTGTAGGAGGAGAACCAGTTGTACCGCATCAGTTCAAAACGGCCCCTGAAGCCCAGTGCCCCGCCGAGATAGAAATAGTCGAAACTGTCCGCCCCCCCGCTTTCGATTCTCTTCCTGGCGACTGAAATGGTCAGATCGATGCGGTCCACGAACTCCCTGAGCGTTTCCGCATCCCAGAAGCCGATAGAAAGCCTGGACCAGGAAACCATGGCCAGGTAGAAATAACCAATCGGGTTTTCGGGCTTTTCGGAAACAGTCCGGACAAAGATCCGCTCCGCGTCCTCGAACTCGAGGTCGTAGAGCATTTCGATGCCTCGAAGGACGTCCCTGTTAATCCGGTTTTCAGGTGGGGGCGCGGGCAGTTCGTCGTTTCCCCGGGAGAGCTGGGGGAAAAGAATACACAGGAGAAGGAGAAGAAGCGCAACGCCTGATTTTCTTGCAAATCCCTCCACGCTGACCCGCCTCAAAAATCAGATTTGGCAAATTTCGCCTGGATCGAATATAATAAATCGTCAATGAATTTGCAACTTTTGCAGTATGGACGGAGATGGGAAGAGATGAAAATCTTGCTCTTGGGGGGAAAAGGGATGCTTGGCAGCGATTGCAGGGAAGTGCTCGGCCGGCATCATGAAATGATCGTACCCGATAAGAAGGAACTGGACATCGTGAGTTGGGATAGGGTCATAGAGGTCCTGCAGCACACCCGTCCCGACATCGTTCTGAACTGCGCCGCAGTGACGAAGGTCAACGCATGCGAGGAACACAAGACAAGAACCCTCTGCAGGAAAGTCAACGTGGAGGGCCCCAGAAATCTCGCCCAGGGTTCGGCCAGATTCGGTTCGAAAATGGTTCATATTTCGTCGGATTTCGTATTTAACGGGGAGAAGGCCGTGCCCCAGCCTTATTTCGAGGATGATTCGCTGGACCCTCTTTCCGAGTACGGCAGGACGAAGATGGAGAGCGAGACGGCGGTGAGAGAGAACTCCTCGGACTACCTCATCGTTCGAACCGGGTGGTTGTATGGAAGGGAAAGGGATAATTTCGTGAAGTCTCTGCTGACCCAGGCCCTGGACAAAAAAAGGAACAAGAGGATTAAGGCGCCTGATGACCATTTCGGTTCTCCCACGTGGTCGTACCGCCTCGCCGAGCAGATAAAGGAACTGATCGAGGCAGACGGCAAGGGCACTCTTCATGCCACCGCCGAAGGTTTCTGCAGCTACTCCGAGGCCGCGGAACTGGTCGTCGAAAAAATGAATCTCAAGGCGGTTCTCGAGCCCTGTCGACTGGATGACGTTCGCAAGAAAGCGAAAAGACCGCTGAACTGCATTCTGGAAAACAGGGTCCTCAAGAAAAACGGCCTCAATGGAATGAAGCAGTGGCAGGAGGATCTTCTCCTCTTTCTTGACATGTTCGGTGAAGACCTGCTCAAGAGGGTGAAGGAGGGTTCAAAGGGGTGAAGGAATGATGCGTCTTTGGATTTTTCTCCTTCTGCTGATCCTGTATATTCTTTCGCCCTATGACCTGATCCCCGATTTCCTGGTCGGTCCGGGGTGGGTGGATGACCTGGGCCTGATCGGAGCTCTTGTCTACTACTACTTTTACAGGCAGAGGAAGGGACACCAGTCCGCGCCCCGGGAGGAGTCGAAGGAGCGCACGGGGACCGTCCCGGAACCTGATGCCTCCCCCCCTCCCAGCCCCCATGAAGTGCTCGGAGTCGATCCGCAGGCAACGCCGGAGGAAATCAGGGCGGCTTACAGGCGCCTGGCAAACCAGTACCATCCGGACAAAGTTTCGCACCTGGGAGAGGAATTCCGCGTTTTGGCGGAACAGAAATTCAAGGAGATCCAAGAGGCCTACCAGAAACTCACCGGCAATTAGCAACGATAGGGAAGCGGAGCTCACAAAGAAGAGTTTGTGTTTCTC
>Ga0209164_1001776_pt1 | contig 25792 bp, 16 predicted proteins | sample MTBNYHSulfiMetaG_FD_187458 | JGI IMG/M metagenome (GOLD analysis project Ga0209164, IMG submission 187458) | Enrichment culture microbial communities from rom New York Harbor, USA that are MTBE-degrading - MTBE-NYH (New York Harbor Sulfidogenic)... | ecosystem: Environmental > Aquatic > Marine >... | reverse complement strand
CCGCTTTGCCTGACTGGTAAAACACGTTTGCATTGCCTGCCCCCAGATACAGCAGCCTCCCCGACCCCGGATCGACCCACGGCGTCAACCAGCTCACCCCATTGAATCGCCCGCCTTGCACCTCTTCCGCCGCCGGTTCATTCCACGCTCCCCACGACCTCCCGTTATCCTTCGAATACGCGTCGCCCCCGCTGCCCGTCACGACATCCGACCGATTCGTAAACCGACGTCGGCCCCGCATCTCCACACCCGTCCCCCGCGTATAATACCCCACCGCATGCGGCCTCGTCCCATCCGGCCCATCGTAAAACATCTCTCGGCTCTTCAATCGAGGCGCACGAACCCTATTCACCGCTTCCTTCCCCGAAGATCGAATCATCCCTGAATCACATCCCCACAACAATGCCCCGAAAACTAATATTGCGATATAATTTTGCAGCGTCTGGTGTGTCATGGAATCCTTTCTCTCATACCCCGATCAACGTAATCCGGTATTTCCCCTATAACCTTAGTGTCTCAGCTTTACCAGGAAAATTCGGGGATATATAGCTACCTTTCTCAACGTCCGGTAATATTTAACTTTCTGTACTCATCGCTGAAATGTGCGTAAAAGTCTCTTCCCGTTTCAGCCGCAAAATCGTTTTTTTCGTTTCACCCCCTCCATTTTAACGCCGATATATACGTGGAAATAAATAATGTTTGTATGTTTTCTTTCGGCATCGGGAACTATTAATGCGCATTCTATTTGTCAATCCACCCTGGGTAATCAAACGAAAACAAAGTGTCTGGAACGGCATTGCCAGTGTCATGCCGCCCCTCGGTCTGGCCTCCCTGGCCGCCGTCCTGGAACAGGCCGGTCACGACGTCAAAATCCTCGATATGCACGCCGAACGCCTGGAGCTTGGCGAGCTAACCCATCGGCTGGAGGAGTTGGGCGAGTTTGACCTCGTCGGCGTTACCGCCACTACCGCCCTGATTAACAATGCCTGGAAAATTGCCGCGCTTGTCAAGACTCGCTATCCTCGTAGCCGGGTAATTCTGGGCGGCGTCCACCCTACCGTCCTGCCCGAAGAATCTCTTGCCATGCCCGCCGTTGACCTCGTCGTTCGCGGCGAGGCCGAAGAGACCATCATCGAGCTTGCCGAAAATAAACCACTTCCGACCATTGACGGCATTTCTTTTCGCACCCCCACCGGCTTTCGTCATAATCCCGACCGTCCTTTGATTCGCGATCTCGATACCCTGCCCACCCCTGCCTACCATCTTTTACCCATGGACAAGTATCACCCCGCCGTCGGCGCCGCCAAACGCCTGCCCGCCATCTCCATGCTGGCCACCCGCGGCTGCCCGGGTAAATGCACCTTCTGCTATCGCCTCTTTGGCAACTCCTGCCGCGTCCGCTCCGGTCAAAAAATCGCCCAGGAAGTAAAACTCCTCCAGGATAATTATGGCATCCGCGAAATTTGCTTCTACGACGACACCTTCACCATCTTCCATAAAGAGGTTAAGGCCTTCTGCCAAACCATGGACGACCTCAATATCGACCTCACCTGGAGTTGTTTCAGCCGTATTGACACCGTAAACGAGGAGTTACTCCACCTGATGAAAAATCACGGCTGTCATCAGATAATGTTCGGCCTGGAGTCCGCCAGCCCCGAAATCCTGCGTAACATCGGCAAACCAGTCGATTTAGAGCAGGCGGAAAAGGTGGTGCGTCTAACCCAAAAGGTCGGCATCGACGTGCGTGCAGCCTTTATGTTGGGCAATCCCGGCGAGACCGAGCAAACCCTGCGGCAAACCTTGGATTTCGCCATCAAACTGGGGCCGGAACTAGCCATCTTCAACATTACCACCCCCTTCCCCGGCACGGAGATGTTCGCCTGGGCTGCTAAAAACGGCTACCTCACCACCAAAAACTGGGAGGATTACCATCACGCCTCCCCCGTAATGGAACTGCCCACCATCTCTTCCGCGGCGGTGCAGGCCTTTTACCGCAGGGTATATCATCAATTCTTCCTCCGGCCCGGCTATCTGGCCCGCCGGGTGGCTAAACTCCGCAGCCTGATCGATTTTACCAATGCCTATCAAGCCCTAAAAGCTGTTGTCAGAGCATCTTAGATCAACCAGCATAATATATGACAATTTCTTTAATTGTTACCTTTCGCTGATTATTTATCGCATCTCGCCTATTATGATTCCTTCCCACCTTCTTACTTTCTTACCTTCTTACTATTTGTTTCCTTGAGACGATTGAAATTCGGCGATTATTTCGTGAAATCATCGAAAATTCGTCGATTATTTCTTGGTAAAAACATGTTAAAAACGGCGAAAAATAGGGCTAAAATGGCAAAAAAGAAGAAACTTCTCTTTATTTTTATCACTTTTTTGGGGTTGTCTAGCGGGATTTTTTGCCTTTTGGAGCTGGTTCTGCGTATTATTCCCATCCCGGGGATCCAATTTAATTGCCTAACTTACGATCCAGTAGTCGGTATTCGCATCCATCCCCACTCCACCTGGACCTATCGCGATAATCGCGGACAGTTCGTCGAGCGAAAGGCCAACTCCTGGGGCTATCTGGACGTAGAACACGTAAAGGCCAAGCCGACAAACACTTATCGCATAGGATTCTTTGGCGACTCATATACCGAGGCGGTCCAGGTACCCCTGGAAGACACTTTTTTTCGCGAAGTCGATAAAAACCTCAAAGATCAAAATGTGGAATGCTTTTCCATCGGCCACGGCTCATTCAGCACCCTGCAATCGTATCTTAGCTGGCAGCATTGGGGCCCCTTCTTCGACATGAACCTGGTGGTATATGTCTTTTTTGAAAATGACTTAGGCGACCAGATAAAAACCATCCACCACATTCCCGGATTTCCCTTTGCCGAGCTTACCACGGACGGCTTTAAAATCGACAATTCCTTCCGCCGGACCAACCGCTTTTATCAGCGGCTGTGGTACAAGATACCCGATTATCTGACCGCCCATTCGCTGGTATGTGCGACCATGTCCCAGAGAATATCTCTGCTTAGGCAATGCGGCGTCAAACCGGTATTAACCGAGGCGGATCGATTGGTCCGGCTGGAAGAGAAGGAAAGATGGGAAAGCGGCAAAGAGATCGCCAAAATCACCCGTCCGTCGCTGTGGCCGAAAGACCTGAGGGAGTACGCCGAGAAGCTCGGCGCTGCCATCATCTTAAAATGGCGGGATGAAACAGCCGCCCAGGGCCAAAAATTCGCCGTTTTATACGTGCCCCGGCGGGATCAGTTGGCGATCGCCACCGACCAACAGGATAGTTGGAAACCCTGGCTGGCCGAGCTTTGCCGGCAAAACCATATCACCTTTATCGACCCGTCGCCTTACCTGCTGAAAGCGCAGTCTTCCGGCGGGGAGATTTATTACGACCACTTTACCAAAGCCGGCCACTCCGCCTTTGCCCAGGCCTTTGTTGAATGGTTCAGAGAGCAACGGGCTGATAAAAAGGAAACTTAAAAAGGATTTTATTATGGCTAAAAATGATAGTTCAAGCGAATTCTGGCAGTTTCTGAAAACCAACAAGAAATGGTGGCTGACCCCGATCGTCTTGTTTTTGATCCTTTTTGTCGTACTGATTTTCGCCACGCAGGGTGCGGCCCTCGCCCCCTTCATTTACGCGGTCTTTTGATTTACGTGAATTCGAAAATATTCATGATTTTTTCTTTTTAAGCGGTCCATAGTAAGGATAGTCATCAAAAAGATCACCTTGGCCTAATGCGCGGGGGTCTTCAGTATCGCGCAATTCCTTCATAAGCCGGTCTTTCAGTTTCTTAAGAACATCAGCATATCCAGGATCGTCAGCTACATTATTTAACTCGTGGGGGTCTTTTTTTAAGTCATAAAGTTCGTCGGCGGGTCTTTTGCCGCACGCCAGCTCGAAAAATCTCTTTACCTCAGCCTCATCACCATGCTCCAGTATATATTCTTTCGTCGGGCTGTTATCAATATCAGCGTACGCCGGGCCGAAGATGCTCGTTGGACCGCCTGCCGGCCAGCGCTCCGGCTTAAAATTATTAATATACAGAAAATCCCGCGTCCGAATCGCCCGCATCGGTGTCCCGCCCCTGTTTTCCGACTGGGCGAGAGTATGACGCTCCTTTCCGGTAAGAACATGATCCCGCGCCGAATCGACTAATCCGCTCTTCCGCGATTTAAGAATATTCATCAGACTCCGACCGGTCATCGCCGCCGGCGTCTTTAACCCGGCAGCTTCGAGAAAGGTTGGTGCCAGGTCGGAAAGACTGACAAAATCTTCGACAATTCGTCCTTTGGGGATTACCTCACCCCACTGAATCGCCAATGGCACATGAGTGCCCAGGTCGTAAAGATTAGCCTTGCCCCGCGGGAAAGGCCACCCGTTATCACTCGTTATCACCACTATAGTATTGTCCAGCTCTCCCGCCTGCTCCAGCAACTTCAATTGCTCTCCGACTTCCCGGTCGAAACGCTGTACCTCCCAGTAATAATCACAGATATCCGTTCTGACGATAGTGTTATCCGGCAGGCACGGCGGCACCTTTACCTCCGCCAGCTTCATCCCGCTTTTAATCCCTGACTGCCATTCATATACCCGATGCGGATCGGGAGAACCCGACCAGAAACAAAATGGCTTATCCTTGGGCCGTTTTTGCAAAAACTCTTCCATATCTTGATATGCCATCCCCGCCGCCGGCCGCGGACGCTCTCTTCCCGGTCCCCAGGCTTTGCGACAAGAACCTACAAAATAACCATTATCTTCCAGAATATTCGGATAAGTCCGGTGCTCCTCCGGCAAACTGCTCCACAGATTGCCTCCAGGTCCCAGCCGCCAGTGATACTGCCCTGTCAGAATCGCTCCCCGCGATGGCGTACATGACGGCGCTGATACAAATGCATTGGTAAACAAAATCCCGTTACCAGCCACCCTGTCGAAATTCGGCGTTTTTACCACCCTATCCCCCGCGATACTCGCGTGTGGCCAGGACCAGTCGTCCGCTATCGCAAAGAAAATATTCGGCCGCCGTTTACTAGCATTGTTTCCGTATCCCACGCTTGCATATACCAATAGGCCGACCAGACCATATCCCCCCTGCCGAAGAAAATCACGCCGACTCGATTCCTTTTCCATTGACATAATCAGCTTCCCTTTATCTCCGTCCTATTCGATAACCAGTTTCAATAATCGCCTCGTCTCATCCGTCACCTTCGCCCGCTGGGCGATAGCCAGGCCCACCACCCAGAGAATACCCTCGTCGTCGCACACTAGCGCCAGATTATCACGGAGGCGGGCTGGCACTTTACGATCGGTGAGGAAATCACTCAGTTTTTTACCGCCCGCCAAGCCCAGGGGGTAAAACCAATCACCCGTCTTTCTGGCTCGAATCCGCAGAGTCCCGACAATCTTATCCGCATCGAATACCTCCTGCCGAGCAGTTTTCGCTCGCAGAAATTGCTCCAGATATTCTTTTCCCGCCGTGATAATTTCCGCGCTGACAGCGGATACCTCATGGGCCTCCTTTCCCACCTGCTCATACCATAAGTAACCACCGCCCACCGCCGTCTTACCGGAACCAGCCAGGGCAATTTCACCGGCGGTAACTGCCGGCATCGAGGAGCCGGGCGGGGCGTTGGTTATAATCAGGCTGTCACCCACCCGCTGTGCCCACAGCCCTTCCGGCAGTTGTATAGTATCCTTAGTACCTTTCCCGCCGGTTAAATCTTCGGCGGACGGCGCTGGCTCAACCAGGGCGAGGATGGCGTCGATCTGGCGACTGCCATACTTCCGCAGCGGAGTATCAAGAGCGAGCAGCGCCTGATGAATAATCTCCGCCCGGACTATTCTGGTTTGTTTGCTAAAGCCGATCGCATCGAAATGACAGGAGTTATTATCTCGACTAATTAGTAATTTTTTCAGCCCCACCGCCGCTTCGGAACTGATAATCTTCTGGGCATCCCCCGCCGCCCCCGCCAGCCGCAAGAGCGCGTTATCGATATCGGGATTATATTTCTCCCGCAGGGCGGGCAGCAGTTCCCAACGGATAAGATTGCGGGTGTAATCCAGTGACAAATTGCTCTGGTCGATGCGATATTCGATGTTTTGCTGGCTGACAAAATCTTCAACCTCGCGGCGGCGCAGACCCAGCATTGGCCTTATAAGCCAAACTTGCGTCTCTCCCGGCTCTTCGGTAAGCGGGCGGATTGCGGGAATACCCGCCAGGCCCCTTATCCCTGTGCCCCGGATAATCCGCTGCAGCACCGTCTCCACGTTATCGTCGCCGTTATGACCCGTGGCGATCTTCCGGCAGCCTAGCCGGCGGGCGGTCTGGGCGAGAAATTTATAGCGCTCCCGGCGGGCAGCGGACTCTAGCGACATTTTTGACTGCTCCGCGATCCGGGCGACATCAACAGAGCCGATGCTGACCTCCAGCGCCAGACCAGCCGCTTGTTGGCGGACGAACTGTTCATCACGATCACTTTCCTCGCCGCGTAGATGATGATTCAGATGGGCAACATGCAATGACGCGATATCCACGTGCCCCGCGCGGGATAAAAGCGTAATCGCGTGCATCAAAGCCATACTGTCACACCCGCCGGAAACCGCCAGCAGCCACCGCTCCCCCGCCCCAGCCATCTTGTAACGCCGAATCTGGCCCAGCACCTTCCGCAAAAATTTATCATTCTGGATATCGTCAGTCATCTGTTATTTGCCTGCTCAACCTTTTTCAACTGCCGGTAAAGGTTTTCCATTTCCGTCATTGCCGCCCCTGATTTTTGCCCGCTCCGCCAAGGCTCCCCGATAATCGACTCGATCTCCATCGGCTGGTGTCGGAGACGGTCCAGGTGCATCGAGGTATAATAAGGCTTCATCCGCTGGGTATCGTACATCATTTTATCCAGGAACTCATCCCCAATAATCAGCCCCAGCTTCTTCGCCGCCGCCTGCACCTCCTGCATCAGCCGCCGGGCGCTGTCCCGCAGGGATTCGTCAGCCATGATTTTATCTACTGTCTTGTCGTGCAGAGCGGACAGGCCGTTAAATGGCACGTTCCAGATAAGTTTTTTCCAGCGAGCCACGGCCAGGTCATCCACCACCTGGCATTCCACGCCGCTGTCATTGAGCATTCGGGCGAAGGTTTTCAGCTTTTCATCGGGTGCTCTCTGGAAATTACCGATATGGATATAGCCGTAATCCAGATGATTAATCACCCCCGGAGCCAGGCGGTTGCTGCAGAGAAACGCCAGTCCCCCCGCGATCCGCTGCCCGCCGAATATTTCGGCCAGCTCTTCTTCATTGCCCAGTCCGTTCTGCGCGGTCAGGATAAGCGTCTCCGCTCCCGCCATCGGCCCGATCAGCTCACGATACCGGTGATTAGCCGTGGTCTTTAGCCCCACAAACACCAGATCGACCTGCCCGACTTGGCCGGGCTTGTCATAGCAATTCACCCGCTCCAGATGAAAATCACCTTTGAAGCTGCGAACGGTCAGGCCGTTTTCCTTGACCGTCGGATAATCACTCCGCATCAGGAAATGCACGTCGCCGCCCCCGCGGGCCAGCATCGCCCCGTAGTACCCCCCCATCGCTCCCGCCCCCACTACACCAATTCGCATTACTTCACCTCCAAAATTAGTTTCCGAAATTGCAGTATAAGCCAAATACCCCCCTTCTTACAAGACGTTACCTTTCGCCTTCTCACTTTCCAACTTTCTTACTTTCCTATTCTTTCTCTTTCACCTGCTCACCTGTTTTCCTGTTCTCGCGCAGCGCCGCCTTCTCACTTTCTCACCTTCCTACTTTCTCACTTTCTTACCTTCCTACTTTCTCACTTTCTCACCTTCTTACCTCTTCCCTTTCACACTTTTCACACCTTTTTTTGTTCTCGCGTAGCGCCGCTACCGCCACCTGCTGCCGCAAATGCCTGGAAAAATGGCACGGCATACCAAAAGATAGAGACCTAACCAGCCGGGAAATTGACTATGTCGTTTCCGTCATCACCCGCTGGCTCAAGGAAAATAGCGATATCTCCATTCATGACCCCCATTTATAAGCCGACATCTGAAAAATATCTAAAATAACATTGCAATTCTGGTAGTGTTTTTTATATAATGATGAAAATTATTATCAATTTTATGTTTAGCCCCGCGATACTTCGCGGGGTTGTTTTTATTTAATTGCGATACCTTCCTGCCGCGACCTGCCGCGACGGGCGCGAGCAAGGCGGGCGGGCGCTGGCACGGCGGGTAGGTCGCGGCAATCTAAAATTATTGAATAATACCGTTATAGCAGGGTGCGATATCTTGCACCATTTTTCCCAATTTTTTGAACAAGAGGAAATAATAGGATAATATGAAATTGCTATGGTTAATCGCCGCCATCGGGATAGGTTGTTTTCTATCCTTTTGTTCAACCCTTTTAGCCTACACCGGCGGCACCGGTATCGAGACTGACCCCTACCAGATCGCCGACCCTAACGACTGGCAGGAACTGACCAATGACCCAAACAATTGGGATAAGTATTTTGTTCTGACCAACGACCTTGACTTCGACGAAGCAAATCTTACCCCGCTAGCCTCTGATACCGATCCTAACACCTGGGATTTCCAGGGAACCTCCTTCACCGGGGACTTTGACGGCAACCACCATGTCCTGCGTAACGCCGTGATTAATCAGCCCGCCAGTGATTTCGTCGGTCTTTTCGGCTGCCTCGGCAGCGGCTGTCGGATTTACAACCTGGGAGTTGAAAATATCAGCGTTAGCGGTCGTGGTTATGTCGGCGGCCTGTGCGGGTATAACGGATATGGCACTATCACGGATTCTTACGCCACCGGCAGTGTTATCGGCGGAGATTCTTCATATTATCTTGGCGGCCTGTGCGGGGGTAACGGATATGGCACTATCACGGATTCTTACGCCACTGCCGCGGTAACCGGGGGAGATTCTTCTTCTTATCTCGGCGCCCTGTGCGGGTATAATTTGCAAGGCACAGTTAGCGATTGTTACGCCACGGGGGCGGTCAGTGGGCAGACAAATTCATCTTTTCTCGGCGGCCTCTGCGGGTATAACGGATATGGCACTATCACGGATTCTTACGCCGCCGGCCCGGTAACCGGGGGGGATTCTTCAATGTATCTCGGTGGTCTGTGCGGGTATAATTATTATAATGGCACTATCACCAACTGTTACGTCACGAATAGCGTTACCGGCGGGAATTATTCCTTTGATCTTGGCGGTCTGTGCGGGTCGAATGATGGGTCGATCAGCAACTGTTACGCCACGAATAGCGTTACCGGCGGGAATGATTCCTATGATCTTGGCGGACTGTGTGGGGTGAATTATGGTACGATCTACGACTGTTATTGGAACCGGGATACCGTCGCGTTATCTACCAGCTCGGGTGGTTGGGTGCTGAGCGATACCCAGATGAAGCAGGCAGCCAGTTTCCTCGGCTGGAATAACGGCGAGTGGACAATTGACGAAGGCAATGATTATCCCCGCCTGGCCTGGGAAAATGCCCTCGGCAGTCCGATTATGACGGACTATCCCGCGCGGACCTACAGCGGCGATGGTTCAGAAAACAACCCGTTCCAGTTCAATAAGCCCGCTGACCTGGTTTGCCTGGGCCTGCGCGTGCCGGATCATAACAGCTATTTCATCCTGACCGACAATATCGAAATGGCGGAGATTTCGGATTATCGGCCGCCCCAAAGTTTTGGAGGAAATTTTGATGGTCAGGGTTATGTCATCAGCCATCTAACGGTGGATGCTTCGCTAATTGGAAATAGCTCGCAACTTGGATTGTTTGGCCGAATGAATACTGATTCGGTGGTTGCCAATCTGGGATTGGTGCAGGTTGGCATCAGTGGTGGGGATTATTCCAAAAATCTAGGTGGCCTGTGCGGATATTTGGATCATGGTTCGATTAATAACTGTTACGTCACGGGCAGCGTTACCGGCGGGGATTATTCATCTTGTCTCGGCGGCCTGTGCGGGAATAATCGTAGCACAATCAGCAACTGCTGGGCCACCGGCACCGTCAGTGGGGTTGATAATTCATATTATCTCGGCGGCCTGTGTGGGGCGAATGATGGCTCCATCAGCGACTGTTACGCCTCGGGCAGCGTAACCGGCGGGGATAATCCATATTATCTCGGCGGCCTGTGCGGGATGAATTATTATGGCACGATCAGTGATTGTTATGCTACAAGCAATGTAATCGGTGGAGGTTCGTCATCTTATCTCGGCGGCCTGTGCGGGTGGAATGCTTATAATAGCTTAATCAGCGGTTGTTATGCCCTGGGTATGGTAACCGCCGGGGAGACTTCATTTTTTCTCGGCGGCCTGTGCGGGTATAATTATCAGAGCACGATTAGCGGTTGTTACGCCTCGGGAACCGTCTGCAGTGGGAACAGTTCAGGTCATCTCGGCGGCCTGTGCGGGTTGAATGCCAACGGAACGATCAGCAACGGTTATGCCACGGGCAGTGTAACCGGTGGAAATGATTCTTATTATCTCGGCGGCTTATGTGGTTGGAATTGGGAAGGAACCATCAGCGGCTGTTACGCTATGGAAACTGTTACCGGTGAGATTGGCTCTTTTTCTCTTGGCGGGCTGTGCGGTACAAGTAGTCGCGGCACTATCAACGACTGTTACACCACGGGTACGGTTACCGGTGGGGACAATTCCGATTTGCTCGGCGGTTTGGTGGGGTATAACGACCAGGGTAAGGTTATCCGTTGTTATTCGACCGCAAAGCCCACCGGAACTGCTGATGTCGGCGGATTATGCGGCGGAAAAACCACTGGGGGCGATTATGAAGATACCGGCAATTTCTGGGATACCGATACCTCCGAGATTTTAACCAGCGAAATGGGCACCGGCAAAACCACCACCGAAATGCAAACCCTGGCAACCTTCACCACCGCAGCCTGGGATTTTGTGGATACCTGGTCGATCTGCCAGGGGACGAATTATTCTCGCCTGCAGTGGCAGATTCCGGCACAGGACTTTGTTTGTCCTGACGGCGTATGCACCGAGGACCTGGCCTATTTTATCCAGTGGTGGCTCCATGAGGATTGCGGATCATCTAACGACTGCGACGGCTCCGACCTGAACACCGACGGCCAAGTCGATCTTGAGGATCTCTCCCTCTTCGCCGCCCACTGGCTCGCCGGCCAATAACCCGCTCTCATCATTTACAAATTCCCTTCCACGAACCAAGAAAATCCTTGCTTAACTTATATTTTTACGTTATAATATCACCTAATTATCCATAAGCATTATCTTAACTATTGGGCTTATAAGTCTTTACAATTTCGAGCACTTAAATATATACCGTAAATCGCTTTCAAAGGACCTGCCGATGCCGAGCAAGACCTGCCTGATAGGGTTTGTTTTTTTAATAGCAGTCGCTTCGTCAGCGGTCACCGCTAACGCTGCTACTACCACGGTTTCGTTTCAAGTCTCCGCTGCCGACGACGATGGCTTCGCCTGGAGTGCTACCGACCAGGATACCACTGCCGGCTACCTGATGATCGGCGACGACCGTACCTATAGCCCGCCGTATTACCTCTCCGCCATGCGCTTTACCAATATTAACCTCCCCCGCAGCGCCCACATTACCGCTGCCGACCTGAAAATCAGCTCTCTTGCCGACGGCTACCGGTGTCAGATTTATGGGGTAATCCAGGCCGAGGCCGCCGATGATGCTGCCGATTTTTCCTCACGTTATATTGGGTCGATTACCAAAACCACCGCCGCCGTCGATTGGGACTATAAGCACAAATGGTCCGCCAATACCTATTACACCAGTCCGGACCTCGCCTCCGTTATTCAGGAAGTCATCAACCATCCCGGCTGGTCTTCGGGCAATTCGTTGGCCGTTCTTTACGGTACGCGGGCGGAATCGGGTAAGAGCAGGATGTTTGGCTCCTTCGAATCGGGTTCAGCTGCGATTTTGGAAGTAACTTACGAGGTATTTACCATCACCGGCTATGTTAAAACCGCGGATAATACCTCGCTGGCAGGGGTGAGTATTTCAGCAGGAGCGGATATCGAACCCGCCGCCACCGACCCCAACGGCTACTATGAATTAAATGTCCCCCTCGGCTGGTCCGGTACCGTCACCCCCGCCAAAACCGCTTGGGGCTTCACCCCCCAAACCATCACTTTCACCAACGTCACCACCGATCAACCAAACCAAAACTTCACCGCCTTTCAGCCGGTGATCAGCGGGTTTATCAGGAATGTAAGCGGGACCGGCATTGAGGCTGTTACAGTATCCGCCGACAACGGCGGCGGGTCGGATACGACGGATGTCGATGGTTATTACGAAATAGTTGTTCCATACGACTGGTCGGGAACAGTTACGCCAAGCAAAACCGGCTGGAATATGACGCCTCTAAATCGCTCATACAGTAATATTACCACCGACCAGCCAAATCAGGATTATACCGCCTTTCGGCCGGTAATTAGCGGATATATTAAAAACAACGTAGGAACCGCCATTGCAGGTGTATCGGTATCTTCTAATAACGGCGGTGGCTCCGATACCACCGACGCCAGTGGATATTATGAAGTTATCGTGCCCTATGACTGGCCGGGAACGGTTACGCCAAGTAAAACCGGATGGGGCTTTAGTCCGTCAAGCCGATCTTTTACTAATGTTACTAGTGATAAATCTAATCAGGATTTCTCCGCCTTCCAACCGGTAATCAGTGGTTATATCAGAAACTACCAATTTACAGGCGTCGAAGATGTATCAATTACATCAAACAACGGCGGCGGTTCTGATACCACCGATGCCACCGGATATTATGAAATTATCGTGCCATACACTTGGTCGGGGACGGTAACTCCGAGCAAAACCGGTTGGTATATAACTCCATTTAACCGTTCATACAGCAATGTTATCAGCAATCGAGTAAATCAAAATTATACTGCCTATCAGCCGGTGATCAGCGGATATGTCAAAGATGCAAGCAACAAGGGTATCGCGGGTGTAACGCTTATTGCTGATAATGATGGAGGTTCCGATACCACCAACTCCCAAGGATATTATGAGATTTACGTATCATATGGTTGGTCAGGAATAATAACACCCAACCAAGCCGGCTGGGGATTTAACCCAACAAACCGCATCTATAGTAATGTTACCAGTAATCAGCTAAATCAGAACTTTACTATCTTTCAACCGGTGATCCGTGGGTATGTTAAAGACACCAGTGGAGTCGGCAAAGAAGGTGTGTCAATAACAGCCACCAACAACGGTGGCTCTGATATCACCGACGCTACCGGTTATTATGAAATTATTGTGCCATATGGTTGGTCGGGAACAGCAACACCAAGCAAAACCGGCTGGGGATTCAGTCCCACAAGCAGGATTTACACTAATATTACCAGCGATCGGTCAAATCATAATTATACCGCCTATCAGCCAGTGATCAGCGGGTATGTAAAGGATGGAAGCGGTACAGGTATTGAAGGAACAATGGTATCAGCTGATAATGGAGGTGGCTCTGATACGACGGATACAAACGGATACTACAAAATAGTCGTACCATACGATTGGTCGGGAACAATAACACCGACTAAAGCCGGTTGGAGTATGACACCATCCGGTCGTTCATATAGCAATGTCATAACCAACCAGGTTAATCAAGATTACACTGCTTTTCATCCTAAGATAAGTGGATATGTAAAAGACAATTTTGGAACGGGTGTTGAGGGGATAATGGTAACAGCAGATAACGGCGGCGGGTGTGGTACCACTATTGTTAAAGGGTATTATGAAATTATTGTCCCTTACAAATGGTCAGGAACGGTTACGCCGTGCAAAACCGGTTGGGATATAACCCCACCCAATTGTTTCTATAGTTATATAATTAGTGACCAGGTAAACCAGGATTACGTGGCTTATCAGCCGGTGATTTCGGGATATGTCAAGGATGAAAAAGGCATAGGCATTGAAGCAGCGATAATATCATCAGACAATGGCGGCGGGTCGGATACTACCGATCCAAATGGATATTACGAAATTATTGTGCCTTACGATTGGTCGGGAACGGTAACGCCGAGTAAAAGCGGATGGATGTTGATACCTTTAAATTGGTTGTACCGCAATGTAGCCAGCGACCAGATAGATCAGGATTATACTGGGGTATTTTTGTATTCAGGCGGCGATGGAACCGCGGAAGATCCGTATCTTATCGCTACCGCCGAGCAGATGCAAGCGATCGGGTCGCATCCGGTTGACTGGGATAAGCATTTCAGGTTAATAGCCGATATCGATCTGTCAGCTTATACCGGAACAAAGTTTAATATTATAGGAAATCTATCAATACCTTTTAAAGGTGGTTTTTGTGGTGATGGCCATACGATTTCTAATTTCAGCTATAGCGGAAGTGAGAATTGTTACACAGGGATTTTTGGTTATGTTAATAATCCTGAGAGCGAGATAAAAAATATTGGACTGATTAATCCCCAGGTTGAGTTAACCGGAAACCCGACATGGAGTGCAACTTTTGCTGCAGGCGCCTATGATGATGTTGGTCATTCCGTACAACAAACCATTGATGGGGGCTATATCATTGTGGGTTATACTTATACGAATTATAATGGTTATGCTAAAATATACCTGATTAAAACGGACTCAGATGGTAATAAGCAATGGAGCCGTTTGTATGGGGGCAATATAAGCAATTCGGGCTATTCCGTCCAGCAGACCATTGATGGAGGTTATATAATAACTGGTGAAACTAATTCATATGGTGCTGGCAACACAGATGTTTATTTAATCAAGACAGATATTGCTGGCAACGAGCAATGGAGCAGAACCTTCGGGGGATGGAGCGCTGAAAGCGGCTATTCCGTCCAGCAGACCATCGATGGTGGTTTCATCATTACGGGTGTAACTACCACCTACGGTGCTGGCAGTTTGGATGTATATCTGATCAAGACGGACGCAAAGGGAAACGAGCAATGGAGCCGGACTTTCGGCGGCAGCAGTCATGACAAGGGCAAGTCCGTAAAGCAAACTCACGATGGAGGCTATATCATCGTGGGATATACTTCTTCCTTTGGTGCCGGCGAGTATGATGTTTATTTAATAAAAACTGATGCTTCGGGAAATGAGCAGTGGAGCCGGGTTTTCGGGGGCAATGATGCTGATTATGGTTATTCCGTACAACAGACCAGCGATGGGGGTTATATCATTGTGGGGGAAACCCAATCCTTCAGTGTCACCTGGCAGTCTGATGTCTATCTGATTAAGGTGGACACAAATGGCAACGAACAATGGAGCCGTACCTTCGGAGGCAGTGATTGGGATAAAGGTTATTCTGTGCTGGTAACCAACGATGGTGGCTATATCATCGCAGGGTATACTTGGTCCTATGGTGCCGTTGGCTCTGATGTTTATCTGATCAAGACAGATGAGTTGGGTAATGAACAGGATAGCCGTATCTTCGATGGAAACGGTTGGGATTATGGTTATTCCGTACAACAAACAAGTGATGGTGGCTATATCATCGCAGGAGAAACAGATTCTTTCAGAGATTTTGACAAAAATGTGTATCTGATAAAGACGCATATGAATGTTCAAGGGGGATTGATTGGTAAGCTGGTAGCGGGAAATATCTCAGGTTGTATAGTGCAAAAAGGATCGGTTTCAGGTACTGGATGTTTGGTGGGAGGACTGGTAGGCAGCAGTGCTGGTATGATAGAGAACTGTTATAGTACCTCTGCGATTATCTGTACAGAATCAGGAGGGGCAGCGGGTGGTTTGGTAGGAAAAAATGAAGGTCAAATAAACCGCTGTTATGCTACTGGGTATGTTTATAGTACTGATCACGACCTAGATGGGGGACTTGTGGGAAGCAGTATAGTTGGAACGGTAACAGCATCGTTCTGGGACAAAATGACCAGTGGACAAACAACTAGTGAAGGAGGTATCAGTAAGACAACTACCCAGATGCAAACCCTGGCAACCTTCACCACTGCTGGCTGGGATTTTGCAAATACCTGGTCTATCTGCGAAGGGACCAATTATCCTCGCCTGCAGTGGCAGATACCAGCGGAGGACTTTATTTGTCCTGACGGCGTCTGCACAGAAGACCTGGCGTATTTTATCCAGTGGTGGCTGTATGATAATTGCGGCTCTGTGAACGACTGCGACGGCGCCGACCTGAATACCGACGGCGTAGTCAATCTGGAGGATTTATCCCTCTTCGCCGCCCACTGGCTCGATGGCCTATAACCCACCCCAATTCAGCCTTGAATTGCCGCCAGACGCGGCAACATCAGAATCTGTCAAAATACCTGTTATCCCCATGTATAGCGACTGTAAGAAAAGGAAAAGTATTTGATTTTTAATATGTATTTTTGCTTTTTAATTTTTGATATTTGATATTATTTTTTTGGGAACGTTGAACATTCTTAATCGGGCTCTTTTATTCTTTCGATGCGAGCGCCGAGGGAATTGAGTTTTTCTTCGATCCGCTCATAGCCGCGGTCGATGTGATAGACCCGCAAAATCTGCGTCTGGCCGCGGGCGACCATCCCCGCTAATACCAACGCCGCCGACGCCCGCAAATCCGACGCCATCACCGGGGCTCCGATCAGCTCACGAACCCCCTTCACCACCGCGGTAGGTCCTTCTCTCCTGATCTGGGCGCCCATCCGGTTCAGCTCCGCGGTGTGCATGAACCGGTCGGGAAAGATTTTTTCGGTGATAATACTATTGCCGTCCGCCAGGCATAGTAGCGCCATCAACTGGGCCTGCAGGTCCGTGGGAAAGCCCGGGTACGGCTGAGTAGTAACATCGGCTGGAGTAAGCTGACGCGATGAGCTGACGCACACCCCGCCGTTGCTCCGGTCGATATTGACCCCAATAAGATTGAGCCGGTCGATCACCGCCATCAGGTGTTCGCACCGGCAGTTTTCCAGGACAATCTCGCCGTTGGTGATAGCTGCCGCCACCATGAAGGTGCCGGTCTCGATCCGGTCGGGAATTATCTCGTAATCGGCGCCGTGTAATTCGTCCACCCCCTCGATAATCAACCTGGGGCTGCCGTGGCCGGTGATTTTCGCACCCATCTGGTTGAGGAAATTGCCCAGATCGACAATCTCCGGCTCGCACGCCGCCGACTCGATAATGGTTCGCCCTTTAGCCAGGCAGGCGGCGCTCATTACGTTGGCCGTGCCCAGCACGGTACTGCCGAACGGCCCGCCGAGAAAAATCTCCGCTGCCCGCAGCCGGTCCGATTCCGCGATAATATTACCGCTCTCCAGATGCAGCCGCGCCCCCAGCGTCTCCAGGCCGCGAAGGTGCAAATTTATGGGCCGATCGCCGATGGCGCAGCCGCCCGGCATACTCACCTCCGCCCTGCCCCGCCGAGCCAGCAGCGGCCCCAGCACACAGATACTAGCCCGCATCCGCCGCACGCTCTCATAGTCCGCCAGCGAGTTAGACTGGTCCTCCACCTTGATATGCAGGGCGTCGCTGTCATCCCGCTGGACCCGGCAGCCCAGCTTGCTCAGCAATGAGCACAAGTAACGGGCGTCAGCCAGATCGGGCACGCCGCGAATGACTGATTCCTCGCCCGTCAACAGGCACGCCGCCATGATGGGAAGTGCGGCGTTCTTAGCCCCGCCGATCTTCACCGAACCCCGCAGCCGCGTTCCACCCTGAATCAAAAAAGAATCCATTCTATTAATTTCCTTCCCTGTATAACTTTATAGCCTAGGTTAATCCTTTCGGGCTGCTATTACCCGCTGATGGCCTAAACCGTCCTTAACAGCTTTGATGTCCTTAAGATAACCTGATTGCTCGAAAAGAGCAATGACTTCGCCGGCTTGATTATAAGCGACCTCTGCCATCAGGCAACCATTATCCGCCAGATACTTATCACTGTCGCGGGCGATTCGGCGGTAATAGTCCAGGCCGTCCTCGCCGCCGAACAGGGCGCTCCGCGGCTCATGGTCCCGCACCGATGGGGGTAGTTTTTGATATTCAGATGCACTGATATACGGTGGATTGGAGATAATCAGGTCGAAGATGCTGCCCTGCGGACGGTTGGTAATTTGGTCGTAGAGGTCGCTTTGCAGTAATTCAACCCGGCTGGTGAGGTGGTGCGATTCCACATTACTGCGGGCGACAGCCAGGGCGGCTTCGCTGTTGTCAACGGCTAACACCTGGGCCTCCATGACATTAGCAGCGACGGCGATAGCGAGGCAGCCGCTGCCGGTACATAAATCGAGCACCATCACCGTAAGACGGGAGGTCTGGCGGCATAAGAAATCAATCGCCTCACTGACCAGGACCTCACTTTCCGGCCGGGGTATTAAAACGGCGGGTGTAAGGTGAAAATCCAGGCTGAAAAACTGCTTTTTGCCGATCAAATAGGCTATCGGCTCATGGGCGGCACCCCGGCGGACCAATTCACGGAAGTCGGTAAGTTCTTTGGCTGTGGGAAGATAATCAAACTTGACGTACAAGTCAATCCGCTGGCATTGGAGCACATGGGCCAGGATAATCTCGGCGCAAAGGCGGGGGCTGTCCACCTGGGCCTTGCTAAAATGCTGCGCAGTCCATTCCAGTAATCGCTTGATAGACCACGAAGTTTGGGCGGCGGCGTCGGTTGACATAAATAATTTATAATCCGAAACTTAGGGCGAAAATATCAAAATAAAGGATTCTTTTTCTACAAAGGTAAATTTCCAAAGAGTAAGGGAAAAAGTCAAGCTTAATATATCGTTAGTTATTGAAAAATAAAGAAATACAGCCGCCGAGGGCGTAGATCAGGCGGCGCTGCGCGAGAACAGGTGAACAGTTGAACAGGGGAACAGGCGAAAGATAGAAGACGAGGCAAGCAGTTGAGCAGGTGAGCAGGTGAAAGAGGAAGGGGAAGAAGGGGTTGCCTGGATGGCCTAGTTTCACTCTCTTCTCACAAAACTATGGGAAGAAGTTGGTATTTGACGTGATAATAGTGGCAATTTTTGGCAAAAAGCGGTTAAAACCGGCGCAATTCTGGCATAAATTGACGCTTTTTGACCTAAAATCCGGGTTTTTGCGGAAAAATTTAACAAAATTACTGGGGTTTTGTGGGGAATTTTTTAACCGCTAATCGACGCGACCAAACGCGCATACTTGCGGAAATTCGAAATCCTAATATCGAAATTCGACCTGCCGCGACGGGCGCTGGCAAGGCGGGAACAAATCCGAATATCTTAAAAACAAAATTCAAAACAAAGACATTATTATCCGCAGATTACTCAGATTATAAAATAGTATTTTGACAGGAATAACAGGATATATTATTACTATATAGATAATAATACAGATAACGCAAAGATTATATCCACAGATTACGCCGATTACGCAGATTGAAAATTATTCAACCGCGAACTCGCCGTGCTGCGCCCGTCGCGGCAGGTCGCAGCAGGTTAACGCCAATAACGCTAATCCATAAGAAATAATATTTTGACATGATTAACGTGATTTTAAATTTCAGGATGAAGATCAGGAATTGGGGAGGGAGAGAAAACCGCTAAACCACCGGGCTACTCGCCGGGCGAAAAATACGCAGCCGCCCATTCGCACAATTAAGAACGTGATAAGCGTAACCGCCTAATGTTATACGTTTTGCTCTACCCATGTCACAAAAAAACAGGAAAATAGAGAAATTCAAATAATAAATGTACTGCACACCTTTATCCTTCGAGCCGAGAATACAGAGATTTTTTCAACCACGGATTTCACTGATTACACGGATTAGGATTAAAGGCAAGGATATTTATAATTATAGAATATTTTGATATATTTATACCACGAAGGACACGAAGAGCATGAAGATAAGAAGATAATGGGGCGAAGGATCGTACGCGATATTATCCGTCGTCTTGACGAGCAATAAATTATTTTATCCCGCAAAGTCGCCAAGGCGCAAAGATAAAAGGGATGAAATATAGACATAATTAACAGGATTTACATGATATATTTATATTAATAATATAGATATTTACATATGCGGCTCTATGAGTCTATAGCGCAAGCATGTCCCCTTTTCCGCTGTCATTTCTTACTTTCCGATATCGTACTCTTTTAATTTTTCCAAATAAACAGAGAAATTAGGATCGTGGCGAAGACCAGCATCATTATACCATAAGCCATCAATAAGCTTCAACTCTCCATAACCTTCAATACCTTCTGGAAATGCCGTCACACTGACACTATAGAAAGCAGTACACAATTCTAAAGTAATACTTGTTCTGGAAATATAAACAAAAGTGGGATTCAAATCTAATATTCGCATGTAAGTTTTCTTTGGAGCATCTCCTTTTGGCCCAAGCCCTGGTCCCCATTCCTCATTAGAATCAATTTGATTTTGAGAATTATCAGGAGATGTCTGAGCAGTGAACGGGATTTCTTCATTATCGTTGTTATCATCATTAAAAGTTTTATTGTAAGCTGCTAATTTCTCACGACATTTTCTGAGCAGCTCCTTGTGATCAGTATGATATAACACCTTTGCCCTTGTGTGATTAATTTGTTTTAATGGCTCTGGACAAAAATCTAAAAACACGTTGAATAAAACCCATATTCCAACACATAAGATCAAAATAAATGACAATATGAATACAATTATTTTTGATTTTTTCCCAATAAGGGCCATTCTATTATCTCCATCAACATTTTAACTTTTTAAGGACCGACCTAATTTTAACTGCGCCCCCATTTTAACTGCATTTTAACTCCTAGTGCGAGATTTCGCACCCGTAACTATAGACCAAGCATGTCCCCTTATCGAGCCCTAAAGGCCCGGCTCGACTGAGCTCGCCGAAGTCTGCCGCCGCGTCAGGGACAATGTTACTCAAGAAATAGTACGATAGTACTCTGTCGGTTTACTTTGTCTTGATAATATCCCAGAGGTCTTTAACATCGATATCAGAAACCGCGGGCAGGACTATGTCACCTTCCTTTTTCAGAGGCAATCTGATCAAGCCAAGGACCGGAGCATTAACAGACAGCCCTAAGTCAGCCTGGTAGGGAATCTTCGAGCCGGGCTTGATACCCTTCAAGGCTTTTAACATATCCAAATAATTGATATTGGCCGGCAGGGAAACTGTTTTCTTGCTCTTGGCTGGTATGGTTGTCTGTAAATCGGCATTTCCCTTAAGGAATGGTTCAGCGCCGCTGGCAAGACCATAGTCCAGATTCGTCAGCGGTAAAGCGACGGAATAAGGATTATCGACCTCGATATCGAATAACAGGGTGGCTGAATCCAGTTTGACGTTCTCAAATTTCAGATCCGTCATTCGCGCAGCGGGTTTGGCAATACCCAAAGAACTTATGGTCTCGCAGCCCGCGAAAAATACAGGAGCTAACGCCATCATCCAAATAATGTTTTTCCTCATTTTCATAATTTTGCCCTTTAGCAGGCCGGGATTTTAACCGGTTAAGTTAATCCAACCTGGAGGTCGAAATATTACTTTGATTGCAGAATGTCCCGGATTTCAGTTAGAATTTTTTCTTCGGCGGACGGGGCGGGCGGCGCAGCCGGAACAGCCGCTTCTTTCTTTTTCGCAAAATTCATGGCTTTTATAACCATAAATATCGCGAAAGCGATTATGACAAAATTGATGATGGTGTTGGCAAGCACACCATAGTTTACCGCTACCGCAGGTATCGGATTGCCCGCGGCATCGGTGGCAGCCTGTTTCAGGACCAGCTTTAACTCGGCAAAATCCACCCCTCCAATTAACATCCCGATAGGCGGCATAATAATATCGTTGACCAGCGATGTTACAATCTTGCCGAAGGCTCCGCCGATTATAATACCCACGGCCATATCCACCACATTACCGCGCATGGCAAACGTCTTAAATTCTTTGACCAAGCTCATAACTTACCCTTTCCAATAAAACTATTTTCTGGAAAAATTAGCATTTAAACCAAATTATATTTGCTTTTATGCTCGGTAGGTGTACTTCATGATATAGCTCAAGAAACTTACAAAACACGTGATAAACCGCACTTACATATTCTATGCGCAAGTGCCTCGACATAGTTAAATATAGCATCATACCCGAAAAAAGCAACAGCCTGAGACGCGAAAAAAAACCCCGCGACGTGTCGCGGGGTTAAAGATTAGATTGCTTCGCGGTAAAGGCAATGACACTTAAAAACGCAGCAGGTCAGTACCTTTTCCCTGCTGGATAAGCGGGATATACGAATCCAATTCCTTGAGCGTGGCTGGGTCGGTCATATCAACGGCTTTGCGGCGCTCGTGCGAGAGGTAACCGGCCATGATCAACTGCGTGACCAATCGGCCAAAGTCGATGTTCAGCAGAGCATCCTGCCCCGCCTCAAAGGCAGCCAGGGCGTCGCGCCACTCGCCCACATAGCCGTAAAGGTCGGCTTCGTTATGCTGCATGACCAGGGCCCCGCGTGAGGCCTGACTCTTTTCCAGGGCTAACTCGGCATCCTGAACCGCCAACGCGGCTGCATCGCTGATGAACAGGCCGCTCGGTGATTGCAGGGAATTGACCGTATAAGAATAGCCCGCACCATAAGCCTCCATCATCAGCCGCAGACCCGGCGCATCGTACATCCAGGAATCCGTCGCCTGGGCAATACCAATCGCTCCCGTTCGCGGGTCTTTGAAGGTCAGGGTCACAACGGCGTAATCTTCCGCCGGCGTCTTGTCGTAATCCACCCCCCGCTGACGCAACTGATCGATCCACGGCTGCTTGCCCCATTTCAACAAGCCCATATTGGCGCTCACGCTGATACATTGCAAAGAGTTCGGCGCTTTGCCCACCGGCGTCAGCATATACATGCCGACGGCGGCACTGTGGCAACCCATATCGCACCAGACGCCGCCGCCCTGGCGGGTCGGATCCCAGAACCACGGCTCGTGCGGCCCACCATGCTCTTCGGCACTGCGGGTCAGGTGGATGGGGCCCATGGCTTTTTCCACCGCTGCCAGTTGCTCACGCGCACATACCACCGGCGGCATGTGTATTTGATTCTCGAAATAAGCGGTCGGCACCCGCATCTTCCGGGCTAGCGCCACCATCGCGTCGGCTTCCTTCAAATTACGGGCCAAGGGCTTTTCAAAAATGATACCCTTGAGCCGGGCGCCCTCGGCCACCGCCTCGTCAATCGCCTGGAGGGTTTCCAGACGGGCAAAATTCGGCACAAACACAGCAACGACATCCACTGCCCGGCATAACTGCTTTACATCCGCAAATACCTTCGTATCACCCAGACCAGCATTTTTCGCGCGGGCGGCAAGCTGCTCGGCACCCTTCAGGGCAGAAACGCCCGCTAATTGGACATCCCGAACCGAAACCAGCGCCTTGCGGTGAAATTCGGCGACAAATCCCGCTCCAATCATTCCGATTTTAAGCATGTTACATCATCTCCGTTTAAAAATGTTCAAAGTTCAAAGTTTAACATTCAATGTTCCAAGAAACAGCCAGTAGAAATTAAAAATCAAATATCAAAAATCAAAAACACATATCAAAAATTAAAATTTACACCTCATTTTTAAATTGATCTCATAGCGAAAGTCTGAGATTGCAGCGTCTGATGATCCCGATGTACATCGGGGTCGGAATCCTCGCAATGACATTCTTTAAGAAGTTCAACGTTCCATGTTCGATGTTCAATGTTCAATTTAAAAAATGGTGCGAGATTTCGCACCCTACAATTAAATCAGGTTTTTGATGCGGTTCATGGCTTCTTCGACGCTGGTGCGGGTGTTGAAGGCGGAGAGGCGGAAGTAGCCCTGTCCGGCGGGTCCGAAGCCACTGCCGGGCGTGCCGACAACATGGGCCTGGGAGAGCAGCTTGTCGAAAAAGTCCCAGCTACTTAGGTTGTTGGGGGTTTTGAGCCAAATGTATGGGGCGCTAGCGCCGCCGTAAACTTCGTAATCCAATTGAGCCAAACTGGTGCGGATAAGACGGGCGTTTTCCATGTAATAATTTATCATTTCGCGGACCTGCTGCTTACCCTCATCGGTATAAGTGGCGGCGGCGGCGGCCTGGACGGGGTAAGCTACACCGTTGAACTTGGTAGTGTGGCGGCGGTGCCAAATGGGATTGACCAGTATCGGCTGGCCGGCGGCGGTATAGGCCTTAAGGGATTTCGGCACTACGGTAAAGGCGCAGCGGGTGCCGGTGAAGCCGGCGCTTTTACTGAAACTGCGGAACTCGATGGCGACCTCCTGGGCGTGCGGGATTTCGTAGATCGAATGGGGAATCGCGGGGTCGGTGATAAAGGCTTCGTAAGCGGCGTCAAACAGAATGACGGCGCGGTACTCGCGGGCGTACTCGACCCACTGGGTTAAAATTTCGCGGCTGGCGACGGCGCCGGTGGGGTTGTTGGGAAAACAAAGGTAGATCAAATCGACCGGTTCGGCGGGCGGCGGCGGGGTGAAATTGTTCTGGGGAGTACAAGGAAGGTAAACGATGCCGCTGTAACAGCCCTGGTCATCGCCCGGACCGGTTCGGCCGGCCATGACGTTGGTGTCCACGTAAACGGGATAGACGGGGTCGGTCACGGCGACGGTAATGTCCAGGCCGAAAATCTCCTGGATATTGCCGGTGTCGCACTTCGAGCCGTCGCTGATAAAAATCTCGTCGGCGGTGAGCTTGACGCCGCGCGGCTGGTAATCATTCTGTAAGACGGCCTGAATCAGAAAATCGTAGCCCTGCTCCGGGCCGTAGCCTCGGAAAGTGGCGGGGTCGGCCATCTCATCGACCGCACGATGAAAGGCCTCGATCACCGCCGGGGGCAAGGGCAAAGTTACATCACCGATGCCCAGGCGAATAATATTCGCGTCCGGGTGCTGCCGGCGAAAAGTGGATACCCGGCGGGCAATCTCAGGAAATAAATAACCGGATTTCAGCTTGAGAAAATTCTCGTTTATTCTAATCATGGCACGTCGGTGTAAGGTTATCCCGGAGAACCATAACCGGGTTATATTATAAGCGGTAAGAATAACATCGATATCGTGAAATGGCAAGAGGCAAGTAAAAAATCGGCTCGACCAAGCTCGCCGAAGTCAGCGGGAGTATTTACGCATCAATTTGACCCAATTCAAGGCTTCCTTCAAACCGCTGGTAGAGACGGCAAACTTCTGCCCGGTAATCGCATTGAGGGCACGGAGGGCATCCAGACAATAATCATCTTCCTTGAGAAGCTTGAGCACAAAAGGCAGGCCGAATTTGTCACCCATCTGGCCCAAAGCCCCAGCCGCGGCACAACACACCCGGGGGTCGCGGTCGTTTAGAGCATCATAAAGCCTGTTCTTGACCATATGAGCCCGCAATCTGCCGAGGGTTTTGCAGGCGACAAGGCGGACCTGGGGATAGGGGTCTTTTAAACATCGTGCAATGGCCGCGATCGCTTCCTCGCCGCGGACGGCAGCTAAATTTTTTATGGCCCCTACCCGCATCAGCGGGTCGCGGCTGTTGAGCAGATTAATCAGCTTGAAAATATCCGTGGAACTATGCCGGCCCAGTCCGCTGGCGGCAGCGGCGGTCAGTGTGCGCTCGCGTAATTGCTGCCTGGTTATATCCCGAGCGATTTTTTCATCCATTGCTACTGCTCCGCACGCGGTTATAGGACGCAAGCACATCGGGCAATAAAATTACCCCATTAAATACAATATAAAAATCGACTTTTATGGGGCTTTACTTAACTGAAGCGGGACTTTCCGTAAAAACTCCGCCGAAAAGCCCAGATTACGGGGCCAAACGGGTGAAACGACGTGA
>Ga0209164_1001774_pt1 | contig 25810 bp, 22 predicted proteins | sample MTBNYHSulfiMetaG_FD_187458 | JGI IMG/M metagenome (GOLD analysis project Ga0209164, IMG submission 187458) | Enrichment culture microbial communities from rom New York Harbor, USA that are MTBE-degrading - MTBE-NYH (New York Harbor Sulfidogenic)... | ecosystem: Environmental > Aquatic > Marine >... | reverse complement strand
GCGCCGAGCATGTGATGCTGGTCGACCTGGCCCGCAACGACGCCGGCCGGGTCTGCAGCTTCGGCACGGTCAGGGTGGACCCGTTCCTGTCCGTGGAGCGGTTCAGCCACGTCATGCACCTGGTCTCACAGGTGGAGGGGCGGCTCAAGGACAGGGCCGACGCCGTGGACGCCTTCCAGGCCGGCTTCCCGGCCGGAACCGTCTCCGGCGCGCCCAAGGTCAGGGCCATGCAGATCATCGACGAGCTGGAGGCCGCTTCCCGGGGGGTTTACGCCGGGGCGGTGGGCTACTTCGGCCAGGAGGAGCGGTTGGACACCTGCATCGCCATCAGGATGATCGTCTTTGAAAACGGGGGGTTCTCCATCCCTGTGGGAGCGGGGATAGTCGCCGACTCAGTGCCGGAGCTGGAGTACCAGGAGATTCTGGACAAGGCCGCCCAAAGCCTGGCCGTGCTCAGGTCGGCGGCCGGGGGGGAGAGTTGATGATCCGGGAAGCGATTCGAAAGGTTGTCCAGGGCCGAAGCTTAAGCGAGGAGGAGATGCGGGCGGTGATGGAGCAAATCACCGACGGGGAGGCCACCCCGGCCCAGATCGGGGCCCTCCTTGCCGGCTTGAGGATGAAGGGGGAGACGGCCGAGGAGGTCAGCGGGGCGGCCCGGGCCCTTAAGTCCAGGTGCCTCCCCTTCCCCGCCGGCGGACTCCGGACCGAAACCCTGGTCGACACCTGCGGCACCGGCGGCGACGGGTCGGGAACCTTCAACATCTCCACCGCCGCCGCCTTTGTCGCCGCCGGGGCCGGGGTCAGGGTGGCCAAGCACGGCAACCGGGCCGTCTCCAGCCGCTGCGGCAGCGCCGACGTGCTGGAGGCCCTGGGGGTCAGCCTGGACCTGTCCCCCGGCCAGGTCGGCCAGGCCCTGGACCGGATCGGGATCGGCTTTTTCTTCGCCCCCCTCTGGCACGGCTCCATGGGCCGGGTGGCCGGCCCCAGGAAGGAGCTGGGGCTGCGGACCATCTTCAACCTCCTGGGCCCCCTGGCCAACCCGGCCGGGGCCCGGGTCCAGGTGGTGGGGGTCTTTCGGCCGGAGCTGACCGAGCTCATGGCCCGGGCCCTGGACCGGCTGGGCTGCCTCAGCGCCCTGGTGGTCTACGGCCAGGGCGGCTACGACGAGCTGACCGTGACCGGCCCCTCCCGGGTGACCCGCCTCCTTGGGGGCCGGATCAGGACCTTCAGCCTCTTCCCCGAGGCGGTGGGCCTGGACCGGGCCGGGCCGGAGGAGCTCGCCGGCGGCGGCCCGGCCGAGAACGCGGCCCTGATCCGCTCGGTCCTGGAGGGCCGCCCCGGGGCCCGCAGGGACGTGGTCCTCCTCAACGCGGCCGCGGCCCTGGTGGCCGCCGGCCGGGCCCGGGACCTGGACCAGGGGGTCGCCCTGGCCGGGGAGGCCATCGACTCCGGCCGGGCCCTGGCCAAGCTGGAGGGCCTGGCCGCGATCAGCCCCTCAAGTCCGGGCCAATCCCGGCCTAGGGCGGCTTAGGCCATGGCCCCCTCCATCCTTCAGACCATCCTCCGGGCCAAGCGCCGGGAGGTGGAGGAGCTGAAAACCAGGGCCTGCCCCTCCGGGCTCAAGAGGATGGCCCGCCGGGCCCCGGCCGGCCGGGACCTTCTCCAGGCCCTCAAGGACGGGGCGAGGATCCCGGTCATCGCCGAGATCAAACGGGTCTCCCCCTCGGCCGGCCGGCTCAGGCCCTCCCTCAGGGTGGCCGATCTGGCCCGGGAGTACCGGGACGGCGGGGCGGCCGCCCTCTCCGTCCTGACCGACGCTCCCTTTTTCGGCGGCTCGTCCAAGGACCTGGAGCTGGCCAGGGAGGCGGTGGACCTGCCGGTCCTCCGCAAGGACTTCATCATCGACCCGGTCCAGCTCCACCAGTCCAAGGTCATGGGGGCCGACGCGGTCCTCCTCATCGCCGCGGCCCTGGACCCCCCGGGGCTTGAGGCGCTTTTCCGGGAGTCGCTGGATCTGGGCCTGACCCCCCTCCTCGAGGTCCACGGTTCCGAGGAGCTGGACCGGGTCCTGGCCCTGGACCCGGCCCTGGTGGGGATTAACAACCGCGATCTGACCACCCTCCGGGTCTCCCCGGAGGTCAGCTTCCGCCTTCGGCCGCTGATCCCGGCGGAGGTGGTGGTGGTGGCCGAGAGCGGGATCGGGTCGCCCGAGGAGGTGGCCGCCCTTTGGAAGGCCGGTCTGGACGCCTTTCTGGTGGGCACGGCCCTGATGAGGGCCGCCCGGCCGGGGGCGCTCTTAAAAAGGCTCAGCCGAATGGAGGTGAGAGATGGTTAAGGTCAAGATCTGCGGGCTGACCCGCCTGGAGGACGCCCTGGCCGCGGTCCGGGCCGGGGCCGACGCCCTGGGCTTCGTCTTTGCCGAAAGCCCCCGCCGGGTGACCCCGGACCAGGTCCGGGCCCTGGTCCGCCGCCTGCCCCCGCTGGTGACCACCGTGGGCGTCTTTGCCGACGCCCCGGCGGCCCTGGTCAAGGAGATCCGGAGCTTCTGCGCTCTGGACCTGGTCCAGCTCCACGGCCGGGAAAGGGAGGAGAGCCTGGCCTGCCTGGGCCGGGGGGTCATCAAGGCCCTCAGGGTGGACCCGGGGTCCGAGCCCGACCCGGAGGCCTTTCCCGGGGCCACCCTTCTCCTGGATTTCAGCCCGGGTCCCGGCCGGGGAGGCAACGGCCGGGCCCCCGACTGGCGGCCGGCCGCGGCCGCGGCCCGGCAAAGGGAGATCATCCTGGCCGGGGGCCTCTGCCCCGACAACGTGGCCCAGGCCATTGACACCGTCCAACCCTACGCCGTGGACGTCTCCAGCGGCGTGGAGATCGAACCAGGGAGAAAAGACCATGACAAGCTGCGCAGCTTCATCCGCCAAGCCAAAACCGCTGGCCGGCTGGCCGGATAAGAGGGGCCGGTTCGGGTCCCTGGGCGGCCGGTTCGTGCCCGAGACCCTCATGCCGGCCCTGGAGGAGCTGACCCGGGCCCATGACGAGGCCCGGCGGGACCCGGGGTTTACGGCCCGCCTGGCCCTCCTCCAGCGGGATTACACCGGCCGGCCGACGCCCCTCTACGAGGCCCTGAACCTGAGCCGCCGCCTGGGCGGGGCCAGGATCTTTCTCAAGCGGGAGGACCTGGCCCACACCGGGGCCCACAAGATCAACAACACCCTGGGCCAGGCCCTCCTGGCCCAAAGGATGGGGAAAAAGCGGATCATCGCCGAGACCGGGGCCGGCCAGCACGGGGTGGCCTCGGCCACGGCCGCGGCCCTCCTGGGAATGTCCTGCACGGTCTTCATGGGCGGCCTGGACATGGAGCGCCAGGCCCTCAACGTGGAGCGGATGAGGCTTCTGGGGGCCCGGGTGGAGCCGGTGGAGACGGGCAGCCGGTCGCTGAAGGACGCGGTCAACGAGGCCCTCCGGGACTGGGTGGCCACCGTGGACCAAACCCACTACATCATCGGCTCGGTGGTCGGCCCCCACCCCTACCCGGTCATGGTCCGGGACTTCCAGGCGGTCATCGGCCAGGAGACCAGGCGGGAGCTGCTCCGGCGGGAGGGACGGCTTCCCGATGTTCTGGTGGCCTGCGTCGGGGCCGGGTCCAACGCCCTGGGGCTGTTCCACCCCTTCCTGGACGACCCGGTGGAGATGATCGGGGTGGAGGCGGCCGGCCGGGGCCTTGAGACGGGCCGCCACGCGGCCAGCCTGACCGCCGGCAGCCTGGGCGTCCTCCACGGCTCGCTGAGCTACATTCTCCAGGACGATAACGGCCAGATCAGGGAGGCCCACTCCCTGGCCGCCGGCTTGGACTACCCCGGGGTCGGCCCGGAGCACGGCCTCCTCAAGGACCTGGGCCGGGTCGGCTACGTCACCGCCACCGACGCCGAGGCCCTGGAGGCCTTCCACCTTCTGGCCCGGAGCGAGGGCATCCTCCCGGCCCTGGAGAGCGCCCACGCCGTGGCCCACGCGGCCCGGCTGGCCCCAAAGATGGACCCGGAGGCGGTCATCGTGGTCTGCCTCTCCGGCCGGGGGGACAAGGACGTCACCCAGCTGGCCGAGATCAAGGAGGTGCCCAGATGACCTCGTCCCTTGGCCAAGCCTTTGCCAAAGCCCGGGCCGCCGGAAGGGCGGCCTTCATCCCCTTCATGACCGCCGGCTTTCCCGACCCGGAGGCCTTCCTGGAGATCCTGGACCTCCTGGCCGAAACCGGGGCCGACCTGATCGAGATCGGCCTGCCCTTCTCCGATCCCCTGGCCGACGGGCCGGTCATCCAGGCCGCCGGCCGGAAGGCCCTGGAGGCGGGGATCACCCCGGACCGGGTCCTGGAGCTCACGGCCAGGGCCAAGGCCAAGGTCGGCCCGCCCCTGGTCCTGATGACCTACTTCAACCCGGTCCTAAGGCGAGGCCTGGCCGGGTTCGCCTCCCGGGCCGCGGACAGCGGGGCGGCCGGGGTGATCATCCCCGACCTGCCCCCCGAGGAGGCCGGCGACTGGCTGGCCGCGGCCGACCGGGCCGGCCTGGAGACGATCTTCATGATCGCCCCCACCACCACCCTCCGGCGGCGGGAGATGATTTTGGCCGCGAGCCGGGGGTTCGTCTACTACGTCGCCCTCAAGGGGGTCACCGGGGCCGATCTCTCCCCCTCGCCCAAGCTCCTGGCCGACATCGCCAGTCTCCGGGAGCAAAGCCCCCTGCCGGTGGCCGTGGGGTTCGGGGTGGCCGGGCCGGCCCAAGCCCGGCCCCTGGCCCGGGCGGCCGACGGGGTGATCGTGGGCAGCGCCCTTATCAAGGCCGTCGAAGCCGGGATCAAGGCCGGGAATAATGGCCGGCCCGGGCTGGAGGCCCTGGCCGGGCTGGCCCGGTCCCTGAAGCAGGCCCTCGACCGCCCCGGGGAGGGCGGCCGGGAGGGCGGTGAAGGCCGGCTGTCCCCTCCGGCCGGGGAGGCGAGATGATCCTTCTCATCGACAACTACGACTCCTTCACCTACAACGTGGCCCACGCCCTGGGCGTCCTGGGCCAGGAGGTGAGGGTCTTCAGGAACGACGCCCTGGACCCGGAGGAGGTCGGGGACCTGGCCCCCCGGGCCATGGTCATCTCCCCCGGCCCCGGCCGGCCCGAGGACGCCGGGATAAGCTGCCGGCTCATCGAGCTCTTTGCCGGCCGGATCCCCATCCTGGGCGTCTGCCTGGGCCACCAGTGCCTGGCCCAGGTCTTGGGGGCCCGGGTGGTCCGGGCCCGGCGGCCGGTCCACGGCAAGACCTCGCCCGTCTTTCACGACGGCCGGACCATCTACGACGGCCTCCGGAACCCTTTTTCGGCCGCCCGCTACCACTCCCTGGTGGTGACCGAGGAGAGCCTGGGGCCGGAGCTGGAGGTCTCGGCCTATACCCAGGAGGGCGAGGTGATGGGGCTCCGTTCGGCCCGGCTGAGGCTCGAGGGGGTCCAGTTCCACCCCGAGTCCATCGCCACCCCCCAGGGCCCGTTGATCCTGGCCAACTTCCTCAACCAGTACCTTCACCCGGATATCCCATGAGACAATCTACTGCGGGGGCCATCTCCTGGCTACGACGCTTGAATTCGGCATTTTGGTCCTCGACATACGGTCAAGTATGCCTCCGGGTCAAAATGCCGAATATCTGCGCTTCTCGCCTACGGATCTGGCCCCCTCGCTACGATCACTCATGAAATATCCGGGTGATGGATAATCAAGCGGCCGCTTAACGGTATGGAGGTCACCGATGGTCATCGTCATCAAAGAGGGCTCCCCCAAGAAGGAGGTGGGCCGGGTCCTGGCCGTCCTCCGGGAGCGGGGTCTTCAGCCCCGGATGATCTCCCCGGCCGGCCGGGTGGTCATCGGCCTGGTGGAGGAGGTTCCCCCCGGCCTCCTCCCCGGGCTCGAGGAGACCCTCCGGGGGTTGGAGGGGGTGGAAGGGATAGAGGAGTTCGGGGCCTCCTGGAAGCTGGCCTCCCTGGCCTTCCGGGGGGAGAGAAGCCTGGTCAGGTCCGGGCAACGGGTCATCGGCGACGGCTCGGTGGCGGTCATCGCCGGCCCCTGCGCGGTGGAGTCCAGGGAGGGGATCATCGCCCTGGCCCGGGAGCTGGCCGACTTGGGGGCCGGTTTTCTCCGCGGCGGGGCCTTTAAGCCCAGGACCTCGCCCTACTCCTTCCGGGGTTTGGGCCGGGAGGGGCTGGAGTACCTGGCCGAGGCCTCGGCCGTAAGCGGGCTGCCGGTGGTGACCGAGGTCCTCCGGCCCGAGGACGTGGACCTGGTGGCCGGGTTGGCCCACGTCCTTCAGGTCGGGGCCCGGAACATGCAGAACTTCGCCCTCCTGGAGGCGATGGGCGGGCAGGACAAGCCTGTCCTTCTCAAGCGGGGCCTGATGGCCACCATCAAGGAGTTCCTCCTCTCGGCGGAGTACATCCTGGCCCAGGGAAACTCCCAGGTCATCCTCTGCGAGCGGGGGATCAGGACCTTTGAGACCGAGACCCGCTCCACCCTGGACATCTCGGCCGTGCCGGTCTTGAAAAACCTCTCCCACCTGCCGGTGGTGGTGGACCCCAGCCACGCCGCCGGCCGGCGGGAGCTGGTCCCGGCCCTGGCCCTGGCCGCGGCCGCGGCCGGGGCGGACGGGCTGATGGTCGAGGTCCACCCCGACCCGGAGAAGGCCCTCTCCGACGGCCGCCAGAGCCTGACCCTGGAGGCCTTCGGCCGCCTCATGGACCGCCTCCCCTCTGTGGCCCGGGCCGCCCGGGAGAAGGCCGTTGCCGGCCCCGAACCCCGCCCGCGGGCGGCCAGAAGACCGCTGGAGTCCGTCTGAGACTCTCCTTTTTTCCCACCTCCGGGGACCCGCCCCCATCCCCGGGGCCGAGGATAAGCCCGGAGTGCTCTTGAAAGCCGCGGGGCTGATTGAGTCTCCGGACCGCCCGGCCATGAAGCCAAAATAGATAGTCACTAATAATAGTTGCGGTTATCAGCAGGGAGCATTTACAATCACCGGATGGAATACGGATCACCCACATTTTTATCCGGACCATTTCCCTTTGACACGAGGGCGAGATGAGAGCGACGCGGAAGCTGATGGTTGTGGCGGTGATGGCCGGGCTGGGGCTGCTGCTGGCGGGCGGCCCGGCCGGGTCGGTGGAGCTTTTCAACAACTGGACCGACGAAGGGGTGCGGATCGCCAACGGCTGGTACTGGAACCCGGAGGTGGTCCGCCTGGACGACGGGACCTTCCGGATGTTCACCGAGGATCACGGCCTGGACGGAACCCAGGACAACGGCACGGTTATCCTGTCCTCCCCGGACGGCCTGACCTGGACCTTCCTGGCCCCGGCGGTGATGGGCAACCACCCGGCCGTGGTCCGCCTGGCCGACGGCCGCTGGCGGATCTACTTTCAGCAGAACGACCCCATCAGCCAGACCTCGGGCGTGGCCAGCGCCGTCTCCGAGGACGGGGTGACCTTCCTGGTCGAGGACGGCCTGAGGCTCACCTCCGCCCCGGACCTGGAGGCGGCCGACATCCGCCACCCCTGCGTGGTCGCCCTGCCCCAGGGCGGCTTCCGGATGTACTACGACACGGCCCTGGATAACTCCTTTATCCGGATCTGGTCGGCCCGCTCCGACGACGGCCTGACCTTCACCCGGGAGGGGCTCAACGTGGACATCACCCCCTTGCGGGACTGGCCCCAGGGGTTCTACGCCCACGCCAGCAAGCCCGAGGTGCTCCTGACCCCGGACGGGGTCTGGCGGATGTACTTCAACTGCTCGCCCCTGACCGGGAGCGTCTTCAGGGGGATCGGCATCAACCTGGCCACCTCCTTGGACGGCCTGACCTGGACGGTCAAGACCGAGGCGGAGATAGAGGGCGGCCTCTACCCGGACCAAAACCAGTACTCGCCCTTTGACTGCTCGGTCCAGGTGTTGGACGGCCCGGAGGGCCAGGTAATGAGGATCTGGTACTCCCTGTTCACCTCGCCGGAGATGGGCTTCGTGGGCCCCTCCTCGGCCATCTACTCGGCCACCCGGCCCCTGGACGACCTGAGCGGCCGCTGAGGTTCCGGCCGGAGGGCTGTTCGCCCGGAAGACCTCCGGCCGGTCCAAAAGTGGTTTTACTGTTCCTGTGAGCTTTTTGGAGCTCGGCGCGCCCGGCCCCGGGCGCGCCTGCCTAAACCGCCTTTCGAACGCGGCCTGGTGTTTCCTCACTGGCCTTCCTTGGCCTTCTTCTTGAGCTCCTTACCCACCTTCCAGCAGTTGGCCACCCTCTCCCCCAGGCCGAAGTAGCCGGTGCTGGACATGTCGAAGAGCAGGGGCCGGACCGCTTTGATATCGATCTTGCCCCCGGAGAGAACGCTCTCCTCGGCGTGGGTGGCCACGATCTGGCCGACGAAGACCTCGTGGGTGGGGAACTCCACCACCCTCTCCAGGCGGCACTCCATGTTGACCGGGCAGGCGGCGATCAGCGGGGCGGCCTTGAGCTGGCCGTAAAAAACCTCGAAGACCCCCGACTTGTCCGTCTTTTTGCCCGAGACCAGGCCCACGTAGTCGGTCTCCACCACTTGGCCGAGGCTGGGAATGTTGACGCTGAACTCCTGGTTGGCGTGGATGCCCTGGTTGGTGTAATGGGCCCTGTTCAGGCCGAAGGAGATGTACTGGGGGTCGCCGTGGTTCATTATCCCCACGTGGGCGATGGTGATGAAGTTGGGCCGCCCCTCCACGTGGGCGCCGAGGATAACGGTCAGGGAGGGATAAAGGGCGTTGACCATGCCTAGGTTTTTTTTCATCTGGCCTACTCCTTAGTCCTCCGGGCCCCGACTCCCGGTGCCGGCCGGGAAGCCGGGAGCCCCGGGTTAACGGCCTTGAGGCTCCTCTGCCGGCTCTGATGGATGGACCAACGGTTCTTTCCTCAAAAAAGGGGGCTCACTCCTCCAGCTTCCGGCTGGCCAGGTCAACGGCCCGGGTCAGGTCCCGGCCCTCGGTTTCGCCCAGGATCTCCGAGTAGCGGCGGTAGAGACCCTTCCAGCATCTGGCGATGGTCTCCTGCATCTCCCGGCCCTTGGGGGAAGGATAGATCCTGGTCACCCGGCCCTCGGTCCGGCGTTGGAGCAGGCCCTGCCGGAGGCTGAGCGCGTCCAGGAACCGGGTGACCGTGGAAGGAGCCAGGTGGAGGGCCAGGCTCAGCTCCTTTTGGGTCAGGCCGGGTTGCTCGTTGACCACCATCAACAAAAAGGCGTGGGCCGGGGACAGACCGGTTAACCGGAACTCCTCCTCGGCCAGGCGCGAGACCCGGCGGGAGAGGGAGTTGGCCGTGAAGTAGAGGCAGTTGTGAAGCAGGCTCTCGATCTTGGATTCCATTTTCATCGACAATTTTGTTTGTACATACAAATATCACCGACCCGAGGGCTGGTCAATCCCGGGGCCGGCCGGGGACCGGGAGCTCTTCCCCGGTCCCTTGCCCGGGGCCGGTCCGGCGTTTCAGGGCCGGATCAAAGCCGTGGACCTCTTGAGCCGGTGGATGAGCTCCAGCCCGTTGCCGTCCGGCGGGAGCAGATCCAGAAAAACCACGTCGTCCTCATTGGCCGCCGCCTTCCGGGGAGCCTCCTCCAGCCGGGCGGTGCCTTCGACCCGATGGCCCTGGGGGACGATGGTCTTTTCGATCAGCTCCCGGATGCGGGAATCGTCGTCGACTATCAGGATCCGGGCCATGGTCCTCGCCGTCCGAGGGCAGGTCTGCCGAGCCGCCGGGAGCCGCCCGGCCCTGCCGTGAAGAGGATCTGCCTGGTTGTTATTGGTGACCGGCGATCCTGTCCTGGTCGTCCCGGTTCGGTCTAGGAGGGGCTTGTTTACCTTGACCCAAACCCCCTCTCCCCCTCATTCCCCTAACCGAGTCGACCGTACCGGGAACGGGTCCCTCAATCTGACGGGGGCCCCCTTGGGGAAGGCCGGTTCGGGCCGTTTCGCCCGGGTATTTCATTCCCGCTCCTGGCGAGAGGGTCGGATCCGGAGGCGAGACGTACAGGTTTTCGCCATCTTGATCAACCGGCCAACCTGACCGTGGGTCGAGAATCCACCTGCCGAGCCCCCGCCTCGTCCCTGGAAGGCGGCGGCCGCTTCCATTCCGGTGGTCGAAGTACCCCGCCTGGCCTCGAGGATCCGTCTGGTATTTCGGGACGCCCGTCCAGGTTTCCCGGACGAAATCCCTCTTTCCCGGACGCCCTCCTCCGGGCTCCGGGATGCAACCGTTCCCCATGATCGGGTAACAAACGAGAATCCTAGCTACATTTGAGGAAGCACCTTTTTTATGGCGGTTTGGCACGTCATTTGCTGAACTACCTTGGGGAAAGGAGGAAGCCCAATCACCTCTCAACATCCAGCTCATCTCCTCGGAAGAAATATTTTCCCCCGCCGGATGAGGCCCCCGGCGCGCCTGTCCGGCCGGGACCGGCCGCCCGAATCCAACCTACCTGCCCCGGGCAAGATCCGGGCCGTGCCCGGAGTCTCCTTGAGCCGGGGAAACCCCAGCGAAAGAAGCCGCCGATGTCATTGCTCCCAGAGGTGAAGGAAACCGGTGGCCGTCCAAGAGCAAAGGACCAGGTGAGCCGGTTCCATACCCGGCAGGCCTTGTCCATGTTATTGGTTTTTACCGTCTTGGCCGCCATTTTATTTATCATGCTAGCCAAGCAGTATGACCTGGTCCGGGGGCATGAGAAGGAGATTCTCCTGAGGCATTTCAAGGAGCGGATCGTTCATCTGGACAACCTCCTGGCCGTGGTGACCGAGCAGGTGAACGGGATGCGTCTGGTGGCGGAAGCGGATCTTCTCCAAACCCGGGCCGTCAAGACCTGGAACCAGCCTCTCGAGTTCAACTTTCTGGCGGAGGTCAGCGGCGAGAATCGTTTTCACCTCGAGGCCTTCAATCCGCCCCTTACCCGGGAGATGATCGGCAACTTGACGGGGGAGGGCTCCCTAAAAGACCGCGACGACGATTTTTACCGGGAGATCCATATGGCCCTGGCCCTCAACCCCCAGTTCCGGGTCGTGGCCGGGGCGATCAGGCACGCCGCCTGGGTCTACTACACCTCCCGAAACGATTTCATCAATATTTACCCTTGGGTCTCCTCAGGCGATTTCAAGTTCTCAGAGGAGCTTCAGACCCATGAGTTTTACACTCTCGGGCTCCCGGATAAGAACCCGGATCGCAAGAGGTTCTGGACAAAGGTCTACGTGGATGAGTACGGCCAGGGGCTCATGACGACCTGTGCCGCGCCCGTATACGATCATGATCGTTTCGTGGGAACGGTGGCGGTGGACCTGACGGTGGATTTTCTGAACACCGTCCTCCAGGAATTCAACCCGAATCAGGGCGTCATGTTTTTAGTAAACGAAAATAATCAGCTCTTGGCCCATCCAACGCTCATCACCTCGGATGACAAAAAGGCGAAGACCTTTTCCGATGCGCTTCCCGAGGCCCTCCGCGGTTCTATCGAAAGCTTATTGCGGATTCCGGAAGACAAGGTCTCCCATGTTCGTTCTTATGACATTTTACCAAGCCACCTGAATCAGGCGCCTTGGCAGGTTTTTTATCTTGCCCCCGCCTCCTCTTTTTGGAGCTCACTTAAAAAAATGATCGGCCTCGGACCTTTGACGGTGCTGGCCATGCTGTTGATTCTGGTTGTTGCGGTCTTGGTGGTCACCGAAAAACAGTTCGTCCTGCCCTCGAAAAAGTTTGTCAACTACATCATGGCCAGGAGTCAAAAAAAACAGACCCGGATGGATAACGGAGTTCCGGGGGTGTGGAAACCATGGTTTGTGGCTGTTGACAAGGTGTTCAGTGAAAATGAAAAGCTGGCCCAAGAACTCCGGGAGCAGAACGAGGCTCTTGAACAGAGGGTCAGTCTCCGGACCGTCGAGCTCGAAAAAGAGATCGAAGAGCGCCGCCAGGCCCAGGAGGCGCTTCGGGAGCGCGAGGAGCGGCTCCGAGCCATCTTCAACAACGCCGACGTGGGGATTGTGGTGGTCAACCCCCAGGGCCGCTTTATCCAGGTCAACTCCACTTGGACCGAGATGCTGGGCTGGTCCGCCGGGGAGTTGGAACAGTTGACCTTACAAGATGTCTCCCATCCCCAGGACCGGGATGACAGCAGCCAGGCCTGGGAGGCCCTGAGGTGCGGGCGGTTGGATGGCCACCAGAGCGAGAGGCGGATCGTCCGCAAGGATGGGAGCGTTCTCTGGATCGACCTGACGGTCTCGCCCATTTGGGGTCAGGAAGGCCGGATCGAGGCCGTCATCGGGGTTGGGCTCGATATCACCGACCGGAAAAAGGTCCATGCGGAGAAGCTCAACCGGGAAAAGCTGCAGGCCGTGGTCGAAACGGCCGGGGCCATCTGCCACGAGCTGAATCAACCCCTCCAGGTGATCATGGCCAGCCTGGACCTGCTCCTGATGAGCGCCAAAGACGAGAATATGAGCCGCCGGTTGAAGACCATCGACAAGGAGATCGAGAGAATAACCGGCATCACCGCCAAGCTCCAACAAACCACCAGGTACGAAATCAAGAAGTATCTGAAAGAGAACACCATTCTGGATATCGACAAGACCTCCACCCCGGGTGTTTCATGAGCCAAATCAAAGCGCGGACCATCCTCTGGCCATGACGCCTGAGTCCGGAATCTTGGCCCTCGACATCCGGTCGAGCCCGCCTCCGGGCCGAAATGGCGGACATCCGCGTGTCTGGCCGACGGATTCGGCCCCCTCCCCTGAACGCCTCATGAACAACCCGGACAAAAGTTTCCTCCTGAAGACAACCTGTTAGAGCCCGCTCTGGATGCCTTGATCAAGCCTCTCCCCCGGGCCGGTTTTAGATCTGCCGAGGGTGGGATTTCTGTTTGACCGGGAGAGATTCCACGGACTACCATGCCCGGCAGTGGCGACCTCGATCAGCCGTAAATTGATTTGGTTGAAGAACTCCCTCGGGGAGGGAGCCCCCAGGACCCAAGCTCGATGCTTCTCCAGGTGGGATGAAGCGAGGCCGGAAAGCTCGAAACACGGAACTCAATGCTGATGCTGCATGGCTCCGGATGATGCAGGGACTAAGAGGTGTAGCTGTATGAACGACTTGGATAGCGGCCTGAACCCCGTTTTCATGGATCCAGATCCGGACAAGGCCAGGGAGTTTTTCGCCAAGAAATCCCGGGCCATGACGGACAAACGCACCACCGAGAAAGAGGCTGTCGAAAAGTACATTCATGACTCCACTTACGTGGCCACCGGGGGGTTCGGGGCGGTCAGGATACCGACCGCCCTGATCCACGAAATCCTGAGGGCCGGCCGGAAGAACCTGGGCTTTTACGGCCACACCACGACTCATGACTTTCAACTTTTCTGCGCCGGCAACTGCCTGGGCCGGGTGGACGCGGCCTATATCGTGGGCCTGGAAGCCAGGGGGCTTTCCCCCAACGCCCGCCGGGTCATGGAGTCCGGCCAGGTCGAGATCTGCGAGTGGACCAACTACGCCCTGGCCGTCCGGTTAAAGGCCGCCGCCGAAGGCGTCTCCTTTGGCCTCGTCCGGACCATGCTGGGGACGGACACCTTCAAGATGTCCGGAGCCAAGGTCATCAAGTGCCCTTTCACGGGCAAGAAGTACGCCGCCGTGCCGGCCATCTGGCCCGATGTGGCCATGATCCACGTTCACGAGGCCGATATCTACGGCAACTGCCGGATTCGAGGCATCTCCGTGGCCGACTTGGAGCTGGCCCGGGCGGCCAAGCACGTCATCGTGACCACCGAACGCATCATCAGCAACGAGGCCATCCGGAACCGGCCCACTCAAACGGCCATTCCCTTCTACCTCGTCGACGCGGTCATAGAGGTCCCCTTCGGCAGCTTCCCGGGCAACATGCCCTACGAGTACTTTTCCGATGAGGAGCACCTGGCCGAGTGGTTGAGGGTGGAGAAGGATCCGGATGAGTTCAAGAGGTTCCTGGACAAGTACATCTATGGGGTCTCCGATTTTACCCAGTACCTGGAGCTTTGCGGCGGCTGGGCCAAGATGAAGTACTTGCGGGAAAGGGAGAACCTGGTCGAACGGCGCTGAACCGGCCGGAACACCTCGGGAGATAAGGAGCTTATCCGTGACTCAAGAATATAACATGATGGAACTGATGATCTGCGCCGCCTCCCACTACCTGGAGGACGGCAAAACGGTGGCCGTGGGCACCGGGGCCCCCTGCGCCACGGCCATGCTGGCCCAGAAAACCCACTCCCCGAACCTGGTCATCCTCTTCGAGGCCGGCGGCATCGCCCCTGAGCTGCCCTCGATGCCCATCTCGGTCGGCGATTCCAGAACCTTCTACCGGGGGGTCATGGCCGCCGGCATGACCGAGATGATGACCACCTGCTCCCGCGGCCTGGTGGACTACGCCTTCCTGGGCGGGGCCGAGATCGACAAGTACGGCAACATCAACTCGACCGTGATCGGGAACTACTACAAGCCCAAGGTCCGCTTCCCCGGCAGCGGCGGGGCCAATGATTTCGCCTCGCTGTGCTGGCGGACCCTGGTCATGACCGTCCACACCAAGTCCCGGTTCGTGGAAAAGGTCGAGTTCATCACCTCGCCCGGCTATCTGACCGGCGACGGGGCCCGTGAAGAGGCCGGCCTGCCGCCCAACAGCGGGCCGTACAAGATCATCACCAACCTGGCGATCATGGGCTTCGACGAGCAGACCAAGGCCATGAGGGTCGAATCCATCACCCCCGGCGTGACCAGGGAGGAGATTCAGGACAACACGGGGTTCGAGGTGATCTTCCCGGAGGTCATCGGGAGCACCCCCACCCCCACGGCCCAGGAGCTGAAGATCCTGAGAGAGGAGGTGGACCCCTTGAGGCTGGTCATCGGCCGCTAGATTTCGTAGTTTTTGGCTGATCCCCACCGGACCGGAGGGGGCGGCGCCCTTTGGCCGGGCGCCTCGGCCCTCTTCGATGCGGGTCCGGACCTGGCGCCGCCCAAGGGGTTTCTCAGGTGACCTATCTGCCCAAGATCCTGTCTCCCTCCTCCGTGGCCGTGCTTTGCGGCCCGGAGTCGACCGATCCCATCGGGCCGCGCATCGTCCGCAACCTGGTCGGGGACGGCTTCAAGGGCCGGGTCTTTCCCATTCCCAGCGACGGCCGGCCCATGGGCGATTTCCAGGTCTACTCAGGCCTGGAGGAAACCTCCGCCTCTCCCGACCTGGCGGTCATTACCCTTCCCTACGACAACATCCCGTCGGCCGTCGAGGCCTGCGCCCGGGCCGGGGTGGCGATAGCGGTCCTTATGAATCGCTCGCTTCAGCCCCGGGAGGCGTACGCCGATCTCGTCGCTGAGGCCAAAAAAGCGGGGGTCAGGCTGATCGGGCCCAGATCCTGGGGGATTCTCAACCCCTGGAACCGCTTCAACGCCAGCCTGGCCCCCATGATCCCGGCCCCGGGGAAGCTGGCGGTTATCGCTCAAAGCGCCAGCATCTGCGCCAATATCGTGGACCTGTCCTTCATCAAAAAGATCGGGCTCAGCCTCATGGTCGGTCTGGGCGAGATGATGGACGTGGACTGCTCCTCCCTGATCGACTACCTGGCCAATCATTTCCGGGTGGGTGCCGTCCTCCTTCATTTCGAAAAACCGGGAGACATGCGGGATCTCATGTCGGCGGCCCGGGCCGCCGCCCGGATAAAACCGGTGGTGGTCCTCAAAACAGGACGCGGCCTCCGAGGGGCCAGGTACGCCTTCACCCCCACCGGAGCGCTCGTTGACGAGGACAGCGCCTACAGCGCCGCCTTCCGCCGGGCCGGTGCGGTCCGGGTGGAGACCGTGGAGGACCTCTTCGATTGCGGGGACCTGGGGGAAAAACAGCCCCGACCCAGGGGGTCGAACCTGGTTGTTCTCACCAACGCCAGGAATCCGGGGCTGATGGCCATCGACTTCCTGGCCCGGCACAACATCGAGCCGGCCGGCCTCGGCCAGGGGACCCGGGCCGCCCTGGAAAGCCTCCTCCCCAAGTCCTGCGCCGAGGACCGCTTCATCTCCGTCAGGGAGGATTCGTCCCCGGCCGTTTACGCCTCCATCATCGAGGCCTGTCTCCGGGCCGAGGAGATCGACGCCCTGCTCATCATCATGGCCCCGCAGTTCCTGTCCGACCCGCGGGGCGTGGCCCAGGCCGTCAGGGATACGGTCTCCAAGAAAAGGATCCCCGTCCTGGCGGTCTGGATGGGCGGGACGATCGACTCGCCGGAGGTGTCCCCCCTAAAGGAGTCCGGGGTCCCCATCTTTGAGTCCCCGGAAAGGGCGGTCAACGCCTTTCGCTACCTCTACGCCTATGATTACAACCTTAAGCTGCTCCAGGAGATACCGCCGCGGTTATCCGGGCGGTTCGAGATAAACCGGAGCAAGGTCAAGCAGGTGGTCGACGCGGCCTTGTCCAGGGAGGTGAAGGTCCTCAATGAGTTGGAGTCCTTGAACCTCCTGAAGGCCTATGACCTGCCCACGGTGACCTCCCTTCAAGCTCGAACGGTGGACGAAGCCTTGGCCGAGGCGGAAAAGGTCGGCTACCCCCTCAACCTGAAGGTCCTTTCCAGCCAGATCATCAACAAGGCCGAGGCCATGACCGCGGCCTACGATATCCGGCGCCCCGATGAGCTGGTCAAGGCCTATGAGACCCTCCTCCGGAACGCCGCGGCCTACAACCCCCAGGCCCGCCTGGACGGAGTTTTGATCCAGCCCCTCATCAGACGGTCCGAGTTCGAGCTCCGCCTGGGCAGCCGCTGGATCGACCCCTTTGGACCGGTCCTGATCTTCGGTCAGGGGCAGGTCCGATCCGAGGTGTCCACGGACTACTCCCTGGGCCTGCCGCCCCTCAACCGTATCCTGGCCCGGAGAATCATCGAGCGGACCCGGATCTACAAGCTGCTTTCATCCCACGGGGACGGGGCTCTCAAGCGGCTGGTGCATCTGGAGGAGCTGCTGGTCAACGTCTCCCAACTGGTCACCCACTTCCCGGAGATCCGGGAGCTGGAGATCGACCCCCTGGTCATCGGCCAAAACCACCTTTGGGTCACCGACGCCCAGGTGGTCCTCCATGATCCCGGCCTGACCTCCCCCATGCACCTGGTGATCAGCCCCTATCCGGACGAGTACGAGTCCCAGGCCGTAACCAAAAGCGGGATGTCCATCTTCATCCGGCCCATCAAGCCGGAGGACGCCGCCCTCCTCCAGGAGCTCTGGTCCACCCTCTCCCCGCGGACCCTCTACTACCGGTTTACCAGGCACAAGATGGAGCTGACCCCCGATCTGCTGACCAGCTTCACCCAGATCGACTACGACCGCGAGATCGCCCTGGTGGCCCTGGATCGTCCGGGAGGCAAGGAGCGGATGCTGGCGGTGGCCCGTCTCATCGGAGCGCCGGAGACCAATCTGGCCGAGTTCGCCGTGGTGGTGGGGGACCCCTGGCAGGGCCTGGGCGTGGGCGCGCAGCTGATGATCCGGCTGATCGCCATCGCCGCCAAACGGCGCAACAAGCTCTTCTGGGGCCTGGTCCTCTCCGAGAACCGGGCCATGCTCGAGCTGGCCCGCCGGGTCGGCTGCTCGGTCCTGACCGAGGATGACCCTTCCCAGGTCGAGGTCAGCCTGAATCTGACCTGCGATCTGACCCCCGAGGTCCTGGAGATTATGGAAGAGCTCAATCAGGGGAAGACGTAACCAGACCCCGCCCTAGACCCTTCATCAGAAGCTCAGCTCATCGGCGATGAGCCTTCGGACCCTTGGGTCCCAGCCGCCTCCCACCGGAAAAGACGGCGGGAGGTGGTTGGGCGGCCCGGCCGGGTCAAGCCCCTTTCAACTGCCTGCCTATGGCCCGCTCGGCCTCCTCGATGGTCTCCGGCAGGAGCACCCCCCGGCCGAGAATCAGGTTTTCCCTGGCCGCGTAAAGGACGGCCACCTGCTGGCCCCGGGCCACCTCGGCCGAGGAGATGGGCAAACCGGTCTGAAGGGAGAGCAGGGTGATCAGGTCGGGGAAGGTGGCCCTCCTCTGCCCCTCGATCTCTAGGGTCATGAACTCGTTCCAGAAGGTCAGCACGGCCGGATAATCGCCTCCCAGCCCCACCAAGCCGATATCGTAGCCGCCCACGGTCTCCAACCGCACCTCGGCCACCTCCCCCTGGCAGACGATCTGCCCCGGAACAGCGGCGACGATGGCCTTGATCACCGCCTGGCCGCCATCTTTTCGGGCCTCCAGGATGGCCTGTCCGATCCTGATGGCCTGACTGGTGGCGCCAGGGGCCGCGTTCTCCCTGAGGTAAGAGGCGGAGACCGGGTCCCGGCTCACGGCCACCAGGCCGCCGGCCTGGACCGCGGCCTGGCGGACCAGGTTGGCCGTGGCCGTCAACCGGCCCTGGGCCACCATGGCCAGGTCGAGACCCAGGGCCGGGTTGCCGCCCACGGCCGACTGGATGGAGTGGTAACCCGGGACCTGATGGAGCCCCATGGCTCCCATGAGGCCGGTGGGGTGGGCCCGGCCGTTGGCCGGAGAGTCGACCATGGGCAGGTCCAGGAGGGCCGCCTGAATCCAGCCGTTCACCCCCGAGGCGGCCCCGTTCTCATTGGGGATGATGCCGGACAGGGGGTGAGGGAAATGATCGATGACCATCTCCAGGGCCCGGAGGTGATCGACCGGCCGGACGTACTTGTCCCTTGCTGCCGGCGCACCCACGGCCGAGGCGGTGACAACCTGGGCCTCATCGTCCAGCTCGTCCAGGGAGACCAGGACCGGGCTGCCCAGGCTGACGGCCAGGCGGGCGTTTCCCAGGCCGCCGGCCAGGTCCCCGCCACCGCCGCCGCCCAGAACCGCCCCGCCCAGGACGACCGCTTCGGCCAGCTCCGCGGTCAGTTGGATTTTTGACATGATCCTTCCTTTCCCTTAACGGCCGTAGCTAAGGAGGCGACCTTCGGCCGGTTAACCCGGATATTTCACGAGTCGAGTTGGCCGCAGATGCAAGGCGCGGGACACGAGGCTATAGTCGCCCTCTGCCGAGTGTCACGCAACGCAGCAGATGCGGCCAAATCGGCTCGCCCGCAGGGTGAAGACCGCCAAAGATTCCCCACCTGACAAAGGTTGCAAACTGTCACCCCGGAAAATAGCCCCTAATTCAATCTATCTAATAAAGATATTTTCTAATTTATCTTCCTCTTTGGCGTTCTTCATGAAATATCCGGGTTAAAGGACATAGATACAGCGATGGCTGCTGGATTCATAGAGCCGGAACTCTTCCATGTCCAGGATGCCTTCCACCTTGGGCAGCTCCCGGGATTGGAAGTCGCCGACGGAAAAACTCTCGTTGAAGAGCATATGGGCCATGACGTTGAATCGCCCGGAGGAGCAGGAGGCAGAGATGACTCCCTTGAGATCGCTCAGCTCCCTGGCCACCCGGCCGGCTTGATCGGGAATGACCTTGAACCCGACGAAGGCCACGTAGTGGCCCCGGAGGGCAGAGGGAGAGATCAGGCCGGTGATATGCAGGACGCCCTGGTCAATGAGCTTCTGGACGCGGTACCGAACCGTGTTCTCGGCCACCCCAAGCTCCGCGGCGATCCGGCTGAACTTTTTCCGGCCGTCGCGCAGCTGGCGGAGGATCCGAATGTGCAGATCATCGAGTCCCTTGTGGGTCAAGCCATTATTTTTTTTCATTCATCTCCCTTCCTGTCAATGAGCCGTGGAGGCTTCATCTCAATTTCTTTGCTTTTGAGCTCAGATTATTGTTAAAATATAGTGGTTTCAACAAAAAATTTAGCGAAATATGAAATTCAGAGCAGATATCACTTGACACTCTCAGGTCCGGCCACCTAAGAATGAGCTAGGATAAGTTGAAATTCTTGTCTGTCGGTTGTTGTCCTTAAGAATAGTTGTCTCCCCGCGGGACCTGTTGGCCACCGGAATATTTATTGCCTGGATGAGACCGGTCACCCGATGATCCTGGGGAGAGGGGGTAGGGAGCCTTGGTTTTAAAGGAACTATTGGAAATAGTTGATGTATTGGACTCTCCCACGGCCGACGGTCAAAAGGTGGCCGCCCTCTTCAGCCCCTTCCGGGATATCGCCTGGGAGACGGTGCGCCTGGAGGGGGAGAAAGGCTCGACCGATGTGGTCAGGTTCACCGTTCCCGGGGTGCAGGGCAGGTCCGGGGGCGGGTCGGCTCCAACCTTGGGCATCCTGGGGACCCTGGGAGGCGTGGGCGCCCGCCCCAAGGCCCTCGGTTTGGTCTCCGACGCCGACGGGGCCGTGGTGGCCTTGGCCGCCGGGTTGAAGCTGGCCCGGATGGCCCAGCGCGGCGATCGCTGCCCGGGTGATGTCATCCTGGCCACCCATATCTGCCCCCAGGCCCCCACCAAGCCCCATGAGCCGACCCCCTTCATGGGCTCCCCGGTCTCCATGGACCAGCAGATCCGGGCCGAGGTCTCTCCGGAGATGGACGCCATCCTGAGCCTGGACACCACCAGGGGCAACCGGATTATCAATCATCAGGGTTTCGCTCTCTCACCCACGGTCAAGGAAGGTTATATCCTCCGGGTCAGCGAGGACCTGCTGACCATCATGGAATGGGTGACCGGCGACTTCCCGGTCACCTTTCCCTTGACCATGCAGGATATCACCCCCTACGGCAACGGCATCTACCACCTCAACTCGATCATGCAGCCCTCGGTGGCGGTGGACTGCCCGGTGGTGGGGGTGGCCCTGACCACCCGTTCGGCCGTTCCCGGCTGCGCCACCGGGGCCACTCCGGCCACGACCCTGGAGTCCGCGGCCAGATTCTGCGTTGAGGTGGCCAAGGTCTTCGGCCTGGGCACCTGCCGCTTCCACGATGAGGAGCAGTTAACCCTGCTCAAGGAGCTTTACGGATCGATGGACATCCTCAGAACCGGGGGCTGGGCCTCATGACCTCTCGCCTGGGGCTGATCACCGTGGGCCAGTCGCCCCGGAGAGACATTGTCCCCTACATGTCGGCCCTTATCGGCCCTGAAGTCGAGGTGGTCGAGAAAGGGGCCCTGGACGGTCTCTCCCGGGCGGAGGTGGAGTCCCTGGCCCCGGCCGAAGGGCAGGCCGTCTTGTGTACCCGGATGGCCGCCGGAGACCAGGTGGTCATCTCCAAGGAGGCCGTCATCCCCCTGGTCCAGGAACGAGTCCACGAGCTCAACGCGGAGGGAGTCGATCTGATCCTGCTGCTATGCACCGGGCATTTCCCTGTTTTCAAATCCCGGGCCCTGGTTCTGGCCGCCCAGGAGATCGTCGACCGCTGCATTCAGGCCGTGATCAGCGAGCAACACACCTTGGGCCTGATGGTCCCGCTCCCGGAGCAGGAAGAAGATCTCCGCCGGAGCCTCCAGCATATCACCCCCAGGATAAAGGCGGTCAGCGCCTCGCCATATGCTTCGGAGCAGGCCCTGATCCTGGCGACCGAGCGGCTGGCCGGAGAAGATCCGGATTTGGTTGTCCTCCACTGCATGGGTTACAATCAGGAGCACCGCCGGATAGTCAGGCAGACTACGGGCAGGCCGGTCATCGTGGCCAACTCCATCGTGGCCCGGACCGTGGCCGAACTATTAGGGTCATAGGACGCCCTCAGCCGCTGGCGAAACCGGTCGGGCCTTTCCGGCCGGGTCATTTCATTATTTCTCGATGCCTCCGGACCGACGGGAACCGTAACCCAAAGATGCTGAAAGGAAGAGAAAATGAGATTTAAAACTTGGGTTTTTTGGTTGATGGTCTGTCTTGGCCTGACCCTCTCCCTGGCCCAAACCAGCCAGGCTCTAGAGATCGCCGACGGCAAGGTCACCATGGTCTTCGGCGGCCGGCAGCCGGCCCCTGATATCGATCCCAGCCATAAGACCGACTGGTCCAAGCGGATGCTCCTCCAATCCTTTTACGACGCCCTTTACAAGTATGTCGGCTCGCCGGCCAAGCTGGTCCCTTGGCTGGCCGAGAAGTACGAGGTCAACCCCGAGGCCACCGAGTGGACCTTTCATCTGGTCAAAAACGCCAAGTTTCACAGCGGCGACCCGGTGACCGCCGAAGCGGTCAAGTTCTCCATCGCCAGGACCCTGAAGCTGAAGCAAGGCGCTTCCTGGATGCTCTCGGCGGTCATGGGCCCGGACGATATCAACGTCCTGGACGAGTACACCATCCAGTTCAAGCTGAACAAGCCCTATGCCCCGTTCATGTCCGTCCTGCCCTGGTTCTATGTGATGGATCCGAAAACGGTCATGGCCCATGAAAAGGACGGCGACTCCGGCCAGGACTGGCTCAAGGATCACGAGGCCGGCTCAGGGCCTTTCAAGATGGGCCGGTGGGAGCACGGGGTCCTCTACGAGATGGTGGCCGTTCCCGATTACTGGCGCGGCTGGGCCAACAAAAGGCATCCGGACAACATCATCTTCAAGCTGATCCGGGAGACCAACTCCCTGAAGATCGGCCTTCAGAAAGGCCAGTTGGACCTGGTGGCCGGATTGAGCCCCGATGACCTGGACCTGGTGGCCAAGATGCCGGGCATCGTGGTCACCAACGATCCCGGGATCACCACCTTCGGGCTGAAGATGAACACCCAAAAGGGCTACACCAAGGACATCAACTTCCGCAAGGCGCTGTGCTACGCCTTTGATTACGAGGCCGTGCTCAAGGTCTTCAACGGCAAGGCCATCCTCGAGGACAGCCCCTTCCCCATCGGCCTCAAGGGTCACGTGGCCGGGCAGCCCTATCGTCAGGACCTGGCCAAGGCCAAGGAGTACATGAAGAAGGCCGGCCATCCGGACGGCGGGGTTGAGGTGGAGTACGTCTACGTCCAGGGGCTGGACTCGGAGAAGAACATCGGCCTCATCCTGATCGACAGTCTGGCCAAGATCGGGGTCAAGGTGAAGATGGTCCCCCTGACCTGGCCGAACATGGTCGCCCGGGGCTCCAAGGCGGAGACCTCGCCGGATCTGATGGCTGTCTTCACCACCCCCCAGTTCGACGACCCGGACGCGGTGGCCTACCAGTACCACAAGGACTCCTGGGGTAACTACTACGCCACCTCATTCTATGAGAACCAGAAAGCCTGGGACCTGGTGGACAAGGCCAGAGCCATCAGCGACTGGGATCAGCGGCAGAAGTACTACACCGAGATCCAGAGCCTGATCATGGCCGACGCGCCCGAGATCTTCGGAATGCAGATGAACCGGCAGTGGGCCTTCAGGGACTACGTGAAGGGCTTTGAGTTCTGTCCCTTGCGTTATACCGACGAAGTCGACCTCTACCCCCTCTACATTGAAAAATAGATAACCTCCGCCAAGACCGGGAGACGGCCGTGACCTGGCCGTCTCCCGGGGGGCTTACCCGGTCCCCGGATCGGGGAGTGGTTTAGGCTCGATGAAAAGGTACATCCTGAAAAGGTTGATGTTGATCGTCATCACCCTTTTCGGCCTGATCACCATCACCTTCCTGGTGGCCCGGGTGGCCCCCGGCGATCCGGCCCGGGTGGCGGCCGGTCCCGATGCCACCGCGGAGATGGTTCAGGCCCTTCGCCAGGAGTTCGGGCTGAACAAGCCCCTGGTCGTCCAGTACGCCGACTACCTCAAGGGGTTGGTGGTCGGCAACCTGGGCCGCTCCATCAGAACCCAGCATTACGTGATCAAGGATCTGGTCCGCCTCTTCCCGGCCACCCTGGAGCTGACCGTTTTTTCCCTTTTCCTGGCCGTGGTCCTGGGCATCCCCCTGGGGGTCCTCTGCGCTGTCTACCGGGACGGGCCGCTGGACCATCTGGCCCGGATCGTCTCGGTCTCGGGCCTGGCCCTGCCCATGTTCTGGTTGGGGTTGATGCTTCAGCTCATCCTGGCCCTGAAGTTCGATCTCTTCCCGGTGGGCGGAAGGTTGGGCATGCTCTCCCTGCCTCCCCCGGCCATCACCCGCCTTTATCTGATCGACAGCCTGATCACCGGTAACTGGGCGGTCTTCGCCGAATCCCTCAAGTACATCTTCCTGCCGGCGGTGGTCCTCTCCTTCCCGGCCCTGGCCAGCATAATCAGGGTCAACCGGGCCGACATGCTGGAGGTCCTCAACCGGGATTTCATTACCAGCGCCAGAGCCCACGGGATCTCCAAGTTCCGGATCGTCACCCAGTACGCCCTCAAGAACGCCATGATCCCGACCGCGACCATGATCGGCCTCAGGTTCGGTTGGATGCTGGGCGGGACCATCCTGGTGGAGACCGTCTTCGACTGGCCGGGGATCGGCCAGTACGCCGTTCAATCGGCCATCTTCTCCGACTTCCAGCCGATCATGGGCACGACCCTGGTCATCGGGCTCTGCTTCATGCTGGTCAACCTGATCATCGACCTCCTTTACGGGCTCCTGGACCCCCGGGTGCGATATGATTGACCGGCCCAAGGGACCCCGCCCCCAACCGACCGGCCTGTGGATCAGGTGGAAGGAGGAGCACGAGTCCACCCTGCGCAACCTGCGTCTGTCGATCTACCTTTTCGGCAAGAGCCCATTGTCCATCCTGGGGTTGGTCATCGTGGCCGTTTTCTTTATCGTGGCCCTGATCGGCCCCCTGATCGTCCCTTTTCCCCAGGACGCCACCGGGACCGTCCACCTCTCCCAGAAGCTGATGGGGCCGGACTCGACCTTCTGGTTCGGAACCGACGACCTGGGCCGGGACATCTTCACCCGGGTCATCCTGGGCACCTGGATCTCCCTGAAGATCGGCCTGATCATCATCCTCATCGCCATGGGCATCGGGGTGCCCCTGGGGATCACCGCCGGGTACGTCGGGGGCTGGCCGGGGGAGGTGATCATGCGGGTGACCGACATGTTCCTGTCCATCCCGGGACGGATCTTCGCCCTGGCCATCATCGGGGCCATGGGCCCGGGAATGACCAACTCCATGATCGCCCTGTCCATCGTCTGGTGGCCGGGTTACGTCCGGCTGGTTCAGGGCCGGACCCTCTCGGTCAAGGAGGAGTCATTCGTCGAGGCGGCCCGCTCCGTGGGAGCCCGCCGGGCCAGGATCATCTTCCACCACATCCTGCCCAACTGCACCTCGGTCATCATCGTCAAGGCCTCCATGGACATGGGCATGGCCATCCTGGCCGCGGCCGGCCTCGGCTTCATCGGCGTGGGGGCCCAGCCGCCCACCCCGGAATGGGGGGCCATGATCAGCGAGGGACGGAACTTCCTGCCCAACTGGTGGTGGTACGCCACCTTCCCCGGGCTGGCCATCTTTACCACCGTCCTGGGCTTCAACCTTCTGGGTGACGGCCTCCGGGACATCCTCGATCCCCAGAGCAGAAGCTAGGGCCGGCCGTGGAAGATACCAGGAACATCCTTCAGATCGAGGACGTGGTGGTTCACTTCGACACCTTCGAGGGGACCGCCCAGGTTTTGGACGGCGTCTCCCTGGAGCTGCCCCGGGGCCACACCCTGGGGGTGGTCGGGGAGACCGGATGCGGCAAGTCCATAACCTCCAAGGCGGTCCTGGACCTGCTGCCCAGGCCGCCGGCCAGGGTGGTCTCCGGTCGGATCCTCTTTGACGGGGAGGATCTCCTGACCAAGTCCGAAACGGACATAGAAAAGATCCGGGGCACCAGGATCGCCATGATCTTCCAGGACCCGATGACCTATCTCAACCCGGTCTTCAGGATCGAAAAGCAGATGGTCGACGTCATCGTCCGCCACGGGGTGACCAAAAAAAACCCGATCTCCAGGCGGCAGGCCCGGGAAAAGGC
>Ga0209164_1001771_pt1 | contig 25868 bp, 22 predicted proteins | sample MTBNYHSulfiMetaG_FD_187458 | JGI IMG/M metagenome (GOLD analysis project Ga0209164, IMG submission 187458) | Enrichment culture microbial communities from rom New York Harbor, USA that are MTBE-degrading - MTBE-NYH (New York Harbor Sulfidogenic)... | ecosystem: Environmental > Aquatic > Marine >... | reverse complement strand
ATGGTCGACGTGTTCGGGGTGCTGGGCATCGCCCACCCCCTGACCCTGACCTACCGCCGGGCCCTGGCCAATGCCCTCCACTGAGCGGGGCTAGTCGAGGACCGCTTCCAGGCCCACCGTCACCGGATCCGGCAGAGCGCGCACCCGGCGGATCGCCAGCAGCACTCCGGGCAAGAAGGCCGCCCGATCCGTGGTGTCGTGGCGGATGGTCAGGGTCTCCCCCGCCGAACCGAGGATCACCTCCTGGTGCGCCAACAGGCCGGGCAGGCGAACGGAGTGGATCTGTACCCCCGATGCGGCGCCGCCGCGGGAGCCGGGCAGCGCCTCGACCGATTCCACCTCCCGCTCGGCCCGCCCCCCGCCGGCGGCCATTCCCGCCGCGGTGGCTAGAGCGGTGCCCGAAGGGGCGTCTGCCTTGCGGTCGTGGTGCAACTCCACGATCTCGGCGGCGGCGAAGTGAGGTGCGGCGGCGGCGGCGAAGCGCATCATGAGCACCGCCCCGATGGAGAAGTTGGGCACCACGAGGCAGTTCGGGGGGGCCGCTCCCCAGGCCTCCCGCAGTGCCGCCAGCCGGGCCGCATCGAAACCCGAAGTGCCCACCACGGAATGCCGGCCGAGGCGGCGCCAGTGGGCCAGGTTCTCCATGACCACCCCGGGGTGGGTGAACTCCACCACCACGTCGGCGGAGGCCAGCAAGTCGGGATCGCCGCCTACGGTGACCCCGGCCACCGTCTGCCCGGCACCGTTGGGGTCGTAGCCGGCGACCAGATCGAGGTCGGGCGCCGCGGCGACTGCGGCGGCTACCAGGGCCCCCATGTGCCCTGCCGCTCCGGACACTCCCACCCGGATCATCGTACGAAGGCCTCCAGCTCCGGAGCCCCGAAAGGCCCGACCGCTCCCAGTACCCGCGGCGTGGTGAACACCTCCTGCGCCACCTCGTGCACTTCTTCGAGGGTAACGCCCTCGATGGCGGCCACCGTCTCGTCGAGGGAGAGGTGCTGCACCCCGGTGAGTTCGTGGCGGCCGAGGCGGATCATGCGGCTGTTGGTCTCCTCCATGGAAAGCGCCAGCGACCCTTTCATGTTTCCCTTGGCGCGCTCGAGCTCGTCGGCGGTCACCCCCGTCGCCGAGAGGGCGGCGAGGCCTTCCCTGATCAGCTCCAGCACTTGAGCCGCCTGATGGGGGGTGGTGCCCACGTAGATGCCGTAGGCCCCGGAATCGGCGTAGGGCATGCGGAAGGAATAGACGGCATAGGCCAGGCCCCGGTCCTCCCGGATCTCCCGGAACAGCCGGGAGGACATGCCGCTGCCCAGGATGTGGTTGAGCAGGCCGAAGGCAAAGCGCCGCTCGTCGCCGCGGGTGAGAGCCTCCCCGCCGAACACCAGGTGAGCCTGCTCGGTTTCCCGGGTCTTCACCTCGACGCGCGGCACCACCGTTGCCTCACGGAACTCGTGCCCTGCCGGCTCGCCCTTCCAGTCGCCGAAGTAGCCCGCGGCCAGCTCCACCACCTGCTCGTGTTCCACGTTCCCCGCCCCGGCGATCACCACCGCCGGAGGCCGGTAACGCCGGCCCCAGTATTCGGCGATGACGTCGCGGCTCATCGCCGCAACGGACTCCCGGGTGCCCAGCACCGGGAGAGCCAGGGCATGATCTCCCCACAGCGCCCGGGCGAACTGATCGTGGGCCACGTCGGCCGGGTCGTCCTCGTTCATATTGATCTCCTCGAGGACGACGTTGGCCTCCGATTCGATGTCCTCGGGGCGGAAGACCGGGCGCAGCAGCATCTCGGCGAGCAGCTCCATGCCCATGGGGAGGTCTTCGTCGCGCAGCTGGGCCCAGAAACAGGTGTACTCCTTGGAGGTGAAAGCGTTGGAGCGGGCCCCGACCGAATCGAAGGCCTGGGCGATGTCCTGGGCGGTGAGGCGTTCCGAGCCCTTGAACAGCAGATGCTCCAGGAAGTGAGAGCAGCCTGCTTCGGCGGTCGTCTCGTCGCGGCTGCCGGAGTCCACCCAGCACCCCACCGTCGCCGAGCGCACCGCAGGCATGCTCTCGGTGATGACCCGCAAACCGTTGGGCAATGTGGTGAGGCGCTGTTCCACGGCCGGCTGATGTTAGGGTCCTGCCCGCTCGCGGACGGGCCTCTTCGCTCGGCCGCACGGCCCGTACCCCGCCACGACTGCCCGGGAGGACCTCCATGGAGCGCCGACTCGCCCTCTGCGTCGCGCTCGCCGCCCTCCTCGCCGCCTGCGGTGGTGAGGTCTCGAGCGGCACCACGACCGGTGGGGCATCCTCCACCTCGCCCGACGGCGGCGCCTCGACTGTCGCGGCGGCGACGGCTCCTCGGGACGTGCGCTTCCCCACCCCCGACGGCCTCAACCTCGAAGGCCGCCTGTTCCCCGCCGGCCCCACCTGGGTACTGCTGGGCCACATGCGCCCTGCCGACATGGCCTCCTGGTTCGATTTCGCCGCGGTTCTCCAGCAAGCCGGATACACCGCCCTGGCCTACAACAACCGGGGCTACGGCAACTCCGACGACGGCGCCCCCCTCGACGTGGGAGCCGACGCGCAGGGGGCGTTGGCCTTCGCCCGCGTGTCGGGGGCCGAGGCCGTCTTGTTCATCGGCGCCTCCATGAACGGCGCCGCCGCCCTGTTCCTGGCGGCCGAGGAGGACCTGGCGGGGATCGCCACGCTCTCGGGGGCCCCCGAGTGGGACAACACCCCCGGCCTCTCCCGTGCCGGCGAAGTGACAGAGCCGGCCCTCTTCGTGGCGGCCCGTAACGACGGCGACGCCGCGTTGGTCGCCGACGCCATGGGCGCCTCCGTGGCCGGCAACGCCCAGGTGATCATCTACCCGACCGGAGGCCACGGCACCGCCATGTTCGCCGCCAACCCCGGGTTGGCCGACCTGCTGCTGCGCTTCGTGGCCGCCAACTCCTGATCCGAGCCTTGTCCCTACGCCCCGCTTGCGTCTGCGGCCGAGGGGCGGCGCGCACCCTCTACACTCCCCCAATCGTGCCCGACGACAAGAGCATGGAGCCCCGGTATGCCGCCGACGCTGGCGTATCTCCTCTCCTGGTTCCTGCTCTTCGCCGCGCCGGCCGCTTCCGCTGAGAGCATCGGCGGCACGCTGCAGGTGGGCGGACCGGGCGGCCCCCCCGTTGCCGGCGTAGGTCTCACCGTTTCCGACGCCGTCGGCTTCAGTACCACGGCGGTCAGCGGCGAGGATGGGACTTGGGGAGTGCGCTTGCCCGGCCCGGCCACCTACCGGGTAGAGATCCAGGTGAGCACCCTGCCCGAGGGGGTCGCCTTGCGGGATCCCGACCGCTCCGTGCTCGACGGCGTGGAGGTGCGTGCCGGGCAGCACAAGTCGGTGGTCTTCGCCCTCGGAGAGCGGCAGATCGACACGGCAGGCTGGGGGACCCGCCTGCTCAACCTGGCGGCCAAGGGCCTCACCTACGGCGCCATCGTCGCCCTGGCCTCTCTCGGCCTCTCCCTCGTCTTTGGGGTCACCGGCATGGTGAACTTCGCCCACGGAGAGCTCGTCACCTTCGGCGCCCTCGTCGCCTGGTTCCTCAACGCCTCCGGCGCCGGGCCGCGACTTCACCTGCTGTGGGCGGTGCTCCCCGCCCTCGCCCTGGCGGCGCTCCTCGGGGCGGGGCTGGAACGGGGCTTGTTCCGGCCCCTCCGTCGGCGCCGCACCGGGAACGTGGCGCTGATCGTGGTATCGATCGGGCTCTCCCTGCTGGTGCGGCACGTCTACCTGATCCTCGTGGGCGGCGCCCCCCACGCCTACCGGCAGTGGGCGGTCCAGGCGCAGCAATCGTTCGGGCCGATCTCGCTGCCCCCCAAGGATGCGGTCATCATCCTGGCCTCGCTCATCGTCCTGGGGATGGTGGGCCTGATGCTGCGCCACACCCGCCTAGGCACGGCCATGCGCGCCGTGGCCGACAACAAGGACCTGGCCGAGGCCTCCGGCATCAGCGTGGACCGCGTCATCCTCTACACCTGGGCCCTGGGCGCCACCCTGGCCGCCCTGGGCGGCATCTTCATGGGGATCACCCAGACGGTGCAGTGGGACATGGGATTCGTGCTGCTGCTCACCATGTTCGCCGCCGTGATCCTGGGGGGTATCGGGACCGCGTTCGGCGCCGCCGTCGGCGGTCTCATCATCGGCATCACTACCGAAGCCAGCACTTTCTGGATTCCCGTGGAGTTCAAGGTCGTGGTAGCCCTGGCGGTGCTCATCCTGGTACTGATGGTGCGGCCGCAAGGCCTGTTCGGAGTCAGGGAGCGCATCGGATGACCCCCCCGGCCGGAGGCCCCGCGTGGACATCCTGAAGGTGCTCACCGACTCGTTGCGCGCCGCGGTGGGCGTGCCCGCCGCCGCCTACGCCCTGGCGGCAGTGGGTCTCAACGTGCACTTCGGCTACACCGGGCTGCTCAACTTCGGCCACGTGGCTTTCATGATGATGGGGGCCTACGGGACCGCCGTCACCGTCGATCAGGGCGGCCCCCTGTGGCTGGGCCTATTGGTGGGGGTGGGCCTGGCGGTGGCCCTCGGCCTGCTGCTCGGCATTCCCACCCTCCGGCTGCGGGCCGACTACCTGGCCATCGTCACCATCGCCGCCGCCGAGATCCTGCGCTACGTCGCCCGCAGCAACACCCTGGAGCCCCTCACTCGGGGCGTCTTCGGCATCCAGCAATTCGCCGACCCCTTCTACACGCTCAATCCCATACCGCCCGGGCGCTACGGTTTCGGCACCTTCAACTTCAGCCACCGCCAGCTCTGGGTGATCCTGGTGGGCTGGACTGCCGTCGCCTTGCTCCTCCTGCTGCTCACCGCGCTGCTCCGCAGCCCCTGGGGCCGGGTGCTCAAGGCGATCCGCGAGGACGAGGATGCCGCCCGCTCGCTGGGCAAGAACGTGTTCGCCTACAAGATCCAGAGCCTGGTGCTGGGCGGGGTGATCGGCGCGTTCGCCGGGATGCTCCTCGCCATCGACACCCAGGCGGTCAACCCGGACACGTTCATCTCGATCCTGACCTTCTTCGCCTACACGGTGCTCATCCTGGGAGGCCCGGGCCGGATCCTGGCCCCCGTGGTAGGAGCCGTCCTCTTCTGGTTCCTGCTCCAGTTCGCCGACGGCTTCCTGCGAGAGGCCCTGGCCGCGGGCTGGCTGGGAAGCGCCCTGGAGGGCAACGACATCGCCGCCATCCGCTTCGCCCTGGTGGGCCTGGGGCTGATCCTCCTCATGGTCCTGCGTCCCCAGGGCATCCTCGGCAGCCGGGAGGAGTTGCTCACCGATGAACGCTGAGCCCTCCGCCGCGCTCGCCAACCTGACCCCCCGGCCGGGAGTGCCCAAACCGGACCCGGTCCTGGTGCTCGACGAGGTGCGCCGGTCCTTCGGCGGCTTGCAGGCGGTGGCGGTGGAGCACCTCGAGGTGCCCCGGGGGGCGACCACCGCGCTCATCGGCCCCAACGGAGCCGGCAAGACGACCTTGTTCAACGTCCTGACGGGCTTCGACCGGGCCGATTCCGGCACGTGGGCCTTCGACGGGCGCTCCCTGCAAGGGCGCCGCGCCCACCAGATCGCTCGGGCCGGGATGGTGCGCACCTTCCAGTTGACCAAGGCACTAGGCCGCCTCACCCTGCTCGACAACATGCTGTTGGCCGCTCCCGGGCAGAGCGGCGAGCGCATCACCGGCGCCCTACTGGGACGCTGGCGCGCCCAGGAGGCGAAGCATCGCGCCCAGGCCGAGGACCTCCTCGACCGCTTCGGCTTGGCCCCGCTGCGCCACGATCTCGCCGGTACCCTTTCCGGGGGCCAGCGCAAGCTCCTCGAGATGGCCCGGGCCCTCATGGCCCGGCCCCGCTTGCTGATGCTCGACGAGCCCATGGCCGGGGTGAACCCGGCGCTGCGGCAGTCCCTTCTCGATCACATCCGGGAGATCTGCCGCCGGGGGACCACGGTGCTCTTCATCGAGCACGATATGGACGTGGTCATGGGCTCCAGCCACTGGGTGATCGTCATGTCGGCGGGCCGGGTGATCGCCGAAGGCCCGCCGGCGGCCGTCGGATCCAACCGCGACGTCATCGACGCCTACCTGGGGCGTCATCACGGAGAGGCCGCGGGACGATGAGCACCTCCTCTCTTCCACTGCTGGAGGCCACCGGTCTCGTAGCCGGCTACCTCCCCGAAGTGGACATCCTCAACGGCTGCGACCTGCGGCTCGAACCGGGGGAGATCGTGGGCATCATCGGGCCCAACGGCGCGGGCAAATCCACCCTGGTCAAGGCCCTATTCGGGCTGCTCCCCGTCCGTCGCGGCCGGGTCACCCTGCGGGGCGAGGACATCACCGGCCTGCCGGCCCACGAGCTGGTGCGGCGCGGGGTCTCCTACGTCCCCCAGCGCAACAACGTCTTCCCGCGCCTCACGGTGCAGGAGCACCTGATGATGGGCGCCCGCCTGAAGGCCGCCGCCCTCAAGGAGCGCTCCGCCTCGGTCCTGGCCCTCTTCCCGCATCTCGCCGATCGGCTGAACCAGCGGGCAGGGCTGCTGTCCGGCGGCGAGCGGCAGATGGTCGCCATGGCCCGCGCCCTCATGATGGAGCCTGCGGTGCTCCTCCTCGACGAGCCCTCCGCCGGCCTCTCTCCGGCGAATCAAGATGAGGTATTCGCCCGAATCGCCGAGATCAATGCCGCGGGCGTCTCGGTGGTCATGGTGGAGCAGAACGCCCGGCGCTGCCTGCAGGCCTGCCGAAGAGGCTACGTGCTCGACCAGGGCCGCAACGCCTACACCGGCACCGGGCAAAGCCTGCTGCACGACCCCCGGGTGGTGGAGCTGTACCTGGGGACTCTGGCCCGGGCGTGAGGCCGGCCTCGCGACGCGACGGAGGCCGGCCCGAAGGCCGGCCTCCGCAACGTTGGGCGGGTAGGGCTAACCAACCGGGACCGTCTCGTCGATGACGATTGCTCCCGCAGCGTCGAAGTGCCACACGTCGTAGTAGCCGGCCCCGGGCTCGCCGGCATCGACGAAGTTCAGCGCCCCGGAGGCGCCGTCGTAGTCGATGTCGCTCCCGGCTTCGATCAGAGCCAGGCAGGCGGCGTAGGTGTCGCACTTCTCGCCGCCCTTGGTGACCCCGTTGATCTCGCTCACCCACACCGTCGGATCGTCGGTCCCGGCCACCTGAGCAGCCAAGGCGAAGATGACCGGGCAGTCGTAGGCGTAGGCGGCGAAGATGGTGTCGACTTCCGGGGCGAAGGCAGCGAAGGCCTCCAGGAACCAGGCGGCCCCTCCCGGGGGGGCGGCCGAGGGCGCCGTGCCCTTGACTCCATCGAGGACGGCGGGATCGGCCGGATCCACCTTGGCGGGCAGGTCGCTGCCCTGCATGCCGTCGGTCAGGTAGATCTGGATGTCGCCCGGGCCGATGCCCTGCTCGATCATCGCCTGCAGCACCAGGCTCCCGGTGTCGGGGAAGGCGATCAGCACCACCGCCTCGGGGGAAGCATCGGCCAACTGCTGCACGTCGGCGTCGAACACCGTGCCGTTGGGGTCGTAAGCCACGTTGGCCACGATGGTGGCGCCGTTGGCCTCCAGCTGGGCAACCAGCGTGTCGGCGAACCCCTGGCCGTAGGCGTCGTTGAGGGCGATGATCGCCACGTCGGTGTAGCCGTCTGCGGCAACCAGGTCGCCGAGTGCCTGACCCTGCAGGGAGTCCGGCGGGGCGGTCCGGATGTAGTAGCCGCCGTTGTCGTCGTAGGTGGTGAACACCGACCCGGTGTTCGAGGGAGAGCACATCAGGGTCTGTGCTCCGGTGATCTTGTCGATCACCGACAGGCTGATGCGCGAGCTCGCCGGCCCGACGATGCCATCGACACCCGCCGCCAGATGGCCGTCGGCGGCGGCGTTGGCGATGTCCTCATTAGTCCCGCTGTCCCCGGGGCTGAAGGCGATGGGCTGGCCGAGGACGCCTCCGGCGGCGTTGATGTCGGCCACCGCCATGTTCACCGCGCCGATCATCGGCGGGCCCAGCACGGCCAAGTCACCGGTCTCGGGAAGGACGGTTCCAATCTCCAGCACGCCGTCGGCGCGACCGTCCCCTGCTGAGGTGGAGGTCGCCGCGGTGGTACTCGAACCGGCATCGTCATCACCGCAGGCGGCGGCCACCAGGGCCAGTGCCACCAGGGCGATGCCCAGGCGCAAGAATCGCTTGCTCACCATGGTCGTTCTCTCCTATGGAGGTGGGCCGGAGGTTTTCCGGCCCACGGTTTAGGCATCGTAGTCGCAACCTAGTGAACCTCCTAAATCCTTCGCGCCGGGTTTCTCAGAGAAATCTGGGCTTGGGCAGGAGCGCAGCCGTGGGACAATGAGGGGCTATGCCGCGCCGGGAAGCCTCCCTGCTCACCGAGATCCTGCCCCCAGAGGAGCGGGCCATCGAGACGGTGGTGGCGCGCTACCAACGGGTGGCGCCCGCGGTGACCCGCTTCGCCCGCTCTCTCTCCGGCGACGACCACCTCCGGCTGCGGCTGGGCTCGCAGGCTTCGGCAGCACCCGGAGAGGTGGTGCTGGACCCCGGTGTCTTCCAGGCAGCCTACGCCCGGCAGGCCCCCGTCACCCCGGCCGAAGTGGCCTTGGCCTCGGCGCTGCACGAGGTGGTGCACCTGGTGGCCACCGGATTCGATGAGCGCCGCCCCCTACCCTCCTCCTGGTTCCCCGACGCCACCGAAGCGCTCCCCGAGGACCCCGTGCCCCTGCTGGACGCCCTCGCTCGTGCCGGGGGCGAGCCGGCCGAAGCCATGTTCCTGGCCGTCGAGGATGCCCGCCAGGAGGCGGCGGGCATGAACGCCTACCCGGGCGCCCGCTCGGTGCTGGCGGACCTCTACGCCAGCGCCGTTCCCGCCGCCCTGGGCCGGGCCCGGCCCATGGGCCAGTTCGCCTTGGCCTGTTTCCTGGCCATCGGCGGCTACCAGACTGTCGAGGACCTCCAGGGCCGGACCCTGCCCAAGGTCTCCGCCGCCCTGGGCGCTGCCGCCCCTGCCCTGGAGAGGGCGGCCGCCTCCTCCGGGCCTTGGGAGGCAGCCTCCGCCGCCCTCGAGCTGCTGGCCGTGGCCCGCTACCACGGGCTGCTGACCGAGGCCTCCCCCGCCGAACCGCCCGCCCGGCAGAAGGCCCGCCGGGCTGCCGAGGCTGAGGAGATCAACTCCGGTATAGACGCCGTGCGCCTCATCACTCCCGTTCTGAAGGATCCGGCCGGCTACGAGCAGACCCGGGGCGCCCCCGCCGCGGTGGAGTCGGTGAACGGGCGTCCCGAGAGAGCCCACCAGGGGGCAGACCCGGCCACCGACCAGATCCTGAGGGTCAGCGAGGCCCCCCAGGTGCACCTCCCCACCGGCCAGGGGGGCCGGCTGCTCGTCGCTCCCCTGCCCGAGCGCTTCCGCCGCTTCGCCCTCCCCGGGCGGGAAGCCCTCGAAGGAGCTGCCCGGGACTGGGCGGTCGGCCAGCGCCACATCTCCGGCGAGCTCTTCCCTCTGTTCGCCGCCAATCAGCGCCGGGGGCTGCGCTCCGGCTACGACGCCGGCGACCTCTCGCCCTACGCCGCCCTCTTCCTCGGCGCCGGCCTGTACCAGCGCATGTTCGAGCGTCGCGACCTCCCTACCCGTCGGGCTTACGCGGTGAGCCTGCTGGTGGACGGCTCCGCCAGCATGCTCCAACCCCGTCCACTCGCCGACGACTACCGGGCCCCCTGGCCGATGGCAGCGGCCACGCTGGGTGCCTGGTCCTTGGCCCGGCTGTGCGACGAGCTTCAGGTCGAGTTCGAAGTGGCCCTTTTCAACCGGGCGTTCGCCGCCCGCCCCGACGACACCGAAGCCGCTTTCGTGGAGCGGGCCCACCTGACCAAGGGCGCCCTGCGCCGTAGCCAAGGCAGCCACGCCGACCGCCTCACTCGCACCGTCAATCACTACCTGGTCAAGTCCTTCGACCAGCCCTGGCAGGCGGCCGAGGACCAACTGGCCGGCCTCTTCTGGACGGCCGCCCACCCTGCCGAGGCGGCGGTGGAGGCGCGCCGCAATCCTCACGAGGCGCCCCCGGTGTCGATGTTCGAGAAGGCAGCCAACGTGGACGAGTTCAACGTGGTCCATGCCGTCCGCCGCCTCGCCCGGCGCAACACCCAGGTGCGCCTGCTGGTGACCCTGGCCGACGGCATGACCCGCGGGTCGGTGGAGGCCCTGGCCGCCGCGGTGGACGAGGCGGAAGCGGCCGGCACCGTGGTCCTCGGTATCGGCATCGGGGACGACACGGTGGCGGCTGCCTACTCGCGGCATCGGGTGGTGGAACGGCCCGACGGGCTGACCCGGGCCATGGTCGATGGGGTCCGCTCCGCCCTGCGCCGCAGCATCGCGCTGTCCGGGGGAGATACGTGGTGGGTCCACGAAAGCCGCCTCTACGATGAGTCGCCGCCGAGGAGGGCCAGTGACTAGGACAATCTCATTCGTCGACCCCACCGGGGAAGGGCCCCCGGTACACCTGGAAGCCGCCGGCCTGCCGGCGGGCCTGCCCGACGGGCCCCAACGCGCCGGCAAGATCCCCCAACCCGACCCCCACTACGTCGACCTGGGGATGCTCTACAAGCTGGCCCGCCTCGAACAGGTACGTCGTGAGCGGGTCAGCGACACCCCGCTCCACTTGGCTTTGCGCGGCCACATGGGGACCGGCAAGGATCACGACCTCGAGCAGTTCGCCGCGCTGCTGGGCCTCCCCTACTACCGCATCCCCCTGACCGGTGAAGTCCGCGACATCACCCTGATCGGCTCGGTCAAGCTGCACGGTGACGGCAGAGGCGGCACGGAGAGCCGCTGGGAAGACGGCGACATCACCCGGGCCCTGCGCGGCCCGGCCCTCATCAACTTGTCGGAACTGAACGCCGCCGGGGCCGAGACCCTCTTCGCCCTGCACGGTCTGCTGGACCGCTATCAGGCCCTGGACCTGCCCACCGGGGAGACTGTGCGCCTGCGCCCCGACATCCGGCTATTCGGCACGCTCAACCCGACCGATCTGCGCGACTACGCCGGCACCCAGACGCTGAACAAGGCCTTCGCCGACCGCTGGGTGATCTGGGAGAAGCGGTTTCCCAGCGCCGAGCAGATCGAAGCCATGCTCAACCGGCGCTACCCCACCATGAAGCCCGCCTTTGTGAGCACCATCGCCCGCCTTGCCGCCGAAGTGAACGAGTCCTTCGTGGCCCCCGACTCCCGTACCCGGGTGAGTACCCCCATGAGCCTGCGCACCGTGCTCGACCGCATCCCGGCCGGGCTGTGGATGTATGCCGAGGCCGCCGATCCCCTGCGCCGTGCCTGGGAGGAGTTCGTCCTCCAGCACATAGACCCTTACGACCTCGACCACTACGAGACGGTCTGGAACGCCATCGCCCGGCGGGGGCCCGCCGGCCCGCCCTTCGGCAAGTAGGCCGCGCCCCGGGCCCGCGGGGACGCTCTGGCCCCTCAGATCCCCGATCCGTCGGAGTGGGCCTCGTCGTTGGGGGGACACGGCACCTTGGACCCGTTGATCCGCCCCTCCAATTCGGTCACCCGGTCGATGAGGACTTCCAGGGCGGCCACGGCGTGGTCTCCCTTGCTCTCCGCCAGGTCCATGGCGGGGTGCGGCGCCGTCGCCCGGTCGATGACGCGGCCGGCCAGGCCCACCACGGTGGCCCCGGCGGGCACGTCCCGCACCACCACCGCTCCCGCCCCGACGCGAGCCTTCTCCCCCACGGTCACCGCCCCCAGGATGATGGCCCCGGCCCCGACGATCACCCCATCCATGAGGGTGGGATGGCGCTTGGCCCGCTGCAGGCTGGTCCCCCCAAGCGTGACCCCTTGATACAGAGTGACGTCGTCGCCGATCTCGGCCGTCTCGCCGATGACCGTGCCCATGCCGTGGTCGATGAACAGCCGCCGGCCGATGATCGCCCCGGGATGGATCTCGACGCCGGTCAGGGCACGGCTCACGTGACTCAAGGCTCGGGCGAGGAAGCGCCGCTTCGCCCGCCACAGCCGGTGCGCCAGGCGGTGGAAGAGCAGGGCGTGCAAGCCCGGGTAGAAGAAAAGCACCTCCAGAGTGGAACGGGCGGCGGGGTCGCGCTGCTTCACCGCCTGTACGTCTTCTGCCAAGCGCCGCAGCGGATGCGGCCGATCCGGGGACTCGAGTTCGGGGATGAGCCGGGCGGTCACGGCGTCGCCTCCGCGGGATCCTCGACCAGGGCGGTGGACAGGTAGCGCTCCCCCGGGGAGGGCAGGATCACCACCAGCAGCTTGCCGGCGTTCTCCGGCCGGGCGGCCACCTGCCGCGCGGCGTGCACCGCAGCTCCTGAGGAGATCCCGGCGGCCACGCCTTCGGTGCGGGCCAACAGCCGGGCGGCGGCGAAGGCTTCCTCGTCGGCCACCGTCACCACCTCGTCGATGACCGACCGGTCGAGCACCTCGGGCACGAAGCCCGCCCCGATGCCCTGGATCTTGTGCGGCCCTTTGGCTCCTCCCGACAGCACCGGGGAGCCCGCCGGTTCCACCGCGACCATCTGCACCTCGGGCCGCCGGGACTTCAGCACCTGGCCCACTCCGGTGATGGTCCCTCCGGTACCCACCCCGGCCACCACGATGTCCACCCGGCCGTCGGTGTCGGCCCAGATCTCCTCGGCGGTCGTGCGGCGGTGCACTTCGGGATTGGCCGGGTTACGGAACTGCTGCAACATCAGAGAACCGGGAGTCTCGGCCACGATCTGCTCGGCCCGGGCGATGGCCCCGGCCATGCCCTCCGGCCCGGGGGTCAGCACCACTTCCGCCCCGAGCAGGTGCAGCAGGCGGCGCCTCTCGATGCTGGCCGTCTCCGGCATGGTGAGGATCAACCGGTATCCCTTGGCGGCGGAGACGAATGCCAGGGCGATGCCCGTGTTGCCGCTGGTGGGCTCCACCAGGGTGGCCCCGGGGCCTAGGCGGCCCTCCGCCTCGGCCGCCTCGACCATGGCCCGCCCGATGCGATCCTTGACGCTGGACAGAGGGTTGAAGAACTCGACCTTGGCCACGACCCGGGCGCCTCCCGGCGGCACCAGGCGGGCGAGTTCGACCAGAGGGGTGTCCCCCACCGTCTGGGTGATGTCTTGGTAGATCCGTGCCATACGCCTTCCTTCAACAGAAAAGGCCCGGGTCGGGGACCGCGGGCCTTGTTTCGGCAGGACTGCTGCGCCTAGCTGATTCGCTCGCGCCTACCGGCATGGGCCCCGGTGGGACAACAACAGCGGCAGGCAGGCAAGTTGATCATCTCGACGCGCACGCTAGTACGACGCTTCGTCCTATCCGGCCGGTTTCCGCGCCCAGGGCGGCCTCACTCGGCGGCGGCCAACTCGACGGCCTCCACCAGCGAGGCCGCTACCGGCACCCCGGTCGCTTCCAGCACCGCCCGCGGCTGCGACCCGCCGTCGTACAGCACGCAGCCCGCTCCCACCGCCCGGGCGGCATCGGCGTCGTCGGTGACGTCCCCGATGACCGTGATCGCCTCCCGGAGCACCCTCCCCGGGAACAGGCGAGTCAGCTGCTCGACGTGGCGGGCGAGGTGGTCGTGCTTGGAAGCCCCCGGCGGCCCGCGGTGGCCGTCCACCGCCAGCATGTAGTCCTCGAGCTCGAAGTACCGCACAGCCGGCACCAGCCGCTCGTGCCACCACATCGACAGCACCGACTGGGTCTGCCCCCGACACTCCACCAGGTCCACCGCGCGACGGGCATCCACCGTGAGCCGCGCCTGGTCGAGCAGGGCGTGGTAGGCATCGTGGAAATCGCGGTCGATGGCCGCCATCTCGTCGGGCAGCACCGGGCGACCCAGCAAGGCCTCGTAGAAACGATCCAGTGGGCGCTGGTAGACGGCGCGGTAGCCGTCGGCATCGATGGGAGGCGCCCCCACCGAGCGCAGCGAGACGTTGACCGACGCGACCACGATCTCGAGGTCGTCGAACAGCGTCCCGTTCCAATCCCACACCACGTGGCGCATTGGCGGGGACTCTAGGACTACCGTCGAGGCTCGCAGGAAAGCCTATGCCCCCGTACGAAACCGGTGACTCCACCCTGAACCGCCAGATCCGCCGTCTGGTGGCCGCCTCCGCGCCCGGCGGCGGGGGCTTGCCGCCCGACGCCCATCTAGCCGAGGAGATGATCGTCACCGCCCTCCGCCTCCTGCGCGACCGCGCCGACCGCGCCGACCTACGCCTCATCAATGCCGCCATGAAGGAGATGCGCTACGCCTTCCTGGTCTTCTCCCGCTACCGGGAGGTGCGCAAGGCGGCGATCTTCGGGTCGGCCCGCACCCCGGCCACCGATCCCAACTACGCCCTGGCCGAGGCCCTGGCCGCCTACCTCGCCTGGGAACGGGGATGGATGATCCTGACCGGCGCCGGCCCCGGGATCATGGAAGCGGCCAACAAGGGAGCCGGCGAGCGCTCCTTCGGCATCAACATCCGCCTGCCTTTCGAAGACGAGCCCAACCCCTACGTTCCCCCCGAGCGGCTGATCAACTTCAAGTACTTCTTCCCCCGCAAGCTGACCTTCGTGAAGGAGGCGCACGCCTTCGTCCTGTTCCCCGGGGGCTTCGGGACGCTGGACGAGACCCTGGAGACCCTCACCCTGATGCAGACGGGCAAGAGCGACCTGCACCCCGTCGTCCTCATGGAAGCCCCCGGTACGGGCTACTGGCAGGAGTGGCTCGACTTCGTGCGCACCACCCTGGTACCCCAGGGGATGATCGCCGACGACGACCTGACCCTGGTGCGCTTCACCCACGAGGTGCCCGTCGCCGCCGAGGAGATCACCCGCTTCTACGCCAACTACCACTCGCAGCGCTACGTCGACGGCCAACTGGTGCTCCGCCTGCAGCACGCCCCCACCCCCGAACAGCTGGACCTGCTCAACGACCTATTCGCCGGCATCCTGGTGAGCGGGACGATCGAGGCCATCGGGCCGACGCCCGCCGAGGCGGAGGACGGCGACCACCCCGACCTACCTCGCCTCCGCTTGCACTTCGACCGCCGCAGCCTGGGCCGGCTGCGCGCCATGATCGACCACCTCAACTCACTGGCACCCTGACCAGGGGCCTTTTCTCCGAGTAGCCTTGCGCCCATGCGGGAGATCCTCGCCGACCTCGTCGCCGAGCAGCAGGCCCTCGACCAAATGCTGCAGCGCGCTCCCGAGCGCGACTGGAAGCGACGCACTCCCGCCCCGGGGTGGTCGGTGCAAGACAGCATCAGCCATCTGGCCGCCTCTGAGGAGCGGGCGCTGCGGGCCCTGACCGGGGATACCGGGCTCGCCGCCGAGGTCGCCGCCGCCGGAGGCATAGACGCCTACAACGAGTCCGGGGTAAAGGAGGGCCGCAGCAAGCGGCCGCAGGAAGTCATCGAGTGGTGGCGCCACAGCCGGGCGGCGGTAGTCGAGGTCCTCTCGCGCACCCCCCACCACACCCGGCTCGAGTGGTACGCCGGGCCGATGTCGGCCCGCACTTTCGCGACCACCCGCCTCATGGAGACCTGGGCCCACGGCCTGGACATCGTGGCGGCGCTCAACCGCGAAACGGCCGACACCGCCCGGCTGCGCCATGTGGCCTGGCTGGGATGGAAGTCCCTCCCCTATGCCTTCGCCCGGGCCGGCGAGCCCTACCCCGCCCCCATCCGGGTGGAGCTCGTGGGCCCAAGCTACGCCCGATGGGTCTTCGGCCCGGCGGAGGCAGACCAGGTGGTACGCGGCCAGGCCGGCGACTGGTGCCGCCTGGTGGTGAGCCGCCTGCCCAAGTCCCGCAACGACAACCTCATCGCCGTAGGAGAGGTGGCCGCCACCGCCCTCCGCGTCGCCCGAGCGCACCTGTGATCGGCCCCCTCATCGGCATGGTGCACCTCGGGGCGCTGCCCGGGGCTTCCCGTTTCGCCGGCGACTTCGAAGCCGTCCTGGCCGCCGCCGTGGCCGATGCCCGGGCCTTGGCCGCCGCCGGCTTCGATGCCTTCCTGGTGGAGAACTTCGGCGACGCCCCCTTCTTCCCCGACGACGTCCCCAAGGTGACGGTGGCCGCCCTCACCCGGGCGGTGGCGGAAGTGCGCCGGGCGGTTCCCCTTCCCGTCGGGGTGAACGTACTGCGCAACGATGCCCTGGCGGCGGTAGCCGTGGCCGCGGCCACGGGCGCCGCCTTCATCCGCGTCAATGTGCTGTCGGGGTCGATGACCACCGACCAGGGGGTCATCTTCGGGAAGGCCGCCGAGGTGGCCCGTCTGCGCCGTTCCCTGGGCACCTCGGCCCTGGTTCTGGCCGACGTCTTCGTCAAGCACGCCGTACCGCCCGAAGGCCTGACCCTGGAGCGGGCGGCGACCGACACCTGGGAGCGGGCCGGGGCCGACGGGTTGATCGTAACCGGGCCCGGTACCGGCCACCCGGCGTCGCTCGAAGCCCTCGCCCGGGTCAAGGCCGCCGCTCCCGCGGCCCCCCTCTACGTGGGGTCGGGAGTCACCCCGGAGACGGTGGCCGACGTCCTGGCCTTGGCCGACGGGGTGATCGTGGGGACCGCGGTGAAGACGGAAGGGGTGACCACCGCTCCGGTGGACCCGGATCGAGCCCGGGCCCTGGTCGCCGCCGCTCGCGGCTGACCCCCCGGCTCGCCTTCAGGAGGACGCCCCGGGAAGCGGCAGCACCTCGATCCAGGCGGCCGCTGCCTCCGGCCGGGGCTCGGCTCCGGGAGCGAGCCACCACCACGCTTATCCCGGCCCGGTCAGCTCTCTGGCCAGCATCCCCTCCCCTACCGGCATCAGTGCCCCCCAGACGCCGTCGGAGCGGGCCAGGTCGCGCGCCCCGTCGCCAAGCAGACGCACTCCGTTGCCGCCGCCTGGCAAGGGCGCCATGGCCGCGACCGCTCTCTCCCATTGCGGGGCGTAAGCGATCCACTCCCCCGGGCCCACGTCCACGTAGGCCGTTCCCTTCCAGGGCAAGACTCGCCAGTAGTCCCAATTCGCTTCCCCGGGAACGGCGCTGAGGCGGCCCAGGTAGGCATGGGTGGGGGACACCGCCGCCGACCGCCGATCGTTGGGGATGCCCTTACAGCCGAGGCGGGCCCCGTCGCTCAGATACACCAGGTAGAGCATGCGATCGGCTCCCAGGTAGGCCAGGGCGGCGTCGAGGGCCGGGCCGAAGGGGCCCTGCCAAGGCGTGGTGGTGCCCGGGCCCTGCTCCCCCTGCGGCAGGAACGCCCACAGCAGGGCAAATAGGCCGACCGCCAGAGTCAGCGCGGCCGTCGGCGGGATCCAGTGCGGCCGGCCGCCTCTCAGCCTCGCATCCTGGGGAGCCAAGGCCGCACCGCCGATCGATAGTCCCGGAAGTCGTCGCCGAAAGCATCGAGCAAGCGGCGATCCTCCAAAGGCTCGAGGCCTACCACCAGCCACACCGCCGCTACCAGAGGGATCATCCACATCAGCCGGGGCGCCAGCGCGACCGCCGGGGCCAGCGCCACCAGCACCGTGCCGATGTGCTGTGGGTTACGCACGAAGCGATACCAACCGTCGGTGACCAGAACCGGCCCGGGCCGAACCCCCAGCAGCCGGCCCCCGGAACGCGCCAACTGCCGCCCCGCGCCGTAGACCAGGGCACTGCCGGCCAGCAGCACCAAGCCGGCCAAGACGATCAGCGGCACCGGACGCCAAGCCAGACGGAAAGCGCCCTCGTCGTCCACCAGCAAAGCAGCGGGCAGCGCCCCGGCCCACAGGGCCACGGTGAAGAAGGTGAAGCCCCCGGCGAGGACATCGGGCCGCTGCATGGCGCCATGATGACACGCCGGCCGCCCTCGGTCGACGCGACCTCATCTCGGTACTCTCCCCCCGATGCCTGCCCTCGAGCTCTTCTCCCCTCCGGTGGCGGAATGGTTCCGCTCTTCGTTCGCCGCCACCACCCCGGCCCAGGAGCAGGGCTGGCCGGCCATCGCCGCCGGCGGGCACGTCCTCATCCACGCCCCTACGGGATCGGGGAAGACCCTCGCCGCCTTCCTGTGGGGCATCGATCGCCTCTTCGCCGCGCCCCCGCCGTCGGAGCGGCGCCGCTGCCGCCTGCTCTACGTCTCCCCGCTCAAGGCTCTGGCCTACGACATCGAACGCAACCTGCGCTCCCCCCTCCAGGGCATCGCGCGGACGGCCGAGAGCTCGGGCATTCCGCTGCCTTCTCTGGTAACCGCGATGCGCACCGGCGACACCCCCGCCGAGGAGCGGCGGGCCATGCTGCGGCATCCGCCCGACATCCTCATCACCACGCCGGAGAGCCTGTACCTCCTGCTCACCTCGTCGGCCCGCGAGATGCTGGCCCCGGTGCAGTGGGTGATCGTGGACGAGGTCCACGCCGTCGCCGGCACCAAGCGAGGCGCCCACCTCGCCCTCACCCTCGAGCGGCTCGAAGCCGCGACGGCCACCCCGCCGCAGCGCATCGGGCTCTCGGCCACGCAGCGCCCCTTGGAGGCCATCGCCCGCTTCCTGGGCGGGGGCACGCTCATCGACGGCAGTTGGAGGCCCCGGCCCGTCACCGTGGTCGATGCCCCGCGGGACAAGCGCCTGGAGATCGAGATCGTGGTCCCCGTGGAGGACATGACCCGGCCCGAGCGCGACCTGCCGGCGCCGGATCCGGCGGCACCCCCGCCCCGCCGCTCCATCTGGCCGGCCATGTACCCGCAGCTCCTGGACCTGGTGAGGGCCCATCGCTCCACCATCATCTTCTGCAACAGCCGGGCCCTGGCGGAGCGGTTGGCCGCCCAGATCAACGGCCTCGCCGGCGAAGAGCTGGTCAAGGCCCATCACGGCTCGGTGTCCAGGGAACAGCGCCTGGCCATCGAGGACGGCCTGAAGACGGGGACGCTGCGGGCGGTGGCGGCCACCTCGTCGCTGGAGTTGGGCATCGACATGGCGGCGGTCGACCTGGTGGTGCTGGTCGAGTCCCCGCCCACGGTGGCCCACGGCCTGCAGCGGGTGGGCCGGGCGGGCCATCAGGTCGGCCAGCCCAGCCGGGCCAAGGTGTTCCCCAAGCACCGTCACGACCTGCTCGAGGCGGCCGTGCTGGTGCACCGCATGGAGCAGGGACTCATCGAGGAGACTCGCCTACCCATCAACCCGCTCGATGTGCTGGCCCAGCAGATCGTCGCCATGGTCGCCGGCGGGCCGCAACGCGTCGACGACCTCTTCGCTCTCCTACGGCGCGCCGCCCCCTACGCCACCCTGGCCCGGGCTCCGTTCGAAGCGGTGCTCGACATGCTCGCCGGCCGCTACCCCTCCGACGAGTTTGCCGAGCTGCGTCCCCGCCTGGTCTGGGACCGCGAGGCCGGCACCCTCACCCCGCTGGGCAACGCCCGCCTCCTAGCGGTGACCAACCCCGGGACCATCCCCGACCGGGGCCTGTACACCGTGGTGCTCCCCGAAGGCGGGCGGGTCGGAGAGCTGGACGAAGAGATGGTCTTCGAGAGCCGGGTTGGGGACACCTTCGTGCTGGGCTCGTCCATCTGGCAGATAGCCGAGATCACGGTCGACCGGGTGGTGGTAGCTCCGGCACCTGGGTCGGCCGCGCCGCGGCTTCCGTTCTGGAAGGGCGACACCCCGGGACGCGCGCTCGAGACGGGGAGGGCCCTCGGCGAGTTCACCGCGGCGATCGGCGCCCTCGATCCCGCCGACGCCGAGCGCCTTCTGACCGCCGAGTATCACCTCGACGGCAGGGCCGCGGCCAACCTCGTGCAGTACCTGGCCGACGAGAAGGCGGCTACCGGCGCCCTGCCCACCCACCGCACCGTGGTGATCGAGAAGTACCGCGACGAAGTGGGCGACTGGCGCCTGGTGCTGCTCTCCCCCTTCGGCGCCCGGGTCCACGCCCCGTGGGCCCTGGCGGCCTCCCACCTCCTGCGCGCCCGCCACGGGCTCCACGTGGACGCGGTCTGGTCGGACGACGGGTTCATCCTGCGCTTCCCCGATGCCGACGACCCGCCCGATCCCACCGAGCTGGTCCTCGCCCCGGACGAGGTCGAAGAACTGGTGCTCGAGGAAGCCGGAGACAGCGCCCTGTTCGGCGCCGCCTTCCGCGAAGCCGCCGCCCGCGCCCTGCTCCTGCCCCGCCGCCGCCCCGGGCAGCGCACCCCGCTGTGGCTGCAGCGCCGCCGCGCCTGGGGCCTGCTCGCCGCCGCCCGCCGCTTTCCCGACTTCCCCATCGTGCTCGAGGCCTACCGCGAAGTCCTGCAGGAGCACTTCGACCTGCCCGCCCTGGCGCAGTTGCTCGCCGACGTCGCCACCCGCCGGGTGCGGGTTGCCGCGGTGGCCACCGCCGGGCCCAGCCCCTTCGCCTCGTCGCTCAGCCTGGACTTCGTGGCCTCCTTCCTGTACGAGTACGACGCCCCGCCGGCCGAGCGCCGCGCCGCCGCTCTGACCATCGACCAGGGCCTGCTGCGCGACCTCCTGGGCGAGCCCGAACTGCGGGAGCTGCTCGACCCCGAAGCCATCGCCGGCGTGGAACTCGAGCTACAGCACCTCGCCCCGGGGCACCGGGTGGCCGGAGCGGACGGCATGGCCGACCTGCTGCGCCGTCTGGGGCCGCTGACCGCTGCGGAGGCGGCCGCCTGCTGCGCCGAGGGCGACGCGGCCGCGCTGCTCACGGCCCTGGCCGAGCAGCGCCGGGCTTTCACGCTGACCCTGGGCGGCGAGACCCGGTGGGCCGCCGTCGAGGACGCTGCCCGCCTGCGCGACGCTTTGGGGGCCTCCCTCCCGACCGGTATCCCCGAGACCTTCCTCACCCCGGTAGCCGACGCCCTCGGCGATGTCGTGGGCCGCTTCGCCCGCACCCACGGCCCCTTCAGCGAAACGGCGGCGGCCGGCGCACTCGGCCTCCCCGTGGCGGTGGTGGCCGACACGCTGGCCCGCCTCGAGGAGCGGGGGCGGGTGACCCGCGGCGCCTTCCTTCCCGGCGGCGCCGGTCGGGAGTGGGTCGACCTCGAAGTCCTCCGCCGCCTGCGCCGGCGCTCGGTGGCCCGCCTGCGCCGCCAGGTCGAAGCGGTAGACGGTGCCGCCTATGCCCGCTTCCTCGCCGGCTGGCACGGCGTTGAGGAACAGACGGGCTCGCCTGAAGCCCTCCTCGACACGGTGCGGTGCCTGCAAGGGGCGGCGGTGCCGGCCTCCATCCTGGAAGCCGAGGTGCTGGCGGCGCGCCTCGACTACCGGCCGGCCCTGCTGGATGCCGCCGCCGCCGCCGGGGAGATCGTCTGGGTCGGCCGCGGACCATTGGGCCCCAACGACGGACGGGTGGCTCTCTATCTCCGATCCCAGGCCGCTGCGTTGCACTGGCCCCTGGACCTACTCACCCCCGACGAGGAACGCCACCGCCGCCTGCGCGCCCATCTGGAGCAACGTGGGGCCTCCTTCTTCTCCGATCTCTACGCCGCGGCTGGAGGAGGCGATCCGCAGCAGGTACTCGACGCCCTGTGGGACCTGGTCTGGGCGGGAGAGATCACCAACGACACCCCGGCCCCTCTCCGCGCCCGTCTCGCGGGTAGGCGCCAGCGGCACTCCCCCGGCCGCCCCCGCGTCCCGGCCACCATCCCGCCGGCGGCGAGTGGACGCTGGTACCTGGTGGCCGATCTCCTGGCCTCACCCCCGACGCCTGCTATGGCCGCCGCCTCGCGTGCCGAGCAGTTGCTGGCCCGCCACGGGCTGTTGGGCCGGGATGCCGTCCTCGCCGAAGGGGTGCCGGGAGGGTTCGCCGGCCTCTACCCGGTGCTGGCCGCCTTCGAGGAGGCCGGCCGTCTGCGCCGGGGCTATTTCGTCGAGGGCCTGGGAGGAGCGCAGTTCGCCCTCCCCGGTGCTCTCGACCGCCTGCGTGCTGGGGAAGCCGGCGGAGTGCTGGTGCTGGCCGCGGCCGACCCCGCCAACCCCTATGGTGCCTCCCTGCCCTGGCCGCAGCATCCGACGGGGAGGCTCGCGCGAGCCGCCGGCGCCTACCTGGTGCTCCTCGAGGGACGACCCGCCGCCTTCCTCGAGAGGGGCGGCCGCCGCCTGCTCACCTTCACCGCCGACGGGGCAGAACTGGCGGAGATCGCCCGGGCCCTCGCCGCGCTGGCGCGACGATGCCGTCGCGTGCGTCCGGCCGTGGTGGACAGCCTTCCGGCTGAAGACACCGCCCTGGGCAGGGCGCTGACCGGCGCCGGCTTCGTACCTTCCTACCGCGGCATGGTCCTGCGCCCGGCCTGAGTGACGAGGCCGGGCCTCACCCCCGTAGTGCCAGAGCGCCCAGGCGGGGAAGGCGCCACCAGTGCCGGTCGACTTCCAGGGCGGCCGCCTCGGCCAGCACCCGATCCCCCAGGCGGTGGGTGAGGAACCAGGGGGGCTTGAAGGCGAGCGTGAAGGGAGAACGGACCACCGTCTTCTGGGGCCGGTCCACCAGTCGGGCGTTGTGCACGAAACCCATGCCGCTTCCGATGTCCGCCGGCGAGTGACCGGGGAAAGCCCCCCAGGTGCTCGCCCCGAAGGCGAAGCCGACCGCCGACCAGATGTTGACCGCCACCGTGCCGTAGCGCAGGCCGGCCAGGGCCGCGTCCCACGCCGGGCCGAGGGCGCGAGAGGTGGCGCCGTCCGCCAGGACCGTGGCGGTCAGCGTCCCGAACAGCCTCTCATTGCAGAACGGCACGGCACGAGCCAGGAACTCGGCTGCCGTCTCACCCGGCAGATCGACGACCCCGGCCAGGGGGCACCACGGCTCCTCCCGGAAGATGAGATGGTCGCCCTCGGGGTCCAGGTTCAGCAGCAGCGTCGGGGGTAGCACTCCCGGCTCGCGGCGCCCGAAGACCTCGACGTGTCTCTCCGCCGCGAGGTGGCGCTCGTAAGCTTCCTCGGCCCCCGGGTAGTAGGCCGGACGCAGCGGCAGGGAATGCAGCACCCGGCGCAGGTGGTCCAGGAAGGCCTCCCGCTGCGGCCAGGCCTCGGCCATGACCAGCATCCGGGTGGCGTTGCAGTTGTAGCCCGAGTTGTGGCTGATCTGGGTGGCCACGTTCTCGGCATGCAGGCGAAGCGACCTCTCCGACCAGCGCCCCGGGACGATGATGACCGGGCTCACGTTGCCCAACTCGCAGGTAACCGGCTTGTCGATGATCGGAGTACCGGAGGCCTTGCGCGCCGCGACGTCCCTGCCCCACACGACCGCGTCATAGCTGGCGCCCGACCCCGTCAGGTGTATCCCGTCGACGGCAGCATGCCGGGTCAGGTAGTCGCCGTTGTCCGCCCGGCCCCCGTAGACGGTGCGCACGAAGCCGGCGGAGATGAGGTCGGCGAAGGCCGCGTCGAAGTGGGGTGCCAGGTACTCCGCGACCCGGCTGTGCTTGAGGAGCACCGTGGACCCCTCGACGAACAACTTGTCCAACACGTCCAGCAGGGTGATCGCCGCCACGTTCCCCGCTCCCAGCACCAAGGAGACCGCGGCCGGAGGAGTCGTCGCCTTCGTGTAGAAACCCCCGAGGTTGGCGTCCAGGTCGGCCCGGGCCACCCCCGGGTCGACCCACACGTCCCCCGCCACCCCCGGGTACAGGATGCGGTCGTAGACGTCCACCGGCAGCACTCGCACCGTCACCTGGCCGTCGGGCCGCACCCGGACCGCCGACCGAGGCAGGGGGACGCGGCCCTCCCGCCTGATCCCCTCGAGAGTGTCGAGCAAGATGCGCATGGTGCGGAGCATCGACACGGCGGTGGCCCCCCACTCGTCGCCCGCCTGTCCGCCGACGAGGCCCTTGGCGGCGCAGGCGTCCGCCACCAGGCCGGGGGCGGCACGGTGGGCGCCGTGCAGCAGCGAGCGCAGGTAGCCGATGCGGTCGTCCAGGGAAAGCCCCGCCCACGCCGGAGCGCGTTCGGTGAGCGTCGCCAGGGAGCGGTCGATATCGGCGTGAGGGGTAGCGGGCCGCGGCGGTGGTGGGGTGGGCACGGGAATGGACATGGCGGCGATGCTACGCGTCCGAGCGGCGGTCGCGCTCGGACCCAGAAGCCCGAGTCGCCGCTGAGATCCGCCCCAGCCGGCCGGGCGCGCCACAATGGCCCCATGGGAACCCCCCAACTGGTGGTGCGCGCCGGTCACCCCGACTTCCTCGACCTGCCCTGGGACCGTCCCCTGACAGAGTGGGACCACCCCCGCCGCCTCGACCTCCCCAAGGGCATCTCCCGTCACGAGGTGCGGTTTTTCGCGTACGACGAGAGCATCTACGCCGTCAAAGAGCTGCCCCGCGCCCTCGCCCGCCACGAATACGCCGTGCTGCGCCAACTGGAGGACATGGGGGCCCCCGCGGTGCAACCGGTGGGCCTGGTGGAGCGCCCCTGGCGGCATCCCTACGAGGAGGCGTCTGCAGCGGTGATCACCCGCTACGTGGAGTACTCCTTCTCGTACCGGGAGCTGATGTCGGGCTGGGGCTTCGGCGACCGGCGCAACCAGATGCTCGACGCCTTTGCCGGACTGTTGGTGGAACTCCACTTGCTGGGCTGCCACTGGGGCGACTGCTCGCTCTCCAACGTCCTCTACCGCTACGACGCCGGCGCAGTGGACATGATCATGGTGGACGCCGAGACCGCCCGGCTCCACCCTTCGCTCAGCGACGGCCAGCGTGAGGACGACCTGCAAGTGATGGTGGAGAACGTGGCCGGGGGCATGGCCGACCTGGCCGCCGAGCAGGGGATCGACCTCGACCTCGCCGACCTCTTCCTGGGCGAGGACATCGCCGCCCGCTACCACCCCCTGTGGCGGGAGGTCACCGCAGAAGCGTTCATCGGGCGCGACGAGCAGTACCGCATCACCGAGCAGATCAACCGACTCAACGAACTCGGCTTCGAGGTGGACAACCTGGCCCTAACCCCCCAAGCCGAGGGCAGCCGCCTGCGCATGCGCTTCAAGGTGGCCGGCCGCAACTTCCACTCCCACCACCTTCGCGAGCTCACCGGCATCGAGGCGGCGGAGAACCAGGCCCGCCAGATCCTGTCCGACCTCCGCTACTACGAAGCCACCGTGGCGCGCGATTCGCCCGCCGGCAAGCGCCTCGCCCCCATTCGGTGGCGCGTCGAGGTGTTCGAACCCATGCTGGCCCGGCTGCGCTCCCTGCCCGATCGCGCCGCCCGGGACCCGGTGCAGGCCTACACCGACTTCCTGCACCACCGCTACCTGCTGTCGGTAGAAGCCGGGCGCGACATCCCCAACGAGGAAGCCTTCAGCCGATGGCTGGCCGCGGGCCAGCCCGGCTATCCCCTGGGCTGAACCCTCAAGGGGCCCGCCGCCGCCGCCGATGCTGGCCCTATGCCGGCCCGACCCCAAGACCACCACGCGTCGACGGGCCTACCGCCCGCTCCCCAGCCCGCGGCGGCCCCGTTCCTCACCCTCGTCGAGGAGCCGGCCTATCGCGATCGCCTGCCGGAGGACTGGGTCATCGTCGGCCCGGTGCTGGCGGCCGGGCGCACTCTGGACCGGGTGGTGGTCGGGCCCAATGGGGTGTTCGCCGTCTGCCTGGACCCCGACCCTCGCCCCGCCCTGCTGACCGAGGACGGCTTGTATCGGGGAAGCACCCGTACCACTCATCAGGTGAAGCAGGCCCTCGCCGCCGCCTTCGACTTGCGCCGGGTGCTGGCGGAAGCAGGGGTCGACGTGTTCCCCTATCCCGTGCTGGTAGCCCGGGGAGCCGACGGCATGCTGGGCCGCCTGCGCGTTGTGCCCCCCGGATGCCTGGCCTCGGCGGTGTGGTCGCATCCCGGCCGCCCCCTGCGCCGCTCGGAGCGCGCCCGAGTGCTGGCCGCGGTGCAGCATCCGGCGACCTCGTAGCGCCACCCGC
>Ga0209164_1001770_pt1 | contig 25882 bp, 17 predicted proteins | sample MTBNYHSulfiMetaG_FD_187458 | JGI IMG/M metagenome (GOLD analysis project Ga0209164, IMG submission 187458) | Enrichment culture microbial communities from rom New York Harbor, USA that are MTBE-degrading - MTBE-NYH (New York Harbor Sulfidogenic)... | ecosystem: Environmental > Aquatic > Marine >... | reverse complement strand
GCCGCCGGATCATCAACCAGCGCTTTGAGTCTGCCGTGGGTCTCCCGGCCAACGCCGAAGATACCGGTGATACGGACGGCGGGGGTTTCGACGACAACGCCCCGGTTTGGCAGGATCTCGGAGACCTTGCTGCTCACATAGGCCCTGACAACCACCTCTTTGAACGGCCTGGCAATCGTCACGTAGCCCGTATGAGTGTTGACCTCGGAGACGATTCCCGATATCGGCGTCGACAGCGTCTTGGTGAAGAAGGCGGCCTGTTCGCCCTTTTTCGCGATGATCTGCCCGCGCTTTACCTCTTCGCCGACTTTCCGGAGCATGTACTGGTGGAGGTCCCTTGGGCGAACGCCCAGCTCGACGGCCGCATCCAGTGAGATGGGCGGCTCCTCGCGGCCGAACTCCTCGCGGACCACCAGCCGTCCTGAACGGGGAGAGATATCCTCGATGACCCCGTCGGTCGGGGACTCGTACTCCTTGCGCCCGTAGAGGCCCTGCTCCGCGCGTGCGATGACTTCCTTTACCTTGACCTGATCCCCGATCTTGCGCATCATCGCCCCGGGGAGGGCCTCGGGCTCGATCCCAAGGAGACGGGAGACGGGGATGACCCACGGGATGCCGGGCCTCAGGCTTATCTTGGCGACGATGTCGTCGGGAGAAACCTTATCGCCTACTTTGACCAGCACTTCGCCTGGCAGCGGCAGACGCCGGGTCTTGCGGACCAGGGTGATGCGATAGGGACTACCTTCTGAGACCAAAGAGGCCACGCCGCTTTCCCCCTTTGTCTTCAACTTTGGCGACCGGCGCCACTTTGCCAGCCAGCTCCCGGACGGCCTCCATGTCATACATCCCCATCGCCTCAAGCCACTCGAGCAGCTTCGCCACCCTCTGGCTGTCCTGCTCAGGGAGCTCCAGCGGGCGCCCGCGGCAGTCGAAGACGATCCCAACAAGCCCGCCCTCAACTTCCGCGTCGACGGGACGCCCTTTCCCCTCACCAAGATCGAACTGGCCGTGGGGTCTAAAGGTGCCGTGGATGCGGACGCCCACCGGGAGAGGAACAACCTCGATCTGGCCCAGGCGGATCGTCCCGCTCCTGATCTCTCCGGAGGGCATTATCAGTTTGTAGTCCAGGACCGGCTGGCCCTCGCGGGCCTTGCCGCCGGCGGGGGCGATGCAGGTTCCCAGCCTGACGAGGCAGTCCTTGTCAAAGACCTCCGCCGATATCTCGGGGTGGGTGCTGGCCAGCACACCGAGGTGCGGCATCATGAAGATGCTGTCCACCGCAAGCTGGGTGATCCCTTGGGGCTCGAACGCGTCCATCAGCAACATCGCCGCCTGGGACCTGCGCGGTGCGTGGGAGAGGACCCCGCCCGAACCAACGAGCATGTCCAGTTTCATCATGTCGATGATTTCCTCGCCGGCCGCCTTGAACAGCTTGCGCTGGGTGCGCCACCCGGCGCTGATCTCCTCCTTCTCAACCTTCCGGGCAAGGCTCTTGTGGTGCAGGAAGGAGAGCCTGAGCGCCTCCCGGGCGATGGCCTGCTCGAGCACAAGCTTGTCCATCGTCTGGGGGATTGTGGTGGGCCTGACCATCTTGTTCGCAATCCAATCGCATAGCGCCTCCTCGTTCACGTCAAAGGGGAGCCAGCGCCGGATGTTGTTGAAGGTCGCCTCCTCGAGGACGTTGCAGACGCTGTAGCTCATGCCCAGGTTGGCGCTGACCGTCCGCGTGAAGGTCCCCTCGAAGTCCGAGAAGACGTCCGTGGTCGCGCCGCCGATGTCGACCCCGATGATATTGGCCTTGTACTGCTCGGCCATCAGGCGGATGATGCTGCCGACCGCGCCCGGGGTAGGCATGATCGTTACGTCGACCCACTTCATCAGCTGGCCGTACCCCGGCGCCTGGGCCATCACGTGGTTCATGAACAGGTCGTGGATGGTCTCGCGGGCGGGTCCGAGGTTTTCGAGATCGTGCCTGGGCCGGAGGTTTTCGACGAGGTTGATGTCGAGTTCATTGCCCGCGATGGACTCGACCATGTCCTGGGCATCCACGTTGCCGGCGTATACCAGCGGGAGCTTATACGTGGCACCGAAACGCGGCTGCGGGTTGGCCTGAACGATGGTCTCCGCGATTGCCGCGATGTAGGTCACCGAGCCCCCGTCCACGCCGCCTGACATGAGGATGATGTCCGGGCGGAGTTCCGTGATCCTGGTGATTTGCTCGGACGTCGACCTTCCGTCGTCGACGGCTATCACGTCGAGAACCACGGCGCCGGCGCCGAGCGCGGCCCGGTGTGCGCTGGAAGCGCTGATGCTGCTCACCAGGCCCGCCACCATCATCTGAAGCCCTCCGCCGGCGCTGGACGTGGAGACGTAGTAGTCAACCCCGGTGGCAGGTTGGCCGGCTTCCTGCGACCTGGGCCGGATGATCTTCGCATCCTTGCCCAAGATGGGCCGCTGGACCAGCTCCTCCACGCGACGAATGGCCTTGCGGACCCCGATCATCACATCTTCCCAGGGCGCCTCCACCGTTGTGGGCATCTCCCCGCGGCAGACCAGGCGGTACTCATCGCCCCGCCGTTCGATCAGGATTGCCTTCGTCGTCGTGCTGCCAACGTCCGTGGCCAGGACCGAGGTGATCTTGGTCTCCTCTCCGGTCATCCCATCACCCTCCTCTAACCGAACCTCAAGACCTAACACGGCCGGATGTATGTCTGAAATCGGCCAGCTCCGTGGCTTTCCTCGCATTTTCCTTGAATATGCGTGTTTTCCTGCCACAAGAAAGTGCGTAGCAGTGCGCCGGAGATTGGGATTGCGATCCGGCCGTCGCCGCCGGCCTGTTGCCGGAGACCGGTTCCGGACGGATGCCCTGAGTACGATCGCTACTGATTCTGGTTGCCGGCGGCCGCTATCTTGTCCCGGATGATCGCCATAACCTCTTCACGGTTGTCCCGGAAGTAGATCAGCGTACCTTTGACGACCCGGCCGCGCAGCGAACGCTGGGGCACGAAAAGCTGGACCGCGTCCGGATAGACTCTGAAACGCTCGAACCTCTCCCAGCGCTTGAAATCCCGGATGAGAACGCCCTTGATCTCCACGCCGGCCTCAGTCAACCGGTAGCGCAGCGGGAAGATGAACGCCGAAACTGAACCGAGAATGATCACGGCACTGATGACCAGCATGGTGGGGTTGTTGGGGACGAGGAAGAACCATACGAGGACGAGAAACGCCACCAATAGGGCTCCGACTATCACGCCTTTCCGTGGCTGCTGGGTCAGTTGATGCACCGTGAACTCCAACAGGACCTGCTCTTCCGGGGGAACGGGCTCCTCGGGAGCCTCCTTTTCGGCCTCTGTTACAGCCCGGGCGCGATCCTCTCCGGCCGCTTCGCCGGCCGGCGGGACCTCTGGCCCCTGCGGCTGCTCTGCGGGTACCGGACCCCGGCGCCGCACGGTGCGCCGGAGAATCCTGACCCGCACGCTGACGTCTCCGATCTCAACCTGATCGCCGGAAAAAAGGCGAGCCTCGGACGAAAGCTCGCCGTTAACCGCCGGCCGTACCCCTTTGCCCAGGTAAATGAGCCATAGCTCATTGCCGTCCCAGTCAAACTCCAGGTGTCTCGGCTCAAGTGCCTCGTCCTCCAGGCTAATCTGCGCCTCATCGGACGTGCCGAGGAAAGACGACGCCTCCGGCAGGGGGAACGAGAGGGATCCTTTCTTGGTCTGAATCTGCAATTCGGCCCGACGCTCTACTACCTCGCGCTCACTCTCCAAGGATCAGGCCTCCTGATATGCAGCAACCACGCCGGACCCATATCCGATATCGCGGTTTATTCTTGCCTGCACCATGGATTCTCCTGCCTATGGGCCTCCTGACCTGCGGCCGCAACCATCAGCCGCGTTCCGGCGGCTTCCGCACGCCAAGGTAGCAGGCAAGGTTTGCGCCGGGATCGAGCACCGGCTTGATCTCGCCCCTGTTGGCTGTCAGCAGGGTGGTCATGCCCGGGCCGTGACCGGAGATCTTCGAATCGCTGTGCACGACCACCCCGATCTCCATGGCGCCCTTTCTGTAGCTGCGGCCAAAGAAGGACGACCGGTCACGCACGGCGACGATGTCTCCAAAACGAAGCCTGTCCAGTCCGTGCTCTCTGACGGCCTCGGCGTCCTGCGTCGTGATGTCATAGTCGCCGCGTTCGGCGGATGCCGCGCCTATCCCCGATCCCATCAGCTCCGCCGGCACGATCGCCGCGACCGGGACTTCGAGCACTCCGCCGGCCGCCTCCCGGATGTTCATCCTCTCAAACAGGCCCGGGTCAAGGTTCATACACTTGACGCCGGGGTGATCCTCTATCTCCAATCCCTGACCGCAGGACCTGACCTGGACCTTGTCGCCGATGGTGAGCCGCTCAAGCACCTCGGGCTCAAAGTCGATGAGCACGTGTTCGATCCCGCCGTGCGTCCCGGTCACGTATCCGCACGAACCTTTCGCGTCCCCGCTCACGACGTACGCCTTGTTGCCCACGCATGACAGCGTGTTGTAGCCGCCGTTTGCCGCCTCATCCTTGTTCTTGGTGCTGACACCGGGCTCGACGTGATCGGCGACCCATCCGAGGGCCGGATCTCCGATGCGGGCGTTGTACGTTATGCCGCCCGTTCCGGCAACCACGCGCGGCACCCCGTCAAACCCCACGCGGTACGGCGTCCGCATTCCTGGTGAGGAAACCTCGCCAAGCACAGATACGATCGGCAGGCGGTCTTTGTTTGTCTTGAGCAAGCAGCACACCTCCTGATAGCCTCAATCAACCTCGCGTCACCCTGCGGTGACGCTCAAGGATCTCCAGCACCAGGTCGACCGGCAACGCGTAACGGGTGTTGCCGTCCCGGCCGACCATCGTATCGGCGGTGAATAGGGCGTTTACGACCGACTCCTCGGTGGCCTCGATGGTCGCCTGGAAGAGAGCCCCCATGTTCCGGCCCTCCTCGGCAAAGCGGGTTTCGCGGTAGGTTATGGCCTCGAAGCTCTGCGGCAGGAGGGCCGAATTGGCGAAGGCGACGACGAAGTCGCCGCTGCCGTGGCCGGCGATGCTCCCCGTGCGCGCGAGGCCCATGCCGACGCGGCGCGCGACGCGGCCCAGCTGGCGGTCTGTCAGAGGAGCGTCCGTCGCAACCACAACGACTACCGAACCCAGATCCTCGTCCTCCCGCGGGTACAGGGGAACGGCCCCCGCCTCGGAACCCGGTTCGGGCTCCGGTCCACCCGGCGGAACGTGAGGGGTCCAGGCCTCAAGGTCGCGGCCGACGGGCACGCCGTCGATGACCAGGTTCTCGCGCCGGCCGAAGTTGGCCAGGACAAGGACGCCGACCGTGTAGCCGCCGGTCATCTCCGGCAGGACGCGTGAGGCGGTCCCGATGCCGCCTTTGAAACCGAAGGCGGACATCCCGGTGCCGGCGCCGACCGCGCCCTCGGCGGGCCTTGATGTGGAGGCCCTGGAGATGGCCTCGAGGACGTGCCGCTCGGTCACGTGCCGTCCCTGGATATCGTTCAGAAACCCGTCGTTGCACTCGCCGACAACGGGGTTGACGGTGCCCACCTGGCCGATGCCGATGTCGGGATTGGCGCCGACCATGTAGGTTACCACGGCGTCCCACACGCGCCCGACGTTGAGCGTGTTGCAGAGCAATACAGGGGTTTCGATGCTCCCGAGCTCGGTGATCTGGGGAAACCCGGTGGGCTTGCCGAAGCCGTTGATAACGTCCACGGAAGCCGGGACCTTGCGCCGGAAGACGTTACCCTGGTGCGGGAGGATCGCGGTGACGCCCGTCCTTACCGGACCGCGCCCGGGAACCAGGGGCCCTTCGCCGCTGACCAGGGTCACGTGCCCGACTGCGACCCCGGGCACGTCTGTAATGGCGTTGTGCGGCCCGGTGGGCATCGTCCCGATGACGACGCCGGCTTCCCTGGCCCGCACGCGAACTGAATCGCCCATCTCTCCGAACCTCACTTCCCGCCGCCGGCGGCCGAAACCAGCCACCGGAAGACTGCCAGATGAAGGGGATTGTGCGCCCAGATGCCTTCGGGGTGCCACTGCACGCCGAGGACGTTCGTGCCTGCCGGGCCCTCGATCGCCTCGATAATCCCGTCCGGGCTGAAGGCTGTCGCCTGATACCCCGGGGGCAGGTCCTTCACCGCCTGGTGATGGAACGTATTGACCATGGCGTCCTCCACCCGGCCATGGGCGTCAAACACAGCGCTCCCTGGAAGCAGGCGGACCGGGTGGGAGACGTGCCAGTAGGGGGCCTCCTGGCGGTGCTTCAGGACCCCCGCGACCTGGGAGTTGATGTCCTGGTAGAGCGTGCCGCCGGCCGCCACGGCGAGCGTCTGAATCCCCCTGCAAATACCCAGGACGGGAATCCCGCGCTCAAAGGCCCGCCGGGCAAGAAAGAGCTCGAAGCGGTCGCGTTCCGGCGAGACGGAACCCAGGCCGCGAACCGGATGCTCCCCGAACTCCGCCGGATCGATGTCCGGCCCGCCCGACAGCAGCAACCCGTCCAAGCGATCGATGATCCCGCTCCACCGGTCCTCGGGAACCTGCATTCCAGGCGTCGCCAGCAGGACCGGCACGCCGCCGGCCTCCGCGACCCCGAACGGGTAGTCCGGCCTGATGTTGACGTATCCTGTGTTGCGGTCGTTGTTCATCGTTATGCCGATCAAAGGTTTCAAAGCCACCTAGGCCTCCCGTCCTTGCTTCCCTGCGCGTCAAAGACAACGCCGGCCCCGCTTGCCTGCCGTGCGCTAGGGAGAATGGCGCCGCCCGGGCGGGGCATCGTTGCTCAGCTCTCCCGCGTATGCGAACAGGGCGGGTGCGCCGCCCGTGTGGACGAAGAGAACGGTCTCGTCGGGTCCGATAACGCCCCGCCGGATCAGGTCGACCATCCCCGCCATGGCCTTCCCGGTGTAGACCGGATCCAGGAAAATGCCCTCGGTACGCGCCAAAAGGCGTATCGCCTCCAGGCAGCCGGGGGTCACCTTGCCGTATCCGGGGCCGACGTACTGGTCGTAGACCACGATCTCGCCGGGTTTCAACGGGGGAAGCTCGAGACCAAGGTGCTGAGCCCCGTCCGCGACAATGGCGGCGATCATCTCCTTGATCTGGTCTGCGGGCCTGCTGACGCTGACGCCGGCGACCGAGTACGCCGCGCTCAGCGCGCGGCCGCCGAGGATGAGCCCTCCCTGGGTGCCGCCGGACCCGGTGGGGACGAAGACCCTGTCGAAAGAGACCCCGGCGTCGGCGGCCTGCGTGAGGATCTCCAGCGTGGCGGCTACGTATCCGGCCGCTCCGATGCGGTTTGAGCCTCCTAGGGGGATCACGTACGGGTTGCGCCCTCGCCGCCTGAGGTCTTCCGCGACCTCCTCCATGACCGCCTCCGGCCGTCCGTCCTCTCCGACAAAATACAGCTCCGCACCGTATATCGAGTCCAGCAGCAGATTTCCGTTGCGGGGGCTCGAGTCCTCGCCGGTCAGGACCAGCACGCATTCGAGGCCCAGACGGCGGGCAAAACCCGCGGTCATCCGGCAGTGGTTGGACTGCGGGCCGCCGGTCGTGATCACGGTATCGCACTTCTTCTCTAGAGCGTCGCCAAACAAGAACTCCAGCTTCCGGGCTTTGTTGCCGCCCATGGCCAACCCCGTCAGGTCGTCCCGCTTGACAAACACCCGCGGGCCTCCGAGGGCCCGGGTAAGCCGCGGCGCCTCCTCAAGGGGTGTGGGCAGCTTGGCGCCCCGAACCCTGGGCAACTCGCTCAACCGCATCCTCTATCCCTCCAACCTGGAACCTGGCCCGCGCGCGGACGCAGGCCCCGAAACCGCACCGTTCGCCCGATGCCAGGGCAAATCCTCCCAACCGGAGAGCTCCCACTCCCCTAGCTGCGAGGCAAGCCTGAAGGGGCGCCCGCCTTGGACGTAGAGCCTCGCCACACGCCTGCCCACGGTCGTGACGATTTCGTAGCCGATCGTTCCGGCTAAGGCGGCCAGGTCGTCAGCCGTGACCTCCTCATCGCCCTGCCGGCCGAGGGCGATGACCTCGTCCCCGGCGCGCACGGCGGGGATGTCGCTAACGTCGATGATAGTCTGATCCATGCAGACGCGGCCGCGAACCGGCGCCCTGCTGCCGTGCACCAGGACCTCGGCGCTGTTGGAGAGCAGGCGCTTATAGCCGTCGCAGTAGCCGAGAGGCAGTGTGGCCAGCACGGCCGGCGACGCGGTGCGGTAGGTGCAGCCGTAACTCACGGTGCTGCCTGCCGGCACCTCGCGGACGAAACCAACCGAGGTCCGCAGGGCCATCGCGGGCCGCAGGCCGGCTATCCGGCGGACCTCCGCGGACGGCCAGATGCCGCCAATCAGCACCCCCGGCCGCACCATGTCGAGGTGCGTCTCGGGCATGTCCAGGAGCGCCGCGCTGTTGGCGGCGTGACGCAACGGAAACTCAAGCCCTCTCCGCCGCAGTCCGTCAAGGAAACCCAGAAAGAGCTCAAACTGGTGCCGCGCGTGGCTCTTGTCCGCCTCGTCGGCGGCCGCGAAGTGGGTGTATATCCCCTCGACCTCGACCCCCGGCGTCGAGGCTACGCGCTCGACCGCGGCGGCCCCGGCGGCGTCGGGAAAGACCCCCAGGCGGCTCATACCGGTATCCACTTTGACGTGAACGCGCGCCACGAGCCCGGCCCGGCGGGCGGCATCGCCAAGCGCCGCTGCTTCGCCTGGAGTCGAGACGGTCGCCGCGACCCCGCTCCTAACCGCGGTTTCGGCCTGGTATGGAAAGAGCGGGCCGAGCACCAGGATAGGGGCGTCAAGGCCGGCACTCCTGAGGACAAGCGCCTCGTCGAGGATGGCCACTCCCAGGCGGGTCGCTCCGTTTTCCAGGCAGGTCCCGGCGACCTCTCTGATCCCGTGTCCGTAGGCGTCGGCCTTCACGACGGCCATCAACTCGGCTCGCGGGGAGGCGATGCGCTTCAGCTCGCGGGTATTGTGGGCGACGGCGTCGAGGTCAATGAGCGCGCAGGTCGGCCGCATGGCCTGAACCAGCTCTGAAGACAGCCTCCTCACCTCCCAAGGCGGCTCACCTGATCGACGCAGCCACGGAGAGCAGCTGGTCGAAGGACAGGTTCCCGAACAGCGTAAAGCTGAGGTCTCCCTGCCGCCAGTCCACGCCCCGCAGGTCTCCAAGCTCGAAAACCTGAGCCTCGATACCCCCGCGCTTCTCGGGACGGCCGTACGGCAACGGGCCGTACCCCTCGACGCAGAGAGACTGCGTCAGGGAGACGAGCCCGCCGGCGGGAGACGCTCCTGTAGCGGCCGCCCACGTGACAACCAGCGCGCGGGAGGACCCCTCACCAGTCACGTTCACCGCCGAAAGGTCGAAACCTGCGGGCAGGTTGCCGGGCACCTTGGGCTGGAAAGGTAGGCCGGCGGCCGCCGACTCCACGTCCGGATAGGAGGCCGCGAACAGGCCCGCGAGCACGCGGGTCCCGGCAGGCGGCTCGAAGCTGAAGACTCCGTCCTCCAGCCCGGGGCTGAGGTCGAGCTGCTCAATCTCGAGAGAGGCGAGGACCCTTCCGGCCGCGTCAGTCAGTCTTGCCCGCAGCGGAAGCCACGAAGAGCGGTCGACGTCGACGACAAGACGGTCGTCGCCGATGGCGGCGGAAACCGTCAGGCCCCTCCTCCTGCCGGTGGGCGGTGCCGTCGTCCTCGCGGTCGCCTGTCCGGTGCCGGAAGACAGCATTCCGGTCAGCTCTGAAAGGAACAGCGGGGGCACCTCACCGCTCCCGGACAGCGCCAGACAAAGCAGCGGGCTGTACGTCCACCAGCGCCCGCCGGACGCGACCGTCAGCGTGCCGGCGGCCCCGGGAGGCTCCAGCGCCTCCGCCCGGAAACCCGTCCCCGCCTTCCACTGGATCGACCAGGAACGGGCCGTGCCGGCAGCGGCCAGCAAGGCCCTGGCCCCGGGCAGGCCGCTGGCCGGCGGGAAAGCCTCCGGCCAGGGGGCCCTGAGGACGCACGAGATTTCCTCGACCGCCTCGCCGGCTCCGCGCATCCTGGCCAGGACGGCCCCCGGTGAAGGAACGTGGTTCAGGTAGGCGTACACCGCCGCTGCCGCCAGTGCGAGGGCCAAACCGAGGAGCGGGACGACCACCGGCGTACGCCGCCGGGCCGGCGCCCGCCCGCGGCGGCCCGGGTCAGACAAGCTCGGATACCCCCAGCAGGGACCTCCTGAGCTGATCCGGAGCCTCGCGGGGGCTGAGCACGTATTCGCGGGCCCGGGGCAGGCGCTCGATGACGTCGCTAGCCGTCATACCGACGCCGCCGGTTTCCAGAGCCGCGACGTCGCCGGCGAGGGCATGCCAGAAGGCCGCGGCCGCCCCGGTTCTCCAGGCGAGCGGGCAGGCCGGCACGGACACGTCGATGCCTGCGTCCGGCCCCCGACCGGTCGTGTTTTGCGCCCAAAGGGCCGCCACCAGCCCGGTCAGAACGTCCCCCATCCCGCCGGTGGCCATCCCGGGATTCCCCGCGGGGATGACGAAGCAGCTGCCTCCCGGCTCGGACACGACCGTCGCGGCGCCCTTGAGAACGCACACGGCGCCAGTCGCCGCGGAGCCCCGTCTGGCCCAGGCCAGGCGGTCCCGCTGAATCGCCGCGGTTTCAGCGGATAGGAGGCGTGACAGCTCGCCCGGATGCGGGGTGATGACCAAGGGGGATCCGGGCGGGCGTTGTCTCAGCAACTCCGCCTGCCCGGCGAATGCATTGAGCCCGTCCGCGTCCAGGACCAGCGGCGCGGCACAGCGGGCGACAAACGCCCGCACAAACTCCTCGACGCCCGGTCCGCGCCTCAGCCCCGGACCCAGGGCGACGACGTCCGCGCTTGCCGCCAGCTCGAGGGCCGCGTCAAGCGCCAATGCCGAAACCGCGCCACCCTCGTGCTGCAGCGGCGCGGTCATCGCCTCCGTGACCATCGCGGCCAGCACAGGCTGCGCGGGGCCCGGCGTGGCGACGGTCACCAGCCCGGCTCCCCCGCGGACCGCCGCCCTCGCGACAAGCGCGGCCGCGCCCGTCATCCCGACCGACCCGGCGAAGGCGACGACGAACCCGGCGTCGCCCTTGTGGAAAGCTCTCCTCCGGTGGGCCAGCACAGAGGCCGCTGTGCCGGCCGCGCAGATCCAGGCGGCGGGAGAGCCGCGGTCCGTTTCGCCGGGCCGGGGACAGGGGCCCGGCGGCAGGCCGATATCGGCGACGACAAGGTCTCCGGCGAACTCACAACCAGGGCAGAGGAGCAGCCCCACCTTGGGACTGCCGAAAGTGACGGTCGCGCCGGCGGCCACCGCCGGGCTGTGGACCTCTCCCGTATCCGCGTTGACCCCCGTCGGGACGTCGAGGGACAGGACCGCGGGACGCAACGGTGCGCCGCCGGCGCGCGGGCGAAAGCCGCCTCCAATGCGGGCCACCAGCGCCGCGGCCCTGCCGATGTCCCCCCGAGGGGGCCCGGACTGGCCGGTGCCCAACAGCGCGTCGACGACCAGATCGGCCCGGCTGAGCATGTCCATCTCGAGGTCCCGCCAGAAACCGTCCGCCGCCGGGGAGGACCACCACCCGCCGCTTCCCCGCCAGGCCTCAAGGTTTCTCGCGGCCTCCTCACGCAGGTTTTCACCGCCGCAGAGGTAGACCCGGACCTCGAGGCCCGCGTTGCGCAGGTACCTGGCCGCAACCAGGCCATCGCCGCCGTTGTTGCCGCGGCCGGCAAGGACGAGGACGCCTGCCGAGCCCGCCGCGCCCGGGCGCGAGCCCCGCCCGTCCGCTAACATCTTCCGGGCGACGAGCGCCGCCTTGGCCCCGGCAACCTCCATCAACGCGGGGCCGCCCACGCCCAAGGCCGATGCCCGGCTGTCAAGTTGCCGGGCCTCGGCCGAGGTCAATAAGCGCAAAGCCATCACCTCACCCCTCGTCCCTGAGGGCGACCGCGCAGGCGGCGACGGTCCCGCCGGTGTGGGTGATCGAGACGAGGACGCTGGATACGCCGGCTTCGCGGGCGGCCGCCGCCGCGGGACCAAGGAGGACGCATACCGGCCTTCCGCGCGGGTCCCCGGTCACGCTCACGTTGGCCCAGCCGAGGCGCCCCGCCCCGGTACCGACGGCCTTGGCGACAGCCTCCTTGGCCGCAAAGCGCCCGGCTACGAAGGCCGCTTCGGCCGCGCCCCGGAGCCCGCGCCGGCCGAGCTCTTCTCTTTCCGCCGGGCTCAGGACCCGGTTGAGAAACCGCGTCCGGCCGCGGCTCAGCGCCCTGCTCATCCTCTCGACCTCAGCAAGGTCAATCCCTACGCCGGCGACGCCCGCCACGGCCCGCCCCCCTTCAGTATTCCGGATTCTGGCGCAGGCCCAGAGTGTTGCCTCGCAGGCTGTATTCCTTCACGGCGGCGCCATCCCTGCGGGCTACTCGACCGTGACGCTCTTGGCCAGGTTCCGCGGCTTGTCGACGTCACAGCCGCGGTGCACCGCGGCGTGATACGCCAGCAGCTGAAAGGGCGCGGCCGCCAGCACCGGCTGCAGCCAGGGGACCGTGACCGGAACCGGAATGACCCGGTCGACGTGCGGGCGGACCGAGCCCGCAAGGTCGCTGCGTACGAAGGCCGTCACGGCGCCTCCCCGGGCGGCGACCTCGCGTATGTTGCTGATCATTTTCTCTTCCAGGTCCGGCTGGGTCACGAGGGCCACGACGGGGACTCCCTTTTGGATCAAGGCCAGCGTCCCATGCTTCAGCTCGCCGCCCGGGTAGGCCTCGGCGTGAATGTAGGATATCTCCTTGAGCTTCAGCTGTCCCTCCAGGCACACCGCGTAGTCCAGGCCGCGTCCGATAAAGAACGCGTCCTCCCGGCGGGCGAGCCGTCCGGCGTATTCCTCGATGGCCGCGGACTGCTCCAGGGCCTTTTCGATGAGCCCGGGCAGCTGCCTGAGGGCCGCCGCGGCGGCGTCTAACAGGGCCGGGTCCGTCCGGGCCCGGATCTCCGCGAGCCTGAGGGCGATCAGCGTCAGAACCGCTATCTGCGTGGTATACGCCTTGGTGGACGCGACCGCGATCTCCGGGCCCGCTCGCGTGTACAGAACGCCGCCCGCCTCGCGCGCCACCGACGAGCCGACCACGTTGACGACCCCCAACGTGGATGCCCCCTTGCGGATGCCCTCGCGCAACGCCCCGAGCGTGTCCGTGGTTTCTCCCGACTGGCTGATCGCCACGAGCAGATCCCCGCGACCGAGCAGCGGATCGGAGTAGCGAAACTCCGAGGCAATCTCGGCCCTTGACGTGATGCCGCCGAGCCGCTCCAGCAGCGCCCTGCCGATGAGGCCGGCGTGGTACGCCGTCCCGCAGGCCACCAGGGCCACCTGGCCGGGAAGCCCGGTACCGGCGACAAGGGCATCGAGCTCCGGAAGCAGAAACCTGCCGGCCCCCGCCGGCCCGCGTTTGCCGCCGGACGGCTCCAGCCGGCCCCTCAGCGCGTCGGACAAGGCCTGCGGTTGCTCGAAGATCTCCTTCTCCATGAAGTGGCGGTAGCGGCCAAGCTCCGCCTGCTCAGGGCCGAGGTCCAGGGTCGTGCGCTCGAGCCGCCGCGGCCGGCCATCAAGGTCCGTCACCTCGACGCGGTCCGGACCGACGATCGCCAGGTCGCCGTTTCTGAGAATCGAGACCACGCGCGTATAGGGCAAGAGAGCAGGTATGTCGGATGCCACGAAGTTCTCGCGATCTCCGAAGCCGACTATCAGCGGGTTATCCTGCCTGACCGCAACCAGGCCCTCAGGGGCCCGGCGCCAGACCACCGCCAGCGCAAACGCCCCCTGCAGTTCGGCCGCCGTCGCCCTGACGGCCGCGGCCAGGACGTCAAGCCCGCCCTGGCTTCCCCGCAGCTTCTCCTCTATCAGGTGGGCGATGACCTCCGTGTCCGTCTCGGACGTGAAGCTATGGCCCCGCCGCTCCAGGTCCATTTTCAGTTCAAGGTAGTTCTCCACGATCCCGTTGTGGACCAGGGCCAGCTCGCGGTGGCAGTCCTGGTGGGGATGGGCGTTGGCGTCGGACGGTCTTCCGTGGGTCGCCCACCGGGTGTGGCCTATCCCGAGCCGGCCGGGAAGGCCGCCGCCGTGGATGCGCGAGACCAGGCGCGAAAGCCTGCCCTCGCACTTCTCGACGGCCAGGACGCCGTCGCCGAGGACCGCTATCCCCGCGGAATCGTAACCGCGGTACTCAAGCCGCGACAGCCCGTCAACCAAGACGGGCAAAGCTTCGCGGGGGCCGGTGTAACCGATGATGCCGCACAAAGTCTGATTCCTCCCCTTTTCCGGCGGCGCGCGGCCCGCGGCGCACGGCGAAGGCCACCCACCCGGCCGGGTATAGCGTGGGCAGATTAGACGGAAGGCAGACGCGCAGCATAGAAACCATCTTTCGCCACCCGGCACCCTTGGCCCCGAGGTCGCCCGCGGGTTTTGCTGTGCCTTTATCGGTCGTGGCCCGACCGGGAGTCACCCGCCGAATAATCCGAGATCCTCCGCCTCGTCAACTCCACCGGCAGAAACCGCCGGCAATGGAGTTCTGGCGCTTTCAGCCCTGCACACCTGCTCCGTCCGGGGCGCCCTTCCCCTCAAGCTCTTCGTCCCATACTATGCGCTTGCGCGGGCCTCCTCACCTCCCCGCGCGGCCCGCCGGGCGGGCCGCCGCCGCGGTGACCGCGCCGGCCAGCTCGCCGGCCAGCCGCTCGGCGTCGCATTGGATCCGGGTTTCAACCATTATCCGCAAGACCGGCTCGGTGCCTGACGGGCGCAGGACCACGCGGCCCGAGTCGCCGAGAAAGCACCGGGCCTCGTCAACGGCCTTCTTGACCTGAGGATCTTCGGGGAGGGCGGCGAGCACAGCCCGGTCCTCCACGCGCACGCTCCTGTGGACCTGCGGAAAGCGCCGCAGCCTGCCGGGAACCTCGTCCAGCCCGACCCCGCGGCGAGCCAGGACGTCAAGCAGTTGGACAGCCGTTATCAGGCCGTCGCCGGTGGTATGGTGGTCCAGGAATATGACGTGTCCGGACTGCTCGCCGCCGAGCGAAAGACCCTCGCGGCGCATTGCGGCGTACACGTGGCGGTCGCCCACGGCGGTGCGGACCACCCTTCCCCCTGCCTGCCTCATTGCCTCGTCCAGGGCCAGATTGCTCATAACCGTTGCGGCGACGGTCCGTCCCGGCAGCATTCCCCTCGAAAGCAGGTCGAGACCGCATATCGCCAGGATGTCGTCGCCGTCGACGATCTCCCCTTTGCGGTCGATTGCGATAAGCCTGTCGCCGTCTCCGTCAAAAGCAAGGCCCACATCGTAACCGCCGGAGGCCGTGGCCGCCGAGAGCTGACCGGGATGCGTGGAGCCTGAATCCTGGTTGATGTTGCAGCCATCAGGCTCGGCGGCCCGCTCCTGAACGCGGGCCCCGAGGCGCCGGAGGACCTCGGCGGCAAATCCGGAGGTCGCACCGTTGGCGCAGTCCACGAGTATCCTCATCCCGTCGAGCCGGGAAACGGCGGTGCCCGCCACGTGCCGCACGTACTGTTCGCGGGCGTCCCCGGCCTCGAGGAGGCGCCCCACTCCCCTTCCACCCGGATGTGGCAGCAGCTCTGGGTTGACCGCCGCGTAGCGCTCGATCTCAGCTTCCCGTTCCTCGCTCAGCTTGGCGCCGTCCGCGGCGAAGAACTTGATGCCGTTGTCCCCAAAGGGATTGTGGGAGGCCGATATCACAAGGCCGGCGGCGGCGGGCAGCGCGCGGGTCAGAAAAGCGATGCCCGCGGTCGGGAACACCCCGAGGTCGATAAGGTCGACGCCGGCCGAGAGCACGCCGGCGCCGGCCGCCCAGGCCAGCAGCGGACCTGACACCCGCGTATCGCGCCCCATCACGAGCCGCGCCACAGGGGCCCCGTCGCCGAGAACGAAGGCGCCGGCGCGTCCGAGGCTCAAGGCAAGCTCCGGGGTCAGGACGGTATTGGCCGGGCCGCGGACTCCATCCGTGCCAAAAAGCCTGTCGCGCCCGGCCCCGGCGGCCCGTCTCATTGCTGCTCCACCACCGCGGCGACCGCCTGATGCGAGAGCGACTTGACCGTGAGGCCCTCCGGCAGGTTCACGGTCAGGTTGACGTTGTGGGTGCCCACACCGGCGCCGGCAAGGTCCGCCGACACCGAAACCTGCTCCGGCAAGAGCGACGAGATCACGCTCCTCGGACCTTCGACTACCAGGTTCACCGCCGCGGGATCAAACGTCACCTTCAACCCGGCGCCGAGATTGACCGCGGCGACCTCCAGGGCTTCAAAGCCCCGTTCTTCCACGATCTCGACAATGGTCACGACTACCCGCACAAAGACCGGTTCGACCTTCTCCACTCCGGCCGGAACGATGAGCGGGACGTCGCGCTCGACGGTCGCGCTGGCCCCTTCGATCTCCAGCGGGTGCGTCCAGAGGAACTGAATCTGCTCACCGGACGCGTCCGCGGCCCAAACGCGAACCGTCTGCGGGGAGAGGGTCGTGCTCTCCACCAGGTATCCTGCGGCCGGACGGCCCTGGACATTCGGGCGCACCTGGACCTCCCTCGCGGCGGGGAGTTTCACGACGGAAACCTCAACGTCAACCGTGGACGGCGTTACAGTGACGCCGGATACCTCCGCGCCCTCCGCATCCACGGGCCTGACGACCACGTTTCTCTTGATGTCCGCGGTCGCCCGGCTGATGTCGACCCTCGCTACGACCCGCGAGACGAGCTGGACCGAGCTCCGCGGTCCTTCGACGTAAAGGTCCGTGGGCCTCGTGGACTGGCCTTTCATGGCGTGGTCGGCCGCCGGGGAGCCGACCGCGTAGACCTGCACGGGGACCTGGCGGTTGTCCCAGGCGTCTATCTCCAGCGACACGCTCTGCGGGCTGACCTGGGTTATCGAGACGTTCTCGGGCCCCTCCACCGTGACCGGAAAGACCCCGACGCCCACGCCCGCGTTGCTCAGGTCAACGTACGCCGCAAAGTCGTCCCTGGTCAGACGCTGCATCACCCCGGCCCGGCCGCGCACGGTGACCACGACGGTGGCCGGACCGGAGAGCATCACGAGCCCCTGCCCCAGGTTGTGGCACTGGACGGGAACGTCGCGCACGGCCTGCGGCAAGGGGACTCCGGTGAGGGCGGTGGCCTGGAACCAGAGGAGCACGGCTAGGGCCACGGACAGCAGCTTGAGGCCGAGATCGCGCTCGAACAGCTGGTTTACGTGGATCATGACTCGATGCCCCTCAGCCATGGCAGGAGCCCGGCGGTCCTGTTGGTCATCGCGGCGAGCATCTCATTGAGCGTGGTCTCGTCAAGGTTGCGGATCAGCTTCCCGGCGTTGGCCAGGGAGACGGCGCCGCTCTCCTCGGAGACGACGATCACCAGGGCGTCCGAGTCCTCCGAGAGCCCGATCGCTGCCCGGTGGCGGGCGCCGAGGTCCCGGGCGAGGTCGGGGTTTTCCGAAAGCGGCAGGAAGCATCCGGCGGCGACCAGCCTGTCCCCGCGGACCAGGACCGCCCCGTCCTCCAGCGGCGTGTGGGGCATGAATATGTTAATCAACAACTCCGCCGAAACCTGGCCGTCGATGAGGGTCCCGGTTTCAGCCACTTCCTTCAGGCCGGTGTCCCTCTCGAGAACGATGAGGGCGCCGGTCTTGTTCTTGGAGAGCACGCCGACGGCCCGCACTACCTCCTGAATCACCTTCCCCGGGTCTTCCTGGCCGACCTGCGGCAGCGGGTTCTTGAAAAACCCGCCGCGGCCGAGATGCTCCAGCGCGCGGCGGAGCTCCGGCAAGAACACGATCGGGAGACCGACGAACAGCGCGACCTGCGCTTTCTCAAGGATGTAGGAAATCGTGCTCAGCTTGAGCAACTGGCTCGCCCAGGACGCGATAAGCAGGACCGTCACTCCCTTGATGATCTGCACGGCCCTGGTGCCCCGGATCAAGAGCAGCAGACGGTAAAAGACATACGCCACGATGCCGATGTCCAGCACCATGCGGACGATGTCCCAGAAACTCATCAAACGCAACTGGGCGAGCATTGACTCCGCTCCCGGCTGTCTTCAGATTCCGACAACTAGCATATATCCGCCGGGCCACGCCCGGAAGCCCGGCCTTGAGCATCCTCCCGGCCGCCGCGCCGGAGCGGCCGGCCGTCCGGGCCCCAGCCTCTCAGGCGGTAGTACTCCGGGAGCATCCGGTCCAGTTCGACGACCTGCCCGGACGAGGGCCCGGCTGCCAGCGGCTCGTCCAGGAACCTGGCCGGCAAGGTGTCCGCCGCGGGGTCCAGCCCCTCCCGGAGGTTGAAAGCCCGCTCTGCGTCGAGAACCCGCCCGGCGACCCGCCTGAGCCCGGCGGAGCCGGCGTCCATGCCGGTTGCCGCCCTGACGAGGTCCGCCGCCCGCTCGTGGCTAAGGATGTCCATGCAGAGCCCGACGTTCTTGCACATCGTCAGGGCGTCGGTGAGGAACGCAATCTCCTCCGTGTAGTTGACCAGCCTGGCCTTGCCCTTCCAGGCCAGGCGGTCGGCGGCGTCCGCCGTCCCGAAGCGCTCGCGGGCCAGCTCCCGGTCCCCGCTTAGCTCGAAGAACGGCTCTGCGCGGAGGTGGTCCGCCCCCCTGGACGCAATCGCGTAGGTAAGCCCGTAGCCCTTGATCCCCCGCGGGTCGCCACAAATCACATCGAGGCCTTTAACGTGCATCACCAGGGCCTCCGAGCCGCGCCCCAGCCGGCGTGCGGCGGCAAGGGCGCCGCCGGCGAGAAGGTCGCCGATGCCCTCCCGGCGGACGACCTTGTCCACTAGGGCCGCGATCGCCTTGCGGTTTCCCCAGGTGAGATCCAGACCGTCGGTCTCGCTCGCGGAAACCAGGCCCCGCTGGCGGCACTCCATCAGCCACCCGATCGCCTCGGTCAGGCTGATCGAATCCAGTCCCTGCCGGTTTACCTCGGCCGCCATCCGCAGGGCAAAGACCAGGTCGTCGTTGCCTATCCTGGAGGTGAACCCGCAGAGCGTCTCGTACTCCGGTCCCTCGGCCATCGTCCCGTCGGGGAGGACACAGAACCTCGAGCAGTGGACCGGGCAGTTGTAGCAGGCTTTGTGCTTGACCTTGAACGTTGCCGCGAGGCGCTCGCCGCTGACCTGCTCCAGGCCCTCGAAGAGCCCCTCCTGGAAATGCCGGGTCGGGAGGATGCCGAGCGACTGCAGCGCGCTCATCAGGGCGGTGGTCCCAAGCTGCTTCCGGCGCTCGAAGCCCGGGTGGGCCAGGATGTCTTTTTCTAGGCCGGCGACGAGGCGCCCGAAGGCGGCGGGCTCGGCCAGAACCGGCGGCGGGCCGCCCCCGCCGAGCACGGCGATTGCCTTGAGTCGCTTGGATCCCATGACCGCCCCCACGCCCGTGCGCGCGGCGGCCCGGGAATGCCCGCTCACCACGCCCGCGAAGCGCACCCCGAGCTCCGCAGGCCGTCCTATCGTCAGGACCTGCAGGCCAGGCTCGCCCAGCTCGCGGCGGATTGCATCGGTGGTCTGCCAGACGTCCCCGCTCCAAAGGTGGGGCGCCGGCCTGATCCAGGCTGCCCCTCCGGCTATCAGGAGATAGACCGGCTCCCGAGCCCGGCCGGAAACGACGATCTGGTCGAAACCGGCGAACTTGAGCTCCGCGGCGAAGTGCCCGCCCGCGTTGCCGTCGCCGAGTAATCCCGTCTGCGGGCTCTTTGCCGTGACGGTGAACCGGCTGCACGCCGGCAGGGCCGTGCCCGTGAGCGGACCGATGCCGACCATCAACAGGCTCTGCGGCGATAGGGCGTCAGTACCGGCCGGAAGCTCCTCCAGCAGGCGCAGCGAGTTGAACCCCCGCCCGCCCAGGGCCGCACCGGCAAAGTCCATGTCCAGGGGCACGGTCGCGACCGACATCCTGTCCAGGTCGACCCTCAGCACGGAACCGGCGTATCCGAACGTCGCCGGGCCGCGGGCCGCCGGGCCACCGCCCGGGCCGGCGGCTGACCCCCCGCCTGACCCGATGAACGCGAATGGCTCCGGGCGGCCGGCAGGCACAAGCCACGGCAGGCGTCGGGCCGCCGCCCGCGCGGCCCGCAGCCTGCGCGAGGCCGGAGAAGGGTCGGCCGGCGCGTCCGGTGGCGCGTCCCGTCCGTTGCCGGGGGCCCCAGCCGGGCCGGGGCCTGGACGGACGCCCAGCGCGTCGAGGTTACAGGCGGCGACGCAGCGGGGCTCTCCGCCGCACAGGTCGCAGATCAGGGGAAAGCCGTCCCGCATCTCGACGACGCCGAAGGGGCAGGCACCGGTGCAGGCACCGCAGCCCGTGCACAGCTCTCGGCTAAACCTGACCGCCCAATCCCCCGAGGGCAGCATGGTTGCCGCCAGCGCGCCGGAACGGCACGCCTCGACGCAGGGCCGGTCCTCACAGCTCCGGCAAAGCAGGGGGATATCCGCTCCGGCCGTCTCATCCTTGAGGACAAACACGCAGGATGCGGCAGGGCGCCCGGCCTCGGCCCAGTGCGCGGCGCAGGCAACCTCGCAACGCCTGCACCCCGAGCAGAGCTGCGCTGAAACCTGAATCATCCGCGGATCGCCTCACAGCCGGACGGGCTCGGATTCGGGGAAGGCTTCGGAGCGCCGGGCCCGGTTTCCTCCGAAAAGGCACACGAGCAGGTCAAAAGGCTCGGGAGACCGCGTTCAGTCGGTGAGGTCGTCGACACGCAGCGGGTCCGGCCGGCCTCTGCGCCTGATGGCCTCCAGCAGGTCGTCTGTCAGCGAATAGATGACCGGGATGACGAACAACGTCGAGACGGTCGATATCCCGAGCCCGCCGATGACCGAGGTGGCCATAGGGGCCGCCAGCTCGGAGCCCTCGCCCTTGGCCAGGGCCAGCGGGACCATCGCGAATACCGTCGTCAAGGTCGTCATCAGAATCGGGCGCAGGCGGTTTCTGCCGGCGATGACGACCGCCACGTTGCGGGCCAGGCCCTTGGCCCGGAGCTGGTTCACGTGATCCACGAGGACGATCGAGTTGTTGACCACTATGCCGGACAGCAGGATGAGCCCGATTACCGACGACACGGAGAAGGGCAGCCGAAAGAGAAACAGCGCGCCAAGGGCGCCGACCGCGGCCAGCGGGACGGTGAACATGATCACCAGGGGGTGCACCAGGGATTCGAACTGGGCGGCCATCACCATGTAGATCAGTATGACCGCAAGGATCAGGGCCTCGGTGAGGCCGCTGAAGGCGTCGGCCATCTGCTGCTGCTCACCGCCGTAGCTGATGTCGTAACCGGCGGGGATGTCCAGGCGCGCCGCCGCCGCCTTGATGTCCCCGGTCACCGCGGCAAGGTCGCGCCCGGTGATTCCCGCGGTGATGGTGATCACGCGCTGGCCGGAGTACCGCTCGATCGAGGTCGGTCCAAGTGCCTGCTCGATGGTCGCCACCTGGTCGAGCCTCACGCTGCCCCCAGCCGGCAGGACGAGGGCGATCCTCTTGACCCTGTCGAGGGAGTCCCTGTCCTCGGCCCGGTACCGGAGGACGATGTCCAGCTCCTCGCCCCCGGGCGGCTCCAGACTGCCAACCAGTTCTCCCGCCAGGGCGCCCTTTACCAGCTGTCCGACCGCTATCGGGCTGAGTCCGAGCGTCGCAAGCTTCTCCCGGTCGTAGCGGATTATCAACTCGGGCTGTCCGGTCCGGGAACTCGCCCGCACGCTGGTCAGGCCGTCGATGAGGGTCATCTCCCCCTGCAGTTGGGCCGCGAGGCTCTGGATCACCTCCAGGTCGGGGCCGCGTATCGAGACCTCGACGGGCGACATGAAGCCGGCTCCGGCAAAGAAGGTAAGCTCCTCCATCGTGACCTGCGCCCCGGGAATCCAGATCCGCCGGTCGAGCTCGGCCATGATCTCTTGCGTGTCACGGGTTCGTTCCAGCTTCGATACAAGCTTGACGGTGACGGACCCCTCGGCCGCCTGGGTCACCATCGCGCGGCCGCCGATCGCCATCCCGCTCGTTCCGCCGACGGTGCTGGTCACGTGCTGGACTTCGGGAATCGCCATCGCCAGGGCCTCGATTTCACGGATCCTTGAATCTGTGACCTCAAGCGCGGTGCCGGGAGGCATCTCGACCGTGATGCTAAACTCCCCGCGATCCAGGCGCGGCAGAAACTCCCCCCCGATCCGCTGGCCCGCGTAGTACGCGCCCGCGAGCGCGACCACAGCGAGCAGCGCGACCTCGGCCCGGTGGCGCAGGACCCACTCCAGGACTCCCGCGTAGGACGCGGCCAGCCTGCCGCCGCGCGGGCCGGCGGTCGCGGGCCGTACCGTCCTGGCGGCCACCGAGGCCGCCGCCGGGACAAAGGTCATGGCTACCAGCAAGGAAGCCCCCAGGGCAAAGCTGACGGTCAGCGAGAGATCCCGGAATAGCGTCCCGGCAATGCCTCCGACGAAGACGACGGGCAGAAAGACGGCCAGGGTCGTAAGCGTCGAGGCGGTTATCGCGTTGGCCACCTCGGCGGTCCCCTCGACGGCGGCCTCCTTCAGGGCCGTGCCCTCCTGGAGGTGCCGGAATATGTTCTCGAGGACAACGATGGAGTTGTCCACCAGCATCCCTATCCCGAGGGCCAGGCCGCTGAGCGTCATCAGGTTTAGCGTCAGGCCGCCGAAGTACAGGAGGGCCATGGTGAAGAGCACCGAGACCGGGATGGAAAGGGCGACGACGGCCACGCTACCCGCGTTGAGAAGGAAGACAAACAGGACCCCTACCGCCAGGACCGCGCCCCACACGGCGCTTGACGAAACCCGGTTGAGCGCGGTTTCGATGAAATCGGCCTGGTTCATGGTGACGGCGAACTCGACCCCGGCCGGCAGCTCGGACTTGAGGGCGGAGAGCTCCCCGGTGACGGCCCGGGCGACGCGGACAGTGTTGGCGCCCGACGTCTTTTGAATCGAGAGGACAAGGCTGTCCCGCCCGCCGAGCCGGGAGAGCGAGCCCGTGTCGTACACGGCCTCGGTGACCTCGGCAACGTCCTTGAGCCGCACGGGAACCGGCACCTGCCGCCCGCGCACCGTAACGTACCGGAGGCCGACGACCAGCTCCTCGATCTCCTCCTGTTCCTCGAACTTCCCCAGAGAGCGGACGAGGAAGTCGCGGCCCCGCTCGGTAATCTTGCCGCCCGGCAGGTTCACGGAGGCCGACGCCAGCGCGGCCCGGAGCTGCAGCCAGCTCACTCCGAAGCTAGCCAGCGCGTCGTTGTCGACTTCCACGGCGACCTCGCGGACGGCGCCTCCGGAGACCGATACGGCCGCCACTCCCTCGAGCCGCTCGAGGCGCTCGCGCACGACACCGTCTCCGAGGTCACGCAGGCCGACCGGGTCGTCGCCGCCGCTGAGGCTCACCATCATGACCGGCAGCATCGAGGGGTCGAACTTGACCACCATCGGAAAGTCCACTTCGTCCGACAGGAAACGGCGGACCTGGTCGATCCGCTCGCGCATCTCCAGGGCGGCGAAGTCCATGGACGTTCCCCAGTTAAACTCGACCACGACGACCGACAGGCCCTCGCTGGAGAACGACCGGATGCTGCGGACGTTGGTGACCGTCGCCAGGGCCTGCTCCAGAGGCCTCGTGACGTGGGCCTCAACCTCGGCGGGGGCAGCCTCCCCGTACGACGTCAGGACCGCCGCCCCGGGAAACGAGAAGTCCGGAAACAGGTCCAGGGGCAACCGCCCGAACGAGACCACGCCGACGACGAGCACCGCGAGCACGCCCATCAGCACCGTGATCTTGCGCTGGACCGCGAACCTGCTGAGACCCATTACAGCGTTACGACGCTCCTTCTTTGCTACGCCGCTACGTTTCCTCCCCGGACACCCTGACGAGGCAGTCCAGGGCGACGAGCCTTCCGCCGGCGGCCACCGCGAGCGGGTTGACGTCCAGTTCCTCGACCTCCGGGTGCTCCTCGCTCAATCTTGCCACGCTCAGGAGAACCCGCGCCAGGGCCTTCTCGTCGACGGGCGCCCTTCCCCGCGCGCCCGCCAGGACGGGGTAGCCGCGGATCTGCCGGATCATCTCCAGGGCGTCGATCTCCTCCAGCGGCAGCACCCCGTGCGACACGTCCTTCAGAACCTCCACGAAGATGCCTCCGAGCCCGAAGGCGACAACGGGCCCGAACTGCGGGTCCCTGGTCATCCCGCAAAACAGCTCCTGATCGACCTCCACCTGCTCGGCCACCAGGACCCCTTCAATTCCGGCGTCAGGATGGTGTTGGCGAACCGCCTCCACAATACCTTCGTAAGCGGACGACACGGTTTCGGCCGAACCGAGACCCAGCCGCACTCCACCCGCCTCCGTCTTGTGAGGGACGTCCGGGCTGACGACTTTGAGCACTACCGGGTACCCTATCTGGTCCGCGGCGGCCGCGGCCTCGGCGGCCGACCTCGCGAAGGCCTCCCGTGGTACGGCTACCCCGTAGCCCGCCAGGAGACGCTTTGCCTGATCCTCGGGTAGAAACCGCGTCCTCGCCCGGTTGCCGCGCGCAGTGGGGTTCTTAGACACCGGCCACACCCCCCCAGGGACCGTACCCGCGCTCCGACCGGAAGCGTCCGTACTCCAGGAGCCGCGCGACGGTCCAGGCCGCGCGGTTGGGGTCGGAGTAGCAAGCGATCCCCCCGGCCCTCAGTATACCGGCGCCCGCCTGGAACGCCTTGTCGGACGCTATCCACGCGACGAGCGTGGGCTTACGCCATTTGGGGGCCCCCGCGGCTATCCGCCTGCTAAACTCCTCCGGGCCGATCTCCGACGGGCCGAGGATAAACAGCATATCTACCTGGTCGTCCTCGGCGACCACGTCCGCCGACCGGGTGTAGAGGCCCATGTCCTCAAAGATGAAGCCGGTCAGGTCCACCGGGTTGCGGGGACTGGCGATCGGCGGCAGAAACTCCTTTAGCCGCTCGACCGTCTCGTCGCGGAACGCCGCGAACGGCAGGCCGTGCTCCTCGCACGCGTCCGCCGTGACCACCCCGGCACCTCCCGGGGCCGAGATCACCCCGATCCTCCGCCCCGACGGGATTCCGAACTGCTGCACGCCCGCGAGAAGGTCGACCATCTCGGCGAGGTTCTGGCACCACATCGCGCCGGCCTGGCGCGCGACGGCCCGGAAGACGTGGTTCTCGCCAGACAGGGCGGCGGTGTGCGACGCGGCCGCCCGCGAGCCCGATGGGGTCCTGCCGGCCTTCCACATGACGACGGGCTTGCGCCTGCACGTGTCCTTGAGCACCCGGTAAAACCGCCGCCCGTCCCGCAGCCCCTCAAGGTAAAGGCAAATGAAGTCAATGCGCTCGTCGCCGCCCATATACTCGAGAAAGTCGGTGGCGTCAAGGTCGCCGGAGTTGCCGATGCTGGCGGTCTTGCCGAAGTAGACGTTGTGCTCGGCGCCCAGCAAGGCAAGAGACCACGCCATGCTGCCGCTCTGGCAGATGAGGCCGCCCCTTCCGGGTGCCAGCGGAACCCCTTCCCGATAGGTTAGCTTCGAGTCCGCGCAGGCGACCCCGAAGCAGTTCGGACCCATGACCCTCATCCCGTAGCTGTGCGCGGCGTCGATGACCTCGCGTTCAAGGTCCTCTCCCCGGCCCCCGACCTCCGCGAACCCGCCGCTGAAGATGACCACCGCGGCGACCCCCTTCCGGCCGCACTGGTGGACGACCTGCAGCACCGCCTGGAGGGGTACCCCGATCATCGCCAGGTCGACCGGTCCGGGAACGTCAAGAACAGTGGGATAGGCCCGGAACCCCAAGAGCTCCTCCAAGCGCGGG
>Ga0209164_1001769_pt1 | contig 25900 bp, 17 predicted proteins | sample MTBNYHSulfiMetaG_FD_187458 | JGI IMG/M metagenome (GOLD analysis project Ga0209164, IMG submission 187458) | Enrichment culture microbial communities from rom New York Harbor, USA that are MTBE-degrading - MTBE-NYH (New York Harbor Sulfidogenic)... | ecosystem: Environmental > Aquatic > Marine >... | reverse complement strand
TCGAAGGCTCCTCCCTGAGCTTCTGACGAATCCAATCAATGCTCTCCGATGCAAAGTCAAGGCCACATCTACGCATGCGCCTTTATCGCATATTTTACCCCCGGTGTCAAGTGTGGCCAATAGTCAGTTATTTAAAGGGGGGCAGGGGGGATTTCACGAAGGGTCTTAACCCTACAACGATACTTAGTATCCCGTCATTCCGGCCCCGCATCAAGTGCGGGATAAACTCCAGCCGGAATCCAGTTACAGCTGTGAGGAATCTGACCAATTGGATTCTCTTCCCATGCTCGGATTCCTGGATGCCCCCGGCTAAATTCATGCCGGGACAGGCTCCTCAAGTCCGGCATGACGGAGTGCCAAATGCCGCGCCACTGCTAAGTGACGTTGTAGGGTTAAAATCCCCCTCGATCCCCCTTTGTCAAAGGGGGAGGTTAGGCAGTTCCTTCGCCGGAAAAGACTTTGATGAAAATGCTGCCCAAAGAAATATCGATTTTGGACAAGAGTGAGGTGGGGAATAATTCCCACGCTCGCAAGGTTTTTGCAACTGGGAGGAGGTCCTCCACTCTGAGATCATGATTCCAGGGGACGGGCAGCGCGGTCGGTATGGACATGCCGGGGGACTGTAGACAAAACCGGTGCCTCAGCCCTGGCCCAGATTTTTTTTCATGTCGGAATAGACCTTATCCAATCGGAGAATGCGCTTGAAAAGAAACATGCTGATAAAGCCCATCAAGCGGAAGGCCAACTCGGAACGTGTCTCGATGAACTCGTTAAAAGCATCCTTGTTGATGAAGGCCGTCTTGCAAGGGCTAAGGGCCGTGACGGTTGCCGATCGAAGCTTCTCGTCTACGAGGGCCATTTCCCCAAAGGTTTCGCCGGCACCCAGCTTGCCCAGAAGAATCTCCCTGGAATTTGGACATGCGGCAACCGCTTTGACCTGTCCTGCGAGGATAAAATAGGCTCCGTCCGCTTGATCCCCTTCTCCAAAAATAATTTCACCCGTATCGAAACCTCTCACCTCCTGGTAAATCGTGCTCACGTCCCGGTGGGACAGGGTGGCGAAGAAATTCAATTTTTCCGATTGAATCTCCATTTCCATTCGATCCACAGGGAGGATGCTTTCTTCGTCTCCATCGAAAAGGAGATGAAGGGCGCGCATAGCCGCTTTATACTTGTCATTCAGATTCCTCAGCCTGTCCGGAAGAATTCGGTACAGCCGCCAAATCAGGTCCCGGGCGTATGGTTGTCCGCTCCTGAAAAGCGTTTCCAGCCCTTTTCGCGACAAAAGGCCCACTTTCGTATCTCTCTTCGAGGCCTTGATGGTGGCTGACCTGTTCACGTTATAGAAGAGACTGATTTCTCCAAGAATTTCACCAGGTCCGAGAGATGCCACAAGGTTTTCATCGATGTAAGCGGCCACTTCGCCCTGTTTCACAAAATACATTTCTTGCCCGGGTTTATCCTGCTCACAGATGATATCGCCTTCTTGGTACAACCTGTTTTCGTAGAAAATACGGTCCAGGTGCTCATTGTTGAGAGTTGCAAAAAGAGCCCCGCTGATATTCTGGCAGATCAAATCAAGCTCTATTTTCTGCACGCTCCCGGTCTCCGTCTGAATCGGCAACAACAGCTCGTCAATATAAGTGGTCAGATCCTTTTTGAATTTCTCGGGCACTTTCATGAAATCTTGAGATATCCGCTTCGCCTCTTCAACAGAGAGGTGTTTCTTGTCCTGGATTTTCCTGTAAACAAGATGTTCTCTGAGTGCGGAGATCCCTTTCATTCCCACCAAGAAGCGGTATGCTTTCTCATTGGTCACATGAGCTTCGATAAGCGCGCCGGGTTCGATCGCCGATAGTTCGTTTTCTCCTCTTTTAACGAGCTCCTCGTAGGGATGTTCAATGGGACAGGTTTGAGCCTCATGGATTGTGGCAATATCCTCCGGAGTGAGTGGTTGGATTTGTTCGGCAACAACCTCCAATTCATGCCCCATGCTGCGCAGCATCCTGATGATCATTCGGTTGTTTATTCCGCGGCCCGACACGTTGCTGTGCACATCCGCGCTGTGGGCCGGCGGACTGAACAGGAGTTCTCCATAATTGTCGGTCGCGTGGAGACGAAGAAAAACCTTGTTTCCCAGGCACCATCTGCCCACTTTTTCGGCAGCGATCAAAGGGTCTTCCCCTTCGATGTTAAAGTGACCGACATCGAGATTGAGGCCGAAGTTTCTTTCTCTCACTTCCCTTGGAAGCGTGCGATAGATTTCATGCGCGCAGTCTATGAATACTTCGGAAGTTTGGCGCTCACGCGTCTGGTAGTAGTTTTCGATCACAACCCTTACTTCGCTTCCCCCCGCCTGCTCAATCAAGGCGGTTATTGCCTTCAGCTCAGATGCATCGATCAAATGGACAACCACGCAACCTGCCCCGATGTCCTTTGCGAGTTCGATGGTTTCCATTTGAACCCCCAGGCATCTTGCCGGGTCGAAGAACCTCTGCTTCCCCTTGGATGGGTCGGGTACCGGAGTGTATGGACCGACCACCGGTGAGTGAAGATCCACTTTGACTTCACTGCGCATGCATAGGTCTCTTATCCGTGCCCTCCGCAGGGGTTCGATTTCCTCAGGAAGAAGGGTGGTGTAATTGAAGGGATGGAAGTCGATGCTCAGTTCCAGGCCTTCGAGACCATCCCTCATCGCTTTTCGAATCAAAACCAACGGATCAAAGGTCTTGCTCTCCCAGAATGTGGTGGCCCTGACCCGTCTCGGCTTCCCCCTCCTTTTGCAGTCTGAGAACGACACTCGGTTGTTGAGCAGGAGCCTCTCGTAGTGCTCGGCAAATTTCTCGATGAGAGCATCACAATCCTCCGAGCCGCGCTGATCATAAAAAAAGAAGTATGGCGCATGTTCGTAAACCCAACAGGCTTTGGTGAGAAACAATGGTGATCGAACGAGTCTTGAAAGGCTTTCGTGGATTTTTGGTTTTCTTGACAACCCCAGAAGATGGAAAAGGGTCATTTGAGATAAGGGGTAGCCGTATTTCACTTCGGAGCGGTGCCGGGCGAGAAGCATCATCGCTGTATCCGAACCAAGGCCTGCAGCGGTCATTCGGCGACGACTCCTCTCGCAATAGAAATCAGTCTCCTTCAGGCTTTCGTCAAGGATCCTTCGAATGGATGGCCGATCTATCTCCGGAGGCACTATGTTCCACAAGGGGTCCACTGGGTCATGCACCATGAACGAACAGTCTCTTTTGTGTGTTATCGGATGTTTATGTGAAAAACATGAACGTTGGCGCGGCCGAGATCTGTTCGGTAGGAAACGGTGCCGGCGGTCGGTTTTGGGAGATGGTTTTTGAAAAACAGGCTCGGGCGAAAGGGAGAGGCTTGATGATCCTTATCTTTAGAATCCGCCGTTTCGCCGGGATGCATCCGTACTTGGAGGGAGGTGAAAACTCCCGCCAGCGCTTCTTCCGGGTGGGATTGTCCGGGACTATGCAAATTGATGCGGTCCGTCGAGAACCTCTCTGATCTTTTGGGATAAGTGCTTAATGTTGAATGGTTTTTGAACAAAACCGTCACAGCCGCGCTCCAGAATTTCCGCGGCTTCACCGTCCACGCCATACCCGCTGGAAAGCAGGACCCTCATATCGGAGCGAGCCTCTTTTATCCTGTCGAAGACCTGTCCTCCACTCATGTCCGGCATGATCATGTCAAGGATCACCAGGTCCACGGTTTCTTTTTCTTGTTCAAGAATTTCAACCGCTTCCCTTCCGTTTGTCGCCACCATTACTTCGTATCCCATTCTCTCCAGCATTTGCTTGCCCACATCGAGAATCATGTCCTCGTCATCCACCAGAAGGATCCTCTCCGTCCCCGGAATGAGTTCCTCGGACATGCTTTTTTCTTTGAACAGTTTCTTGTCGGATGTGGGGAGGTAGATCTCAAAGGTTGTTCCCTCTCCTTTTTTGCTTTTCACGGTGATGAAGCCGCCGTGGTTTTTGATGATTCCGTAAGCCGAGGAAAGGCCCAGACCTGTTCCAATACCCGCTTCCTTCGTGGTGAAAAACGGCTCAAATATTCTTTGGGTGGTTTCGTGATTCATACCGATTCCGGTATCACTTACCGATATTTTTACGTACCTGCCGGGCTTGACCGGATAGGGGCCGGCAAGTTCATCTCCGACAAGGACGTTTTCCGTTTTCAGGCGAAGTTCTCCGCCTCCGGGCATGGCTTGCCATGCATTCACATAGAGGTTCAAAATCACCTGCTCAATCTGCCCGCGATCCACCTCTACGGTCCAGAGGTTCTCCTGGGATTTTTTGTGGATTTTTATTTCCTTCTTGGTTCGGCCGAACATCCGCGCGGTTGTCTCGACCAGTTCGTTCAGGTCGGTTGCTGTGACCTCGAACTTGCCGCCTTTGGCAAACCCTAAAAGCTGTTTCGTCAGTTCCGCTCCGCTTTGGACATAATGCTCGATGTTCTTCAGCTTTTTGTAATGGGGATGGTTGTCATCCAGGTCCAGAAACATCAATGAAACGTTGCCCTGGATTCCCATGAGCAGGTTGTTGAAATCGTGCGCCACACCGGAACCCATCTGCACCAGTGCACGAAATTTCTGGACCTCGGCCAGTTTCTTCTGCATTCTCAAGTCTTGTTCCCAGTGGTGTTTCAACTCGCAATAGAGCCTCGCATTTTCAATGGCGAGCGCTGCCTGCGAGGCGAAAATACTCAAAAGGACTACGTCCTCATCATCGAAGGGTTGTCCGTCGACTTTGTTCATTGCTTCCAGGACTCCAATACACTTGGTTTTGGCAATAAGAGGAACGCAAAGGATGGACCTTGTTTCAAATCCGGAGATTTTGTCCACCTCGGGGTAGAATCTCGAATCCTTCTTCACGTCGGGTACCAGGGCCGGTTTTAAGGATTCCGCCACCCAACCCGCGATCCCTTTCCCGGAAGGGATCCGGATATCGATCAGTTTGTCTGCCTTTGGCCCTGTGGGGACGCTGAAGATCAACTCCCCTGTGATGTCATCGAGAAGCATGAGAGTGCTGGCCACGGAGTTTGTAACACGGTTCACATGCCGCATGGTCAGCGCCAGCACTTCAGCCAGATTGAGGGTGGAGTTGATCAGAGAACCTATTTCGATGGCGCTTCCCAGTTTTTCACTCTCCAGGAAACTGTATGCCTGGAGCATTTCCTCCTGTTCCCTTAACGCACGAGCAAGCTGTGCAGGGGTGACGAGTTTCATTTCCACCAGGATCTGCCCCAGCAAGGGAGTCATTTCAACCCCCGCAGCCAGCCGCGATTCCGAGACCAACTCCGCCCGCTTAAGTCGCTCCGGTAAACTCTTCTCCTCCAGGATTTGCTTTTGTCTGCGCAAGGCTTCTTCCAGTTGTGCGCTCGTTACGAATCCCATTTCGATCATGACTTTGCCCAAGAGTCTTTTCAGGATCATGAGCAACTCCCTCCACGCTTTTTTGCATCAAAAAGAAGAATCCATGCGTTTACAGGCAAATCCTATCAGGATCCATTGAAATGTGAAAGCGAGGGCCGCTAGAAAGATCTTTCGCCCTGTTGAAGCGTACAAAAATTTTAGAAAAGAATGAGCCCCCGTGTCAATCGGGAATTGAGCCACTCTAAACCTGCCGGAGCCGGAAAGGCAGCCTCAAGTCACGCAGAGGAATGGAAGAATCGTTGCATCTCTCCCCTACTGGTACTTCAAGAGAAAGTCCACCACTCTTTCCAGGTGATTTACCGTGCTGCACTCCCGTGCGAAAGAGCAGAAGGGGAGGTAGCGCTTCATTTCCGAATCTCCCGTTCCCCAGAAACTCGGAGGTTCCGGATTGAGCCAGATCACCCTTTTGCTTCTTTCGTGGAGCAACATCAATGCCTCCGTTTCCGGCTCCCCGAAATTGTTTCGGGCATCCCCCAGGATGAGGAGCGTGGTCTTTTTGCTGACCTTATCCAACCATTGGTTTTTAAACTCTCGAAACACTTCTCCATAGTCGGTTCGCCCGAAGACAATATCCACGTCCACCCCCTTGAGGAGCCGGATCAAGGCTTCCTCCACGGGATAGGTTTCGAATACGTGGGTGACGTGTGCCAGGTTGGAGCAAAAAATAAAGGAGGTGATTCTGGCCACAGCCTCGTTGAGCCCGTAAAGGAAAAGCAGCATAAAACGCGCGACCGCTTGGACGGATCGGCTGACGTCGCAGAGGACCACGATATCGGGGCGGTCCAGCTTCTTGAATTTCCACTGGGGGTCAAAAAGCATCCCCTGGTAAGCGAGATTTTCTCTGAGGGTTTTTTTCAAATCCAGGACGCCCCTCTTGGAGGATTTTTTTCGCCTCGAGTGGAGGCTGTTCAGCCGTTTGACCATCTTCCGGATGATGTGGTGCATGCGCGCAAAGTCCCGCTGTTCCAGATTGGACAACCTCATTTCTCTCAGATATTTTTCCAGGATTTCTTCTGTGGCCGAGGCGGCATAGAGAGAAAATTGCTGCTCCACGAAGTCCCTCACCTTCTCAAAGAGGAGGTTTTTCCCCGAGCGGAGCTTCGCTGCCTTTTGCGCTGATGATGAGCTGCCTTCCCTCAGCAGTCCGCGGATGTCCTGGTCCAACCCCTCCATCCCCATGTGCCGAAGAATACGATGCATGTACAAACTCTTCTGGGTGAAAAAACGGAGTCCTTTCATGTTGACGTTTTCCGCGGCCTCCCTCAAGGCCATGGAAAGTCCCGTGTTGTCTCCGGCCAGGAGCATTTGGGTGAGGAGAGAGTCCCCTTCCGCGGCCTCCATTTCGACGGCCTGGGAAGGAGACGCTTCGGGTTGAGAAAAGCCTTCGGTGGAAAAAAAACGATCGAAGCAGTTGTCGAATATATCCTTTTCGGTCTGGGATTTTGCCAACGCCGCCGAAAGAGAATGCTTAAGACGCTGCCTGTCGGCGTAGCCCACGAGTTTTGCGGCGCGCATCGCATCCATGTTTTCCGAGACGGATATCCGGACGCCGGAGCCTCTAAGGGCAACGATCAGATCTTGAAGCACTCGCTGCATCAAAATTCTCTCAGGGCTCGGTGGGCCATTTCATAAAGGTTGTCCTCCACGCTCTCTATATCTTCCTGAAATTTCAGGAATACATTGAGTGTGTTCCTCACGAGATCCGGGCTTAAACTCGTGGCGTGGAGAAGCACCAAGACCTTGCCCCAGTCAATGGTTTCGCTCACGGAAGGGACCTTTTTCAGATCCAGTTTCCTGACCTGTTGGATGAAAGAAACCAACTGAATCCTCAGGCTTTCGGACAGATCAGGGACCCTGACCTGAATGATTTTTCTCTCGAGTTTGGAATCGGGAAATGGAATGAACAAATGCAGACATCGCCGTTTGAGCGCTTCGCTCATTTCTCTCGTATTGTTGCTGGTAAGAAATACGAAGGGCTTGCAAACCGCCTGGATCGTTCCGACCTCCGGAACCGAAACCTGAAAATCCGAAAGAATCTCAAGCAGGAATGCCTCAAACTCCTGATCGGATTTGTCCACTTCATCCACCAGCAAGACGGCGCCGTTTCTTTGCTGGAGAGCCTTGAGGAGCGGTCTGGGTTCGAGGAAATACATGGAAAAGAAGATGTCCTCATGCTCATGGAGTTTTCTCATGGATGCGGCCAGGCCGTCCGCTCCCTCCAAAATGTCATTCAGCTTGTCCTTCAGGATTTGGGTGTAGAGGAGTTGCTTTCCGTACTTCCACTCGTAAAGGGCCTTTGACTCATCGAGTCCCTCGTAACATTGCAGGCGGATAAGAGGCAATCGCAGGTAAGTGGACGTGATCTTTGCCAGTTCCGTCTTCCCTACTCCCGCCGGCCCTTCCACAAGAACGGGCTTTTCCAGGTGATGGGCAAGATAGAGGGTGGTGGCGATGGACTCGCTGCACACATATCCTCCTTTTTCGAATCCCCTCTGGATATCTTCAACGGAAGAAAACGGTTCATCGCAAAATGGTTTCATGAATTTTCCTTTCTTGAAAGCAGGCTTTGTCCGAGCTTTCTCTGTTTAATTCGCGCAACATTTCGGCCCATTCCAATGGCAAAGGCGAGGTCACGACTCATCCGATCCAATTCCAAATCCCTGCCCACTCCGGACTCTGTAATGATCTGTTCCAGGATGTTCTGGGTGTCTCGTGAAACCAGCCGAAATGCAAGGAGAAGAGAGTTCAATTCAGCGTGGGTTTCCTCGCTGTCCATCATTGCTGAAGTTTCGTAGGCCACGATTCTCAGGCAATGGATCAGGGACTGAAGCTGTCCCAGCTTTTCCTCCTGTTCGGAACGGAGGGGGACCTTCCGTCGTCCAAGCAAGTCGAGGAGAAACCCTAGCTGTCTTGTGGTTGCGCCGACCATAGGCCCCATCATGAGTGCGTCTTCCAGTTGCCTGAAAGGTTTCACCATATCTTCGTAAGCCGTGTCCTTTCGTCCGAGGATGTTTGATTCCGGCAAGGAACAATTCTCCAGGATGATGCCGCAATGGGGAGATGGCCGGAAGAAGTCCAGGTGCAAAGGTTCGGTCACTTCGAGGCCGGCGGTTCCCCTGGGCACCAGAAAAGCTGTGAACCGATTTCGGCTTTCCCCGTCCGTTCCCGAAACAGGATCCTGTCCCGTTTTTGCGACGACGATGAAAAGATCCGCGATCGGGCCGTTGGTCAGATAGGTTTTCTGCCCCTTGAGAAGATAGGTGCCGTCCTGGTAAAAAGCTCTTGTGCTGAGCTGCTTGGGGTTAGCACCGGTGCCGGGCTCGGACACAGCGAAGGCAGCGGTTAACCGCCCGGTCGCCATGCCGGGAAGGTAAGCTTCTCTCTGGGCTTTGTTGCCGAAGCCAAGGATTAAAGCGCGGGCCGTCAAGAGGTGAACGAGCCAGGAGACGGCCAAACCCAAGTTGAACCCCCCGGTCGCCAGGGCTTCTCCAGTGACGGTCATGGCGAGATAGCTTTCGCCCCGACCTCCGTAGGAAGCAGGGATGCTGAGCGCCAGGAGACTTTCCCGGCCCATGCTTCGCCAAATATCAGGGGGGAAATCCGCCAGGGTGTGGAGATCCGTTCGGCCGGCCAACTGCTCTTGCGCAAAGCGAGTCGTTTTTTCTTGGAGGCCGCGCAATTGATCGTGGAGTGCGGTTGCCATAGTAAAGACCTTGGAATATTCCTCAGGGCCGAGAGGCAAATACAACGTGCTCTCGGCCCCGGAAAGTATTTTTTTCAAGTCCGTGATTCATGGGACCGAGTCCCGGATACAGCATACCATGTCCTGGAAGATCGTTCCAAAACATTATATTTCATCACGGGGAAATCATTTGACCCCGCCCTTGCCGTCCCCGCGAAGGACGCGAGGGGGGTAAATTCGCGACTGGCGGTGAAAACCTCCACTCGGCATGGTGGGATTTCCTGAAGCCACCATGGTCGCCGCCGGTACCGAAGCGTACCGGTTACTATTTGGCATCGGGATCACTTTTTCAAGTTGTTTTTGGAGCTTGAAAACCGGGGGTCCGTGATTAACATGCAAAAACGACGGGATTTTGGACGGTTTCCTCGGACAATCCCCCTATCACCCTTTGATCGGTTACAGGGAATGGCTGGATGCCAAGGAGAGTGACGGCACGAAAGAATGCCTTCTTGTCTGTCGGGAGCCGGGATGATCCGGATCCGGTATAGGGAGGTTCACTATGAATCCGAAGAGCGTGATTGTAAGATGTTCAAATTGCGGCACGAAAAACAGGATTCCGGAGAACAGATTACAGGAAAACCCTGTTTGCGGGAGATGCCGCTCACCCCTGCCGATTCCCGGGGCCGCCGCCCGACCGGTGGAAGTCACGGATCAGACTTTCAACCGGGAGGTTCTATCCTATGGCGGCGCTGTGTTGCTGGACTGCTGGGCGCCGTGGTGCGGCCCTTGCCGAACCGTGGCTCCCGTGTTGGATCAACTGGCTCAGGAATACGCGGGTCGCATCAGGATTGCAAAACTCAACGTGGATGAAAATCCCATGACCGCGTCGCGTTTTCAAATCCAGAGTATCCCCACGATGTTGCTGTTCAAAAACGGCGCTCCTGTGGACAGACTGGTGGGTGCATTGCCCAAGCGTGAGATAGAAAGGCATCTGGCGAAAGTCCTCTGAACGGCGTGACAGTGAGATGCCGTCACCGTTCCCCCCCCTGCATACATGTCCGCTTTCCTCACGACCTATGCCATTATGCCCCCTGCGCCACATCCGGTCCATGAATCATCCGACGTAGGAACCTTCTGGATTATAGACGAAAGATCGGTTATGCTTAAGCACAAGAAGGGACCATCCGACGGTCGGGACCCGTTTACGCCCCGGACGCGCTGTGCGGGAGATTATCCGAGATGGAAGGGGATCGTGTAATGAAAGAGAATATCATGGATTCCTATTTCTATGCCCTTGTGAAGGTCATAGACGCGATTTACAGGGAGGAGGAAGAGCTCAGTGATGTTCTTTATTTCATTGTTTCACTGGCCGCCGAGCTCACGGGCGGAAAGGGAAGCACGATTCGAGTCCTGCAATACGGAACCCTGGATCTCAGGCTGATCTCAAGCTATGGGTTGAGTGAGGAATATCTGAGTTCGGGAGCCATTGACCACGGAAGGAGCGTGACCGAAATCATCCAGGGAGATGTCATCATCATCAATGATTTCGAGCATGATCCTCGAGTTCAGAATGTTGAAGCGGCAAAAAAAGAGGGCCTTCGTTCGGTTATTGGGATACCGCTCACGGTGAGTGAAACCACGTACAGCATCCTGAGGGTCTATTATGCATCGAAGAAGGTGCCTTTACACGAGGAGATGGAGCTTTTGAACAGCCTCGGGAAATTAGCCTGTATTGCCATAGTCCATGATGCCATCCGGCGTTATAAGGAAAACTAGCCCGGATCGGCCTGGACTCCTCATGAACCGAGCTGGGCGCCAGGGCATTTCCCATTTATCGAATCCGATAGGTTGCCGCCTGGAGATGGCCTTTCTTGCATTGCGGGCATCTCCCGGGACGGGTGAAACGTTTCCGTTCCTCGAAGACGTATCCGCACGCGAGGCATCGAAAGGGCATGATGACGAGTCTTCTGTTTTTCGCAAGCACCGAACGGGACATGTGGGAGAGGTGCTCGTAGACCTCCTTTTCCCGAATTCCGACGGCCTGGGAGAGTTCCTTTGCGTTCATCTCCTTCGAAGTGAGAAGGGAAATCATCTCCTGCCGAATTGTTTGCGCACGGTGCCGGTCCGTGTCTCGCTTCATTTTCCAGCCATCCGAAACCACATTGCGCTTCCATGGGAGGTTCAGGGACTCATCTCCGATGAGCCGCTAAGCCTTTCATGCGCCTCCGTATCCGATCTGCACTTTTCCGCCTTGTAGGATGACAGGGACCTTGCGCCCACCCGAGAGCCGAATCATCTCTCGGAGCTTGTCCTTATCCTTTTTAACGTCCACGTAAACCGCCCCATCACCGAAAGCCGACCTGGCTCGCAGGGTAAAGGGTCAATTTTCCTTGCCGTAAATGACGACTTTATCTTCCAAGTTGGATCCTCCTTGCTCTCAGAAATCTTTTCCTCCCCTGGATCCCTGAAATGACGTCCTTGTAATGCCGGATGAGCCGAGGCCCGGAAAGGCCCATGTTCGGCCGTGCTTATGACCGGGAATCTCCGATCGGCAACCAGGACCGCGCAATCGGTTCGTATCCCGGTGGAGAAAAGCATCGGTTGCCTCTTGTGGAATCCTAACATAGCAAAATTCTCGGCGAAGTGAAAGTCCCCATCACGGACCCCTGAACCTATGAACTTTGAACCCCTTTCGTTTTTCAATCAAGTTTTCGAAACACCGGCCGATCTAGTGGAACGACAGGGATCAAGGTCCACAGGTTCCGGATTTGAGGAACCGCCGGAGCCCGGGCAAGGCTTTGAAACTCCTCATTGAAGGGCGACCAAGGGAGCGTCTATGGCACAATTCGAAAAGCACAGGGGAACGAAAAAAAAACAGTGGGCCGTAATCCTTTTCTTCCTGACAGCCCTCTTTTTGGCGGATCACGGCCTCGCCGAGGATCAGAAAAAGGTCAACGGCATCTACCTGCCTCCCGTTCTTTCCCGGAGTCGAATCGACAAGGCGGTCTATTACGCGAACCTTGCCAACCTGAATGCTTTTGTTCTTCATGTGAAGGACCCGTTGGGACAGATCTATTGGCAATCGGAAAATCCAATCGCACGGAAAATCGGGGCGGTTCAGTCCAGAGGAAGACTCGAACGGGTCGTCAAACAGCTAAAGCGGGAAGGAATCCGGACGATTGCCAAGGTCGACGTTTTTCAGGACAGCCTGCTTGCAAAAAGTTTTCCCCGAATGGGCGTTCAAGACATCCAGAGCGGAAGTTTGTGGGCCGACAGAAAAGGCCTGCACTGGGTGAATCCTTATGATCGAGAAGTCTGGGATTATAACATCGCCCTTTGCAAGGAACTGATCGCAATGGGTTTTGAAGAGGTTCAATTCGACTACACCCGTTTCCCCTCCGACGGCAAGTTGCGCCACGCGCGCTATCCCGTGGTCCTTGAGGGCATATCGAAGGCCCGGTGCATCGGGGAGTTTCTGAAATTCGCCCGGGCGGAATTAAAACCGATGGGTGCCGTCCTCTCCATAGACGTTTTTGGTTTAACCGCCTGGCTCAAAGAAGATTTCGGCGTAGGGCAGGTGCTGGAGGTCATCGCTCCTCATGTGGATGTGATCTGCCCGATGCTCTATCCTTCGCACTTCCCCCCGGGTTTCATGGGATGGAAAAAGCCCGGAGACTACCCGGGTCAGGTCGTGGAAATGAGCATGAAGAGGATCAAAGCCCGGACAAAAAAAGATGTAAGGCCCTGGGTCCAGGGCTTCTGGTATACGACGGAAGAGATCATCGCGCAGATCGAGGCGGTTCTGGGTAGTGGAACTTCGAGCTGGACCGTCTGGAACCCCTCGGGCCGGTACAAGGACACCTACAGCGCCCTCACCAAACTCTTCGATCTCGACCCATCCGAGAAAGAATCTTTGACCGGGGCCCGGAAAGAAAAAGTCGGGGAGAAGGCTTCCGGTGCCTAACAGCCCGTTGAAAAAGCAAGCCTCCATCCTCAAACGATGACAGTGAATGGGAATTGTATCCTTCCCGGAAGGAAGACGCTTTCACCATCTCTCCTCATTAATCCCTTATTTCTCATCCCTTAATCTGCTAAAATGTCTGCAATCGTAGTTCGTGCTCACCGGGAAAGCAGGAAGATTCGAGGCCTTCTTCCCTACGATGATTCACGTGCCGGGCGTGCGGCGAAACGGGATGCCGGTGGTCCATGTCATGGCACAGGGTGCTTTCCTGAGAGCTTTTGCCCTGTTCAAAAGAGATCGCCCACAAGGCCGAAGGGGACTGGGAACCGAGGATGGAGAAATGGTAGACCCATCAGGAATGATCAAATTTTTGACAAGAGATGTCTGGAGGATTCGAGGCAAGGATCTTTCCCGGCGCAAGGGGTTTTTCCTCCGGATGGTCAGGATTTTCCTCTTGTCTTTCCGGGGGCTCAGTGAGGATCATTGCCGGCTCAGGGCGTCCGCCATGACGCTTTACAGCCTCCTGTCCGTGGTCCCCGTGGTGGCGATGATTTTTGTCCTCGCGAAGGGACTCGGTTTTGAAAAGGCACTGGAACGGCAACTTTTGGAAAAACTGGAGGGGCAGGCGGAAGTCGTCACGTGGATCATCAAGTTCGCCCATTCGATGTTGGAGAGCGCCAAGGGCGGGGTCATCGCGGGTATAGGCGTGGTTGTGCTCCTGTTGTCGGTCATCATGCTGTTTTCGCACATGGAAAATTCATTCAACAGCATCTGGGGGATCAAGACGTCGAGAAGCCTGGTGAGGAAAATCAGCGATTATCTTTCCCTCATGCTCATCTGCCCTTTGATGATTCTCCTGGCAAGCAGTATGACGGTTCTGATCACAGGCCAGATCAAGGCCATTGTGACCAGGATTCCTCTTTTCGGGGTCGTCAGTCCGGGCATCCTCTTTCTGTTAAGGTTTTTGCCGTACTGGATTGTCTGGATTTTGTTCGCGTTCCTTTACATCTTCATCCCCAATACCAAGGTCAAGTTTTGGTCCGGAGTTCTGGCCGGGGTGATTGCCGGAACCACCTATCAAATTTTCCAATGGGGCTACATTCATTTTCAAGTCGGGGTTGCCAAGTACAACGCCGTCTACGGCAGTTTTGCCGCATTGCCTCTCTTTCTTATATGGCTTCAGATAAGCTGGCTCATCCTGCTGTTCGGTGCAGAGATCTCCTTCGCTCACCAGAACGTGGATACCTGTGAATTCGAGCCGGACTGCATGGAAATGAGTCAGTCCTTCAAGCGGTTGCTGAGCCTGAGGATATCCGCGCTCCTGGCGAGAGAGTTTTCCGAGGGCGGGAAGCCGTGGAGCGCCGCAGGCATTGCCCGGGAGCTGGAGATCCCCATCCGTTGTGTTCGTCAGGTTCTGGACGATTTGGTCGGTTCGGGAATCCTTTCCGAAGTCATGTCCAGGGAAGGCGAAATGATTGCCTATCAGCCTGCGCGGGCCGTCGACACCCTGACGCTCAAGTCCGTTATGGAAATGCTGGACGAGCACGGCATAGACGATATTCCGGTCGCGGGGTCGAAGGAGCTGGAAAAGATCTCGGAAAGCCTCCAGGCGTTCTGGGATCTGATGGAAAAATCCCCGGCGAACCTGAAACTGAAGGAGATATGAAAACGCCCGGATTCCAATGTGGAGGTTCAAAGGGGTTGGAGAGCCTGGAAACCGGGGATGCTCCGGGCCTCAACCCCCCTCCGCCTCCCGAAGAATGGTCCTGGAAAGCGCATGGCTGTCCCCTGTGGGGGCGGCATCCTGCGGCGATCCTACATCGCCCCTGCGGCAGGCTCGGTGCCGATATGCCCCTCCTTTGCCAGTTGCGCGTATTCCTCGTCGGAGACCCCCAGAAGCTCTTTGTAAACATATTCGTTGTGCTCTCCCAGGCAACAGGGGCGAGTTCGAATAGAGTTCGGGGTCTTCGACATTTTCCACATGATCCCGGGATAACGATGGGTCCCTGTATCAGGGTGCGTGAGTTCCTCGAAAAAACCCCGCTCCTTGAGGTGCGGATCCGAAAGGGCGTCCCTGTCGTTCAGGACCACTCCTGCGGCCACCCCTTCTTCCTGCAAGGTAAGCATCACGCTGTGGGGGTCTTTTTGGCTCGTCCACTGCTCGATGATTTGATCCAGTTCATCCTGATGGCCGCACCGGCTGATCGTATCGAGGAATCTTTCGTCCTTCACCAGGTCGGGCCTGCCCATGGCCCGGCAGAGCGACTCCCATTCCTCATCGGAGGCCACGGCGATCACCACCCAGCGGTCCTCACCCTCACAACGATAGCAACCATGGGGAGCCATGTAGGGATGCCGGTTCCCCAGGGTGTCTTGTACACGCCCGTTCATGGTGAAGTCCATGATGGCCTCGGCCAGATAGGGCATGAGGGTTTCCACCTGGGCCAGATCGATGAATTGCCCTTCGCCTGTTCGGTTGCGATAACGCAGGGCCGCCATGGCGGCAAACGCCGCATGAGCTCCGGCGGTGGCGTCGCTGAAGAGGATGGTCGATGCGGACGAAGGATCCGTCCCCCGGTACCGGCGAAGCCATGTGTGCCCGGCTGCCTGGTCCAGGTTCACACCGAGCGCCCGATAGTTCCTGTAGGGCCCGGTGGTGCCGAAGCCGGGCATGGAGATCATGATGATGTCCGGCTTCACCTCTTTGAGCGCTTCATAGGTGATACCCAGCTTTTCCATGGTTTCGGGGGGGTTATTCTCCACGACCAGGTCGCTTTTCGAAACCAGTCTCTTGAACAATTCAAGACCCCTGGGCTTTCTCAGGTCCATGGTGCAGCTCAGCTTGTTGCGACCGTGGGCCTGAAAAACAGGATACCGATTCCAGGGCTTCTCTCCCGGATCCCAGTTCGGATACGCCGTAACCCAGTAGGGACGCGCCCGAATCATCTCTTTGGTCGGTTTGATCATGGGAAAGCCCCGGGTGAGGTAGGTGAAGTGATGGAGGCTCTCCACGCGGATCACCTCCGCCCCCCAATCCGCAAGAAGCTGGGTTGCGAAAGGCCCCGCCCAGACCACGGAAACCGCCGCGACTCTGATCCCTTCCAGTGGTAGCTTTGTCATGTGGATCCTCCCTGTCAAATGATATTCTGCTGTCTTAGCCGCACGATCTCCTCATCCCCGTATCCCAGCGAGTGCAGGACTTCTTCGTTATGTTGCCCGAGAAGGGGTGCGGGTCTTCTTATTCCCCACGGGGTCTTCGTCATTTTGAAAGGAGCCCCGGCATATTTGATTTTTCCCGCGGCAGGATGCTCGATCTCCACCCAGAATCCTCTCTCGTTGTAATGCGGGTCGGTGATCAGGTCTTCGGTGGTGTAAATGGGAGCGCTGAGCATCTGTTGGTTTTGTGCCGCCTGCCAGACCTCCCTCTTCGTCCGCTCCAGGAGCCAGGGAAGCAGAATACCAAGGAACTCCTCGGCAACTTCGGGTTTCGCCTGCTCGACCAGGTTGGAAAAACGGGGGTGTTCCAGTAGTTCAGGCATGCCGAGCATGGCCGCCGTTTTTGGAAACCAGATGGATCCCCCGAGCACTTCCACGTAACCGTCCTTGCACGGCAATACCCCGGAAGCGAAACCCTGGGTCGTGGGCAATCGCACGTTGAGATCTCCCGTGTATTGATACCCGATTCGCATGGTGGGCGTCCTGTCGATTCCCCCTGCCTGGGTTTCCATGGTGGAAATGTCCACGTGTTCACCGCTGCCCCGGATCTCGCTCCCGTAAAGGGCCATCATGGTGGCCACAGCCGCACTGACGCCCGCCTGGTACTGGATCGCGTTATTGTATAACTTCAGGGGCTCCCTTTCCGGGACCCCCGTGATGAACATGGGGCCCCCGAGGGCGTACTCCACGATATCCGCTGCCTTGAAATCCCGGTAGGGACCGCTCTGGCCGAAGTTGGAGATGTGGGTGACCACCAGCCTCGGGTTGATCTCTTCCAGGGCCTGGGGATGGAGACCCAATCGGTCCATCACGCCGGGTCGGAAGTTTTCCACGAGGATATCCACCTGTCGCACCAGCTTGCCCAGAATCGCCGCGCCCGTTTGCGTTTTCAGGTTAAGGGTGATTCCACGCTTGTTGGTATTGAGGTGGAGGAAGAGGCCGCTTTTCTCCGGGTTCGGCTTGTCCCCCGGGAAAGGGCCCATGCTCCGGCCGGGGTCTCCCCCCGGCGGCCGCTCCACCTTGAGGACGTCGGCCCCGTAGTCCGCAAGGAGCTTGGTGCAATAAGGCCCGGCTACGTGCCAGGTCAGGTCGAGCACCTTGACATCGGATAGTGCCTGTTTTTCCATTTCTCCTCCTCTCGAAAACCGGTGTGGAACCTGTCCGAACCTGTTTAAAAAAACTGCCCCCCCTCACCTGAACATGCCGCGGCCAGGGAAGGAGCCCGTCTCAGGGACAAAAACCAGGAAAGCCGAAGATATGCAAAAAAACCGGAAAAAATCAACCCGTCTATTCCATTGCGCTTCGAAACAGGGCAGCCCCAACCCCACGACCCTGGGCGGCTGAGACGATTGCTTTTCAGGCTGAGGATTTGCGATTCCACGGAAAAAGGCCGATTTCCCGTTTCCTTTTGCAATCAAAAAGAAAAAGTCCTATGATGACAAATCTCGCGCAACGACGGCCAATCGGGGCGCAGGACCAGGTTTTGGCAAAAGCCATGACACGGCAGAGCCGGTGACGGTTTCTGTTCGATAGCCCTGGATACCTCATCGAAGGGTTCGCAAAAGGAGACAGAATACGGAGAAAGGAGGAAAAAATCTATGGGAGAAAGATTGAAAGGAAAGGTTGCAGTGGTGACCGGCGCCGGAAGAGGAATCGGCAGGGGGATCTGCATCCTTATGGCGGAGGAGGGCGCCCAGGTGGTGGTCAATGACCTGGGCGGCGGTGCCGACGGAACCGGAGGATCCAGTTCTCCGGCAGACGAGGTCATTAAAGAGATCAAGGCCAAGGGGGGCAACGGGGTGGCCAATTATGACTCGGTCGCCACCGCGCAGGGCGGGGAAAACATCATCAAGACCGCCGTGGACGCCTTCGGCCGGGTGGACATCCTTGTCAACAACGCGGGAATCCTCCGTGACCGCATGATTTTCAACATGACCCCCGAGGAATGGGACGCGGTCATGAAAGTTCATCTCTACGGCCATTACCACTGCACCAGGCCTGCCTGCGCGGTCATGCGCCAGCAGAAAAGCGGCAGGATCATCAATTTTTCGTCAACCTCCGGCTTGGGAAACATGGGCCAGGCCAACTACAGTGCCGCAAAAGAGGGCATCATCGGTTTCACCAGGACCGTGGCGCGGGACATGGGAAAGTACGGCGTGACCTGTAACGCCATACGTCCCGGTGCGGCTACCCGGCTAACGGTAACCCCCGAGCTTCAGGCGGCCTGGGAAAAACGGGCGGCTGAAACCGGGCAGGCAGTGCCTGCGATCACGGAGTGGTCCCCCGATGACGTGGCTCCCTTCGTGGTGTGGTTGTGTACCGACGCCGCGGCGGGGGTGAACGGCTATGATTTCGGCGTATGGGGGGGGCATATCTCGCTTTTCAGCCAGCCTGAACAGACCTTTTCCATCGCAACGCACGGCGGGGAAGAGAGGTGGAACCTCGATGAGCTGGATGAGCTTGCAACCCAGGTGTTTGCAGCGAAATTGAAGAACCCGCTCACAGCGGAGAGTTGATCATAGACCTATGAAGACCAATGCAGGAGGTTATCGATATGGGAGAAAGACTTAAGGAAAAGGTGGCGGTTGTGACCGGGGCCGGGAGAGGAATCGGCAGGGGGATGGCTCTTCTCATGGCCGAGGAGGGCGCCCGGGTGGTGGTAAACGACTTTGGCGGCGCAGGCGACGGGACAGGAGGCTCCCGGTCACCCGCCGATGAGGTGGTCGATGAGATCAAGGCCAAGGGAGGCACCGCCGTAGCCAATTACGAGAGCGTCGCCACCACCGAGGGTGGTGAAAACATCATCAAGACCGCCGTGGACAATTTCGGCCGGGTGGATATCCTGGTCAACAACGCGGGAATCCTCCGGGACCGCATGGTTTTCAACATGACGCCCGAGGAATGGGACGGGGTCGTGAAAGTTCATCTCTACGGGCATTACAACTGCACCAAACCTGCCTGTGCGGTCATGCGCCAGCAGAAAAGCGGTAGGATCATCAATTTTTCCTCATCCTCGGGTTTGGGGAATATGGGGCAGGCGAACTACTCGGCCGCCAAGGAGGCGATCATCGGGTTTACCAGGACCGTGGCGCGCGACATGGGCAAGTACGGCGTGACCTGCAACGCAATCCGGCCCTTTGCCTGGACCCGGCTCACCAGCACCCCGGAACTTCAGAAAGCCATGGAGAGGGCCGCCGCATCCGGCGCGAAAACCGGTACGGGAGTTACACCGGAAATGCGGGCCCGCCAGAGGAGGGATCCGGATGACATCGCCTACTTTGTGGTCTGGCTCGCAAGCAGCGATGCGGCAGCCAAGGTGACCGGGTACGACTTTGCCGTCCGGGGAGGATATGTTGCGGTTTACAGCCAGCCCACCGAGATCAGGAGCGTTGACAAGAAAGGAAGGTGGACCGTGGACGAACTGGACTGGATCGCTCCTGTGACCGTGTGCTCCGGCCTGACCAATCCGGCCCCTCCTCAATAGTCCAAAGACTATCGCCGGGTTAAGGGAAAGCGGGAGCGTTGCTCCCGCTTTTTTCATCCGGGGGCAGAGCCAAAGAGAAAAGGTTTTTCTCGATCGGCTCTTTCGGCCTAACCCTCTAGCGATACCTTGTCTTTGAGGAGGTCTTGAAGCGTTTCGTTAATCGTTTTCTGGTCTTTTCCCGCTAATACAAGGTTCGCGGTCTCCTCAACCCGCTCCAGCCGAACCCGCTGGCGTTGTAATTTGGATCGTTTTTACCTTCGCTCACATCCGCGGAAAAAGGCTCCCGGCGGTAGTTATCCGTCTTCGGGTCGCAGGGTTTGCCGTAACTCTTGACGAAGTCTGGTATGAACGGGTTTTCCTCAATTTCCTCTCAATGACTTTGGAGCGAGGCATCATCTCGCACTTGTTTTGGTGGCAACGCTTACCTGTCTCGAGAAGACGCCCGCCTTCGCGTCTTCGACGGCTCAGGGCTACGACGCGGCAAGGAAATCAGTAGAATGAGAAAATGGAAAAATAATTAAATCAACCTCTTAAGGATTCTCACACCAAGGCCATCATGCCTCAGGTTCAGATTTTCCAATTCGCCTCGCTTCAATTCTTGAGATGAAAACTGGACTGCGTCCATCATTTCGCAAAGGTTCCATATGGTTTGCGAGGAAATGAACATTCCCGGGTAGGGTTCGGCAGGCCCTATTCTGTCATTATCCTGATCGAGGAATCGGCACGCCTTCAAATCGCTCAAGATGCGGGATACCGTTGAGTCATTTGTGCACAAAACTTTCGCCAACTGAGTTCCCTTCATGCCGAACCCTTTTATATGCGTCAGCGCGATGATGTCTGCACGAAAGCCTGTGCCGTACTGAAGTCGATTGCGGATCATGATGGAAGCCTGGGCCACATTTTCAATAGTGTTCAACTTTTTGGCTCTCATCTGAACGGTCTTCATGACAGCATCAGGAGGCAGCTTTAGATTGAAAATACTCCTGAAGGATTTGGACGCAGCGGTGAAGGGAGTATGGTTCAGATTTTCCAGAATCACCGATTGATGCCTGGACGGTGTCATGTTGAACATGGTCCTGAGCTTTTGATGGTTGATTAAACTGGCAAAACGGCCGAGCCATGCGGGCAAGTCCGTGACCATGCGATCTTGCTCCATCACCAGCAGAGTTGTCATGATCAGCGCTTCCAAGTCGATGATGCCCTCGACCTTTTCGTCCACCATGGGAACATCAAAGGGGATGCCGAGGGCCACCCAGGCCCCTTTAACGGCGGGGTTTGCCTTTTTTTTCAAAGATGTATTGGATTTCATCGAAGTCAAATCCCAATTCCTTCATAACGATGCGCAGATCGTCTTTCCTTGGATCGCTGTCGTCAATGCTCATTACAAAACGGAGAGCCTCAGTAATTTCTTTCTTGCTCGGCCTCAGGTTGCTTAAGTCTTCTGTGTGTTTGCGGTAGGAAGGGGTCGCCGCATAGAGTTTGAGAGATATCAACGCCTGGCGGCTGATCAAACCGATTTTGAGATTCTCGCCCACCTCAAGAGTGCGAGAAATCTCATTAAAGTAGTTGGGCAACTTGACCGATCGCGCTGATCTCGTAAGCATGTTGGCCACGCTTGTGTTAAGCCACTCAGCCCCGAGCTTCTTCGCTCTGCCGACATGAGCTATGCCTTTCTTGATAGAATCAGGCAACTGGCTGGGACTCAGCAAATCGATGTCCGTTGTCTGACCCTTGAAGCCCTCCAGGGTCATGGCCGCACCACCGGCCACAATTAGCTCGAAATTCTCTCCTGGATACTTCACTCGCAGCCAATCAGCGAGCAGCTTCAGGTTCTCCACAATCTCGTTATCTTTGAGCGGCTTTACCATTTCATTCGGTTCCGTATAATCCCCCCAATGGATTCACGGCATTCGTACCATTAAATTGCGTTCATTGCAATTTTTTTTGCGATTAACGCAAGGAGCACTACTCCTTTCAAACCTCAATAGAAATCATGCTAGAGTGGGAAAGGGGGACATCCGTGACTTATGGACTTTCAAGTTTTCCTTGAATGAAGGCGTCGGTCAACCCTCTCCGCCCGCGCACCATCCACTTGTTCACCGCCGACGGGCTTATCCTGAGTTCCTTCGCAAGGAAAGCACAGCTTAAACCAAGCTCCTGCACTGCCATGTAGCAAAGCGACGTGGCATAAATAAGCTTTACACTCGACAACCAAGTATGTCAATAATTCACGGGCGTCCCCTTGACCCCCCCGGGCGTCCCCTTGACCCCCCCTGCTTACCCAACCCCCTTTGGTGGATGTATATGCGACGGCCAGCCCTCTGGTTTTGATTGGCCGGGTTTCCATTCGGGGAGAGGGAGGAAATTGCCGTGCTCATCTGTGGGCGGGCCGGGCGGAGGGTCGAGGCGGGTTTTGTAGGGATTCCCAGTGCGCATGGCCTGAGCCATTTCGTCGTAGATTTCAAGGATGACGCGTTTGGTGCGATATTCACCGTCGTATTTTTCTTCGTCCTTGCGCTTGACGATAGGAAAGGTGTCCATGATGTAAGAGACAGCGTAGCGTGGTGTTGGGAAGTGGCGCTTCAGTTCGGCCAGTTCCTCTGGAGTTTCGTCACGTACTGCACCTTCGGCCCTATTCGCTATTCGCCATTCACCATTCGCTGCAGCACGCAAATAAAGGTGAAAGAAGGCAGCGTCCAACTCGCAGCGAAGCAGGAAGCGGCGCTCCTCATCCCACCGGAAGGGCGGGCCTGACCAGCCGCAGTCCTTCCCAAACGGCTCTAAATCCCAAGCGGTGTAAATCAACTCCAGCACGCGGTCCAAGAGCCAGTCACGCAACGCCTGCTTCCCATCACTCCAAGTAATCGGCGTTGAAAGGTAGTGGGGAGGTAATATTGGCAATTGCTTCATAATATAATCTGAAAGGTGCGTCCCACCTATTTTCTGCCTACTGACATAGTCAAATACAATGGTATTAAGTAAGCTAACAAAGCAGATAGCCCCGTCAACCGGCGCGGCCCGCGGGAATCCTACGCGCACCGTAAAGTCAGTTCCTGCAAGCGGCAACACGGCGGCTGTCACTGTCCGAGCCATGGTATTGACGTCCGTAACGTCCTGCCAAACGATAAGCCAATTTTGTTCCCAAAAATCGGGAAATCGTTCAGCAAGATCATGCGCTGAGATATAGTACCGATGACACGGTTTAAAATTGGGATCCTGGAGTTCGCTGACTGAAGCTCTTCGCAAACTTGTGCCTGCGTAACTCGATGCTCTATGGTTCAACTGGTCAAATAGTTTGGCTTCGAAAACTCCTTGATGAGTACCAGAATGATCTTGAGGTGAAGACACGCAGATCCTCAGTACATCTTGTTTGTTCATATCCAAGATTCGGCGAATTGCAAGGTGCCATGGGTTGATCTCTTTCCGCTCATTTACGACGACCGGAATCCTCCTGTACATTGCGGAAACGAGTCCGCAGTCAATCGCTGATTGGAACACTGGACATGTATTTGTGTTCGGGTTCAATAACGCAATATCTTTTGCCGTCAGCACCACGCAGCGGATTGGGTCATAGATCTGGTCCAAGCTTCGAGCATAAAAGGTGAACTTTATGCCACCCAAAAATGGTTTAGCGGAGCCGGTAAGCGTCAAGAGACAAAATCGAATAGAGCGTTTGACATGAGGGAACAATCCATCGTGGTTATCAAAGGAGTATAAGGACACCAATGTTTTCTTGTCGATGATGTCTCCGAAGAACTTGCTCGTTGTCTTATCGGTCGCTATCCCTGCCTGAAGCACGCATCCAATCCGGCCCCTTCGGCTCATAATTCGTTTGTTCAGCTCGGCGAAAACCGCGTAGGTATTGATGTCCCCAACGCCACATAGAGGATACGCCCCTGAGGCCCGCACATATAGGTTTGCGCCTTCTGTACGTCGCTTCTCCGCAGAGTAATAGTCATGAAGTCGCGAGTCTTCGCTTGCCAACCGATCAATAATCTCCGCTCTTGCTGCGGCGTTTGGGGCGTTGGCAATGTCTGGCCGAACAGCGGCGAACCATTCATCCTCCGCGAGCTTAAGACGCTCCCACGGTGGATTCCCCAGTACGCAATCGAAACCGCCCTTGGCGAACACTTCGGGAAAAGCCAGGTGCCAATGAAAAAAACGGTATTGGGCGGCAAGGCGTTCAACTTCCTTCCTCTGCCCCTCAGACAGGGCATCCGGGTCCTGCTCAAGCCTCTTGATTGTGTCGGTGGTGATAGCATCAAGGGCCGGATTTGTCTCCTTCTTCCAGACGAAGGCAGCGCACCAGGCATCGGCAAGAAGCTGGGCGTGCTTGTACTGAGGGGATACCACCAAACAGTGGAACTCTGCGGCCTTGTGCCGGATTTCCTCAAGGGTATCATCGGGCGTCTTTTCCAAGTCACTTGTCCGGGATTCTATAGAGTTATATTCAGCCTGCGATTCTGCGACCATGAGGTGCAACATATCCATCTGGCCTTCGCGCTCTTGTTTATTCCTCTTTCTCAACGCCGAGCAAACCTTTTTGTCATCCCCTTCGATGGGTCTAAAGGCATCGTTAGGAAGTCCCCCGGCGATAAGCTCGGGTGTGGTCCCCAGAAGGCTGTTGCCGACACGGAGGTGGTGGTCAAGGAAGGAGAGGGGCTTGCCTGGCTCCAGGGCCTCAAGCCAGAGGCTCACCCGGCAGAGCTCGGCGGCCATAGGGTTTACGTCTACACCATAGAGGCATCGGCCGATTACATTGCGAAGCGCCTGCTGATGGGCAAGGGGTGACGGCTCGCTTTCTCCCTGGGCTTGAGCGCGAACGCGGGCCAAGTGGCGAGCAAGCCTGTGGGCAGCACCGACAAGAAAATGGCCGGAGCCAACAGCCGGATCGCAAACCTTGAGGGAAAGGATAGACTTTTCGGCCTCAACGCCAGTCTTTCCTTTGATTGCTTCCTCCACGACCGGATCCAGGGCCGAGTCGAGTAAACACTGGACGAGAGAATCGGGAGTGTAGTAGGAGCCTGACATTTTGCGCTCGCTTCCGGCAAACTCGGCGAAGGTGAAGCGGGCACCGTCGGCACTGATCTGAGGGCTCAAGGCGAGCAGGCTTTCATAGACGCCACCCAGTTCTTCAGCTCCGAGGTTTTTGTAGTCCACGGGGCGAAGCACTTTGCCCTGCCGGGTGAACGCTAGGTGGCGAAAGACCTCCAGGAAGTCGTGGTTAGTGAGCTCGGCGCCTTCTGTGCCGGGCGAATTGCGAGTGGCGAATGGCGAATGGCTATTAAGGATCGCGGCATTGAGGGCGGAGGTGGAAGAAGGACTCCATAGGAAACTTCCAAGCGCGGGAAGGGCAAGGTGCTGTCGAACAGCGGCAAAGCGCTCATCCCCAGAGAGGGCGCCCACAATGAGGTTAAATTGTTGCCACAGGTCGCCGTGGCGACTTCCCTTGATTTTACCTGCCAGTTCCCTAAGACGGGATGTGCTGTAGTGTTTGGCGAATAGCGAATAGCGAGTAGTGAATGGTTGATTCTTTTCTTCTGGCAGCCCTTGTCCATTCGCCATTCGCCATTCACCATTCGCCTCTTCTCCCCGCGGATGGAGAAGAGGTATTCCATCTATGGTCCGGTCCTCAGCCACGAAAAGAAAGATCAGCCGATAAACGACCCGAAGGAGCTGGCCGTGAAAGTCTGAAAGCGACAGCCGCCCCGTGCGCAAGGCGTCCCGCAGGGCCGCATTTTTCGGGTGGCCGGTGAACCCCTCCCCCAGGATTTGAAGGGCCTTCTCCACGCCGCCGCGAAGCTCGCCAAGGGCTCGTGTCCCCTGCTGCTCTGCGAGCTTCGTCCATTCCTCCAGCCAGCAGGTCTCAGGCCGGCCGCCGTCCCGTGGCGCAAACCGCGTGGCATGGGCCATGAGCCAGAGAAGGACAAAATCGGAATAGAGCTCGCCTCCGAACATGGCCTCAAGCTCGAACTTTTCTTTGACAGTTGAGGAGGCCTCAAGGGGCTAAAAGCCGCATTATTACTGAATTGGTATGTGCAAAACATCCAAAAGGTAGTGCCAATGTTTTTCGAATTTCTGTGTTATTTATGTTGACAG
>Ga0209164_1001767_pt1 | contig 25913 bp, 25 predicted proteins | sample MTBNYHSulfiMetaG_FD_187458 | JGI IMG/M metagenome (GOLD analysis project Ga0209164, IMG submission 187458) | Enrichment culture microbial communities from rom New York Harbor, USA that are MTBE-degrading - MTBE-NYH (New York Harbor Sulfidogenic)... | ecosystem: Environmental > Aquatic > Marine >... | reverse complement strand
TATATCCTAACCGGTATGCCCTTATCGCGGAGGTAATTCTTCGCCTGGGGTATGGTGATCTCTCCAAAATGAAATATCGAGGCTGCAAGTACCGCCGAGGCTTTTCCCTCCGACACAGCCTCATACAGATGCTCAAGCTTACCAGCACCTCCAGAGGCAGTAACAGGAATCTTTACCGCCTCTGCTACTCCTTTCGTCATCTCCAGATCATACCCCTCTCGCGTACCATCGGCATCCTTACTGGTTAACAGTATTTCCCCGGCTCCAAGCTCCTCAACTCGCTTTGCCCATTCAACTATATCCATACCGGTTCCTTCATTACCGCTCTTAACCACCACTTCAAGACGGGGAAGGCTTCCACCAACCGGATTCTTCTTTCCGTCTATGGCTACAACGACACGCCTCTTGCCAAACTCTTTCACTGCCTCACGTATCAGCTCAGGCCTTCTTACCGCTGCCGTATTGATCGATACCTTGTCTACACCAAGCTCTATCAACTGTTTCATGTCATCTATCCCCGCTATACCACCGCCAACGGCAAATGGTACCGTGGTTACATCACGTACCCCCTTCACCCATTCCAGCCTCGTTTTCCGATTCTCAACTGTTGCAAAAATATCCAGAAATACAAGCTCATCCGCCCCCTCCTTGCAATACGCAGTCGCCGCCTCTACGGGGTCCCTTGCATCCCTCAGGTCAACAAACTTGACTCCCTTTACCACCCGCCCCTCTCTGATATCCAGGCATGGTATTACCTTTACTTCTTTCATGATGATAGCTCCTCCATAGTATAACGGTAATAGGTAACCGTTTACCTAGATAATATCACAATTAATATCCCCTGTCAATACTTTTTTTCAAGGATTTTTATCTAATGGTGATCCTGCCTATTCGCATAACTCCGCTACCAGAATATTAAGTGCTGTTTCTCCACTATATTTGCCTGTTTTAATGGAGATATCTGCAGCGAGGAGCCTGCGATATACATCCCTGATTCTTACTATGGGATATCGGCTCGACTGTTCGAGAGTCTTCCGAAAAGCAAATTCTGAAGTCAGACCCAGTTTGTTCTGTATTTCCTGATCCTTGATACCCTTTTCCTTTAATCCCTTCACCCGCGCTATCATACGAAACTGCCTGGTTATCATGTAGAGAAGCTGGACAGGCGCCGCACCCTTCTCCATAAGTTCCCCGACCAGCCTCTCCGCTACCCCTAGTTTAAACCCGATAACAGCATCGACCATGGCAAAAACGCTTGCTTCCTGTGCATAGCCAACTACTTCTTTGACATCATCTTCCTCTATGCAGCGCCCTGAAGTATAAAGGGTAAGTTTTTTAATCTCATTTTGCATAATCCAGAGATTGCTGCCTACTGTATCGCCGAGCAAATCAACCGCCTGTCCACTTATCCGCCCTCCTTCCCGGTTAACTTCGTCTCTTATCCATTTTTTTAATAAACTTCCCCTTAGCAGGGGAAAATACTTCACTACATCGGCGCGGGATATAATCTCTTTCATTATCGGACTTTTGTTTTGGGTTCTGCCATCTAGATCTATCCTGTCCACAAATACCAAGGTAGTACTTGGTGGAACTCTTTCGATAGACTGGAAAATCAACTTGTATTCGTCCTGACCGTGGCTTGTAGGAGCAGTCTTTTTACGACGACTTGATCTTGTTTTGGGTTGAATCCTTTCGAGTAATCCCTTTACTATTACCAGACGCCTTTCCGCCAGAAAGGGTGCCGCCTCAATAACATTACTCAGTTGATCTGATGTTACATGTTGGCCCTCGAGCACTGTGGTATTGGCAGCTAGAAGCGACTGATCGCCGATACCTTCTTTAACTTCTTCCAGTGCCCGGTTCAGGGAAAAATCGTCTTTACCAGAGAATATATATATCATTTGCTTCCCTTATTTCATCAATTTTATCACAATATGCCCCAAGCGATTGAACAATCTCCGCCCAGGAATTAAAATAGGCTATGCGCATTGATATCGGAATTATTGGCCTTCCCAAGAGTGGTAGGACGACCGTCTTCAATTCCCTCACTCGAGGAAATGTTGATACTGGATGTTATACTTCGGAAGCCAGGTCTCCTCACATAGGTGTAGCAAAGGTTCCTGATCCTCGTTTGCAGGCTCTGACCGAAGTTTTTCATCCAAAGAAGGTAGTTCCAGCTGAAGCGAGGTATATCGACATTGGAGCCTCTGTCAAAGACATTGCTAAAGATAAAGGTATCGGCGGTGAACTACTCAACCAATTAAGCAACGTGGCAGCTTTGTTCCATGTGGTCCGTGCCTTCTGTGATGAAAGCGTACCTCATATCGATGGTAGCCTGGATATAGAGAGGGATATCGTTAATATGGAGATGGAGCTTGCCTTTTCCGATCTTATAATTATAGAACGGAGAATGAAGAGAATAGAGGAATCCTTGAAGGGAGCTAAACCGGCCGAAAGGCAACAGCTTATCCATGAGCAGGAATTTCTTGAGAGAGTTAACAGCAGCCTCGAGAATAATATACCGATTAGAGAACTCGATCTCAGCGTTGAAGAGGAAAAGGCTATAGTCAACTATCAGTTCCTTACAGCAAAACCTCTGCTTGTAGTGATTAATATAGGAGAAGAGCAGGCAAAAGATGCAGACGATCTGGAAAGACAAATGAATTTACAGCACCGGAGAACCGGATGTAATATCATTACCCTGTGTGGAAAACTTGAAATGGAACTTGCTCAACTTGATGAAGAAGCCGCTGATGAACTTCGCTGTGAGTTTGGTATTGCCCAGTCAGGTCTGGAGCGGGCCATACAAAAGTCGTACCAGCTGCTCGGTCTAGTGACTTTTTTTACAGTGGTCTCGGAAGAAGTAAGAGCCTGGCCGATCAAAGAAGGAACCACTGCACTCAAAGGAGCTGGTAGAATACACTCGGATATGCAAAGAGGATTTATCCGCGCCGAGGTCATTCGATACGACGAAATCGTCGGGTGTGGTAGTCTTGTCGAAGCCCGTAAGACAGGAATGCTTCGCCTGGAAGGGAAGAACTATATCGTTCAGGATGGTGACGTCATCAATTTCCTGTTTAATGTCTGATAGGTTAATTATTGACAACTTTGAGAACCCGGTGATAGACTTTAACTGAAAGCTATTATCAAAAAGCCTACATGATTTTACTAAGCTATTTTCTAAGATTTGTGTTGCTAGATTTTAGTCTACATGCCCCTGCCAGATTACTCCTGTGCTAAAGATCCCCGCCTGTGCTATCAATCGCAGTGTACACCTTGACGGTATACAATGGTGCATGTATTCGCGACATATTATAATATACCTTAAAAATAATTGAGGTCTTAGGAACTCAGGATATCTGAGTATAACACGAAGGAGAGTATTTATATGAAAGAAAGAGAAGATGTAGCCGCAGTTCTGGAAGAGATAAGACCCGCTCTTCAGGCAGATGGGGGTGACGTCGAATTGGTAGACGTCACCGACGGAACAGTCAAGGTAAGGCTAAAGGGTGCCTGTAGTGGTTGCCCCATGTCAACAATGACACTTAAAAGCGGCATTGAAAGAATTATTAAGAGTAAATTGCCCGATATTAAGGAAGTAATAGCCGTCTGAAAACAAGGAGGCAGGCTAAATATAATCTTCGTAAATATCAAATTTTATCATATTCCCAATTCTTAATGAGTACAACGGGCTAAATCCGATATCATTAAATAGCTGCTCGATATAAAAAGATCATTACAATGAAATTTTTTACTTTACATTTTAGGCAGAGGATGGGTGGATGGCGTTATTGAAAACAAAGGAATTTGCTGAAGTTAGGGTATGGGGTGTAGTACAGGGTGTTGGTTTTCGTCCCTTTGTATTCCGTTTAGCACATGATCATAATCTGAAAGGCTCGGTGCGAAATACCTCTTGCAATGTTGAAATCGAGATAGAGGGAAAGAGAGAGGACATTGATGATTTTCTTAACGACCTTGAAGCTAAATCACCACCCATGTCTCATATCGAGAAGATTGAGCACTCATTTCTGCCAGCCAAAGGCTTTAAAAGTTTTGACATCCTGCCCAGCCATAGCGAAGAAGATAGACACCAGCTTGTCTCTCCGGATATCGCAACATGTGACGACTGCACTAGAGAGCTATTCAATCCGCTAGACCGGCGCTATCTTTACCCCTTTATCAACTGTACAAATTGCGGCCCGCGTTTCACCATAATTGAGGACATCCCCTATGACAGGGCGAAAACCACTATGAGAGAGTTCGAGATGTGCCCTGTTTGCCAGAAGGAATACGATGATCCGCTCGATCGCCGCTTTCACGCTCAGCCCAATGCTTGTGGTAGGTGCGGTCCCCATCTGAAACTTATCGATGTCCGTGGAAATCTGGTTACCTCCACATACACCATCAGCAAAGCAGCCAGTCTCCTGAAGAGGGGAAAAATACTGGCAATCCGGGGGCTAGGTGGTTTCCAGTTGGTCTGCGATGCTGCCAACGAAATGGCTGTAACCCGGTTAAGAAAACGTAAAAGGCGGCCCGCCAAGCCCTTTGCAGTTATGGTAGCCAATTTGGAAGACGTGAAATTACACTGTTCATTGTCTCCCACTGAAGAAAGGTTACTCAACTCTCCGCAGTGTCCAATAGTATTACTCAGATGGAGGCGAGACCTTTCGAATATCTGTGATGCTGTTGCCCCGAACCTGAAATACATTGGCATGATGATTCCGTATACGCCGATGCACCATCTGCTACTCAGGGCAACCTGCAAGCCTCTGGTGATGACAAGCGGTAATCTCAGTGAAGAACCTATTGCCAAGGATAATGGAGAAGCCCTATCGAGGCTTAATGAAATTGCCGACTATTTTCTGATCCACAACCGGGACATATACTCAAGGTACGATGACAGCGTTTATTTCGTCGATGACACGCCCCGCCCAATCAGACGTGCTCGTGGTTATGCTCCTTATCCCATTTTTCTACCTTTTAAAACAAAACCGGTTCTTGCCTGTGGTGCCGAAGAAAAGAATACCTTCTGTTTGACTAAAGACAATCATGCTTTCCTGAGCCAGCATATAGGAGATATGGAGAACGAAGAGACTCTGGAGCACTTCGAAAATACTATTGATCTGTATAAAGGGTTATTTCGTATAGAGCCAGAGATAGTAGCCTGCGACATGCACCCGGAGTATCTCAGCACCAAATACGCTCACCAGATAAGTGCCCGGCAGGGGCTGCAGATATTTAATGTTCAGCATCACCACGCCCATATTGCAAGTTGTCTGGCTGAAAACCGCTTTACCGGTCCCGTTATCGGTGTCTCGTTCGACGGCACCGGGTACGGCGATGACGGTACCCTGTGGGGTGGAGAATTTCTTATTGCTGACATGGCCTCGTTCCGGAGAGTGGGCCACCTGCAATATATACCATTACCAGGTGGTACAGCCGCTATCAAGAAACCGTCTCGCATGGCGATCAGTTACCTGTTCTCCCTGTTGGGTAAGGACTATCCTTTAGACGGTCTTCCTTTGATCGATGTCGAACCTGTCGAGATCGAAATGATAAGAAAACAACTGGAGCGGGGAATAAACTGCCCGTTGACTTCCAGTGCGGGCAGGCTCTTCGATACCGTTTCGGCTCTGGCTGGTATAAGAGGCAAAATAGACTATGAAGCTCAGGCAGCTATTGAATTAGAGATGGCTGCCCCGGATGACCTTGATTATTCTGATATCGCCACATACCCATTTACCATTAATGAAAGCCACGGATTAAAGATAATCGGCCTTGCCGAATTTATATCGGCAATAATTCATGATATTAGAAACGGTGTAAACACCTCTTTATTGTCCGCCAGATTCCATGCATCAATTGCCAGGATACTCACCTGCGTGTGCCGGTCGATCTCAGACGAATACGGAATCAGAGAAGTTGCTTTGAGTGGTGGAGTATTCCAGAATCGCCTGCTTTTCAAGCTTGTTGTAACAGATCTCAAGAAAGAAGGCTTTGAGATTTTAACCCATAAACTGGTACCATGTAATGATGGTGGTCTGTCACTTGGTCAGGCAGTAATTGCCAATTTCAATATTAAGGGAAGATTATGTGCTTAGCAATACCCGCAATCATTAAGTCTATCGATGGAATGGAAGCTGAGGCCGAAATAGGCGGCATAAGGCGCCATATCAGCATTCAACTTACACCTGAGGCCAGGGTGGGTGACTATGTGCTGGTACATACCGGTTATTCCATAAGCATCGTTGAGCAGAAAGACGCCGAAGAAACCCTGGAAATGTTGAGGGAAATGGCCAGCCTGGCAGAGGAGTCAGGTTGAAGTATATAAGTGAGTTCCGTAGCCGTGACCTGGCTATGGGTATAATTGCCAATATAAAGCGATTATCCGATAAGTCCGCCCGCTTAATGGAATTCTGTGGCGGCCATACCGTCACTATATTCAAACACGGTATACGCCAGGCGCTGCCGGATACCCTCGAGATGGTCTCTGGTCCAGGATGCCCGGTATGTGTTACTTCTAACACTGACATAGACAAGGCCATAGCACTATCAAAGATACCTGGAGTAATTATTACTACCTTCGGCGACATGATAAGAGTACCGGGAAGCAATATGAGCCTGCAAGAAGCCAAAGCAGATGGCTCGGATGTAAGGACGGTATACTCAACGGTAGACGCAATAAATATAGCGAAGGAAAACAAAGAAAGGTCCGTGGTCTTTCTGGGCATAGGTTTCGAAACCACCGCCCCAACAATCGCGGCCTCTATAGTCCAGGCAGAGCAACAAGGGCTTAACAATTACTTCGTGCTGGCTTTAAATAAACTTTCCCCTCCAGCAATCCGGGCTATTCTTGATAGCGGAGACGTCAGGCTACATGGTCTGATCTGTCCCGGCCATGTAAGCACAATAATAGGATCCGCTCCATGGGGTGCTATTGCCCGTGATTATCATATCCCCTGTGTAATTTCTGGATTTGAGCCTGTGGACATCCTCCAGTGTATTAGCATGCTGGTTGAACAGATCGAAAAGGGAGAGGCGAGGGTTGAAATAGCCTACAGTAGAGGAGTAAGGCAGGAAGGAAACCCCGCAGCCTTAAATATTATGGAAAAGGTTTTCCAACCTGCCGCTGCAAAATGGCGCGGAATAGGAGAAATTGACGCCAGCGGACTTAAATTAAATAAAAATTATCAGAAATTTGATGCTGAACTTGCCTTTGATATAACCATTGAGGATTCCCGTGAAAACCCAGGCTGCATCTGTGGTGAAATACTTAGAGGGACTAGGATTCCTCTTGACTGCTCGCTATTTGGCTCTTCTTGTACACCCGAACACCCTGTTGGACCCTGTATGGTCTCTTCGGAGGGAAGCTGCTCCGCTTTTTACTTTTATGGAGGAAGCCATGACTGATAGGATATTGCTAAGTCACGGCAGTGGCGGCCGGATGGCTCATGAGCTTATTCAGAGTTTTTTAAAAACTCTGGGTAATCCCATACTGGACAGGCTTGATGATTCCGCAGTTGTTGAACTAAGTGGCAAAGTCGCCTTTACGACAGATAGTCATGTGGTAAGCCCAATTTTCTTCCCCGGTGGTGACATAGGAAAACTGTCCGTTTGCGGTACGGTTAATGACCTCTCCATGTCAGGAGCAAGGCCAGTTTATCTAAGTCTGTCCTTTATTATTGAAGAAGGTCTTACCGTTAATGAACTCGAACGCGTAATAGTTTCAATACAAGGTTCGGCAGAGGAGGCAGGTGTAAAGATAATCACCGGCGATACCAAGGTAGTGAGCCAGGGTAACGCTGACAAATTGTTTATCAATACTGCCGGAATTGGCACCATTCCGAATAATATAAACATCTCAGGCAGCAACGCCAGGCCTGGAGATAAGGTAATATTGAGCGGAAATATAGGTGATCATAGTATCGCTGTTCTCAGTAAAAGAGAGGGTCTGAGCTTTACCACAAGCCTTCAGAGTGACTGTGCCCCCTTGGGACATATGGTTTCGCAGATGATTTCTGTCAGTACGGGTATAAGGACGTTGCGCGATCCTACACGTGGTGGACTGGCATCTACGCTGAATGAGATAGCAGAGCAATCAAAAGTGGGAATACGAATTGAGGAAAAGGATATACCGATACGGAAAGAGGTTCTCGGTGCTTGCGAGCTCCTCGGACTGGATCCACTTTACCTGGCAAATGAAGGTAAATTGGTGGCCGTGGTCGACCCCCGCGAGGCAGAAACTATCCTTGAGGTAATGCGCATGAACCGCTATGGTAAAGAGGCTACCATCATAGGCGAAGTAGTTACTGAGCACACTGGCCGGGTGGTAATGAAAACGAGTCTCGGTACGTCAAGAATAATCGACATGCTCGTGGGTGAACCGCTGCCGAGGATTTGTTGAATGCACGAACTTTCTATCACACAAAGTATGCTCCAGATCGTCCTGGAACAGGCCGAAAAAGCGGAAGCCGACCGTATCCAAAAAATTAACCTCAACATCGGTGAATTATCCGGTTTCGTTGAAGAATCGGTGCGGTTTTATTTCGATTTTCTGGCAAAAAATACCGCCGCAGAAGGCGCCTCCCTATCTTTTAACAGTGTGCCGGCCCAGGCCCGATGCCGGAAGTGCAACATCGTCTTCCAGCCGCGTGAACTCAACTGGTCATGCCCCAATTGCGCTCAGACCAGCGTAGAAATTATTGCCGGTAAGGAGCTTTTGGTAGAAAGCATAGAAGTTGACTAGATATCAATCCCGATAAAAATATGTATAAATAGTGTACAGGAGTAATATAGATGGAAATAAAAGTTCTCAAGAATATTCTCAGTGCTAACGACGAAATAGCCCAAAGGAATCACGACCTTTTAAACCAGCACGATGTATTCGCCGTAAACATAATGGCCTCCCCGGGAGCAGGTAAGACCAGTCTCATCTTGGAAACTATACGAAGGCTCAAAGATAAGGTCAGGATAGCGGTTATTGAGGGCGATATAACCTCAAGCGTCGATGCAGAAACAGTGAGTAAAGAAGGTATACCGGTGGTGCAGATTAATACAGGAGGTAGCTGCCATCTGGATGCCAATATGATTCAGAATGCCCTGAATAATATTGACCTCAATGAAATCCAACTGCTTCTCATCGAAAACGTGGGTAATCTGGTCTGTCCTGCTGAATTCACCATCGGTGACCATAAAAAGGTACTAGTCTCCAGCACACCTGAAGGTCACGACAAGCCATTCAAGTACCCGCTTATGTTCCATACTGTCGATCTGGTTCTGCTTAACAAGGCCGACCTGATTCCCCACCTGAATTTCGATATGGAAGCTTTTACACAGGCAGTCAAAGGCATAAAGGAAAAAATAGATGTATTCCCTATATCGTGCCGTAACGGCGAAGGTATTGATCGATGGGTAGCATGGCTACTAAGTAGTATGCAAAGTTCCCGAGGGTAGCCACTTCAATTTTCGCGAAACCAAAATGGCCTGATACCATAATCAGCATACTTTGTCCCTTTTACTCAGGCTTAGTTCGTCAAGAACGAGGTTTACCACCTTTGGTATGGATTTCTCCACACTATTAGTCATTTTTTCAGTAACCACAGTGGCTTCCTCGGTGCCCACAGCAAAAGCTATTACGTCCTTTGGCATCATACCGGGGAACAGCTTCTTTCCTATCTCAATCGTGGTTGCCAGGTTAAAGTGATGCGGTGATATAGCCGATCGAGAAGGATCGTAGATGTTCTCCGGTATGAACCTGTATATTTCTCCTACTTTTTCTCTCTCTGTTAAGAGAGCATCAATTACGATCAGCTTATCGTATCCGAGTATCAGCTCCAATAGGTTTAGGCCATCTATGCTGACACCCCTGACATCGATATTCTCATCTTCAATTTTACCGGCCAATTCTTCGGCAGCACGGATTCCAACACCGTCGTCGCCTAAAATAGTATTGCCGATACCAAGAACCAGGGTTTTCATAAATATCTCTAATTATCTCCTCAAGACCTGGCGAACACTCCCATCTGGCCCAAAGACAGTTAGCTCCAGGGGCATATGCCCGAGTGCATGCGATGAGCATGATAGACATGGATCGTAGCAACGTATGGCAACCTCTATACGGTTGAGTATTCCCTCGGTTACATTACCATCCTTTATGAATTCATTGGCCACTTCATTAACAGCACGATTCATAGCAAGATTGTTATTACCAGTTGCAACGATAAGGTTGACCTTCAGTATTTTACCGCTTTCATCAACCCAGTAGTGATGGAAGAGTGTTCCACGGGGTGCCTCAATTACACCAATGCCCTGTTCGTTAATGTTTCTGGAATTAATCCAGACATCGGTTGAGCAGATATCCTTATCACTGGTAAGTGATTTTATCTCCTCGGCACAGTTTAGCATTTCTATTAACCGGGCATAATGATAATATAGCGAGCCCTGTAGTATACCGTTCTTCCCCATGCTCTTAAAATTCTTAAACTCTTTGTCCGCAAGCGGGGTAGTGCATCCATCCGCAACGTTGAGTCGTCCCAGTGGACCCACCCGGTACATACCATCAGGGTAACCCATCTTCTTGTAATAAGGGAACTTCAGGTAAGACCAATCCTCAACCTTCTCTTCGATAATGGAGAGGTAATCCTCGGGGAATACGTCATGCTCGAGCATTGCCCCATCCTGATCTTTAAGCCTGAGTTTGCCATCGTAGTACTCTGCATTACCTTTATCGTCTACAAGCCCGAGGTAAGCGCTCTTAAAATCAGCAAATGTATGAGCAACCTCGCTATTCTTATCACAGTAATCCTTAAAAAGTTCAATGGCGAACTGGCAGCTTGCAATTGCCTCATCAACCTGGCTTAAGATCTCATCGCGCTGCTCGGGTTTTAAAGCTCGGTTCATTCCTCCCGGAATAGCTGCATTGGGGTGTACCTTTGTATCTCCCATCATCTCTATTATCTTCTGCCCGAAAGCTCGTAGCCTCACCCCTTTAACAGCGGCATCGGGCATTTCGGCGATAACTCCCATAACATTCCGTTTCGCCGGATCTGCTTCCATACCGAAAAGAAGGTCAGGGCTAGCTAAATGGAAGAAGTGAAGGGCGTGAGACTGTACCATCTGAGCCATGTGAATCAGGCGTCGCAGCTTGTCTGCGGTTGGAGTCAATTTAACACCCATGATCGCGTCTCCAGCTTTAGCTGCCGCCAGGTGGTGACTTACCGGACAGATGCCACAGATACGAGGAGTAATTACTGGCATTTCCCAGAATAATCGGCCCTCACAGAACTTCTCAAATCCCCTCACCTGTGTTATATGCAAGCGAGTTTGATCTACATTTCCCTTATCATCCAGATGTATGGTCACCTTTCCGTGACCTTCAATTCGGGTAACCGGCTCAATAGTAATCTTTTTACTCATAATAATATTTACCTCGGAACTTAATCGTACTTCATTATTTCGCTCGGAAGCACCGGTATCCTGCCTTCCAGAAGCTCCGAAAGAGCATAATGAATGGCCTTTGCACTGGGTGGACAACCCGGTACGTAGCAGTCAACCTTTACCACCTGATTTATAGGTTTAACCTCGATCAGTGGTGGCAGTTCTTCTGAACAGGGGACCTTGCTATTTTCACTGGTGCTCTCTGTACTGTAATACCTGTTGAGGACATCCTCCTTGCTGAAAAGGTTCCTCATACTGACGATGCCACCGAAAACTGCACAGTCGCCCCAAACCATTAAAATCTTGCAATTAGCACGTATTTGCTTGGCTACCTCTTCATCATGCTCATTACTGATCGCCCCCTCGATAATCCCGACATCGGCCGGTGTAAATTCCTTGAAATCGGTTATAGGGGTGGCCAGTAACTCTATCTTATCCGCAAGACCAACAAGCGCTTCGTCCAGATCAAGGAACGACATATGACAACCTGCACAGGCATCCAACCATGCTGAAATTACCTTAACCTTGGCCACTGTTTACCTCCTATCTTAATACCTGCTCTTTACCCATTTTTCGTGAAACCTCCATCAGGATTTCGTCATCATGAAGAAGCCCCTCCTGGGGTTTTAAAACCTGTTCCGCTTCCAGTGAGCGTCCTTCCATATCGACATACTTACCCTTTCTTTCCGCCCATATGGGTGACGGCAATACGACATGAGCCATATCGGTGACAGATGACTGATAGCTTGCCTGAACCACCAGGAAATCAACTCCTTTAAGCCAATCCAGTGTATCTTCATCCACCATATCATCAGAAAGCAGTAAATACAGGCCCTTTGGCACATCCTGCTTGATTCCCTTGGCCAGGCCCATCTCCCAGGCCCCACGGCTATTGGCACCGGGTTTAAGTGAGATGACCCTTAATGCTTTATCCACCTGGTTTCCTGTCATACTGGCCAGATTGAGGATGGTGGTGACTGCGTCAGCGCCACCGCCTTTGAGCAGATCCTCCCCATAAACAATGATGCCACGATCAGCCGAAGCATACATTCCTGCTACCTTGTCAAGGCTAGCTTTATCTACGCAGGCAGTGGTAAGAATATCTCCTATATCACAATTACTGATCGTTTCCTTAAACTCATTACTTACTTTTCCTGATTTGGCCAGACCCTTATCGGTTATGGTTTTGACTAGCCCAGTTAGCAAAACACCTTCCGTACCTGCCTTGGGCCTTAGCCAGAGGTCTGTATGTATTGGGAAAACATCCTTTTTCGAATTTATTACCACCAGTTCTGCTTTGCCCTGGCTGGCGCGGCGGATCAGGGTACTTAGTACCGGATTGATCTTTTCAGGATCACCACCAACGACCAGGATACAATCAGATTCCAATACTTCCTGTATTGGGCACTCTATATTGAGTCCTGTTCCGTCGCCCGAATATTGTTTGACGCCCTGGGCGATCATACGGTACATATGTCCATCCAGGGTATCCACCGAGTCACTGCCTATAACTTCTTTGAAAAATTTGTTAAACACGGAGAGTGTGTTAGCAGGAAGGCTGCTGGAAACCATACCGGCAAAGCTATCCTTGGTCTCCTGCATCCCGCTGCTGATTTTCTGGACCGCGGTATCAATACTGCACTCGACGAGGTCACCTTCTTTATTCCTTAAATAAGGCTTGGTTATCCTAGTTCGAGGTTCAATCAGCTCAAAACGTCCGATTCGACAAAGGGCTCCCCTCAAATCGTTCATATCAGGAGCATCAATTCTGACCAGATTATTATCCCTTACCAGGACATCCAGTTCACAGCCAACCCCACACCTGGTACAAATAGTCTTTTTATGCTCACAGTCCTCAGTTGTACCCTTATAAAGGTTGATTTTATTAAAAATAGCACCAGTGGGACACGCCTGTACGCAAGGCCCGCAGTTAAGACATGACGACGATTCACCAAGCGATTGGTTTAGATCGGCCGCTACCTCCGTTCTCCAACCACGATTGGCAAAATCCAGCGTATGAACGGCGGCTACCTCGTTACAGGCTCGGATACATCTCCCGCAAAGGATGCAGCGGTTATGATCAATCGCGATATAATCATTGAGTGAATCAACCGATAGGGAAGGGAACGTATAGGGATAGCGCACGTTGTCCATCTGGTACCGGTAACCCAGCGCCTGTAGCTCACAGTCCCCGCTCTTTTCACAAAACATGCAGAAGTGATTATGCTCGGTGAAAATAAGTTCGAGTATCTGGCGGCGGTACTTTTCCAGCTTCTCTGTATTGGTCTGTACTACCAGTCCTTCCCTGGCTGGATACGTACAGGACGGTACCGGCCTTCTTTCCTTTTCAATCTCCACCACACACATTCTGCAGGCCCCAACATCGCTCAATCCGTCCAGGTGACACAGGGTGGGCACATCAATCCCGTTGGCTTTACAAACTTCCAGGACGGTATCACCTGCTTTGCCTTTTACCTGTTTTCCATTGACTGTTAAGGTTATCTCGTTCATTGTTTATCCTTCAACCTCCAAATCACATCTCAGGCACCTTGAAGCTTCTTCCATCGCCTTTTCCGGTGAATAGGTTAAGGTAACTTCTTTAAAACAAGACCTTCTCTCACCCGAAGCGATTTCCGGAGCTCTGATTCTGGCCTTTTCCTTTGTCTCTTCCTCACTTGGTGGCTCAGAAGAGTAGGTTATCGGTTTATATCCATTACGCTCTACGAGAGGCTTTAACTCCTCTCCAGCAAGGTACCTCCTTATTGAGCAAGCCCCTCTTTGGCCAGCGGCTATAGCCTCGATTACAGTCCACGGTCCGGTAGCAACGTCTCCACCGGCAAATACTCCCTCTCTGCTTGTAGCAAGTGTCCGTTTGTCTGTGACGACTATTCCGCCTTTTCCTAGTTCGATTTTACCGTTCTTTATAAAAGAGGTATCCGCTTGCTGCCCGATAGCCTCGATTACCATATCTACTTCTACTGTATATTCGGAGCCTTTAATCGGCTTGGGCACCCTTCTGCCACTGCGGTCAAATTCACCGAGTTCCATTTTGTTTAATTCAAGCCCCCCTGCTTTACCAGCTTTGTCAATTACTTTAGTAGGAGAAGTCAGGAAATGGAACTTGATACCTTCTTCCTTGGCTGCCTCTATTTCTTCGCCTATGGCTGGCATATCCTTCTCCTCGCGACGGTAGAATACGTGTACCTCCTGGGCTCCCTTTCTCAGGGAGACCCTTGCAGAGTCTATCGCCGAATTACCGCCACCGATAACGGCTACCCTCTTACCGACCTCCATTTGCCTGCCAAGATTGATCTCCCTCAAAAACTCGATAGCGTCATAAACCCCCGGAAGATCTTCGCCGGGAATACCCATCTTGGTTCCCCGATGCGCACCGGTGGCAATGAATACAGCTTTATAGCCATCGGTAAATAGCGTTTCAATATCGTCAATGGGGGTATTTAACCTGATATCTACGCCAAGGTCTTCAATATCCTGTATCTCTTTTCTCAAGATGTCATTGGGTAAACGATATTCTGGAATACCTACCGCAAGCATGCCTCCTGCTACCGGCAGGGCCTCAAATATCGTTACCGGGTAACCCTCTAAAGCGAGGTCCCAAGCCGCGGATAGACCAGCCGGGCCAGCCCCGATAATAGCTATCTTCTCAGTTTTTTTCTCCGTTTCCTTGGGTATATATTTCACCCCTTCGCTATAGGCATAGTCAGCAGCGAACCGCTTAAGGTCCCTGATAGCGATTGGCTCATCAATCTGGGCGCGGTTACATTTAAATTCACACGGGTGATGGCAGACCCTACCGCACACCACTGGCAGAGGGTTGCGCTGCTTTATAAGTCTATAGGAATCGGCAAATCTACCTTCCTTGATTAAATTAACATATCCAGGGATATCCAACTGTACAGGGCATGTATGCTGGCAGGGGGAGCGGAATAGCCCAGAACAGACTGAAGCCGGGCATTTTTTATCTATGATGTGGGCTTCGTACTCCTCCCGGAAATGCCTGATGGTTGAAAGGACCGGGTTTGGGCTGGTTTGTCCCAATCCACAAAGCGAAGCAGATGCAACCATCTCAGCCAGTTCCTCAAGAATATCGAGGTCCTCTAGCTTTGCTTCACCGCAGCTGATCTTCTTCAGAATCTCCAGCATCTCAGGAATACCAGCCCGGCACGGGGTACATTTACCGCAGGACTCATCCTTGGTAAATTCAAGGAAGAATTTTGCCACATCGACCATGCAGCTATCCTCATCCATTACCACCACGCCACCGGAACCCATAATAGCTCCAAGTGCCGTAACGGACTCGTAATCAATGGGCGTATTGAGGTGCTCTATTGGAATAACACCTCCGGATGGCCCACCCAGCTGCACCGCCTTGAATTTCTTTCCTTCAGGTATACCACCCCCGATATCAAATATTAACTTACCTACTGGAGTTCCCAGTGGAACCTCAACCAGTCCTGTATTCTTTACATCCCCCACAAGACACAGGGTCTTCGTGCCCTTGCTGTTGTCGGTCCCGACACTGGCAAACCAGTCGGCCCCGTTCAGGATTATTTGTGGCACGTCAGACCATGTTTCTACATTATTAATTGTTGTGGGCTTGCCAAAAAGTCCGCCACCAACATTTGCAGGGAAAGGAGGTCGTTGTCGCGGATTTCCCCTCTTTCCTTCTATTGATCCAAGTAGAGCTGTTTCTTCTCCACAAACAAAGGCACCGGCGCCTGGGAAAATATCCAAGAAAAAGCTAAAGCCAGTGCCCAGGATATTCTCTCCCAGCAAACCGCGTTCTTCCGCCTGAGTCATAGCATGCTTCAGAGTTTGAATAGCCAGTGGATACTCAGCACGAACATAGATGTATCCCTGGTGTACATTTCCTATCGCGTATGCGCCTATTGCCATTCCTTCGATTACAGAGTGAGGATTACCCTCAAGTACAGCCCGGTTCATGTATGCGCCGGGGTCACCCTCATCGGCGTTGCATACCACGTGTTTTTCTTCAGCTTGTGCACTACGTACAAATCCCCACTTGGTCGCGGTAGGAAACCCGGCACCACCCCGTCCTCGTAGGCCAGCTTTTTTAATCTCCTCTATGACCTCATCCGGTTTCATTTTGGTTAATGCCTTGCCCAGGGCTTCATAGCCACCCCTGGCGATATACTGCTCGATATCCATCGGGTCCAGATCCTGGTTATGCATTACCCTTATCTCTTGCAAATCAAGAAGTGGTTCATCAAGAGCCAATGTCCATTCCTCTACCGGGCGACCCTTTACCAGATGATCGTCAACGATCCTTTTTACCCTGTCCTCGTCCAGATCGGTATAGACTACCTTTTGTGCTCCGGGTTTGATAACTGTCATTACAGGTTCACAACCACAGAGTCCTATACACCCCGCATTCACCACCTCGACATCGGACAACTTTCGCTGCGCCACCTCTCTGGTAATGGTATCCAGTACCTCATTTGCGCCTGAAGATATGCCGCATGTTCCTAGGTGAACCTTGACCTGGGTCTTCTTTGCCTGTTTTTTAAACCGTTCCCTGGCTTTACTCTGCCAGTCCTTTAGTTCTTTTACAGATTTCAGTTTACTCATCTTATATACACCCTTCCTAACTGTAAAAATTCATGATTTCATCAATCTTATTGGGTTTGACCTTCCTGTGAACGTTTCCGTCAATAGATATTACAGGGGATAAGCCACAGCAACCCAGGCAACGAACTGTCTCCAGGGAAAACCGGCGGTCTTCAGTAATGCCACCAGGCTCAAGACTCCATTCTTTCTTCAATGCATCGAGAATCTTCTTTCCACCCTTAACGTAACAGCTGGTACCCATACATACCTGAATAACATATTTACCTTTGGGTACCATGGAGAAAAACCCGTAAAAACTGATTATCCCGTACAATTCGCTTAGGGGCACCTTCAATTCTTGCGAAAGGAGCCTTACAATCGGTGCAGGAAGATAACCAAACATTTCCTGTACCTGCTGGAGCACCCTGATAATGCCCCCAGCCTTGTCCTCATTCTTCCGGATAATCTCCTGGATATCTTGAAGAATCTTTCCGCCACTTATAATAATACCTTCATCTGACCTCGTAGTCACTCCACCCGAAGCTGTTCCCATACGTTACCTCCTTACTGCGGTACTTAATTTTGGCTGGCTTAACGTTGACCTGTTAACTGATGGCTTATTAGGAATGTTGAGATGTATCTTGGAGATATGGTTACCGTTAAAAGTATATTACACAGCACTTGATTTGAGCAACTTTTCGTAACTGACATTATGTGTTGTTATCGCTTTGGGAAGTGAAATGCTACAGAAATGCAACCCATGGAGAGTATAGTACAATTCACAAAATTGGGCAAGTTTTCAGGCCAATTCTTTTCACGATAGCTTCAAGTATCTTCAAACTTTAATTACTTTGCCGGGCCAATTTTGATATCCCGGTCATAAAGATGTTAAAATTTCACTTAATTACTACAGATTTTATAGGAGCAAGAAAAAAGTTTAAGCCCAGATGGGGCTTTATCATTTACAGAGGAAAGGAGGGGGGCTGAAATTTGCTCCCATATAGTAATGGAGATATTAAAAGACATTCCGATTGAGCTGGATACTGAAAAGGTGCTCGAGAAGATGAACATCCGGAAAAAGAGGGAGGGAATGGACGAAGCCATCCAGGAAGTAATCTCTATTGTTCTCCCTATTGCCAAACCCAAGGCGATGTATAAAGTATCATATATTGATAAAAAAATGGAAGACTCTGTAGAAATAGACGGGGTGAAATTCACCAGCCGCGTTCTTCGCGACAACCTTGAAAAGGTACAGCGTGTCTTTCCCTTCGTGGCAACCTGTGGCACCGAGTTGGATGAGTTATCCGTCCCCGAAAGCGATTTTATGAAATGCTATTACCTTGACCAGATAAAAGAATTGCTTCTCGAAGAGGCCATGTCGCATCTTGAAAAATACTTGGGCCATAAATATGGACTCGGACAGGTATCGGAAATAGAGCCCGGATCTCTTGAATCGTGGCCGATAACCCAGCAAAAAGAGCTGTTTTCCCTGCTCGGTAATGTTGAGGAAAACGTGGGAGTAAGGTTAAGTGACAAATTCCTTATGGTGCCGGTGAAATCAGTATCGGGGATATACTTCCCAACCGAGATCAAGTTTGAAAGCTGCCAGCTATGCCCGAGAGAAAAGTGCATCGGGAGAAAAGCCCCCTATGATCCGGAACGAGCTAAGAAATACAGTGAGGAAGTTACTGGAAGGAGCAACTGACAGGGACTTAATTCTTGGCTCCCCGAGTAGGACTCGAACCTACAACCTAGCGGTTAACAGCCGCCCGCTCTACCGATTGAGCTATCGGGGAGTATTTTTACTGGCTGCCGAGCCTGGATTCGAACCAGGGCTAAAGGATCCAAAGTCCTCCGTGCTACCGCTACACAACTCGGCAACGTGACTATTATAGCATATAAGATGGCTCTGACCTAACCGATAGCGCTGGTTACCTGATCTTATATCTTGCATTCCGGTGCACGGCGGTTAATTCTAATTCTTGCCGTATCGATCCTTTCAACGCCCTTGAACGAGGATATCATGCCACAGACAGTGTTTCTAATGGTATTGCCCACGAATGAATTAAGGGATATCTGCTCTCCATTAACATGAATAGATACCCCATCGCTATCGATTTTCAGATCAACCCTGTGTATCTCACTAACACCTTCAAGTACTATCAATATACCGATGATCGTGCTATCAATAAGACCTTTTACAAAACTATCAAGAGCAATCGGCTTATCGTTGACATCCAATCTTACTTCGCTATTCATAATCTATCTCGACTTTTTTCGCGGCCGGCAATTTATTTATAAAAGGACGCTTTTTCAGGCCACACTATTTCCTCGCTTTATTTCCTATCCGGCAAGTTATCCTGATCAGAAGGACCGTTTCCTGTCTCTTTTGAAAACATGGTAGGCATCATGGACGATAAATTACTATAATTATCAGGACGCATTAAAGCTGCCAGCATCTGAGGTAAAATTAGTGCCGCGTTGAATCCGTCCTTAATTCTTGGCATTATATCCTGTACAATCTTTTGTTTATCCTCCCTGGTCATATCGGCAAAGAAACTTTCTATCCACCCCTTTATTAATTCGTGTTTTTCCTCCCGGCTCAGCCCGTTAATGAAACCGGTTGCTATTTCATCCAAAACCCGTTTTTTATCCTCTCTGTTCATTCTCTTAAATATTATGGCCGATAGTCTACCTACAATTCTCAAATTCTCAGGACCTCTTGTCTCTCTTTCTTATTGTCCCTCTATTTCGTCCTTTTTACAAATAACGTGAACTATCACTAACAATTAAAAAACCTAGTAAACTGTAACGTTTAGGAGAAGGCCCCATACCGGTACATTATTTGTTCCGGATGAGTAGTTACTCATTATCCTTATGGATCCATTTCCCTTATCTAATGCCCTGAAGATCCATATCTCCTGGCCCGAGGCACCACCCGGGGGAGACATTACGTATTTATGATCGACCTGCTCAATTACCGTCTCATCGCTAATTGCAGCTATCTCAAACCATTCGAGCGTTGTCGAAGGCTTGCTACATAAACTTACCTTGAAGGTGCTTCCAGCAGCTACCCTTATCTCCTCGACAACCTCGCCACGATCATAGAAATCATCACAGGATATCCTCAGTACAGTCTCCTCGAAAGAGCAACCGCAAAAAAACGAATATAATACGCTAGTCAGGCAGACTAAACAAAGAATTTTTTTCATAGATAATGCCCTTCGATATATCGGGAATTAGTCAATTATCTATCGCCCAACAACGAGCAGAAAGAATAACCCCGATAGTATATTGATAGTCAGCAATTGGCTTTCTTTGGGGCATTTCAGGGTTAAATATTCTGGTGCCGAAGGTCGGACTCGAACCGACACGGGGATTGCTCCCCAACAGTTTTTGAGACTGTCGCGTCTACCTCTTCCGCCACTTCGGCGAGAGCGGAAGACGAGATTCGAACTCGCGACCCTCTCCTTGGCAAGGAGATGCTCTACCGCTGAGCCACTTCCGCTCATTGCTCAATGGTGCCGAGGCTCAGAATCGAACTGAGGACACGCGGATTTTCAGTCCGCTGCTCTACCAACTGAGCTACCTCGGCACAAGGGGTATTTTAACCGCTGGGGTTGGAAAATTCAACTTTTCTATTGACAAGCTAACGAAAGAGATATAAACTCAATTCCAACGATTGAAATTATGGTCAGCTATATAAAGCTGAAGGAGTCAGAATGTATAACAAAATACTTGTACCGCTGGATGGCTCGAAACTTGCTGAACATATACTTGAACACGTTAAGGTATTAGCGAAGGGCGATTCTCACGAGGTGATACTGCTACGGATTATTGAGCCTCTTCTCATCTCGTTTAAGGCAGATATGACCCTGGCTAATAAATATCGTGAGGAAGAAGATCGATTCGAAAAATCGGTACGGGATTACCTTTCGGGGATAGCTGAATCACTTGAAAAAAGCGGCATCTCGGCCAGAATTGCTATATCACGTTTGACTCACGGCTCAACAGCGGGCGAAATATTGAATTTCGCTAAAGAAAACGAGGTCGACCTCATAATTATGAGTACACATGGAAAGACCGGCTCTTCCCGCTGGCATTTCGGCAGTGTAGCCAATAAAGTAACCACACATTCTATTGCTCCGGTCCTGGTAATTCCACCGAGCGGTTTTCGCAATGAGTGATTTCGGGATCTGTTGACCAGGTCCAGGCTAATATATCAATAATATTCTTAAAAGGAGGTCTCAAATGGTTCCGCCAGAAGCTAAAGAGGAGACAAAGGAAATCCAGTCCAGGCAGAATAAAATGGGGATGTTATGCTATGCCGGTTTCTGGGTAACCGGCATTATCTTTCTCGTCATCGAGAAGAAAAACAAACTTATCCGCTTCCATGCCATGCAGTCCCTTGTTACCTTCGGTATTCTTAATATTATATGGGGTGTTGCAAGTAACTTCGGTAGCCCCCTGATATGGGGGGTCGGTTATGGTTGGGGTTTCTTTACCCCCATGTTCATCGCCGGTATGGTAGTGTTCGGAATATTTTTCACCATATGGTGGGTACTCTGGGCCATCCTCATGTATCGCACCTATCACGGCAGGATGTACCGGGTGCCTCTGTTCGGGAGCCTGGCTGAAAAATGCCTCGCCAAACTGGATGAGGAAAAATAGCTTACCCGTCTACCTAATATTGACGGAACCGGTCTTATTACTTATACTTATTTTGACGAAATTCAGGTCCACCTACCGGAATCGGCGGTGAGACAAAAATGGGAAGAGGAACATTGGTCGCTTGGATCTTTATTATGACCGAGACGGCAAGATTTTAGGCGTTATTGTTAATGCCCTCTCTAGTCATTTAAGAGAGGGCATTAGTTATTGTGCGTGGTACTAATTATGGTAAAGATTGGATTCATTGGAGCTGGCATAACGGGCACAGCACTGGCCATGGGCTTAAATTGTAAGGGTTACCCTGTTGTTGCCGTAGGCAGCCGGAGCAGGCCCTCTTCCCTGAAGTTTGCATCCCGGGTTAGAGGATGTAAGGTGTACGACAGCGCTCAAGATGTTGCCGATGCCGCGGACGTTGTCTTCATCACCACTTCTGACAGCTATATAGCCCCGACCGTAGGTGGGATATGCTGGCATCAAGGACAGGGAGTGGTTCATTGCTGCGGTTCCGAGTCTACCGATATCCTGGAACCAGCAAAAGAAAACGGCGCTCTTACCGGCACCTTCCACCCCCTTCAAACCTTCGCCGGTGTTGAAAATGCGCTTGAAAATTTTCCAGGCTCCACAATCGCTATAGAGGCCAAGCCGCCACTACTGGAAACACTCAAAGATTTTGCAACGGCTCTAGGTGCGCGATGGATAGAGCTGAAAGCCAGAGATCGCGTATTATATCATGCGTCGGCGGTGATAGCGAGCAACTACCTGGTGACGCTGGTAAAAATGGCCGCCGAAGTCTGGCAAGCCTTTGACATTCCACAGCAGCAGGCATTAAAGGCGCTTTTACCGTTAATAAAGGGCACCATCCGGAACATCGAGTGCGTTGGTATTCCAGATTGCCTTACCGGTCCTATATCACGCGGCGACATCGCCACGATTAAGAAACATCTTAACGAGCTTCAAAATTTTGTTCCTGAATCGCTTGCCATATACCGGGAACTGGGACTTAGAACAATACCCATTGCGGTGGAGAAAGGTAAAATTGATGATGAGCAGGCAAGGCAATTGAAAGTATTACTTGCAAGTAAAGTAGAAAATCCAGTCAATTGAGGGGAAAGTCTAAAATGAGGAAAATGCTTAAGGGTAAGATTCACAGGCCGCGTGTTACGCGGGTCAATATTGATTACGAGGGTAGCATTACCATCGACAGGATTCTCATGCAGGCAGCTGAAATCCTTCCTTACGAGCAGGTCGAGGTCCTGAATTTACATAATGGCGCCCGCTTCACGACATATGCCATAGAAGGTAAAAAAGGGGGCGAGATTTGCCTGAATGGTGCTGCTGCCAGACTGGCAGCAAAGGGGGATACCATTATAATCCTCGCCTACCAATATATCACCGATGACGAAGCTATTAATGCTATTCCCAACCTTGTCTATGTGGATCAAAATAACCAAATGATAGAGAGTAAACACCCGGCGCCACCGGTTCTTCTCTGATGAGCATTAGGATATATCCAGGAAACGAGAAAGTATTACCATGAATAGTCGAACTATTTGCGTGCCGAATAAGGCCATAACTGAAGTAAAAACAATCGAAAGTATAAACGACATGCTATCCACCAGGCGGATTCTCCCTGTACCCGTTGCCCTCGTTCCTACCATGGGTTATCTCCACAGTGGACACCTCTCCCTGGTTAAAAAAGCCCGGGAAGAAAATCAATCAGTAGTGGTAAGTATATTCGTTAATCCGGCACAATTTGGCCCGAGCGAGGACTTTGAAAACTACCCACGTGATATCGGTCACGATTTTGCCCTGTTAGCGAACGAAAATGTAGACGCTGTCTTTATACCTGCGGTTAAAGAGATGTATCCGCTTGATTTCAGTTTCCATATTGAAGGAGGTTGGATAACGGAGCGGCTTGAAGGCGCCTCCCGACCAGGACACTTCAGGGGAGTCACAACAGTGGTGGCCAAGCTTTTCAATATAATTCAGCCGACCTGTGCCTACTTTGGTCAGAAGGATGCCCAGCAGGCTGCCGTAATAAGAAAAATGGTCACTGATCTAAATATGAATGTTGAAATCAAAACATGCAGTACGGTTCGCGAACCTGATGGACTCGCTATGAGCAGCCGCAACACATACCTCAAACCTTCCGAGCGAAGGGCCGCAACCATCCTGTACCGTGCGCTGATTCTTTCCGAAAAGCTATGGAAAGAGGGCGAAAAAAATGCTAAACGAATCCGCAATGAAATGAAGGCCCTAATCGATAAAGAACCGATGGCCTCTGTTGACTATATATCTCTCGCTGATGGAAACACTATGAATGAAGTCGATGAAGCATGTAAAGGCACCCTTGTATCGCTTGCGGTTAAAATCGGAAATACAAGGCTTATCGATAACACAATACTTGAATAAAGGGATTAACTCAGCGAGGCTATAGGTTATCCGGATTAACTTACCAGCGACATGCTCTGTTTCTTGAGAACAGCCTCTCCAATCTGCACGCCCAGCATTCCTGCAATCACTTCACATTTTGCCTTGAGAAGAAAAAATATATTTCCCTCCTCAAGGCTCAGAGATTCGTAATTCCCCTGGCCCTTGGCGATTATGATATCGGAAGCATGATAAAGCTCAATCATCTTTTCCGAGCACTGGGAAAGCACGGTAGCAGGGGCATCGGAGCCGCTTGATACAATTTCGGCAACGTTGGGCAAGCCAACGAGGTTGGCATCAAGTATAGTGGCATCATTTATAATTGGGCTCTCTCTGACCACAAAATCAACATAAACTTCTTTAGTCCTCTTTATTTCCTCGATTAGTATCCTATCGAACACGACTTCGCCAGCATTATCGCCCAGGTACATGATACGCCGGGACTTACATATGCTGCGCCGGAAATCATCGTAGTCATCTATCCCCAGACCATTATCCAGGGCAAAAGATATTATGGAATTTATGTCGGCGTACCGGGAGGTAGGGCCGAGATCAATAGAATTCCCACCGATTGCTAACTTGCATGCAGTCAATAACGGTTCATCAGAATCAGCCACCACTCTTTTTAAATGTGGATAGAGTGAAAGTGCTATTTCATTTGCCCTTCGTTTTTCTTCCCTATACGGGTCCTCGCTTCCGGTAAGACGGTAAACCAGCCTGTATACCTGCTGGGCGACTTCAGGTGGAGTAACATCTAGTGGTAGTTCCGGTATTAACCGGGATACTTCATTCAGTACCCTGCGATGCATCACAGCATCATCGCTTATTACCCTAGCAGCACCCAGGGCTTGTCTTAGCATACAGGGTATGCAATCCAAACAGGTATTCAATTGGCTCCTCCAAATAGCCCGGAATAACTAATCTGCGGACATGATCTCATTAAGCGCAGATAAAAAAGCATCGTTTTCCTCGGGTGTACCAACGGATACCCTTATATACTGTGAATTAAGCTGTCTCGAAGGATCAAACACCAGTATTCCCCTATCCTTTAGCCTAATGGCCGCATTTACCCGGTTGGTATGCATGAGAAGAAAGTTGGTGGTGCTGGGAATGACCTCCAAACCGATTTCCGATGCTTTTTGAGCCACTCTTTCCCTCTCTTGTCCGACTTTTAACACATTCTCCTTCACATAGCTGATGTCGCCCAAGGCAGCTACCGCTGCGTAGACGCTTGGGGTAGTTGGTCTTATGGCAACCTCGAGGCTGGAAAGCCTATTGAGAAAACCTTCTTCAGCAACCATGTAGCCTATTTTAAGTCCGGCCAAAGAAAAGGCCTTACTCATTGTACGTGCAATAATCAGATTATCGTAGTCCTTCACCATATCAATAAGGCTAAAACCAGCGAATTCATAATAACTTTCATCCACCAGTACAGTGCCCTTTGTGCTCTCGCAGAGTTTTTTTACGGACTCCCCGTCTAGTAACAACTTTCCGCTGGGATTATTGGGGCTATCTATTACTACAAGAGCAGCTTTTTTGGCTAATTCTAAGAGAGGTTCTATGGGCAGCTCAAGCGAAGGCCTTTTCAACCTTAGCTTGGTTAGTCTTGTGCTCATAGACTCCGCCATCCTGGTGATAATAAAAAAAGTAGGATCAATAATTACGGTTTCGCCCTTCCTGGCAAAGAACTGGACCAACTGACCCAGCAATATTTCTACGCCAGAGGTAATGAATAACGAGCTCTCAGCCGTACCACAGTAACCGGCCAATGCCTTTTTAAGCCTGTC
>Ga0209164_1001766_pt1 | contig 25923 bp, 20 predicted proteins | sample MTBNYHSulfiMetaG_FD_187458 | JGI IMG/M metagenome (GOLD analysis project Ga0209164, IMG submission 187458) | Enrichment culture microbial communities from rom New York Harbor, USA that are MTBE-degrading - MTBE-NYH (New York Harbor Sulfidogenic)... | ecosystem: Environmental > Aquatic > Marine >... | reverse complement strand
TGTTGTACCATGCTGTGAGAAGGTCTCGTCCGTACATCAGGTAGGAGTTGTAATCCTTGCCATCGGCATATTTGATATCGGTGCGTCCCTTGGCAATCTCCAACCATTTGAAAACGAAAAACTCATGGACATCTTTTAACAACATCCGGTCTCCCATCATCTTGGCGCTGTAATACGCTTCAAGCACCCGATGAATGCAGGTGCCAAACTCAAGGGCATCGGATTTAAATTCCATAGGCAGTTTGTCGATGCGCCCGAACTTATACAGCAGCGAGCACTCCACATATTCGTTGATGCTCGATGCCGACAGGTGCGGCGTTTGCCTAAGCTCACTTAAAACCATTATCAGTTCCTCCTCACAGGCATCCTAAAAACGCAGTTGCTGCGTATTTGTTAAAATACGAAGGCGATAGGCATCCGGTTGGCGCGAGTTAGGATCTGCCTATCGCCTTTAAAATGGCATGCGTTAAGGATCTGCTTTAATTCCCTTAGGCAGCGGTCTGCAGTTGCCGGATGAAGGCCGAAGCATCGCTGCTGGTTAGGTTGTCGAGCGTGACACCATAGGATTCTTCAACCATGCACTCGATCTCTTCCACGCTGATTCCCCGGCGTCTGGACAGATTGAAGATGGCTCTTCTCTGGGCCTCGCTCATCCCAGCACGGGCAGGACTCTTTGAAGCAGTGTTTGAAGAAGGCTCCGGCTGATTTTGGTTTTCCACGGCAGATGCCACTTGCGCTGCGTCTGATTTCGGTTGGTCATCTTCAGGTGCACTCTTTTTCGGCGCCTTGGAAGGAGCCTTTTTCGCCGGTCTGGATTGCGCTTTAGGATGCTCATGATTTCCCCCTTCGTTGATGGCTTCATTGATGTCGGCAAGCTCTTCCAATGCCGTCATCCCCACATTGGTATAGGACCTGAGCGCTCTTGCAATGGCACGGGTGCTGGCCATCCTGAGCAGATGCTTGGAAACCTTGCTGGAACAATTAGACGGATTTGCGTCTCCGATGTCAGAATACGTCTCACCCAACTTTGACATCACGGTTGCCCGGCAGACGGCAAAGTTTCCATTGTCTCCGGTGGGCATCTGCACGATCTCAACCTCGATGCTGGAAATTCCTTTTTGATGTCCCAGATCGAGCAGGCCCGGATATTTGACAAATTCCTTTCCCTCGATTTTGGTGATCCAGCGTTCATCGAGCTTAGGAGCTTGCCGTTCCAGAAATGTGGCGCCTTCGACCTGTTTTTGGGGAATGGCGTTGTATACGGCAAGGATATGCTTGCATTTAAAATCAGGTGACTTTTTAACATTGCGGGCATAGTCTCCGCAGGTGCAGCTATCTCCCGCATCACTGATGATCACGTTGTATAAAATCTTGCCCTCGCTGCTCTCAACGAAGTATTGTCCGTCATCGCTTTGCAGCACTTTAAGTTGTTCCGCCTTCTGGTTTCTTTTCTGTATCTCTTTTGCCGTCATGCTTCCTCCGTTTCTCCGTGAGTATGATTTTGAGCCAGTCGAGCAGCTCAAGTCCAATTGCGATGATCAGTTCAGCGGTTCTTGTTTTCATCGCCCTCCTTGTGGTTCAGATGGGGACATCATCGGCTGGGTTGTCGCCAAATCCCCTGCCGTCTGTTTTGATAAACTCGATGGTATTTGCAATGAGCTGGATCGATGACCGGGTGACGCCCTCATCGGTTTCCCATTTATTCTGGTCCAAGATGCCGGTGATGGCAATTCTCGCGCCTTTGTGCAGATGGCGTTCGGTGATTTCTGCAAGCTTTTGAAAGCACGTGATCTTGATCCAGCCGGTCTTTTTTTTCGATGACCGGAAGGCCAGGTTGAATGTGGCAACGGGGTCGCCCTCGCTGGAATAGAAAATCTCGGGGTCGGCGCCCAAATTGCCGGTTAAAATGCAGGAATTGAGCATGGATTTGCCTCCTTGGTTGGGTTGATGGATTTAGGTGGGATGGGTTTGGTGGTCTATTGGGGATTAATATATATAGATGGGGACGGGGATGAGGGATTTGGGGAAGTAGTGAGGGGGGATTTTGGCCTGTAATTCAGCCGACATGACGCACAGCATACAACTTGCTTGAATGATTGATCAATCCAGTCCGATGCCGATCATAAATTATTGACAACACGCCAACTTATGCTATCCTGCCCAGGTAATTTCCAAGTCGCCAGACCAACCCCACGAGCAGGTCAGTCAAATGCCGAGCAGAAAACGCCAGGTCCTCGATTGTCTCCCCAAAAGGACGCTGGTGGAACATTGCCCTGCTTTCGGCCTCACGCGGCTATTACTCCCCGCAAATATACTGTCAGAATTATACTTGAACTGTTCATCTCGCTGGATGGCTGTAAGCAATACCGACCAAAAACATAAACTAAGGCCTTGTCATGTCTAATCATTTTTTCGAGAAACCGATTCTAAACTCGCCCTACAAATACCCCAATCGCCATTGGGAACTGGACGAAACCGGCCAGCCGACCCAAAAAATTATGCCATCGCGACGTGCGGCATCATTTATCACCCCAATTCCAAAGCCCCAGAAGCGCAAAGGTCAGGCGGAACAAGCCTCACTGTTTGTCAATGAACTGTCTACAGCCGATCAGGAATACGATCATACGGCACTCATAAATGGCGTGCGACGGGAAGTGGATAAGTGGCGACGGCTTCCCAATCCCAATCAGTGGCGCGTCACGCCAGAAACCGCCCGATTGCTCCAGCATTGGCGCCACCATCAATTTGCCGGTTTCAGGCCTTTCTTTTGTCAGGTTGAAGCGGCCGAAACCGCAATTTGGCTGACTGAAGTGGCGCCTCAGATGGGCAAATCCGAAAAAGATTTCCTTGTACAACTTACGAAAGCCAACCAGGATGCTAACCCTGAACTGATGCGTTTAGCGCTCAAGCTCGCCACCGGGGCGGGAAAAACCACTGTGATGGCCATGCTCATCTCCTGGCAAACCATCAATGCCGTGCGTAAGCCCAACAGCAGAAAGTTTACCCGGGGCTTTCTGGTCGTCACTCCCGGCATCACCATCCGTGATCGGCTCCGCGTACTGATGCCCAATGACCCGGACAGCTACTACATGCGCCGCGAATTGATACCCGCCGATATGATGGACGACCTCCGCAAGGCCAAGATTGTCATCACCAATTATCATGCTTTCAAACTGCGTGAGCGCATGGACCTCTCCAAAGGGGGCAGATTACTGCTTCAAGGGCGCCGGGGTGCACCGCTGGAGACGATAGAAACCGAAGGTCAGATGATGCAGCGGGTCATGCCGGAGCTGATGGGCCTGAAAAACATCATCGCCATCAATGACGAAGCCCACCACTGCTATCGCGAGAAACCTGGTGGCGATGGTGAAGAGACTTTGAAGGGTGATGAAAAGAAAGAGGCAGAGAAAAACAAAGAAGCCGCCCGTTTGTGGATCAGTGGTCTGGAGACCGTCAACCGCAAGCTTGGCATTGCCCGCGTTTTTGATCTTTCCGCCACGCCGTTCTTCCTCAGCGGTTCCGGCTATCTCGAAGGCACGCTCTTTCCTTGGACCATGAGTGATTTTTCGTTGATGGACGCGATCGAGTGCGGCATCGTCAAACTGCCCCGCGTGCCGGTGGCCGAGAACATCCCCGGCAATGAAATGCCCATGTTTCGGGAGCTGTGGAAGCACATCGGCAAGAAGATGCCCAAAAAGGGCAGGGGGAAAGGCGGTAAGCTTGACCCGCTCAGCATCCCGGTGGAACTGCAAACCGCCCTGCAAGCACTTTACGGTCACTACGCTAAAACCTATCAGCTCTGGAAGAAGGCCGGGATCAAGGTGCCACCCTGTTTCATCGTGGTCTGCAACAACACCGCCACCTCCAAGCTGGTCTACGATTACATATCCGGTTTTGTCCGTGACAACGAAGATGGCACCTCCAACGTCGTCAATGGTCGCTTGGAGCTGTTCCGCAACTATGATCAACATGACAACCCCCTGCCGCGCCCCAACACCCTTTTGATCGACAGCGAACAGCTGGAATCCGGTGAAGCGCTGGACCAGAACTTCCGCAAACTGGCCTCCGACGAAATCGAACGATTCAAGCGCGAAGCCCTGGAGCGTGGCGGCGACCTGGCCAATCAGCTCATCGCCGGCAAGGAGATCGACGACACCACCCTGCTGCGCGAAGTGATGAACACGGTCGGCAAGCCCGGCACCCTGGGCGAATCGATCCGATGCGTGGTGTCGGTCTCCATGCTCACCGAAGGTTGGGACGCCAATACCGTGACCCATGTTCTGGGCGTGCGTGCGTTTGGCACCCAGTTGCTGTGCGAGCAGGTGATCGGCCGTGCCCTGCGCCGCCAGTCCTATGATCTGAATGAAGAAAATCTGTTCAACGTCGAATACGCCGACGTGCTTGGCATCCCCTTTGATTTCACCGCCAAACCGGTCATCGCCCCGCCGCAACCCCCGCGCGAGACCATTCAGGTCAAGGCGATCCTGCCCGAGCGCGACACACTGGAAATCCGGTTCCCCCGCGTGGCCGGCTACCGGGTGGAATTGCCGGAAGAGCGCCTTGCCGCGGCATTCAATGAAGATTCGGTGTTTGAACTCACCCCGGCCATCGTCGGTCCGTCCATCACCAAGAATTCCGGGATTATCGGCGAATCCGTGGACCTGAGCCTGGAGCATATCCGTGACATGCGCCGCTCCACGCTGCTGTTTCACCTCACCCAGCGGCTGCTCTACACCAAATGGCGCGATCCCGGCGAAGAACCCAAACTGCACCTGTTCGGCCAGCTCAAACGGATCACCAGGCAATGGCTGGACACCTGCCTGGTCTGCAAGGGAGATACCTATCCGGGCCTGTTGATGTATCAGGCGCTGGCCGATATGGCCTGTGAGCGCATCACCGCCGCCATAACCCTTGCTGAAAAAGGCAAGCGCCCGATCAAGGCCGTGCTCGATCCTTACAACCCCATCGGCTCCACGGTGCACGTGAACTTCACCACCTCCAAGACCGACCGCTACGAGACCGACAGCCGCCGATGCCAGCTCAACTGGGTAATCCTCGACAGCGATTGGGAGGCCGAATTCTGCCGTGTAGCCGAAGCGCATTCCAAGGTGCTGGCCTATGTGAAAAATCACAACCTGGGTCTGGAGGTGCCCTACCGTTACGCCTCTGAAACCCGCAAATACAGGCCCGACTTCATCGTGCAGGTCGATGATGGCAATGGCGCCGAAGCCCCCCTCAACCTGATCGTCGAGATCAAGGGCTACCGGGGCGAAGACGCTAAGGAGAAAAAATCCACCATGGACGCCTATTGGGTGCCGGGTGTGAACAACCTGAAGCAATACGGTCGCTGGGCCTTTGCCGAGTTCACCGACTTGTTTCAGATGCAGGATGACTTCGCCGAAAAAGTGAAAGCGGAATTTGACAAAATGATCAACACGTTTGCTCCAACACCAGATCAAGGGAAATATGATGGCCAAGAATAGCAAAACACCAATTAGTGTCGAATCCCTCACCCACAATGAGGCGACCCGCAAGAACATTCCCACCGCCGAATACCAATCGGTAATGCAGAAAGACGATCAGGTTCCCATAAAGGTGAGCTACCCGCGGGACAGCACAGGCCTGATGGAAGAAAAACAGACCCGCAATCGCGACCTGGACCCGCAATTGGTATGGCGCGGCAAGGACCAACAGGACTGGTCCGATCTGGTGGTGCACGCCCCGCCGCTCTACATTCAGGAAAAGGTGCACCCCAAGGTAATGATCGATGACCTGCTCCGGCACAGCGAAGTAGAGAAAAAGGCTAAAGAGGAACAGCTTGATTTGTTTGCCGACTTCAATGGCCTGCAGAATGAAAGCGCTAAAACCGAATTCTACCAGCATGATCAGAACTGGAGCAACCGCATGATCCTCGGCGACAGCCTGCAGGTCATGACATCGCTGGCCGAGCGCGAAGGGCTGCGCGGCAGGGTGCAGTGCATCTATATCGATCCGCCCTACGGTATCAAATTCAACTCGAATTTCCAGTGGTCCACAACCAGCCGCGATGTAAAAGACGGCAATGCCGACCACATCACGCGCGAGCCGGAGCAGGTCAAAGCCTTTCGGGATACCTGGCGGGACGGCATCCACTCCTACCTGACTTATCTGCGCGACCGGCTGACTGTGGCCAGAGATTTGCTGATAGATTCCGGCTCTATATTTGTGCAGATTAGTGACGAAAATCTGCATCGTGTAAGAGCTCTTCTTGATGAAATTTTTGGTGATGATAATTTTGTGAGTCTCATTACGGTGCGCAAGACAGGTGCTGTTAGCAGCCCAGAAGCAAAACTTAATTCATTAGGAGCCATTTCGGATTACATTGTTTGGTATTCGAAACGGAAGGAAGCTCTCAAATATCGCCAGGTATTTTTACGTAAGGCTGACACCAATACAGCAGATCAATACCGTCTTTCAGATGAAGCTGGCAACTATCAGTCAGTTTCTATGGAGTCAAATGGTTACGCAGAAACATTTCATTTTCCTATCAAATTATTTGGGAAAACTTATTTGCCAGCAATGACGAGGCATTGGAGCACGACAGAGACAGGTATATACAGAATTGCATCTGCAGATCGAGTGATAGCTACTGAAAATAAAATTAGATTTAAGAAATACTTGAAAGATTTTTCTGTAAACCCAATCGCTAATATTTGGGCGGACGTAATGGGTTCGTCAGGATTAATTTACGTAGTCCAGACGAATGAGAGAATTATTGAACGGTGCCTCTTGATGGCCACCGACCCAGGTGATCTAATTATTGATCCTACCTGCGGCTCGGGCACCACCGCTTATGTCGCCGAGCAATGGGGCCGCCGTTGGATCACCATCGACACCTCCCGAGTCGCCCTGGCATTGGCCCGTGCCCGCATCATGGGCGCCCGCTATCCATACTACCTTCTCGCCGACAGCCGTGACGGCCAGCTCAAAGAAGCCGAAGTAACCCGCACGACACCATCGAGCCAGCCTACCCGCGGCAGCATTCGTCATGGATTTGTATATGAACGCGTGCCGCATATCACCCTCAAATCCATCGCCAACAACACCGAGATCGATGTGATCTGGGACAAGTTCCAGGAAAAGCTGGAGCCGCTGCGCGAGCAAGTGAATAAATCATTGGGCAAGCAGTGGCAGGAATGGGAAATCCCCCGTGAAGCGGAATCGAAATGGCCGGACAACGCCAGAAGACTACACACCGATTGGTGGAAATATCGCATTGCCCGCCAGCAGGAGATCGATGCGTCCATTGCCGCCAAGGCTGATTTTGAATTCCTTTATGACAAACCTTATGAAGACAAAAAGAAAGTCCGCGTCGCCGGCCCCTTCACCGTGGAAAGCCTCTCGCCCCACCGCGTGCTTGGTGTAGACGAAAATGATGAGCTCATCGATCCCAATATTGCCGGTGAGAATCAGCCGACGTACGGCAAAGAGCGCGATTTCGTGCAGATGATTATAGAAAATCTGAAGACCGCTGGTGTGCAGCAGGCACATAAGGAAGATAGAATCAGTTTCACCTCACTCAACCCCTGGCCAGGTGACCTGATCTGCGCCGAGGGCCGCTATATTGAAGGCGACGGACAAACAGGCACGGAAAAACGCGCCGCGATCTTTATCGGTCCAGAGTTCGGCACTGTCCCTCGTCCCGATTTGGTAGCCGCTGCTCGCGAGGCCGGGGATGCGGATTTCGACGTGCTCATTGCCTGCGCTTTCAACTACGATGCGCATTCCTCCGATTTTGAGAAGCTTGGTCGAATTCCCGTACTCAAGGCGCGCATGAACGCCGACCTGCACATGGCCGACGACCTCAAGAACACCGGCAAGGGCAACCTGTTTGTCATCTTCGGCGAGCCCGACATCGACATCCTCGACGCCGAAGATGGCCAGATCCAAGTCAAGGTCAACGGCGTGGACGTGTTCCACCCCAACACCGGCGAAGTTCGCTCCGATGGCCCGGAAGGCATTGCCTGCTGGTTCATCGATACCGACTACAACGAAGAAGCCTTCTTTGTGCGCCATGCCTATTTCCTCGGCGCCAACGATCCCTACAAAGCCCTGAAAACCACCCTCAAGGCGGAAATCAATGCCGAGGCGTGGGCAACGCTCAACAGCGACACCTCGCGCCCGTTTGATAAACCCAGATCGGGTCGCATCGCCGTAAAAGTAATCAACCATTTGGGCGATGAAGTGATGAAAGTGTTTAGGATATGACAATGTACAAAGGAATGCGCTGGTTGAAGTGTGATCTGCACATGCATACCCATTCAGACATTCGCCATTGGACCGGTGATCGACTGGGTGATGGGCAAGAAGCTGAAGCAGCAAGAGCGTTTGCCGAAGCCTGTCATCGAACCGGTCTGGATGTGGTGGGCGTTACCGACCACAACTTTCTGAGCAAGGAATTCATTCCTTATTTGCAGTCGGCCTTTGATGAAATAGAACGCAAATTTTGTCATAGGATCACCCTGTTTCCTGGGTTTGAGTTTGAGGCTGCCGGAGTTGGTCGTGGAGTCCATGTTATTTGTCTGTTCGAGCAGGAGTCCCATTTGGCTCGGCTGGATTCCATTCTCACCGAATGTGGGATTGGCTATCCAAGGGAGAATGCGGCAGGACAACTTGAAAAATCCGACAAGAACCTCAAAGAGATTTTACGGATAGTTCAAAACAAATACGCTGGGATTGTTATCATGCCTCATGCCATGAGCAGTGACGGCATTTTCGACAACAAATGCATCTCCGAGTGGCTTCAGCAAGACCAGTTCACCAATCCTGACCTCTTGGCTGTTGAGGTTTCAAAGCCGGTTGGCCGAATGAGCGATGCCTTCCAAAAGCTGTTCCGCTCTGGTGATGACTGCCACCAAGACTGGAAACGCATCCGACCCATCGCAACTTTGATGTCTTCGGACAACAAAAAGCTCATTGAAGTAGATGAATATCAGAAACCAGTGCCCAACAGCATTGGTCACCGGTACTCCTGGATCAAGATGTCGGAGCCTTCTATTGAGTCAGTCCGACAGGCATTCCTGGATCATGAGTCGCGGATCATCCTGCCGGACAATGTGGTGACAGACAAGCATCCAGCAGAGCGCGTCCACCTGGCAACGATCCGGTCTATCTCGATCAAGAACGTCGCATTCTTGGCTGACCAGGAGGTACATTTCTCGCCCAACATGAACTGCGTGATCGGTGGCAGGGGTAGCGGTAAATCGACGCTCCTGGAATACTTGCGGATCATCTTGGGCAAAGACAAAACCAAGGATCTCGATGCCGCGACTAAGGAACGCATCAATCGCGTGCGGGATACATTAAAAGCCGACGGAGCGAATATTGAGTTATGCTGGGCCAGTGCTGACAGCGTAGAGGACCTCATCGTGTGGAAAAACGGCAGTCCAATGGTGCATAACCGTGACTTGGCTGACCCAGAGACCTTTTTCAACAGTCTGCCCATCCGTTTTTACAGCCAACAGCAGCTCAACCATCTGACCGAATCAAAGGAAAACGAAGGTAGTATACGCCAGGCACAACGCCTATTGGAATTGGTTGACGGGTTCACAAAAAACGATCTGGATGAACTGGCCGACCAGGAACGTAAACTCAAGCTGCAGATTCAGGATTCCTTTGCCAATCTCCGCAAGGCTAAGACGCAGGGCAAAGAATACAATCGGCTAAAGCAGGAATACCAAGAACTGGATCGGCAATGGAAAGCCCGTAGCGAAATCCAAGAAGACGCTCGCAGGTATCAACAGCTCAAGTCAGAATCCCGTTACCTCGATGGTCTTCTCGGATCGCCAGGCAAGCAATTTTCCGACGTCGCTGCTTTGGCCGATATCGTTGCAGACTCCCATGTGCCGTTTCAAGACACAGACTCACAACACGCCGCTTGGTTTAAGCAATTTGACGACAAGGTAAAAACCGCCAAGGAGGTTTTGGCCAAAACCATACGCGATGCAGTCGAGCATTTCGGAACGACCATCGAGACGTTTAAAGTAGATGATCCGGTTTGGCCGGTGATTCAGGAGGAACTGAGTCAAGCAGACGCAAAATTCAGCGAAGCCTGTGCAGCCAAGGGTTTAACGATGGATGACGTAGGACGTCTGAATGAGATCAATCAATTGCGTGCAAAAAAACAGCTTGAGATTGACGAGATTAGTGCGGATATTGAACGGCTCAAGGATATAGCAGGGAACCCGGATGGCCTCATGCAGCAGTTGCATCAGGTTTGGCGCAATCAATTCCAGAAACGGATGGACGCCGCACAGCGAGCAAATGAACTCTCAGTACTGAATGAAAGTAGGCAACGCTTCATTGAAGTCTCTGCAAAGTACCAGCAGGACCACAAGAACTTCCGTGAACTCTGGCACAACTTTGCACCGTCTGATGGAAGAACGCGCCTCGGTAAGAACTGGGATAGTTGTGGGCAGGCCCTCTATGAACTTTTCGTTGCCCAGGACGATGCTGAATCACCGTGGCAGCTGTTGCATAAGCGGCTTTCAGTAGAGCAAGGTACTGCTGGGGTGGAGTTTGGCGGAAACGGCCAAGAGCTGTACCAACACATCCAGGGAAACCTTGAGCGCTGGGAAAAATTGCGCTGTTCCAGAGTGCAAGACATTGTTGACATGAAGCTCTTCCGAGCTGACGGATCGGTAGCAGGAAGCATTGCCGGGGGATCGCTCTCCGATGGTCAGCGCAACACAGCTGCCTTAGCCTTGTTGCTGGCCCAGGAAGGGGGGCCGCTTATTATTGACCAACCTGAAGATGAACTGGATTCCAATTTTGTTTTCCGGGAATTGATTCCGATGCTGCGCAAAGTGAAATCAAAACGCCAACTGATCATGGCTACACATAACGCCAACCTGCCGGTAAACGGCGATGCAGAGCTGGTGTATGCTTTTGAGGCACGTAGTGGCAAAGGTGAAGTCCGTGCCCAAGGTGGGCTTGATCAGGGAGCTGTCACCAAGGCTGTTCTTGACATTATGGAAGGGACAGAAGAGGCATTCCGTCGTAGACGAGAGAAATATCATTTTTAGTTAAGAGAGTGGAGTGTAAACAAATGAATTTCCGCATCGCCAATACCTTCACCGACAGCCTCGCAAAACTCACCGGTGACGAGCAAAAGGCAGTCAAAACCACTGCCTTTGATCTGCAAATCAACCCGGCTCATCCGAGTATGAGATTTCATAAACTCGATAAAGCCCGGGACAAGAATTTCTGGTCGTTACGGGTGAGCAGCGATATTCGGATGATCGTCCATAAAACTACCGATAGCTTGCTATTGTGCTATGTCGACCATCATGACAAGGCATACAAATGGGCCGAACGGCGCAAGTTGGAAATTCATCCCAAAACCGGTGCAGCTCAGATGGTTGAGATACGCCAAACTGTGCAGGAGAGTCGTGTTCTCTATATGACTGATGATGAACCCGCACCAATCAAACCAGCGCTTTTTGCGAGTATCGCTGAAGAAGTTCTGCTGGCTTATGGCGTGCCCACGGAATGGCTGGAGGAAGTGCGCCAAGCGGATGAAGACGACTTGCTGGTGCTGGCCGACCATCTGCCCAGTGAAGCGGCGGAAGCCCTGTTGGAGCTGGCGACAGGCGTACAACCGAATATGTCGGTAATCGCAGCACGCGCCATTGATCCCTTCGAGCACCCGGATGCCCTGCGGCGCTTCCGCATCATGACCGATGTCAACGAGCTGGCCCGCGCGCTCGATTTTCCCTGGGACAAATGGACGACCTTTCTGCATCCGGCGCAGCGACAAATAGTACAAAAGGACTATAGTGGCCCTGTTCGCGTATCGGGCACAGCAGGCACTGGCAAAACCATCGTCGCCTTGCATCGTGCGGTACATCTTGCACGTAACTATCCGAATGCCAGGATACTGCTCACCACCTTTTCAGAGATGCTTGCCAATGCCTTGCGGAGTAAGCTGAGGCGGTTAACCAGCAATGAGCCCCGTCTTGCCGAGCGGTTGGAAGTCCATGCCATTGATGCGATTGGCAAGCGGCTGTATGAATCGCAGTTCGGTCCGGTGAAAATTGCTTCACGTAACCTTATTCAACAGCTATTGGCGGCGGCCAGCGGTCGGGTCGCAGAAATAAAATTCAGTGCGCGATTCTTGTTGGGTGAGTGGGAAGACGTTGTTGATGCTTGGCAATTGCGAAGCTGGGAAGAATATCGTGACGTCAAACGGCTGGGCCGCAAGACACGCCTGCCTGAGCAACGACGGGCATTGTTGTGGACGATTTTCCATGAGGTTAAAACGAGTTTACGCCAGCAGGGGCAGGTTACGCTCTCGGAAATGTTCAATCATCTTGCCAAAAAACTTTGTGAGCGCCGTCATTCCCCATTTGAGTTTTGTGTGGTCGATGAAGCTCAAGATATCAGTGTGGCGCAACTGCGATTACTGGCAGCCTTGGGTGCTGACAGACCCAATGGACTGTTTTTTGCCGGCGATTTGGGACAGCGTATTTTTCAAACTCCTTTTTCTTGGAAGTCGATAGGTGTTGACATTCGTGGCCGATCACAAACGCTGCGAATCAACTATCGCACCTCGCACCAGATTCGAATGCAAGCCGACCGTTTACTGGGCCCGGAGGTGATGGATGTGGACGGCAATATTGACGACCGACGGGGCACGGTTTCCGTATTTAATGGGCCAGATCCGGATATCCGGGTGTTCGATACCATCGAGGAGGAAACAGATGCTGTTGCCGCCTGGTTGAAAGACCAGAACGGCGAAGGGGTGGTCCCTCACGAGATCGGCATCTTTGTGCGATCAGCAGCGCAGATGGAACGAGCGAAGTTAGCGGCGCATCAATCGGGGATGATGTTCAAGATTCTGGATGACCATATGGAGACAACCACGGGCAAAATGTCGATCAGCAGCATGCATTTGGCCAAAGGTCTGGAGTTTCGAGCTGTTGCGGTGATGGCCTGCGACGATGAAGTCCTACCTTTGCAAGAGAGAATGGAATCCGTTGCCGATGACGCGGATCTTGAGGAGGTGTACGATACTGAACGTCATTTGCTTTATGTTGCCTGCACACGCGCCCGGGACCACCTTTTGGTCACCAGTGTCGACCCAGCATCTGAGTTTTTGGATGATCTAAAGGTGCACCCGAAATATAATTCCTAACGAGAAAAGCACAGAAGTGTGCGGTTAGCGGGTCAAGTACCCAATAGACTTCATTCGGCGTTCTGGCGCCAAGCGTCCCTTTTCGTTTTTAACGCGACAATCGAGTTCTATCAGTTGCGCGCCTCAAATCTGCAGATCACAGAACGGAACCGGGATGTTTTTTATATCTGAGAGGTTTTGGTGTGACACCGGCCATCTAATCCTGACTGGCCAGTGCCCAAGACCGACAAGGACACCCGCCCCCCTGACCCACTATTTCACGATGCACTTATCCTTTTTTTCGCTCAATATTCCCATCATTGCGTACATCCCGTTCCATTTGCGTCCTCATCCGGCAGCATCTCAAACGGCAACTCCACGGTATACCAGGTGTGACCACAACCGCCATCATCGATCAAATGCATCACTCGGCGCCGTTTAACCATAATGCCCCTCCATGGCACCTGTTCATAATCCGATAAAACCCGTGTCTTGCCTATCTTGTTACAATATGGACAGTACTTAATTGTCATCTACGTTTCCTCCATTTAAAAATATAAACACCTATAAAAGACGTCGTTCTTGAAATTTTATGCAACTTTATCTTCAAATAAACGATCAGCGGTCTCCTCAATAAACCATCGAAGTTCCCATGCATCATCGTAAATTATCTTCGCAAACTCTGATATTTCAGCTGGCGATGCTGTGGTCAACCAGTCAAGACGCTTATCAGAATACTTGATATGCAGTTTTGGCAATCTTCCGACCATATTTTCAAATTCCATTGAATCATCACCGTATCGGTTTTTAAGCTCAGGCATCTTAAGATCCAAGACTCGTTTCAAATATTCATGGTTATCGTCTTCTTGTTTAATCACATACCGCACCCCCTGGTTATCCCAATAGAGTTGTATTTCTCCGAAAAAGCAGCAATCAATATAGATGGTGTGACCCCAGTCGCTGGTCTCCATAACCTCGTCATCGAATGCTTCCCAGGGCTTATAAAACGCTTCATTGAACGAATTGAAATAAACGTTCCAGAAGGTATGGGCTAAAACGCGCTCTTTGGATGGCAATTGACCAAATGGTAGTTTTTCATCATCAGATACATCGATGGGCTCAAGATACTCTGGCAAACCAAATGTGAGTGTCTTTTCATCGATTTGGAAGAGACTGAATCCTAATGGATATCGCTGAAGGCATTGTATCAATGAAAATGTTACAAGCTCGTCTGCTGCAGGGTTTTGAAGATCGTTGGTGTTCGTACCAGGTGCATATAGTATGATCCTTCTATCACAGTCATTTCCAATCCCGAAGGTGGCATCGATGATCTGATCAACAGCAGGTTCGCCAATTTTGAGGTCAATAAGAACTCTTATTGCCTCGGGGTCATTATCTTTCTTAACTTTTAATAGGATGCCTTCACGGTCGCCTTTTCGCTGGTACTTTTTTATGCGGTTAACTTCCGTGATTTTTGAAATACCGCTTTTTTCCAGCATATCGTGTAAGGGTTGCGCCTCGGTAATGAGGTCTATTAGATCTCTAACGTTTTCATTTTTATCCTTGAAATTATGCATTTAGGTTATCCTCCTTTTGGTCGATTTCTTTTTGAAGCAAGTCGCGAATATACGCAGAAACCGTGACTTCCAGATTGTCGGTGATGTCGACCAACCGCTGATAACATTGCTCTGTGAGCATCACCCCGACATTGCGAGTATAAAATTTCTTTCGCATGCTTAAATCCTCCTATGAATTGAAATTGTATTTGATTTATATTTTGTTCTGAATTTTTTAGAAGTTAGTGCGAGTCGGTAACTATAAGATCCGAGCAAGAATCGAAGAATAAAAAAAGGTGACTGCTCAAAATAAAAAAGCAACCACCATGATGGGGGATCTTCCTTTAACCATTTTTTTGTTTTTTTAAAGATACCTGCTTTTGCTTTTAGACTATCTCATCGTCTCATCCGGAGACTATTAGCAACCATCATATTTGACCAAACTTTCACTTGCTATTCTTCTCATCTTTTTTCTACATCCAAAAAAAATAAAAAATAAATGGTCTTCTCGGGCAAAGTATCCCGACAGGGATGCTTTGACTCTATATATTATCATATATTATCATGTGTTCTCGAAAATTTTAGATTTTGCATTCTTATTCAAACGGTTATAAATATCTTCGCTTTACCGACCCTGCCACATTCTTTACCGACCCCACCACATTCTTTACCGACCCTACCATGTCCCCTGTTATTATCCGTTTTTCTTGCTACCAAATCTGTGGATGATATATTTCCGTACTTTAGGGTTTTCTCCTTCTTTCTCGTAAGAATCGATATAACCGTTCTCGATTAAAGGTTGGAGGATATTCGTTTCCACGGTGGTTGATAGATTCCAAGGATTGGCATCCGTCAGACCGGCGTATTTGGCGATGGTGGACAGATGAAATGGAATCCTTTTAATATTGTTATGAATCAGTGCTTTCCGATAAAATATCTGGGCCGAATCCGGCAGTTGATAGAGTCGGTTTTCGATGCGGTCATTGAATTTAGCCAGCAGATTATTGGCGAAAAGCTCACCGAGCAGCGTATTGAAAACTATCGTGTAGCGCCTGGATAACACGATACCATTGCTCTTGATTGACAAATCTTCATGACCAAACTCGAAGAATCTGCTGTAATAATTCATTCGATGCGTGTTTTCCTTCGATCCCGTAGATTTCAAACGTACCGGGAAAGTCAATTTGAATTCGACACGCGATGTCTCCAATAATAGGGCCATGATCTCGTTAGAATTCATTTTAGAGCCAGTGACCTGCCTGAATTGTTCATCGGTGAATCGGATGCTGTGTCTCTTTCGGGAAGGGATGACCGCTTCAAATTCACCGTTCAGTTGTTTTTCAAGCGATTGGATTTCGAAGAGATCGTTAAAGATCGGCTCTGCATTTTTCGGCAAACAATCGCCGCCTTCTTTCATCAAAAACATATTGCCGATGGCATCCATAACGATATGATTCTTCACGCTCCAATAACCGTTGTTGATCTGACAGGTGTTTCCCCATATATCTTCGTATTCAACGGGCCAGGATTGTCCCTGTCTTTTAACAATCGCTGGTATCACCCGGTTTGTTCCCCTTTCAGAATAATTGAACCATTCATGATTTTTTAGCTTTTTTTCCAGCTTGGCTATGATCTGGGACATGGCATTGATCAATTTCAGATACGCCTGCTCATGTCCCAGATCATCTTTCAGACCTTGCAGCTGTTCGAACTTTTCAATGAGGGTATCTAAATCGGCGTGACGATATTTGGGCAATGGGATCGAATCATAATATTGTCGTATCGTGCTTAAAATGCCTTGTGCTTGGTCTGCGTTCATTCATAAATCCTCCCTATCTGTATTTTGATTTATTTGATAGCGGCGTGACGGTATCTGCTCTGGTCGCCTCGATCCGGTCCCTGACAGTCATTTTCGACTTGTCCAGTTTGAGGCAAATTCTCCCGGTCTCTCCCGTGCCACGTTTTGCCTTGAACACGATGAGATCTATATTGCCGTCATGATTGATGATGCGCTCCCAGTCACTTTTAAGGGTGTAACCATCGTCTTCCACTGCGGCCAGGATACCCAACCAGGATGCCTCATATTCGATGTTCCCCGATTCTTTAAAGGAGGTCATGCTCAGGCGCTGACCGGATTTGTATGATTCCCTGGAAAGTTCCGAGACCACTACCACTGGCAGGTTATATGCTTTGGATATTTCGGTCAGTCCGGACAGGATCTCATCGACACGCAGACGTTCATCTAACCGGTTGCTCTCGGTTTTAACCTTGCGCAGATAATCGACGATGATCACCGGCGCTTTTTTATGGCGAGCATATATCTTATCAATTAACCGAGGCCACTCGTTGAGTTTGATCGAGTTTTGGACCACATATTTAGATTTGCTGATTACCGATATGTAGTCGTTGCGATAAATCGCTTTGAGATCTGATTCGGTCACCCTGTACTGGTTGAAATCTTCAATCTCAAATCCACTGAAACGGCAAAAGGTGCGGCAGCGCAATTCAGAAACCCCATCATCATAACTGAAGAACAAAACTGGATGACCATTTAAGCAGATGTTGTCCGCCATGTTGTTTATCAGGTTCGTCTTTCCCGCCGAGGGAATTCCCCCAATCACAGAGGTTCTGCCTCCAATTAGACCGCCATTCATTTTTGACTGCATGATGGAAAGCAAACCTCCTGCAAAAGGGACTTTGACATATTCCTCATTGAATTCTGCGGTTATCCTTTCTTCGGTATCGAGAAATGCGGTGACATCTATCTCTTTCTTTTTTTCAGCCTTTTTTGCGGTCTTTTGGTCGAGTTTCCGAATCGAATCAAAGGCGTTGCAAAGCTCGACTTCATCAAGCGGTGGGCTGTTTTTGGCAATGTTCCATTGTTTGACCATCTCCCAGACCATCTCCGGATCATTGCCTTTTCCAAGCAGATGGCCAATGAGTTTGGTGGCCGTATGATTTCTCTGCCCTTGCTGAGCACCGTTTTTCAAGATATCCGCATAATGATTATCGGTAGGTGATTGAATCGCTGTGCTGCGGTTGTCAGAGGGTTTAGGTGTCGTTTCCGCCGATTTAATAGGACTGCCGGCAAACTGCTTTAGGTAATCGATCATCCATGATTCACAATCGGCCGGATCGATTTCAAAGATTGAGAAACCTTGCTCCCAGGTGTATTGATTCCCATTGCCATGATACGATGGCGGCGCAACGACATACCCGCCGTCCGCCCGTATATCCAGATCAAGCTCCTTGCGAACATCGTTTCGAATTTCAAATCCGGGATGCTTGACATAGACATGGTAGCCCTTTCCGGTTTTGACTTTGGGCGTTTCAGGAAAACCACCTTCATTGTCGGCATATTCTACGGCATGCTCCGAATCCAGATCAAAGACGACGATTCCCGAGACCTTGCCGGTGATGATCCCGATATTGGCATCGGGCCACTTGTCAAACCATCCGGCAACTTCATCTACGGTTGGAAGGCGCTTTTGATATGCTTTCCATCCCACCAGTGGCGTCTTGCATTTTTTAATAAAATCTTCCTCGGACAATTCCGGTGATGCCATCGATGGACTGACCAGAGGTATCACGGAAAGTCCTTTATTCAGATATTGCAGTGCGATTTGCTTTTTGCTCATTCATCTGTTCCTCCTTTGGGTATGTTGTCTGGTGTTCGTTTGCAGGTCTTAAAGCTATTTCCATTTGCTCGACCCTATCTACATATTGGCAAACGGCATCCGATAGAATTTCATCAACCGTTAAAAAGCGGTCAGGGTGTCGCTTATTGTGCGCATTGGCCATCTTGAATATGGCATCAACGTAGAGCTCTGGTATTGAAATGAAGAAAGTCAATGTCTTGCTTTTATCCATTTGGGTGGTCCTCCTCTCGATTGATATTGCTCAGCGCCGATGCCACGGCATCTCTGACCCATTCGGCCATGCTGATCTGTTGATCGTCTGTAATTCTTTTAATCAGATCGAAGTGTTCCTGTGGCAGCGCCACGCTTAATGATTTTGAATACTGACGTGTTCTCATGATGTTTCCTCCTTTTGAAATGATTGATGATGTAATGATGATTGCTTTTGTATTTATTTGTTACCGAGAATGAAGCATGAAGTATTCAGTTGCAAACTCGTCCGTGCAAAAAGAATGGGGCAACCCCCTGTTGGAGATCGCCCCTTTTTTAGGATATCGGTCATCGCCCTTCTATATATCCAACCCGTTTTTCTTGGGGATTGGGATGCCCACGATCTTTTTGATTTCATTCTTCCATCTGATCAACGGATTGTCCTTGTGACGATCGTATATGGCATTGATCATAGATTTTGCTTGTCCTCGGCGAATCTGTTCAATTGCCCTCATCAAATTACCGTCTGCATGCTTCTCTAAACGCCATAGGTGGTTCATCGTGCCTATCCAGATCGAATGGGTTGCATAGGGAGACAAATCGCTTATAAGCACGTCTATATTGGCAGAATCCAGCATCGGTTCTACGCTTACAGACGTCCTGAATCCTTGATCGAAAGCATATTTCAGGGAAGCCTTGCGTTCAGCATAGCTTGGGGCATTAGGTTCCCAATACGAAAGAATCCGGTCGTCACACGCGCCTATGGTCAAACGGAATAACATTCTTCTTCGATAAGGTCGGAACGCTTTACATAAAGTTTTTATGCAGTCCAAGTGGGGCTTACTGACGATTAACACCCGATTACCCACTATGATCAGACATCTTAGAACAGTCAGACAGTCATCGAGGTTAGTCGGCGTGATGTCATGGGACGACGGGAACATGACCTGCCCATCGTATTTTTTGTGTATTTTGGAAACATCGTGCTGGCGCACACATTCGGTTGACCACATTCCAGCTGAAGCCCGTTTAAATCTGACCGCTATGGCCTTTGCATAGCAGTAGCGGCAATCGTGAGAACAGCCGCTGCAGCAGTTGATGGTCTTTACCGCCCATTCCTGCGTTCCGTGTCCTACTCCTGTTTTTGTTGATTTGTTTTCTTGAATAGCCATAGTTCATTTCTCCTTATTAAAGTGAATTTGAAGCATCGATGAATTGCTTCATTTATAATTTGTTACTCCTAAGGAGATGCGAAGTATTTAGTTTCAGGCTCGGCAACAAAATTAGGCGGGGTTCTGATCTTTGTGAAGGGGATGAGATACCCTCAAAAATGTTTTTTAGGAAGGCAATTCGACGTTAATATCGTTATGTGATTGCCACGAAAAACGAACCCGGTTCGTTTTATCAGGATGGCTCAATACTTGTCAGATAGTCCTCAACCTGCTTATAATAATACAAATTTACGATTTCTCTATTTTGGTTGCCGCTTCTTATCAAAAGATCATTGTATTCAAAGCCAAATATATCCTTTAAAAAGGCGTCAAGCTTATCTTTTTTAGCAAATCGCTTATAGTGATCTGATTCAGTGTCTTTTCTGTTGGTTGCGCCCATGTAGATTTTATGGGATTCATTTTCATCAGGATCCCAATACAATATATCACCATATCCAGCCGCATCTGCCCATGTTTTCGAATCTGCAGAATAGTAATAGCCGGTTGAAAGTTCTTTTAATGAGGTCTTTCCGAACAGATGTAATTTAACACTTGGAAATTTTTCCTTGATTTTTTTCATCGTGTCATCCGGGATATTGTTCGTAGAACCGATGGCAATATATTCATGCCCAAAATTAGCGTAAATTTGAAATTCTGCGAAAGGATCTTCATTGTCATGAACAACAGGAATAGGCTTTTTGGCCCCTGGCTGCAGTTTTTCTTCCAGATACATTTGATTGTTTAAGTTGTGTTCGGGATCATCAAAGCGATCATCCAAATTAAAATATTCGTCGAAGCGATCTCCATAAAGGGTTAAATACTTCGCATATTCGGTGACTGTTATTTTTGATCGTCCACCGGCGACAGAAAATGCACCCGAATCAAGGTACAGGTCGCTGATCATATCCCGATATAGATCGGTCAATCTATAGGCCTGTCCTTCCAAATAAAAATAAGAAATCAGATAGTTAAGTTTGATATTGGTCTTTTCATGAAACATCCTGACGGTCTCTGCATCGCCCACGGCTGCAAATATTTTCATGTGACTTTATTCCTTGATCGATAATTTCTATTTGGATACTGTTTTTCCTTTTATGCCAAGTAGATCGCCAACCTTCCTAATATATTTCATCGATTGAAGAATAATATCTTTATCCAACAGAGTCTTTTGAAGTGTTATCCATTCTTGATCCTTAAAATCGCTTTTCATACAGCAATCCACAAAATTGGCCAGAATTGAGCTTATGCTTTCCCGGGTTGATTTTTCGCGAGATTGATGTTCGGGGGATATCATTTTATTAAGGACTAAGATATCAAACCACTTCTTTTTATTCTCCTCAGATCCTTTTCCATTGACCCAGGCTGCTACTTTTTTTGCTTTTTCAACAGGAATGGGATTTCTATTATACGCTGCGATTAAATAGGCCTGATCAAAAGAGGCAAAATCTAATCCGGCTTTCCTCAGCCGTTGTAGGGTAATTTTCGCATCCACATGCTCCTTTAACAGTTCTCCTTCAAAATCCTCAGTAGAATCAGGAAATGGATTTTCTTGGATTTGGTCTTCTGTGGGAAAACTCTCTTTCACCTCTTCAGGTATCGGGTGATCTTCAAATAATTCTTCAAAGGATTCTTTATTATCATCTTTTCTGAGTTTATCCAGAATGAGTAACCGTTTCTTCCCCATGCTCGCATATTTTTTGGCGAAATCACCCATCTTGGCCAATTGCTGTGCCTGTTGAAGATATCGCTCCTGTCTATGACTAAAGACGCTCCGGCGCCACGATACGAAATCGATGCGATCCAATTTGGCCCGTACCTCATTTAAAATTTCTCCGATAGATAACAAAAATAGCACCACAAACATGGTGTTGTGAACGGTAAGGGCTTCTATACCGTGCCATAATGTATTGATCTGACGTTCCCCTTCAGCCAAAAAAGTATCCTTGCCTTCGGAAAATTTTTCATTTAGTTTTTCAATGTTAAATTCTCGCGTGGTTTTTTCTATTATTTCCTTTGAATAATAGATGTTTTGTACGGCACTGAATTCAGTGTGTGCCGTTCCATCCATTGTAAAAACTGGTCCCTGTTTGTATCCCTGAGGCAGGACCTCTGGCGTTACAGCGCTGCCTCTCGATTGCTTTTTTGAAGTTTTTTTTTGTTGTGCTTTAGCCATGTGGGGCCCCTCGGAAATTTATTTTACCAGACGCCTGTTTTGCCAGACGCCTTGACAAACCCGATACCTATTATTATGATATCGGTGTTTTAAAAAATTTCTTAATAGGGTCCCGAACCCCGATCATGTTACGGCCACTGCCATAGTGCACCGGCCAACCCACCTAATTACCCGCAATAACGATTTAGTTACAGGTCATAACTGACCGAATTTAAAAGATGTTACCTCTGGACCCGGGAAGGACAGAGGTCATCATGACAGATTCCATTGACAATCCCGGCGGTCACGATATTTTGACACCTGAGGAGGTCGCCCTATACCTGCGCAAAAGCCCCAGCTGGGTCTATAAACATTGGCAGGCGTTGGGCGGCAGGAAACTCGGAGGTTCTCTGCTCTTCCCCAGAAAGGAGGACCTCTATGAGCGTTTATTCGGTAAAGGCAAAGGGGTGGAGGTACGACTTCACCCTGAACGGGACCAGGCACACCAGGGGCTGGTTCAAGCGGAAACAGGACGCCGTGAAGGCGGCCACATTGAAAAAGGAGGAGCTAAAAAACCCGGTGCCAGTGATCGAGGCACCAGAGACGCCAATCGACATGGCATTCTTGGATCTGGTCAATAGTCGTCTGGATTATGTGAAGGCGTATAACTCCGAACGGCATTACACTGACCATCTTTATCTGGCCAAGCGATGGGTCAAGGAATGGGGAAAACGGAAATGCCGTGAAATTACCCCGACGATGATCCAGAACTACCTGCTAAAACGATTCAGGCAGACGTCAGGATACACGGCAAATAAGGAGCTACGCTACATTCGCGCCGTGTTCAATTTTGCGATGCATCCGACGAGGGACTGGATGGATTTCAACCCGACCCGTGGTATCGAGTTTTTCCCAGTGGAGAAACGAATAAAATATGTCCCGCCCAAGAAAGATGTGCTCAGGGTCATCCTGGCAGCTGATCCGGACACCCAGGATTACCTTTGGACCATTGCTCTAACCATGGGGCGCATGGGTGAGGTAAACCGCCTGACATGGCAAGACGTCAATTTTGACGCCCGCTGTGTGACCCTTTATACAAGGAAGAAAAAGGGCGGGCATTTAACACCCCGAAGCGTTCCGATGACCGGCAAGCTTTTTGAAGTGCTGGTCAGGCGGTTTGAAAATCGGGATGCGGAAAAACCTTGGGTCTTTTGGCATCGCTACTGGAGTCGGAAAAATGACTGTTGGATCGAAGGGCCGTATGCGGAGCGGAAGAAAATCATGAAGACGCTCTGCGAAAAAGCGGACGTGAAGTATTTCCGTTACCATGCATTACGTCATTATGGCGCTTCGATGCTTGACTCTGCCAAAGTCCCGATCGGATCGATTCAGCGCATTCTTGGCCACGAAAATCGTGCAACAACCGAGATCTATTTACACTCCGTTGGCGAGGGCGAACGTCATGCAATGGACATCCTGGATGATGGATTCAAAACTTTTTCACACACGGATTCACACACGGATAAAAAAAGGGGAAACAGCTGAAGCCGTAACCCCTTGATATTAATGGCGCGCCCGGCCCGATTCGAACGGGCGACCTACGGATTCGAAGTCCGGTGCTCTATCCAGCTGAGCTACGGGCGCGCAAACGATAAGACCATTGCGGCGGAATGCGGCAATGGTCCTTTTTTTCAGATGGGGTGAGTGATGGGACTTGAACCCACGACCACTTGGGCCACAACCAAGTGCTCTACCAACTGAGCTACACCCACCATAAGAAAGTGCATCTTGTTATCAAAAAGGCAGTGGCAGTGCAAGAAAAATATCTAAGAGGTCTCCTTTCCATCTCATAGCGTGGCGAGGACCGACATTCGGATGATCGCTCGAACGGCATTGCGGGACGATATTGGTACCGCCATTGTTTTTTGACTGTAATTCAGCTATATGCGACATATCAAGCTGTTTGAAAAAGTCCACATCATGCGGAGGAAGCTATGAGAAACCGTTACATGAGGCTGTTTTTGGTGATTCTGGTGGCGTTCGGGGCGGCGGGTTGCGGCTACAACTCGCTGCAGGCGACCGAAGAGGAGGTCTTCAAGGCGTGGGGCAATGTGGAATCCAATCTTCAGCGCCGGGCCGATCTGATTCCGAACCTCGTGGAGACGGTCAAGGGCTACGCGGCTCATGAACGGGAGACCCTGGAGGCTGTGGTCGAGGCGCGGGCCAAGGCGACCAGCGTGCAACTGGCTCCCAAGGATCTGAGCAATGCCCAGGCCATGCAGGAGATGCTGCAGGCCCAGGGGGGGTTGTCGTCGGCCTTATCGCGCCTGATGGTGGTGGTGGAACGGTACCCGGACCTTAAGGCCAACCAGAATTTCATCGATCTGCAAAATCAACTGGAAGGTACCGAAAACCGGATTAACGTGGCCCGTCAGCGCTACAACGACGCGGTGCAGGCCTTTAATACCATGGTGCGAAAACTGCCTTACAGCCTGACCAACAGCTTGCTGCTGCATCTGGAACGCAAGGAGTATTTCAAGGCCGAGAGCGGGGCCGAAAAGGCGCCTACGGTAAAATTCTAGCTCACGCACAAGGAATTGGTCATTTCATGCAGCACAACAGAGACGGCATCGAACCGGCGCGTATCGGTCAGCGCATATTGATCGTCATGGCGGTGTTGACCGCCCTGGCCGCATTGCTCATCGGTGTCCAGGAGTTATGGGCGCTGGAGGTACCCCAGCTTCGCGGCCGGGTGAACGACTACGCCAACATGCTCGGCAGCACCACGCAACAGCAGTTGGAAACCATGCTGGCCGACTTGGAGCGTACCGACGGTACCCAGATCGTGGTACTGACGATTCCGGAGCTGCAGGGCGATGCGCTCGAGGATTTTTCCATCCGCGTGGCCGAACAATGGGGTATCGGGCAAAAGGCCAACGACAACGGCGCCATCCTGTTGATCTCCAAAAACGACCGAAAAATCCGCATCGAGGTGGGCTACGGCCTGGAGGGGCGGCTGACCGATCTGATGGCGGGCCGCATCATTCGCAATGTGATCGCCCCGCAATTCAAAATGGGGCGCTTCGACCAGGGGGTCATGGACGGCGTATCGGCCATGGTGGGGACGGTCAAGGGGGAATACGAGGCGCCGGCGTCGGGGCGCCGGCCCGGGCAAGACGGGCCGGGCTCATCGGGCCTGGTGGGGTTGATCGTCCTGTTCATGCTGCTGAATGTGCTGGGACGGGTGAATCGTTGGATCGGCGCGGGCTTGGGTGGCGTGCTGGCACCCATTGCCGGAGCTTTATTGTTCGGCGCAGGCGCGTTGGTCCTCCTGGCATTGATTCCCATCGGTGTGTTGGGTGGGTTCTTACTCGGCACCTTCGGGGCGCCGCTATCTTTTGGCCACACCCTCCCTTCTTCGCGTCGCGGCAGCCACTGGGGCGGCGGCGGTTTCGGCGGTTTTTCGGGGGGCGGCGGCTTTGGCGGTTTTTCCGGTGGCGGCGGCGGCTTCGGCGGCGGCGGCGCTTCGGGCGGATGGTAGATGGAGATGGGTATGTCTGAACGGGGACGGAGCTGGGTATGACGAATCTTGCCAAACGGTTTTTGACCGATGAAGAAAAAAACAAGATCGATGCCGCGGTAAAAGCGGCCGAAACCAAGACCTCGGGCGAAATCGTTTGCCTGGTCGAATCGGCGAGCTATCGCTATCCCATGGCCAACGTGATCGGCGCAACGGTCCTCGCGTTGCCCCTGGCCCTGGTCCTCACCCCATTAATCGGCGGATGGCTCTGGATCGGCCCCTATAACATGTGGCTCTTTTTGGGGCTGTTCGGGCTCGCCTTCACGGGCGCCTATATCTTCGTCGACCATAGTAAACGGCTGAAACGTGCTTTTGTCTCGAAAAGGGAGATCGAGGAGGAGGTCGAGGAAGCGGCCATCACCAGCTTTTTCAGGCACGGCCTGTATCGCACCAAAAATGCCAACGGCATCCTGCTTTTCATTT
>Ga0209164_1001765_pt1 | contig 25924 bp, 24 predicted proteins | sample MTBNYHSulfiMetaG_FD_187458 | JGI IMG/M metagenome (GOLD analysis project Ga0209164, IMG submission 187458) | Enrichment culture microbial communities from rom New York Harbor, USA that are MTBE-degrading - MTBE-NYH (New York Harbor Sulfidogenic)... | ecosystem: Environmental > Aquatic > Marine >... | reverse complement strand
AATAATACCGAGCTACGAGCCGACGGGGCCGTTCGGGGCCAAGGGGGCGGGCGAGGGGAGCCTGGTGCCCGCACTGGCGGCCGTGGCCAACGCCGTCTACGACGCGACCGGGGTGAGGATAAAGGAGCTGCCGATCACCTTCGAGAAGCTGTACACGGCGTTGAGAAAAAAGGAGCATATTTAATAAAATCAAGTAGATTATGGATGGGATTGTTTGAGCCTCTACTCATCGGAAAAAATCAAGGCACATGTCAGACAAAGGTTGGAAAAGCTGGCCGCGGAAAAAAGCCCGACGTTCAATCATAACCGGGTGGTCACGCGCGTCATCCAAGATTATGTGGGTGAAGGCAAGGTCAGGGATCACGTCTTCACAACTGACGAGCCACCAGAACGCGGCGGCACGGATAAGGGACCTTCGCCGCTGGAGTATTTCGTCGCCGGCTTTAGCTTCTGCCAACAAGCCATCCTGATCCAAAACGCCGCCAGGATGGGCATCGAGCTGGACTCAGTGGAAATAGACGCCGACGGCATAGTGCCTTCCAAAGGCCCGTACGGTGCCAAGGATTCCAAGCCTGGCATAATAGAAATCAAATACAAGCTAAAGCTGCAGAGCAAGGAAAGCAAGGAAAAAATCATGAGACTGATCGAGACCATGGAAAATTACTGCCCCGCCGTAAACACTTTGAAAAACCCGCCAGTGCTTAGCTGCGAGATAGTCCTGAACGGCGAGGCCATAAAGTAACTAACGTGTTCTCCAATTCCTGAGTTATTAACATTTATTGCTTAAATCAATCTAGATTTATTTGGTATGGTAAAAAAGATTGCAATAATGGCGTTGGGGCTTCAACCGCTTTCGGTCGTCCATTTTATGTCCCAAAGGAAGCCAGAGGAATTCCACTTGATTGTTTCTGAATGGAGCCTCAACTACGTCGCCAAGGAACAGGGTTATGCGAAGCCCAATATAGAAATTCTCAAGGAGACCGCTCAACAGGTGGGGTCACAGCTCTTCGTTTACGAGTGCGATCCTTTTGACCCAGAGTCAATTGAAGACGCCGTCCACAGGATTTTGGAACGTGTGAAAATCAACGACTGGGTTGACATCAACTACAGTGGAGGGACACAAGCGATGAGCCTAGTCTTGGGTTCTGTCGCAGTTCTGCTTTTAAACAAGATGCCGGTGAAAGTACTTTACTCCACAAGTTCTCAAGAAGGTGTAAATATCTTTGACCATACAAAAACACTGAAAAAACTTTTCAAAAAACGTTACAAACTCGTCTCGAGCCGCTAGTGAGAATTCATAAAATAAAAAATGATCACTCCACTAGGATTTTATTGGATGTGGTGGGCCCGCGGGGATTCGAACCCCGGTAACTACCGATCCCAGTTTTGAAACCTGTGAGGGTAATGTCTTAACCACTGGACCACGGGCCCGAGGTTAAGTTTTATGTGGCCTTATTTATCCTTTTATTTCTCCCGCCCACCACTTAGAATCAGTGACATAATGGCCCGAGACGATTACTGTGAGAGGAAGTTGTTAATCAAGACGGCTTTGGGTGAGATTCAGGCCGACTCCGTCATCCGCAACGGCAAAGTCGTCGATGTCTACACCCGCGAGCTTTTGCGGGCGGACGTTGCCATCAAGGGGCGCCGCATCGCGGTGCTCGGCGACGCCAAGCACACTATCGGAAAGGGGACCAAAATCATCGACGCCCGCGGTCACTATCTGGTTCCTGGGCTGATGGACCCGCACTGGCACCCCGAGAGCACCATGGTGACCATCGGCGCGGTGGCACGGGTGCTCGTCCCCGCCGGCATCACAAGCATCTATGTCGACGCCCACGAGATTAGCGCGGTGCTCGGAGTCAAGGGAGTGAAGCTGCTAATCGAGGACGGGAAACGGTCGCCGTTGAAAACGTTCGTCTGCCCACCGATCCACGTGCCGCAAACGCCGAAGGTCGTCACCACTGGAAGCAAGATTGGAGCCGCGGAAATCAAGAGGCTGGTGAGTTCTGGTGATATCCTAGGGGTGGCCGAAGTTGCGGGTAACGTCGTCACTGATATGAGACCGGCCTATGCGGCTGGCTTCATGGCCACATTCCGTGCGCGCAAGACCATCAGCGGACACTCGTCGGGGCTAACTGGGAAGGAGCTAAACGCGTTCGTCGCTGCTGGCGTCCAGGACTGCCACGACGCGGTCACCATCGACGAGGCCACGGAAAGGCTGCGACTAGGTTTGAAGGTCATCGCCAGGGAAGGCACCGAGGGCAAATACCTCGACAAAATCATCGGGTTGATCACGGAGAGGAAGGCCGACAGCCGTCACTTCATGCTCTGCACCGACGACCAGCAGCCCGACGAGATTGTCGCCGGGCTAGCTTTGGACCACGCGGTGAGGAAGGCCATCGGGCTCGGCGTCGACCCGGTCACGGCCATCCAGATGGTTACCATCAACCCAGCTGAGCACTTCGGCCTGAGCCGCAACATCGGCAGCATCACCCCAGGGAGGTGCGCCGACATCATCTTCGCCAAGGACCTGAAGAAGTTCAAGGCCAGCAAGGTCATGGCCGACGGCAAGATGGTCGCCGCGGGGGGCAGAATGATCGTCGACTTCACGCCGTACCACTACCCGCGATGGGCGCGCTCCACCATTAAAGTGCGACGGAAGCTCGTACCAGGGGACCTGAAAATCTTGGCGAAGTCGCCGACCGCGCGCGTCAGGGTGATGAAAATGGTCCACTTCATGAACACCGAAGAAGTTATTGAAACTCTGAAGACGAAGGACGGCAGCGTGCTCTCAGACCCGAGCTGCGATGTCCTCAAAATAATCGTCGTCGAAAGGCACCGTGCCAGCGGTCGCGTCGGCGTGGCGTTCGTCCAAGGGTTCAAGCTGAAATCTGGCGCCATCGCCTCTACCTACTGCCCCGACCACCACAACATCATTTCCGTGGGGACGAACGACGAAGAGATTTGCGCCGCCGTCAACGCGCTCGCCGACATGGGCGGCGGCTACGTGGCTACCAGGGGCGGACGCACAGTGGGCGGCATCGAGATGCCCATCGCCGGACTGATGAGCCCGGAACCCATTGCCATCATTGCCGACAAACTGACGAAGTTGAACGCCGCGGTCAGGAAAGAGCTCGGCAGCACCATTGCGTCGCCGTTCATCCGTCTGATGCCGCTCTCTCTGGCCTGCTGCCCCGAGCTGAGAATAACTGAAAGAGGGCTGGTACGCTCTTCAGACCTGAAGCTGCTGCCAGTGGTCGTTGGCTAAACAAAATCAAAAAGATTATTATTACCAAGTGCTAATTTTCTTGGAGATTGATTAACATGCCGCCCGTGAAACTTTTCGAGGACATATACTGGGTCGGCGCCGTGGACTGGAACGTGAGGAACTTTCACGGTTTCACCTACTCCACCCACCGGGGCACGACCTACAACGCCTACCTGATCTTGGACGACAAGGTAACGCTGGTGGACAGCGTCTACGCGCCGTTCACCGAGGAGATGTTCAGCAGAATCAAGGAGATAATCGACCCGAGCAAGATCGACTATATCATCGCCAACCACGTCGAGTCCGACCACTCCGGCGCCATCGGCGAGATTCTGAAGCACGCACCCAAGGCCAAGATCATCGGCACGGCCAAGTGCAAGGCAGGCCTGGAAAAGCACTACTTCGGCAATTGGGACTTCCAGGTGGTCAAGACCGGCGACAAGCTGGAGTTGGGCAAAAGGACGCTGACCTTTTTGGAGGCGCCGATGCTGCACTGGCCAGACAGCATGTTCACCTACATCGAAAAGGACGCCCTACTCATGCCCAACGACGCCTTCGGCCAGCACCTCGCCTCGACGGGGAGGTTCGACGACGAGGTCGACCAGGCCGAGCTGATGGAGGAGGCGGCCAAGTACTACGCCAACATCCTCTGGCCGTTCAGCTCTCTTATTATCAAGAAAATCGAAGAGGTCCAGAAACTTGGAATCAAAATCGACATGATTGCGCCCAGCCACGGCATCATCTGGCGCAAGGACCCGATGAAAATTGTCGGTGCTTATATGCGCTGGGCCAAGGGGGAGGCGAAGAAAAAGGTGGTGGTCGCCTACGACTCGATGTGGGGTAGCACCGAAAAGATGGCCAAAGCGATGATTGAGGGGCTGAGAAGCGAAGGCGTCGAAGCCAAGATGTTCAAGCTACCGGTCTCGGACAGAAGCGACATCATCAAGGAACTGCTCGAGGCCAAGGGGCTGCTCATGGGTTCGGGCACCATCAACAACGGCATCCTGCCCACGGTGGCGCCTTTCCTAGAGGATCTGGTAGGGCTGAAGCCCAAGGGCAAGCTGGCTGCGGCCTTCGGCTCTTACGGCTGGGGCGGCGGCGCGGTGAAGCACATCGAGGAAACGCTGAAGAAGGCAGGCATGGAGCTAGTTGCGCCCGGCCTGTCTGTCAACTGGGTCCCGAACAAGGAGGAGTTACAAAAGAGTTTCGAATTCGGTAGAGAATTCGCTATGAAAACGTGAACAGAAAGCTTATAAATAATAGTTTTAGATATCGAAATGGACGGAGGAGGCATTAAGATTAAGAGTAAAACAACAGTTTGTAGTCTAGCTTTACTATTATTCTTGTTCTTAGCTTTTTCCCTAATTGTTAAAGCCCAACCCTCAATAGGACCTACTCTAATCAGCCCTGCAGACAACAAATACACAAATGATAACACGCCTTTTTTCAAATGGGAGAACATAGCTACGGAAAACATCACCCACTACCGCTTGGTCGTCGACAACTCAATGAGCTTTGACGATGGGGACAACTTTTACGATAACTGGGAATTAATCGACAATTGGGACGATTTTAACACTCACATAGAAAACGCTTTTCCCGAGGGCACCTGGTATTGGAAAATCCAAGCTGAGAACGCTGAGGGCTGGGGTCCATTCTCAGAAACTCGATACTTCCACGTGGACGTGACCCCGCCATACATAACAATGATTACCGTCAGCGACAACCTAATCGCTGAAAACGATGTGGGCGGGGCAGGAACTTTCCAAGTAAACGTCTATTTTAACGAGAACATGAAATCAAACATGCCAGGTTTAAATTTCCAACCCAACGTTGAGCAGGATACTTTAACTATTTACTCAGCTGGTTGGATGAGTAACACGAGATATCGTGTGACCTTTACTGTAAATGATGCAAATGTGGAAAACGACAACATCGATGTCTTGGTGTCTCAAGGCGCCGAGGACCTTGCCGGAAACGACTTTATCTTCAATTGGCCTACAAATGCCTGGCGGGAAAACGATCTTTTCAGCGTCGACACCAAGAAACCAACGCCGACCTTTATAAAAGTTAGTCACCCCACAATCGCGGATGACAACGTCGGCCAGAAATTCCACATCACAATCGGGTTCGATGAAGAAATGGACTACACTCGCGCTGCAATGCCGAACTTTAATCCATTTGTCATGTATACAACCTTGAGTGGAATCGGTATACAATCTAGTTGGGATGATAACCACTATTGGTATTACGAGAACTACACCATAGCGGACGCGAACGAAAGTTACGACAACATCGATATCGAGTCTTGGAATATGAAAGACCTTGCTGGAAACACTCAGAACATACTCTGGGAAAATGATATTTTCAGTGTTGACACGCTTAATCCTACAGCAGTTTCAGCGGCCGCGTCTCACCCAATCATAAATAGTCTTGTCGCGGGCCAGACTTTTACAGTCACTGTCATTTACGACGACAACATGAATACAACTATCGCACCCGACATAGAGTTCTTCCCATCGGTCACCTCCACCTTGACTCCAGGAGTAGGGAGCTGGAGCAACAGCCTCACCTTTGTCAAAAGCTATGCCATTTCTGATGCTAATGTCAACATCACAGGTATTGACATACTGGTGGAAAACGGCAAGGACGACTTGAACAACCTACAGGCGTCTTTACTAAATAGTGATAATTTCGGCATAGACACCGTGAGTCCCACGGTGCAACTGATGGTCGTCAGCGACAACTTTATCACAGGAGCTGACCTGAGCGGAACATTTACTGTTACTATCCTTTATGATCAGCCCATGAATCAAACGGTGAATCCCAATATAGAGTTCTCACCTTCGGTCGTCACCACCTTGACCCCCGGAGCTGGAAGCTGGAGTAGCAGCTCCTCTTTCTCCCAGAACTACACGGTCATCGACGGCAACGTGAACGTCTTCGGCGTCGATATATTGGTTGAAAATGCAAGGGACGAAAACAATAACATCCAAGAGAACCTGCAGGATAACAACAAATTCGATGTCGATACAAAGGGACCACAAATAGTTTCGGTTACTGTGAGCGACAACCTGGTATTGGAGAACGACATGCTGGGGCCGCAGCTGAAGATAACTATAACCTTCGACGAAGACGCGCTGGGAGATTCATACTCTCCAGACCTACAGTTCTACCCTGAAGTTTCGTCCACGCTCTCGCTCGACGGTATTGGTACGGGGTCAGACAATTTGGTGTGGGATTATACTTATGATATCAGTGACGCTGATGTCGAGGTTTTTGGCGTAAGCGTCTTAATCGAGAACGCCATGGACGAGAATAATAACTTAATGACTTACTATCTCGAGAACGCTTTGTTTAGCATAGACACTCGCGGCCCGTCGTTCGCCGCCGAGGACAACGTCCTGATTGCTAGGACCAGGGACAACTTGGAAGCAAACCGAGAGACAGACCTTTACTACTACTTTGAGAACGACAACATCCACATTGTGGCCAAAATGAGCGGACCCGGGCTAACGGTGCGGGGCAATTTCGAAAACTTTGGTGGAGGTTGGGTAACCGGTGCCGCGATGGTCGAAAACGAGAACCGTTATCTAATCACTCACAAGATTGAGAACTTTGACAATGTCGGCGGCTTCGCGATCATAGTGGTGGCTTTCGACAACGTCGGCAACACCACCTATTGCTCAGAGCCCTTCATCGCGGTGACCAACATCAATCCCAAGGAGAACTCAAGTCTTGGACTCAACTCAGACAACACCACCGACTGGAGGACGATCAAGGACTTCACCGCTGTGGAGAACCTGACCTTCGAAAAGGTCGGTAGCGCTCCGGTCGGTCGGCTGAGGTTCCTGGAGAACCTCGACCTCTGTGATGAGATTACCGTCAACGCCCTGCAGAACCTAGGCAATAACCTGAACATCGCCCTGGCCAAGATGTCGTTGAACAGCGCGGCGAGCGCACTGGCTGCGATGAACAAAAAGACCGAGCTAACCATGTTCGGACTGGTGGACTTCACGACCTCGCCCGGTATCCTCTTGAATGGCACACCAGTGCTCCTAAGTGGATACACGGATAATGCCGTGAGCGGCATCGAAAATCTTGTTTGGGACAACACGCTCAAAAGTTTGACCTTCAGAGTTGCAGGCTGGTCGACTTATGAGGCGGACGGCACCGCGCCGAATCCACCACAGGGACTCACTGCCTCCCCCAGCAGCTGGACCACTACTAATTCGTTTGCAATAAGCTGGACCAACCCGAACGGTAACTCTGAAATAAGAGGCGCCTACTACAAGGTGGGAAGCGCCCCGACTTTGGACAACGACGGCACCTACGTTGATGGTTCTGGGCGCACTTCGATTTCGGGTATAACGGTCGGTGCTGAGGGCACTCACACGATTTACGTGTGGCTCGTCGACAACGCGGGGAACAAGAACAAGGACAACCGCAGTTCAGTGGCTGTTTACTTCGGATCCCCGCCGACTACTGAGGAGAATGAGGAGACTCCCACTGAAGAAGTCGCTGGCTCCGTGACCCCAACTGGCGGGTACGCAATCACGATTGCGACCATAACCGCGGGCTCCTCAGTCAATGTCGCAGTTCAAAACGTGCCAGTGACCGGATTGGAAATCGCGGTCAACGGCACCGCCACAAACGTGCAAGTGACCATAGAGGAATCCGCGACCACTCCCACAGGTATAGCTATAGCATCGCCAGGGACGACCTTCGGCTATCTGGACATAAACACACAGAACATAACTGATGAACAGATTAATTACGTCAAGATTTCCTTCAAAGTCGGAAAGGCCGCGATGAGCGCCACCGACAAGACCTCGATATCGCTTTACCGCTATACCAACGGCGAGTGGGTTCAGCTACCGACACAGATAATCAGCGAGGACGGCACTTATGTTTACTATGAGGCCGTTTCACCAGGACTATCTGTCTTCGTAATCTCGACTTCCACACCAATTACCACCATTGTAACTACAACCACGACGACGCCCGCGCCGCAACCCACCCCGACGCCAACGGCCGGAGGGTCTTCTCCCGACTGGCTGCTGCCTTTGATAATCATCGGCGGCGCCGCGGCGATAGCCATAGCTCTAGTCGAGACGGTAATGCACAAGCGCAAGGCAAAGTAAACTGAAAAAGTTTTCTATTCCTTTTCAACTGTTGCACTGTCAGCGTCGACCATCAATTTGTCTCCCGTCTTTATGGCCTCTATGTCGACTTTGTCCACGCATGGTATCCCTGCCAAGATGACGCCGGTGGCCACGATGGTCTCCGTCTCCTTGTTGACTATGGCCACTGGGGCGACGCCGTTCTTCCTCAGCCCGTAGATGACGTAGGAGCCGACCGTGGAGCCCTTGCCCTGCGGGAAGACCAGCACCTTACCCTTGACGCTCTGACCCTCGAGCTCGTGGCCCTTCTCGATGACGATGCCGGTCTTGGGGTCGATGCCGCCGTAGAAGCCGATTGGGGCTTTCGAGACTATCGCCTCACCGCTGGCCTTGCCCGGGTTTATGGTCCGGCCTTTCATGACATCCGCCCCTCCAGCAGCTCGTCGACGCTCTTGAACACGACCTGCTGCTTGCAGAATCCCGGCAGGTAGTTGGCCGCCTTGCCCGAGTCCACCCCGACCGACTTATAGCCCATGCGCTCTATCGGAGAGACCACGGTGCAGGTATCTGCGACTACCTTGCCGCCTGCTTTCTCGATGATTTCGGTGAAGCCCATGCGGGTAGCCGCCTCTTTGGTCACGCGCGAGGTGCAAATCCACAGCGGCTTCTTCAGATTCTTGCCCTCAACCTTGCAGGCCAGGCTGTATATCTCTTTGAGGGAGGCGTGCGGGCAGCCGAGGATGACGATGTCCGGGTCCTTGCCGGTGTTGAGCTTGGCATAGGCCTCGCGCATCTCCTTGTCGCCGATCTCTATCTTCTCGAGTTCGGAGGTGTCCATGATGCCAGACTCGGGAGTTATGCCCTCGATGTGGTAGAGGGCAACGGCTCCGGACGCGGCCATCGCCGCCCCGAGGGCTTTCAGCTGGTCGACGTCGGCGTGCCTGATGCCCAAGAAGTAGGGAATCTTGTCCTTGACGATCTTGCCCACGTGATAGCCGAGGGCGCCGAAGTCGGCGTTGCTCTTCAGCTCGGTCTTGACGCTGAACAGAAAGTGGGGTTGGCGGTTCTCGTGAATGTGCAGGCCGTAGCTCGGCGTGACGCCGCAAAAGGCCGCTGCCAGAGCTGAAGGGCCCCCCTCGCGGTTGGTCCTTGCCCCAAGAACCGAGTTAGCGAAAGACACGGCAGAAGACTCCGACCAGGCGATGTGCTCTCCGAAGTGCGGCAGGTTGCCGACCAGGTAAGGTGTGCAGGTCGCCGTCATCATGATGCCCATCCTCTTGAAGGCGTCCATGACCTTGAGCTGCTTCTCGGCGAAGTCCTCAGGGAAACCGAGCTCCTTCCAGTCGACCAGGTCCATGCCGGGCGGGTTCAGCGTCGTCGGGACCATGACCTTGGTGCCTTTGCTCGCGATGTCCTCGAGGAACTCCAGCCCCGGGTCGCCCAAGGACTTGTAAGAGACGCCGGCGACCTGGACCGAGCCGACCGGCACCATGCGCTTGGCGCCATAAACTTCACCCAGCCGCACCAGTAGGCGGAACATGCGCTCGACGACGGTGCCCTGCTCGCCGGCCAGCATCGCTTCCTCTTCACGGGTAAGCTCCATGATGTTCACAAGAACACTGTTAACTCCATCTTTTAAACCAATGCCGTTACCAGCCGTCAAAAATTGTATAGCAATTCAGGTCAAGTAATCCTTCGGGTCCAGCTGCACCGGAAGGGCGGGCTTGTGGAAGTCCTTCATCTTCTGGTCCCAGGGGATGGTCAGGTCGAAACCGACTTTAGCCGTCATCCGCGTCTTCATGTCCGAGGACGGGTCCAGCGACGAGCCCGGCTCCTTCTTGAGAATCATGTCCTTATCGCCCTGGAACCTGGTGGCCATGGCCCACTCGACCTCTCGCGGGTCGTGGATGTCTATGTCCTCGTCGACCACCCAGACGTGCTTCAGCGACTTATGGCCACGGAAGGCCGCTTCTATCGCCTTCCTGCCGTCGTCCGCGGCTTTCTTCTTGATGCTGACGATGGCGTGCAGCCAGGAGGCGCCGCCGGGCGTCACGTAGACGTCCTTGCACTCGCAGACGGAGTTGACCTCGCGGAAGATAGTCGGCTCCCTCGGCATGCCCATCAGCACCTTGTGCTCCAGGCCGCCGGGCAGCAGGGCGTGGTAAATCATGCCCTCCTTGATGAATATTTTCTTGATCCTTGCCACCGGCTCCTTCCTAACAATGTCGGCGGTCTCGGTGAGGTCGAGGAACGGCCCTTCGTCGTGAGTCTCCCCAGTCATCTCGGCGATGATCACCATCTCCGACTCCGGGACGGTGTGGCCTCCGAGCTCGACCAGGTTGGTCTCGGCCAGGGCGTTGGAGATACACAGCTCGCACTTGCCCAGCTTGATTGAAACGGCCGCGCCCAGGAGCACGGGTATCGAGTTGCCCACGCAAATGGCGAACTCTTTGTTGCCGCGCTTGACGATGGCGTCAAAGTCGCGCGGCAGTACCCTGATGGCGACACAGTCCTTGTCCATTACCATAATCCTGTGGAAGGAAGCGTTCATGCCCAGCTCGGGGTCGCGTGACACAAAGACCGCAGACGAGAGGTAAGGCCCGCCGTCGAAAGGATAGTGCAGCAGTATTGGGAACTGGGTCAGGTCAGCTGGCACCTCCTTATAACCTTCGGCCTTGACCACCTTCGGTTCCTTGGGGTTGTCAATCGCCCAAGTCAGTTTGGGGATGATCTCGTTCGGCTTGATGCCCAGGCCCAGCGCCACCAGCTCGCGCGTGGAGCAGAGGTTGGCGATGACCGGGACGGAGAAGCCCTTCACCTTCTCGAAGAGCAGCGGCCTGTCGTTCATCAGCCTAATCAGGGTCGACATCTCATATTTGGTGTCGACGGAGCGCTTGATCCTAGTAATCATGCCTTTTTCGTCCAAGAGCTTGATAAAGTCACGGAAGTTCGTAAAATCACCCAATTTGCGTCAGCACTACGTCGAAGCCAGCGTCCCTTATGGCGCGGGCCACCTTGTCCTGGAGATCCTTGCCCGGCGTCAGCGCCACCATGTTGCCGCCGAGGCCGCCTCCGGTCATCTTGGCTCCGAAGGCGCCGTTTTCTCGGGCCAGATTGACCAAGAAGTCCAGCTCCTTGGAGGAGACCTCAATCGACTGAAGCAGTAAATGGTTGGTGTCCATCAGCTTCCCAACCGCCCGCAGTTCGTAGGCGACCAGCGCCCGCTTGGCTATGTTTGCCAGCTCCTCGGCCTCCTTGAAAAGCTTGTCGTAATTTTGCGGATCCTTCTGCTTGCGTTCGCGGACGCCGGCCACCGCCGCCTCGGTGTTGGCCACGCGCCCAGTGTTGCCGATGATCACCTCGACCGGCTTCTTGATAGGTATCTGCTCGAGGGGCTTGCCGCGGACGAACCAGATGAGGCCGCCGTAGGTCGCGGCGGTGTTGTCCACGCCCGAAGGGGTGCCGTGGTAGGCCTTCTCGCCCTCGTAGGCGATCTCGTTGACGCGCTGGTCCGAGAAGCCGAGGCTGAACTCGTCGGAGAGCGCCCGCGCTATGGCCACGCACGATGCCGCACTCGCCCCCACGCCGCTGGCAGCAGTAAGGTCGCCGCCAAGCGTAATCTTGATCGGAGTCTTTGAGGCGTCGAAACCCGCGGCCCTCAGCACCCGCTCGATGGAATCCCGCTGCTGCCCAATCTTGTCTTCCTTGTAGCCCGGGGTCGCTGGCCTCCGGTCGTCAAGCGTCCAGCTCGAGCCCTCAAATCGCTCCACGATCGCCGTCGTCGCCTTGGCCATGGCCGAGACTATCGACGGAACATTATGGACGACAAAGTGCTCGCCGAAGAGTATCACCTTGCCGTAGCCCTTGCCCTCGCCCATCGATTCACCTCTCCCTCACTTTGACACTGCCTCTCTTATGCCCTTTAGCTCTTTCAGTATTTCCAAGCTTACGTCGGACGCTCCTTCTTTGTGAGCGGCGAACAGCGGCCTGCCCCTGACCTGCTCCATTATCGCTTCTTTTATCTCGACAAAGTTCTTGACGCCCCAAATCGCCGCCTCCGCTCCCCTTGCTCCAGGGCCGGAGGAGCCGCCGCGGGGCCCAGTATAACCCGCCGTGTGCACCTGGACAGAGCCCAGACCGAATTTTCTAGAAATGGGGCCTTGGATAACATCGATAGACATCACCCGGCCGTAGGGCACCATCTGCTTCATCTTCCACCAGACGCCGCGCTCGACCAGCACCTCCCCCTCGGAGAGAGTGTAGACGATTGAATCGACATATTTCCGTACCCAGTAAACCACAAAGATGACTATCGCTATTGCCAAGGCAAGGGGCAATGAAATTAGCAACCATGCCGTCCGCCAAATTTCCGGAGCCAAAGCCGGCACCACAATTACTGGAATCAGTGTGGCAATGACCGGAATTGTCGCGGTCAGTGCCAAATAGAGGAAGTAGACCGTCTTCTGTCGCGGGTCGGGCCTAAATTTGTCGCCTATGTTCATTCCACCACATATTTATCGTCGGTCGATTACTTATTTAACTTTTGAACTAATATCATAGGGATAAAATGGAGATACTGACGGCTAGCGCAGGGAGCTATCCGCGCATAGGCAGCACGGTCGACAAGCAAAAGCACCGTCAGGCCTACACGCAGCTCGAGAAGGGAGAGATAAACAGAGAAGACTTCGAAAGGGTTCAGGACGAAATCACGAAAGAAGCCATCTCGGAGCAGACAAAGGCCGGGCTAGATATCGTTACCGACGGGCAGATAAGATGGTATGATCCCGTTTCGCACCTGGCCCGCGGCTTCGAGGGCTGCGAGATAAACGGGCTACTCAGGTTCTTCGACACTAACTTTTACTTCCGTCAGCCGGTGGTCAAGGGCAAGCTCCACAGGAAGGAGTCCATGCTCAAAAGGGAATTCGACTTCGCAAAGGGCGTCTCGCGCAAGCCCGTTAAACAGGTGTTCACGGGACCCTACACCCTAGCCAAGCTCTCGATAAACCGCCGCGGAGACGACTTCCAAGGACTCGTCGACGAGTTCACCGAAGCGGTCGCGCAGGAGGTCAAGGAGCTGGCAGCCGCCGGGGTGGGAATCATCCAGGTGGACGAACCCGCGATACTGAAGCATCCCAAGGACTTTAAGATTCTCAGCGCCTCGGTGGAGAAATTGGCCGCCAGGAAGGGAAAAGCGCGCCTAGCGCTCTACACCTATTTTGGCGACGCCGCTCCGCTCTTCGAGGAGATGTTGGAACTCCCCGTCGACGTCATCGGCCTCGACTTCACTTACTCGCCGAAGCTGCCGGCCGAGGTGGCTCGGAGGGGCTGCGAAAAGTCGATCGGGTTAGGGCTCATCGACGGACGCAACACCAGAATCGAGAAAGAGGAAGAAGTCCTGAAAATAATCAAGAGGATACTGCCCAGCATAAAGGGCCGAACCATTTATCTCAACCCCTCCTGCGGGCTGGGGGACTTCCTGCCTAGGGAGATCGCCTTCGAGAAGCTCAGGAACATGGTAGCCATCGCCAAGAAAGCTGAGGAGATGATCTGATGCAGAACAAACTCAAGAAACTCGGCCTGAAGCTGCCCCCGCTGCCGACGACGACGGTGGGGAGTTTCCCCAAGCCGCCCTACTTGCTGGAGGCCAGGAAAAAGTTCGACGCCAAGCAGCTCAGGGAATCGGAGCTGCGGCTGCTCGAGGAGCAGGCCACCAAGGAGTGGATAGCGGCCCAAGAGGAGATCGGCATCGACGTCCTCGTCGACGGCGAGATGTATCGCGGTGACATGGCCGCGCACTTCGCCGCCGCCATGAGTGGCTTCAAGACCAGCGGTCTTGTCAGGAGCTACGGCAACCGCTACTATCGCAAGCCGATAATAGTCGACGAGGTGAAGTGGCCGCATCCGATGACCGTGGACTGGTGGAAGTTCTCGCAAAAGCTCACCAAAAAGCCCATGAAGGGCATGATCACCGGGCCCTACACGATGATGGACTGGTCCTTCAACGAACACTATCCGAACCGCAAGGAGGCCTGCCTATCGTTGGCCGAGGCCCTGCGTAAGGAGGTCAAGGCTCTTGCCGACGCCGGTGCCAAAATCATCCAGGTCGACGAGCCGGCAATATCGGCCCGGCCCGAGGAGCTCCGCGACTTCGCCCTCGAGGCGATGAAAATCGTCACCAAGGGCATCGACGCCTATTTCATCTGCCACATCTGCTACGGCGCTTTCGAGTTCATCTATCCAGACATGCTCGAACTGGCCGTGGATAACTTCGACCTAGAGACGTCCAACTCCGAACTCGACCTGGTGGACCTCTTCAAAGAGCACCCGTTCACCAAGGACCTTTCCTTCGGCGTGACCGATGTCCACACCCACGTCGTCGAAGACGTACCCACTATCGAGAAAAGAATCAGAAAGGTCCTCGAGATGCTCAAGCCGGAGCAGCTCTGGATCGACCCGGACTGCGGCTTGAAGACGCGCTCGCGGGAGGAATCGCTGGGCAAGCTCAGGAACATGCAGCAAGCCGTCAACAAGGTGAGGGCCGAGCTGGATTGACCGGGCGACCAGGTAGAAAAAAATGAAAAGGCAAGACGCACTCGCAATCGTGGCGATTGTAGTCGGTCTGGTGGCAATAGCGGGAGTGACGGTTCTCTTCGTCAGCCAGCCGCAACAATCCACCTCTTCCACGACGACCACCACGACAACGGCCGAGCCTGAAGTCACCTACTACAACGAAAGCACGGTCTTTCGCATAGATGAAAGCGGCAACGCCGAGGCCGAGTGGACGATGGAGATGTCGTCTTCAGATTTCACCGATCAAAACATAATACCCATCATAGGCGGGACGATAGGCGGCATCCCGGTTCATGGCATCGGGGTCGAGAATGCCAAGCTGATATACCTGTCGTCGCTGCAGAGCTCCTATTCCTATTTCGGCTTCGAGATGGAGAGCGCCAGCTGTGAAATCGGTGAACTCCATGTTGGCGGCCCGTTCAGTATAACGGTGAGATGGAGAGTGCCTCACATGGCCTACAGGCAGAGCGAAAAATGGGTTCTGCTAGTCGAACCCGTTGACAAGCTCGGCTACGCCCAGCACACCCTGAACAACATAAAGGAACTGCAGGCAAACATCTCAATTGTCTCAAAGCTGACGCCGGGCGGCTGCCAACTGGTAGATACCTACTCAACGACTTACATCTTGCCCGACGGAGCCGAGATTTCCAATCCGGAAGAACTGACGCTCCTCAACTACTCAATCGACTACGGCGGGGGCACAATTGAGTACGACAACGCCTATATCTCTGAGGTAAACGGGGCGCCAGCCCTGGTGACGGAGGGCCAAGTCACCGTGGGGGACAGTTTGGTCTCGATTACAGAGGAAGAATATATGGCGGCGAGCGAATCAACCCCCGTGGAGTACACGGGGGTCGCGCCTCCGGAGGATTTCGAGAGCTCCGCCTCATGGGCGGCGGTTGACATGAAGTTCGGCAGACAGAGGGACTTTTATACGGTTACCTTCGATGGAAAGGAGTTCAACATCACCTCAAATCAACTCTTATATTACGCAGCAAAGAAGATAGTCGCCTTGGCCGAAGACAGCGGCGAACCGCTGCTGATTGGAGATCAGCTCATCCAAGTCGCGCCGCCAGACAGCGAGAGCGGCGATTGGTGGTCTTTTCTCCAGACGCTATCTATGAATGATTTGGCGGCGCTGGCTCGAGATGTCCGCGATAGCATAGACGCGACAGGCAAGGCGCCGGACTCTGTCGACAGCCCAATCGGAGAACTACGGCCCAGAGATGCCCTATTCACGTTCCTGAGGGCAATATCATTTTATCACGAGCATGGGAACCTGCCTGATGAGCTGGCGTTCGCGCCCGCGCCCACGGGCAACTTGCTCATATCTGGCTTTGTAATCCCAGCCAACCTCACCTACTTAACTCTCAGCGGGAAGTACGCCGTCACCGGCACACCCAAGGTGAATCAGATAATCTCGGATCTTTGGCGCCCCGATTTCAGCGACAGTGCTTTCTCCGAAAACGTCTGCGACTGGGTTAATAGGAGAATAACCTACACGCTGGTGCTCGGTTACTTCAGTTCCGAGGAGACCCTGGAGACAGGCAAAGGGAAGTGCCTAGACATCGCCAACACTTACATGGCCATCACCAGAACCGCAGGCTTGCCCACGCGGTTGGTCACTGGGTTTCTCATATTCAGTGCCGACCAGCTGGGGCCGACATTCCTGGAAATCGCCGGCATAACCCCGGATGGGAAGTACATAGTCGGCCACGCCTGGACCGAGGTCTACATACCAGGGGAGGGGTGGACTTTTGCCGACCCGACGGCTGGATACTTCAAGACTCACAGGTACGATGCCAACGTTTACTCTCAAGTTGAGGAAACCTGGCAGGAAGTGCTTGCCGACTACGAAACCACGTACGGCGAGCTCATCTGATTGTATGATGGTCCGTGATGCGATGAGGCATATCACCAAAATCGACAGGGGAGCCTTGGACTTCATATTAGGCGTTTCCAGCTCCAGCTATCCTCGTGAGTTCGCTGGCGTCTTGCGGGCGAAGGGCGACACCGTGAAGGAAGTCCTGGTTCTGCCGGGGACCCTTGCCTCAGGAAGCTCCGCCGTTTTGAGGCTCCACATGTTGCCCATCGACCCAAGTACCTGCGGCACCGTCCATAGCCACCCATCTCCAGTCGCACGGCCATCGGGGGAGGATTTGGGATTGTTCGCCAAGTTCGGAAACGTCCACATCATAGCTGCTGCCCCATACGACATGGGTTCGTGGAAAGCGTATAATCACAAGGGCGAGGAAATAGAGCTGGAAGTCGTGGGGTGAAGATATGCGCTGGGAGACCTGGGCGCCCTGGTACGAAAAAATCGTCAAGAGGCTAAAGCTGGACAAGAGGCACGACGAAGAGGCCGCCGAGCTTCTCAACGAGATCTTACCAGACGCGGACATCAGGGAACTGAGAAGAATAGTCCAAGGCCAAGAGTGCATAGTGTTCGGGGCCGGGCCGTCCCTAGATGAGGACCTGAAAGCGCTGGACCGAGCCGGTTATCTGGGAAAAGTTTTAATTTCGGCAGACGGCGCGACGACGCCTATACTCCGTTACAGGGACCCAGAGATAATAGTCACCGACCTGGACGGGGCGGTGGTCGATCAGATTGGATCCTGGCGCCGCGGAAGCTGGCTCGTGATTCACGGTCACGGAGACAACATCGCTAAAATACGCGAAGTAATGCCCGAGGCGAGGGAACGCGTGATTGGCACCATCCAGACCAGGGCTTTCGGCAAGTTACACAACTTCGGGGGATTCACGGACGGCGACCGGGCAGCGTTCATGGCACATGAATTGGGCGCGAGCAGAATCTACCTAGCCGGGATGGATTTGGGGAAAGAGATAGGTAAATACTCGGGATTCAAGGACCCCACCAGAAAAATAGTGAAACTGGCAATCTGCGGTGAGCTTCTAGCCTGGTTGGCGGGAAGTCTAGGGGCCAATCTAGTGAATTTGACCGCGGACGGAATAAACATCGAAAACGTGCAAAGAAAACGCGTTTGATTTTTATATACTATTTTAATTCACGGGAGCATCTTGCGGACGAACTCCTTCAAGTCCTTCACCACAAAGTCGCCCGAGTGCTCACCGCTCCTGTCCAAGAAAAATGACTGGATGCCCGCCTCCCGCGGGGCCAAGTAGTCGAAAGCGTAGTTGTCGCCGATGTGAACAACCGCCTCGGCAGGAGAGTTGAGTTTGTCCAAGATGCTTAGGTAGAACTCGCCGGTCTTCTTGACCAGGCCAAAGTCCGTGGTAGCTGAGAAGACCCTGTCAAAGTACTTGCCGAAGCCCGACTCCTCGATCTCCACTTCGGCCAGCTCCCTGATGCCGTTGGTGATGACAATCAGCTTGAACCTCCGGCTCAGCCTCTCTAGGGTTTCCTTGGCGTCCGGGTAGGCTCGAACCTTGGGGCGGCATTCGTTAATCAAATCGTTCCAATCGCCTGTGAAGCCGAACTCCTTCCACCAGTGGCCGATGTTGTACCATTTGATGTTGTCCATGCCGACTTCCTCGTACCTACGTCTGACCTCGTTGCGGGCATCCTTGTGGCTCCCGCCATTTTTCTCCACATAAAGACGCGCCATGCAGTCGAACCAGAAGGAGTCGGCGAACGCCCAGTCGATGAGAGTGCCATCCAGGTCAAAGGATATTAGTTTCACCATGGAATCAAAAGCTGATTGGGCTTGGGCGATTAATAGCTTCGGGTTTTTTATTCGACTGTTGACGAGTGAATCATGAGCACCGGCGGGATATTGGTGATTTCGTGAAAAAATCCAGCACAGCTTGCAAATCAATAGATATCAATGGCGAGACACTGCCCTACCGTGTCGAGCAGAGGAGTGTAAAGTACCCTCGCTTGGAGCTAAAGACCGACGAGCTCCTGGTGATACTGCCGCGAGGCTGGAAAGACGAAGAGTCGCTCCTCAAAGAAAAGAAGGACTGGATCTTCAAGAAACGCTCCGAAATCAGGGGTGCCCTGGAAAAGCTGAGAGAAGGGGCAGGGGAAAGGAGCCTGCCTATCTTCGGGGAATTCTTCGAACTGCGCCAGGGCAGTTCTCTGTTGGTAGACATAGAGAAGAAGATTATCGAGTGCGACACGGGAGACGATGGCCAGCTGAGGAGGCTCGCGGGCATCCTCAGAAAGATGCTCGCCAAGGAGTTGCAGGAAGCCGCTGAGCACTACAGCAGAAAGTTCGGCGTGGGTTTCAAGAGGATTTGCGTGAAGAGACAGCGGTCGAAGTGGGGGAGCTGCTCCCACCGGGGCAACCTGAACTTTAACCTCTGGCTGGTGTGCCTTCCCAAGGAGCTGGTTTGGTATCTCGCCTGCCACGAGGTCGCACATCTCAGGGAAAGGGGCCACCGCAGACCTTTCTGGGCACTTGTCAAAGGGGAGTTCGAGAACTACAGAGAGCTGGAAAAAAAGCTTTTCGGCTACTGGTTCCTCGTCCAGAAGTACTCGCGGACGGTGTTTCCTCCGGGTAAGAACCTTTTTTAGGCCGTCCGCGTGCGCTTTTTTGTGCGTCAAGTGGGGACTTGACATCGACCTGGGCTATGGTTTCCCAAGCAGAAATTTCACGCCTTGGATTGCCGCCCAAGCGGTGCCTGCCAGTGCAGAAATCAGTTCGGGCACGGCCACTGCGCTCCAGGTGAAGGCCCAAGGGAGGGCAGCCAAGAAGCCGATGATCAGCGTCAGCGCCCCGACTTTCCTAAACTTGGCTAGGATGTTGCCGACGCCGATGGCCACCAGCGAGAGTGCCAGCAGCGCGAAGAAGGCGACGGAGAAATAAAAGTGAATCCTGCCAGCCGCCTCGGAGAATATTCCTATACCCACCAATGAAAATGCGCTGAGGAGGAATAACAGCGCCCCGAAGCGCCTCGCGGCGTCCCCATAAGTGGTAAGCAAACCAGCCGCGAAAACCGCCGTCAGAATACCTCCGGCGATCAGCCCCGAGTTAAACAGCCACCAGGCTTCGCCCACGCCCAAATCGCTGAGGGCGTTCCCCGACCAAGTGAACCAAGGGGATAGTGAGATGGCTATGAAAATGCAAGAAAATGAAACCACCGGGGCGGCAATCCCGCAAATCCCGGTGATCTTGAGTCTTTTTCCCTTTGAGATCTCAGCCTCGGTTCCCATTGTACTCTGACTCATCCACATCATCGTACTGCCCTTCTCCGAGTTGCTCTTCCTCGGCGGGCGGCTGCGATTGCTCTTCTTGGTCCGCAGGCGCCTCCTTCGCGGCGTTCTCCTCTTCGGCCTTTTTCGGGAAGAGCTCCTGATAAAGCTTTTTTAGTTCCTCTTCTTTTTCCTTCATGGCTTTCTTCGTCGGTTTGGGTAAGCTCAGGCTGACGCCAGCATGGGCCAAGTCACGCTTGTATTTGGCCATCTTCGCGGAGCGGGTCAGCTGCCTTGCTTTTACAGCTATCTTTCCAGTCTTCCTAGTCATGAAATGCACCTGCCACCTACTATGAATATCACCTTTTTAACCTTGACGCCTATCTGACTGGAAGGAAAATTTTCCAAAAATCTCCCATCAAAAGTCCATGAGCCTCAGCTGCGCGCCTTTGTGGGTGAGGTTCGAGACCCTTATCCCGACTCGCCTCAGTTTTCTGTCAGGATTTTCCTCGAGGAATTTCTTCAAAAGCCTCCGCGCCGTTTCGATAACAGTGTCCAGGTCGTCGGTCTGGCTGACGGTTTCGCTTCTCGTCTGGGTCTCAAGAGTCGTGTCTATCGCTATCACGGAAATTGTCCTGAAGGAGATGTCCTTCTCCTTAATCTTCTTCTTCAAATCCGTTGCGAGTTGCTTCACCTTGCCGAATATCTCGTCCAGATCGCGGGTGTCCTCCTTCAAAGTACCTATCCGGGAAACCTGCTTCGCCTCCTGCTCGTGAACGGGCGACTCGTCTATCCCTCTGGCTTTTTCCTGAAGGAGCTTGGCCTTGTTCTTCCCGAACTTCTCGGCCAGCGCGTTGAAATCCGACCGGGCGAGATCCCCGCCCGTCTTCACTCCCATTTGGGCGAGCACTTCCTCGGTCTTTTCGCCGATGCCGTGGATTTTCGACACAGGCAGAGGCTCCATGAACTTCCCGACCTCTGATTCAGTTATCACCGTCAGACCATCGGGCTTCTTGTGTTTGGAGGCTATTTTGGCAACGAGCTTGTTCGGGCCGACGCCGATAGAGCAAGTGAGTTTCTCCTGCTCCTTAATTTTGGACTTTAATTCCCTGGCAATCCCTTCGGCCTTTTTCCAGTTGCCCTCCGCACTCTGAGTGATGTCCAAATAAGCTTCGTCAACGCTCACCTGCTGAAAGGCTTCGGCCTCGCCCTCGAGAAGGTCCATTATCCGCCCGGAGACGCTTCGGTAATGCTCCAAGTCCTGCGGCAGGAAGACCACTTCATTGTCTTTGGCCAGCCTCTTGGCGAAAGCTATCGGCATGCCCGACCTTATGCCCAGCTCCCTGGCCCGGTAGTTCGCGGAACTCACCGCCCCGCTGTCCTCGGTCCTGCCGGAATAGGCACAGGTCACCACGGGCTTGTCCCTTATCTCCGGCCTCCTCAGCTCCTCCACGGAGGCGTAGAAGGAGTCGAGGTCGACGTGGAGAATCGCTCTCGACATCTTCCGACCCTCAGAGGTTTATCGGCTTGCCGCCGTCGGAAAGCTCCATGAGCCCTGGCGGGTAGGGTGAGAAGAGGCTCTGCTGCAGCAGGTACTTGTTGTCGAACCTGACCGCCCACGACCCCAACAGCCTGACGACGGAGCTCGAGGGTATCCGGTCCTCGGCGAACAGTTCCATGGTCTCCAGGAAGAACTTCTTCTCCTGCTTGGACAGGTCATCGGAAAAGTAGCCGAAGATGTGGGTGAAAGTGTTGGCCAGCCTGGGCTTCTGGGGCGTCTCGGACAGCGCCGCGTTGTAGCTCCGCTCGTAGGCCTCGATGATCTTGCGGAAATCCCTGCCCTCGCGGTTGGCCACGATGTTGCCGAGCTTGCTGAGCCACCTGGGGGACCAGGCCATAAGCATGAACTTGTGTGCCGCGTGGAAGTCGACCAGCTTCGATATCTTTCCGGAGTCCCTCACCTGGCGCAGCCGCGCGTGGGCGAAGACCCTGGTGAGGAATCCCTCCCGAATCTTGAAGTTGCTCAGCCTCAGCTCATCGGAAATAGCCAATCCATTGAACTTGGAAACAACTTTTCGCCCAAAGAGCCCAGCCCCCGTGCCGACTACCGGTGAGACCTCAGCCTTGGCGTAAAGCTTCACTCCCTTTATTCCGCAGCTCGGGGATGATCCCTTCAGTATGCAGCCGTCGATGTCGGCCAAGTCCCTGAGGAAACTGTCACAGAAGTCATTCATCCTCTCGGTCAGGTCGAGGCCGGTGGCCGGCTGGACAAGGCGGTCTGCACCCTTTGGGGAGACTATCCTTATCGGGAACCGGGGGACGCCGAGGCCAATCCCCACCTCAGGGCAGACGGTCAGGAAATCGGCGTAGCCGCGCAGCTTGCCGACAAAGTCGTCGTTTATTGACTGCCCGTTGTACCTACAGGCGTCGAAGCCAAGGCATTTGCTCGCCAAAATCCGGGGTTTAGGGGTCTCTCCCATCACTCACACCTTTTTTCGCCTTTTTGCCCTCCCGAAGCCCGTCTCGACGCATCAACTCGGCTCAAACCGTCCTCGCTTCGCTTACCAACCAATACTCAGCTTCCTTCCTGATGTCTCTCAGAAATTGGCTGAACCCATCGTAGCTCAAGTAGTAGATCGTCTTCCCACTTGCTTTCCTCGTCGCAATCATCCCTGTCTCTCTCAGCGGCTTCACCAAAACATAGAAATGTTTCCGGCCCTTCGCCGTGTTTAGGTCCAACCCCAGCACCGCCGCCAGCTCGTCGATGTTCTTCGCCCCTTCCCTCAACGATCTCATCACCTTCAACGCCTCGGGCTTCAACGACGAGCTCTTCGGATGATTTCCATATGCCAAGCCCAAAAGTTTCTCCGCTCCGCCCCTTTCTTCCAAATCATCACCCATCCTAAGTAATTTACACTTCATTTATGGGTAATTTGGTTATTTAAACCTTATGTTAAGTAATTTGAAACCCCATCAAGAGTATTATCTTGCTCTCACAACCGATTTTGCCTGTTTTTGAATTACCTTATGAAAGGTAAATAGCCGACTCCAGGGGGATCTATTGGCAAAAATATCCGGCATTTTGAAGCCTCTTTTTCGGGTAATTACCCTACAAGAGGTATTTAAATCCTCTTTAGGAGGTATTCTAGCTTGTCGGGTATCCTAAAGCCTCTGCCAAAACGTCTTCTATCCTTTTTAATAGCTTTTTTGACATTAAAGAGATATTATCTTGCTTATCTTTGCTAAATTCTGATAATTTATCCTTTAATTTATCTATTTGCTTTTTAATTTGCTCTTTATTCATTTGTTCTCTTAATTTACCCTTTATTTCGTTTTCATAGATTTTTTGAAGCTCATTTTCCATTTCTCCCAGATATAAAAGGTCTAATAGACTGATCATCATCTGGGCCACCTCTTCGCCCAGTTCAGTCAATCTAATCAGTTTAATTCTGCCTGATTCCTTAAAAGAGACTAATTTAAGCTCTTCTAGCCTTTTTAAGACATTAAAAGTGTGTGCATAAGTAGTACTAACTTCTCTAGAGATAATTGACGTGTAAAGTGGTTTATTTTCATTTTTTAGATAAATAAGTATTTTTTTAGGCTTTTCTTGCAAAAAGAAACCAAAATCTTCCCCATATCTTTTTTGAGCAGCCATGTTTTTTCACCTTACTTATACATATTATTATATCTATTTAAACTTATCTATAATATAATATATATAATCTAATTTATATTTAATGAATTGAGGCGACTTGAAAAATCAAAAATTTTTAACTGAAATCAAAATTGAAGCGTTGAAAAAAATAAAAAAATTATGGAAGAGATCTGGGAAGGGACGGGAGAGCCAAATTTTTTCAAGAAATGATGAGCAAGAGCGGAAAATTTCGCCGGCAAAAGCCAAAAAGAAATACTGCGAGCCGCTGAAAAGCCGCCTAACTAGCGGAAACAGCGTGAGAGTTATCGTATCGAACCGCGCAAATCTCGGTAAAACGTCATTATTTGCATCGGTCTCGGCTTTTTGAGAAGTGAATTTCACCCACAAGAGAGCTTTTGTCCAGGTCTGGAGAAACTTGAAAAGGGACGATGTCGATAGCCTATGGGTGGAACAACGGAATTGGAGTCATTCTTCAACGCGGCCTTCTATGTTTTCTCCATAGTGCTATTGGGCATAGCAATAAGAGTCATCACGCATCGCATTGGTTTCTTTAAATTTTTAAAACCCGTCGCCGTAATCGGGTTCAAGACCCTAAACATCCTCGCCATTTGGATCATGTTACCGATAGTCGTCTTTGTTTCAATTTCACGTTACACCATCGGAGAAATCATGTCATTCGGCAACGCCTTTGTCTTAGCCTTCTTTGGCATGGGTGTATGTTTCGTGGCATCTGTAGTGATAACTAGATTCTCAAGCGACAGAAGAGACACGATTGTAGCCGTGGTCTTGAACTCGTCTTTCCAAAACGTCACACACCTTGGCTTGCCAGTTGTTTACGCGTTGCTCGGGGCAACTGGGCTGGGTCCCGCCACGCTCTACGCAATCGGTATTGCCGTACCTAACTTGGTCATGGGTGTGATGCTTACTTCTTCAGCCGCTAGAAAAAAGATAACTTTGAGCAAAGTGCTTGACAACGTCGTGACTTTTCCAGCGGCTTTTGCGCTGATAGTCGCGTTACTCTTCGTTTTTTTCGGGGCTCCCCTACCTTCGTTCGCGCGCGATTTTTTTGACGTCTATCTCACAAAGCCTTTCTTTGCTCTCATGCTACTGCTCGTAGGATATCAAATGCCGATAGTGAATCCAGGAAAATACCTAAGAGACATAACGATGGTGTCCGGAATGAGGTTCCTCGTCGGACCGATAGTGACATACGGCCTCGTCGTCGCACTCGGCTTGAGCTTAAAAACTGACATCACGCCAAGGCCCTCCATGATAATGTCAATAATGCCGCCAGGGATATTCAACTTCATATTGGCCTACAACTACAAGCTTGACATCAGAAGATACGGAGCACTGATATTCTACACTACACTGCTATCGCTGTTTGTCGTGCTGCCAATATTATTCATGCTCATATTTTAATGGGCTCACCAGCGTCATCAAAAACCAGAGAGTCACATATCAACGAAGCCAGCAAATTTGGTAGGTTGTCAAGCGATGCTCTGACTTGCCGGGATGTGTCACGATCTCTTATTGTGACCGTGTTGTCCGCCAAAGTCTGGTGGTCGATGGTGATGCAATACGGCGTTCCAATCTCGTCTGCGCGCGCGTAGCGACGGCCTATCGAGCCAGACTCATCGTAGTCGGCCAGTAGACCCTTTGACCTCAAAAAATCCTGGATTTCTACAGCCTTCTCAGACAACCCGTCACGCTTGAGCAGCGGGAAGACTCCGACCTCTACTGGAGCCAGCCATTTTTTCAGCTTCAGATACTTGCGCTCACCTTCATCTGTGTAGGCGTGTTCCAGGGCGCAGTAGAGCGGGCGATCTATCCCGTATGAAGGCTCGACAACGTGGCAGAGTACCTTCTTTCCGCTTTCCCCGAGCGTGACCGACATGTCCTCGCCGCTGAACTTTGTATGCCGCGAGAGATCGTAATCGGAGCGGTTCGCCAGACCGGCGACCTCGACCCAGCCGAATTGCTCGGTGCGAACCTCGGCGTCCCAAGTCTCGCTCGAGTAGTGTGCCCGCTGTCCAGGTTTCTGTTCCCGGAATCGAATGGCCTCGAAGGGAATTCCGAGCTCGAGGAGGAACTTTTTCGTGAGCGCGGCAAAATAGGCGATCAGCTCGTTGTGGATGTATTTCTTCTCCACGGCCTCCTTCACCGTAACATCGACCGTTGTGTCTTTG
>Ga0209164_1001763_pt1 | contig 25938 bp, 31 predicted proteins | sample MTBNYHSulfiMetaG_FD_187458 | JGI IMG/M metagenome (GOLD analysis project Ga0209164, IMG submission 187458) | Enrichment culture microbial communities from rom New York Harbor, USA that are MTBE-degrading - MTBE-NYH (New York Harbor Sulfidogenic)... | ecosystem: Environmental > Aquatic > Marine >... | reverse complement strand
CCTCGCGGTAGGTTATCGTCCCCTTGAACGCCATGTGATGCGGGGAATAGCCGGGCAGACAGGTCTGGACCACCACGCAGTCGGCCTTCTCGGCGACCTTCCTGCAGATCTCCAGGGCTGCCAGGGAATCCATCCCCAGGGGCAGGTGCGGCCCGTGTTGCTCGATCGAGCCCACGGGGATCAGGGCCACCGGCTCGGGCGTGCTCTCCAGGTACTCCTCGAATGCCGGTCGCGTCATCTCGTGAAGCAGGACACGCTTGGTCTGGGACATCGGCTGCCTCCTTTGCGGGCTGTCTTTGATGTGGGCGATGTGGGTGATGTGGGTCTTTTCCGCGGCCGGCCCCCAACCCTCCTGGCGGCGGACAGGGAAGATGGGGCGCCCTGGGGAAGCAGGGCGTGCGGCTGGCGTGACGTGGCGGCTGTGGGCGCGGGCGATGTGGCTGGCGACGCGGCGGCTGTGGGCGCGGCCGATGTGGCGGCTGGCGAGCAGGTTTCGCGGCGATGTGGCGGCTGGTGAACAGGTCCCGGCCAGATGTGGCGGCTGGCGAACAGGAGCGACCTTCGTGTCCACCAGCCGGCAGATCCGGGCGAAACCTGGCGGCCTGGCTACAGGTCGCGCCACGACCTGTTCGCCAGCCGCCACATGGGCCAAAGGGACGCGCGACTCCCCGAAGGACTAAGCCTGGTAGTGCTCATTGAACTCAAACACGGACTCCACGGTTTCACCGAACGCCCTGGCGATCCGGAAGGCGAGCTTCAGGGAGGGCACGTATCTCCCGCGTTCAAGGGCGATGATTGTCTGACGGGTGCAGCCAGCTCTGTCCGCAAGGTCCTGTTGTGTCATCTCGCCGCGGACAAACCGCAGGTACCTTATGCGGTTGGAAATGCAGGCTTCATTCACGACCGGCTAACCCAGAGGCGTAGTACCACAGGCTGGCGGCCGACGCGGAGATCCAACCGCACAGAAAAGTGGTGTAGGCTAGGAACCAGAGCCAACCTACCGGAGCAGTCCGTTGTGCTTCGTATCGTATGTAGACGAGAATCGACGTCACGAAGACGTATGCCATGACGGCAATGAGCGCGAACCCTGACGATTTGCCCTGAATGATGGCGTCGCGCTCGTCCTGTCCGCCCTGCCGCGGGCGGGTCAAATGGAGCATCACCCAGAAGGCGATGAAGCCCAGGAGCAGGACTACGGCCGCGGCCAAGGGCCGTCTATCGCCCTCACCTGACCAGTGAAGGTAGCCCTCATTGAGTAGAAAGAGAGGAACCACAACGAGTGCTGCGAGTCCCCAAATCACGAGTGCGTATAACGATCGCCGCTGAGGTTGAGTCATGAGACAGCTCCTTGAGGTTTGATACAGTGTACATATAGTAACATAGGGTTTACCTGATGTAAAGTATGCTTTACGCCAATTGTATGCTTTACTCCAGTATGCTTTGCTCGAGCCTGTCTTGTTGCAGGCCAGACCATGCCGAGGTGAGAAAGAAAGATGGTGCCAACCCTTGTTGACCGCGATGTTCGGCTCAGACCTCTCGACCCGGAGGCGGACGCGGAGGCGGCAGTGCCCTGGTACAGCGATCCCGAGGTCTTGAAGATGTCCGAGGATGGGGCGGATCCGTACGACCTCGCCCAGATCAGACGGATGTACAGGAGCCTCGCGGGGCAGGGCGAGCTCTACGTGATCGAGATCCAGGACGCGGGCGGGCGGCAGTGGCGTCCGATCGGCGACGCCGCTCTGCTGCCTGACGATCTGCCCATCGTCATCGGCGAAACCAGGTACCGCTCGCGGGGAATCGGCGGGCGGGTGCTTGACATGCTTATCTCGCGCGCGCGGGAGCTGGGCTGGCCGGCGGTTCAGGCCAAGAGGGTGCTGGCCGAGAACCAGCGGTCCCGGCGGCTGTTCCTGTCCCGGGGCTTCTGGGTAGACGGCTTCGAGACCGGAGACTCGGGGCGCAGGTATCATCGCCTCCGCCTCGCCCTGAGCCATACGCACAGCCCGTGGGAACACGCTGACTTCGTGAGGCACCACAACGCGGCCGGCCTGGAGCGCGCCGAGCGGCGCACGCCCGCGGAGGCTGACTGGCTCGTCGGCGCCCTTGGGGCCGTACCCGGCCAGCGAATGCTGGACCTCGGCTGCGGCCTCGGCCGGCATGCCCGCGAGCTGGCGCGGCGCGGGTTCTGTGTGGTCGGGCTGGATGTTTCGAGCGAGATCCTTACTCTCGCCAAGGAAAGGGCGGCCGCGGAAGACACCGGCGGCGGGAGCGTCCGGTTCGTACAGGCGGATATGCGGGAGCTTGACTTTGCCGGGGAGTTTGACCACGCGTACTGTCTCTTCGAAAGCGGCTGGGGGCTGCTTGGAGATGACCTGGTACACCTCGGCTTCCTGCGGCGGGTACGCCGGGCCCTGAGGGAAGGCGGACGGCTTGCCCTTGCCTCGCGGAACCTCTACCGCTGGGTGACGCGCGGCCACGCGCGCCTGGACCTCCTGACCGGCCGCCTGCCCTGGACCTTCCGTTCCTCCGGCGGCGATCCCGGGGGCCCCTACGAGCTCGGCCAGATGATCCGCGGTTTCACCCCGGCGGAGGTCGCTCTCATGGCGCGGCTGGCCGACTTCAGGCCGCTGTCGTTTCATGGGGTGGTGCTGGGCACCCACCAGATAAGGGCCGACGTGGGCGTGAACGACGTCGAGCACATCGGGGTGTTGGAGGCGCGGCCGGGCAGGAGCTAGCCTGGGCCGGGCCTGTGTTTGCGGGCATATCTATGCCAGGCTATACCTGATCCTCGTCTTTCCTCAGGCAGGCGGCAAAGGTCGCCTGCCACAGGTGGTCCAGGAAGCCGTCCAAGGCCCTCCTGAGCTCCCCGCCGTTCTCGAGCGCCCGGGCGGTCCGCCAGTTCCGGCGGACCTCGACTGCCCGGGCCACCGCATCCTCGTAACCGTCCGCAAACCACAGCGAGTACTGCACGGCCGCGTCGCCCTTGGATACGAGGATGCCGGCGTCCACCAAGAGCCTGGCGCGGGCTGCGTTGATCAGGGCGTCTACGACCTCTCTGAGGGGCCGGTCTTCGCCACCGTAGGCCAGGAGCCTCTCATCGCTCGACAGCATAGGGCTGGTCAGGCCCAGCCTCATGCGGGTGCGCAGTTGATGGCGGCCACGGCCAATGCGTCGCGGTCCGGCCGTTGCCAGCCGGCGCCCAATTCCCTGCCGCAGACACGCCGCCCGTTGGCGAGGAAATCCTCAAGCAATAGCGGGTCCCCGAATACCCCGGGGCCCAGCTCGTTCTCAAAGCAGAACCCGTCCTTGCGCCTCCCGGGAATGACGACGCCGAGGTACTCATCCGCGGGAAACTCCCCCGTCATCCGAGCATAGACGGCTGTCATGCGGTCCACCGCCGGAGGGGACGCCGTGCCCCTGAGGAGCAGCAGGTGATCCACATCGCTCCACCCGGGGACGTAGTCTCCCCGGCACACGCTGCCATACAGGTAGAAACCGAGCGCGGATCTCGGAAACGCAGCCTGAACCAGGTCAAGGTACCGGCATATGACGCGCCGGACATCCGGCGGGACGTCCCAGGGAACGGTTTCGTCAGGATGCGACGACCGGGACTCGTCACCCACCTCCGACCATCGCCGCCACCCCTACCTCTGGAAGTGCTCCGCCTGCGCAAACACGGCCGGGAACCCACCGGTGTGGAAGAACAAGACGGCCTCCGCGTCGTCGAGCCGCCTCTTCCTCAGCAGGTCGATCATCCCGGAGAGAGCCTTGCCCGTATAGACCGGGTCCGTCACCAGTCCCTCGGTCTGCCCCAGCAACTTGATCGCCGCGATCCCTTCGGGCGTGGCCAGGCCGTACTGCCCCCCGTAGTACTCGTCGTGGACGATTATGTCGTCGGGCGTAACCCTGGCACCGAGCCCCAGGAACTCGAACGTCCTGTTGGCCAGGGCCGCCACGTTGGCCCGCTGGCTGGCCGAGTCACGGCTGACCGATACGCCGTGGATGCGCATCACCGGGTAGACCGTCCGGGCGCCGACCTCCGCGCCGGCCTGAGTCCCGGCGGAGCCACTGGCGAGGAAACCGTGACCGATCTTCACACCCAGCGCCTCCGCCTGCCTGGCGACCTCCGCCACGCTCTCGACGTATCCGATCGCCCCCAGTGGGGTTGACGCCCCTATCGGAACGACGTACGGGTGGCGCCCTCCAGCCTCAAGCCTTGAGGCCAGCTCAGCCATGTACTGGTCGGGGTCCCTTTCCCGGCCGATGAAGTGCAGCTCTGCGCCCAGGATCGTGAAGATCAGAAGGTTGCCCTGTCTTTCGGCCGGCTCGTCGCCCGTCAGAACCAGATGGCAGTCCATGCCCAGCTTCTTCGCATATGCGAGTGTCTGCCGGCAGTGGTTGGACTGCACGCCGGCCGTCGTGATGACCACGTCGGCTCCCTGGTCCTGCGCCTCGGCCATGACAAAGTCAAGCTTGCGGGTCTTGTTTCCGCCGAGACCGACAACTGACGTATCGTCTCGCTTCACAAAGAGCCGGGGGCGGCAGCCCAGGGCTTCACGCAGGTTGGGCATCTCCTCCAGCGGCGTTGGACGGACAAAGGCGTTCAGCCGCCGGTATTTCGACAAGTCCACCCGAGTCGTCAGGTCCATGGTGGTTCCCCCTTCCAACGTGCGAGGGCACAGGGCGCGTCGCCGACCTGCGCCCTGCGGCACAATTCCCAGTCTGGATGGCCTCTCGGCGCAGGGCTTCGGCGGCGCCCCCGGCCTATCCTACCAGCCGCCGCACCTATCCTATCCTAGCCGCCGCCGAAGAGCAGCAGCGTCAGCACCCCGGCCAGGGGCGGGAAAACCAGGAACAACCCCATCCTCCGCCAAGTAAACGCGGGGCCGAGCGTAGCCGCTTCATACGCGAATTTGCTTGAGTTCCACATCATCCAGCCAGTCGTGAACGCAATGATGGTCGCGTCGCCCGCTCCGGCCCTCAGAATGGCGGCAGCCATCGGGAAAACGACGTACGGACCGAAGGGCAGTATCCCCCCTGCTATGGACCCAATCACGATCCCCTTGAGGCCCGCCCCCGCCCCCAGCCAGCGCTGGATTGCCGTGGCCGGAACCAGGGCTTCGACGAAGCCTGCCATCAAGAAGGCAACCAACAGCAACGGTAGCTGGACGCGGAGGGACTCAAGCGCGATCCGCAGGCCCCTGTGGGCCAGGCCCTTTTCCCTGCGCCAGGCGAGAGCAAGCAGAACGGCGACGACCACCGCCAGAAGCACGTTAGCCTGGGTCATCGGGCCTCGCCCCCGGAGCCGGCGGCCGCGGGCTCCTTCATCAGCCGCGTCGCGGCAACACCGACCAGCAGCGGAACAAAGACCGTCACCGACCAGCGGATGGCGGTCAGCCTTGTACCGAAGAACGCCAGCTCAAGCGGAATCCGCATCACGTCCCAGAGGCACTTCCCGGCGATATACGAGAGGATCGTGCCCATCCCGGCCCCCGCTCGACGGATCGCCAGCGCCAGCGGGTAGTAGACGTACGGGCCTCCCGGTGTCAGCGCACCGGCGGCCGCGCCGAGCAACACCCCCCGCAGCCCGGCCTGACTTCCGAGCCATCTGCGAATAGTGTCCGGTTCGACGAGAACCTGCATCAGGCCCGTGACGGCAAACGCCAGCACGACCAGCAGCGCCGCCTGCCGCAGGGTCGCGAACGCATTGTTGAAACCGGCCGCGACCAGTGGCAGCCCTCCCTGCACCTGAGCGACCGCGACGAGGGCGGCTGCGATGATCGACAAGACGACAAGGACTCTGTTCATGTGGCAGTCCTCCATCCGGTACAAGATGCATGGTTCATCGCGGACCTGCTAGGAACCTTTGGCGGGCGGTCGGGCCGGAGGGGCGATGCCGGATGTCGTGGCGGGCCGGGGGGGGCAGTCGTGCGAGTCAGGTCTCGGGGTCGGGCGTTGTGCTTAGTTGCAGCGGGTGGGGGCTCGGGCTGCACGCTTTTGGGGCGAAGCGGCGTGCCACCTGCTCATTTCTGGGGCATTGGCCGCCTAAGGTGGGCGTGGTGCTCAGAAAGTGAGCCAATCCAAGGCCAGAATGCGCAGAAATTGAGCACGCACGGCCATCATCTGCGCAATTCTGTAGCATCAACCCGCCCCGCGCCGCCCCTCGGCCGCATCAACCCGCCCCGCGCCGCCCCCCGGCCGCATCAACGGTCCGGCCCGGACTCGGTCCGGGTTTCCTCGGGGGAGGCAAAGTCAAAACGCTGTTGTCCCTGGCGCGGCTGCCGCTGCTGGCCCTCGCCGCGAGGCTGAAACGCAGGGCAGAGGATGGTCGTGCCATAGGGCTGGACGCAGTCCCAAAGGCAGCCGTCGCAGAGGCCCTTTCCTGGTTTGGCGCCGCTCCGGCGGATCTTGGCGCCTCCTTTGCCGCGGTCAGGTCCGGCCATTCGGAGCCCCCCTTCGCCGGGCCGCTGGGAAACGCTGCGGCACCCGCCGCTCTACGTGTTTGTCGGGAATCGCGGTGTTCCTCCTCTCAGCCTGCGCAGAAGGAGCTCCGGCAGCTCTCGGACAACGGATAGACCTAACCTAACCTGGCCGGGGGAGGCCACGGCGATGCAGCTGGCTGTAGCCGGGTTTCTGCGCGAAACCTGGCCCGGCCTACTCCGGCCCGGGCCTCAGGCCCGTCAGTCCCCTATCCTTAGCCAGAGCGTACTCGCCCATCGCGGTCAGCGCCACGATCCCGCCGTTGATGACGTTGATGCCCAGGGTGCTTACGGTAAGCTGCCCGGTCGCCCACGCAGCCGCCGTCAGGAGGGCCCAACCCAGGCCCCAGGCATAGATCCGCACCGGCAGGGCATGCGGGAGCAGCTCCTTGGTCATCTGAACGATGAGGAAGACCGCAGCCGATGCGCCGCCGAGGGTAGCGATCATCTCCCAACTGAAGAACTCGGAAGGAAGGGTCATCAGATTCACCTCCCACCTATGGAATCCCGGAATTGGTGACCAGGTAGACGATAAGAGCGGAGCACAGCGAGGAAAGCGCGCCCAGCGCCCACGGTACCCAGACAGGGATGCGCCAGTCCTGGCTTCTGGCAAGCTGTATGCGCTCGTCTATCCTCCGGCTAAGCGGCTCACCGCAGACGCTCTCGCGCAGGGTCTTGAGCTCGTGGGCCAGGCCCTCAACGCGTTGCACGAGGGCCTCCAGGCCCGCCTCCAACCGCGTGAGCCTGCTGTCAAGGGAATCCATCCTCCGCCCCCCGCCGCCCGGCACTCATTGGCCACTGGCCCAATCTATGTGCAGATTAGTAACGGCGTGGACGACGGGAAACCAAACCCTAGATGGGCAGGGGAAAGCTCTTGAGGGTAACGGGCGACGAGCGCAGCAGCCCGACGAGCGAAACCAGGTTCTCGACCATCTGCTGGTGATACAGACGCCCCTTTTCCGCTGTCGCGGGAAGCGGGTCGCCGCTGACGCCGCTGGGTGTGGTGCGGGCCCGGAAGGCCTCTATGCTGGAGGCGGTCAGCACCCGGTCGCCCTGCACGTAGGGATCGCCTGAACGCCAGCGGGCCGGGGGCTGGACGTTGCGTACCGCGCGGTCCATGTGAACCAGTTCCGGCCAAAGGTGCAACAGGTGGGCGGTTTCCAGCTCGTCGGCGTGACCCACCCCGCCGGGTTCGGACGCGCGGATGCTCGCTCCAGCCTCAAATCCGAAGTAGTAAGGGTCAACGATTACCACCAGCTGGCCCGTCTCGTTCACCAGGCGCGTCTGGGCCAGTTTCAGGGGAGCCAGGTTGGCCTCCCTGTGGCCGTTGACGATCACCACGCGGCCAAAGCCGTGAAACGCGAGCGACCTGCAGAGATCCGCGACCACCGCAGTCAGGAGTTCGGGCTTGAGTGTGAGAGTGCCGGGGTAAGCCAGGTGGTGCGGGGACCACCCGAACCAAAGGGGGGGCGCGACGAGTGCTCCCGACCGGGCCGCCGCATCGCGGGCGAGGCCGATGGCTGTCATCGTATCCGTGCCCAGCGGCAGGTGCGGCCCGTGTTGCTCGGTGCTTCCAACCGGCAGAAAGACCACGTCATCCCGGGTGAGATGGTCCCTGACCTGCTCCCACGTAAGCTCCTGAAGCCAGACGCTCATTGCGCGCACCTCCTGCCCCCGGCCGCCCCCCGGCCGCCCCCCGGCCGCCCCGGGCGCCGCGGGGGCTAGTACTCGATTCCCTTGCGCGCCCCGGCCCCGGCGTGGAAGTGGTGCTTTATCTCCAGCACCTCGCTGACCATGTCGGCGCGCTTGACCAGCTCGGGATGTGCCCCGCGGCCGGTGACCACCACGTTGACCTGCTCGGTGCGACCGTCCAGCGCCCGCAAGACCTCGGGTAAAGTCAAGAGGCCGTAGTCCACGGCGACGTTGAGCTCGTCGAGGATGACGAGATCCCAATTGCCGTCCGCCAGAGCCCGTCCGGCAAGCTGTAGGCCCTCTTTCGCAAGCCGCAGGTCGTCGGGGCGAGGGTTTCCGGGCTGAACAAACGACGGCAGCCCCTTCTGCACGATCTCCATTCCGGGAAGGAGCCTGGCGGCGCGCACCTCGCCGTATTCGGGGTCGCCTTTCATGAATTGGATCATCAGTACTTTCATCCCGTGTCCGATCGCCCTCAGGGCTAAGCCCAGCGCGGCCGTTGTTTTGCCTTTACCGTGTCCTGAGTAGACCATAAGCAGGCCTTTGTCCGCCAAGAGACCACCTCCGGGCGCGGTGCGCGCAGAACGGGCACAGCGCTTGTGTCCCATCCCATCCCCTTCGGTAATCTACCCAGGCGGTCCTGCCGGGCCGCGGGCGGTCCTATGCCCTACGCTTCCTGCTTGTCCCCGGACGTGTCTGCTCCGCCCGCGGGTTCGGGCGCGGCCGGCCCGGGCTGCTTTATGCCGAGCAGTTTCGCGAGTAGTTCCTCGATCAACCTGTGGTCTGTCGTTCCCTCTCTTGCCGGGCCGATGGCGCCCGTCACGAGCAGCGCAAGCATGCTCGTCAGAAACTGGTTGGTCCTCAGGTATGGGCAGTCCTCGCAGCTCTCATACCCAAACGGACAACGTCGTCTGCTGTGCCTCCGGGACACGTCGCTCACCCCTCAGCTGTGATCGCGAGCGCTGAACGCTCAAACCACGAATACTCACGGGGTGGGAAAAAGGTGAGGTGGTGTCCCTGCAATAGGAGGGGCGGGCCGTGACGGCGCCGCCCTTCCGCCTTTCTACCGGCTCTGTATCCCTGCAGAAACCATCTAACAGGGATGTTTGCCGCTGTGTGGCCCGTTTGGGCCGTGGCAGATCTTTATGTCCTCAGGCGTGCAGTTGCCGGGCTGTTTGCCCTTGTCACAGCACTTGCCGGGATCACATGTAGACTGATTGCAGCACATTCTCAACCCTCCCTCCCCAGGACAGCGTCCAGCGTAGAAACGAACTCGGCGAGTCGTCCGCGGATTTCCGTCACTGATGCGCGCCAGGAGTGGAGAAAATCCCGGCCCTCCGGGGTGACTTCGTAGACCCGCCGCGCCGCGCCGGGGCCCTCGGTGCTCCACGCAGAGACGAGGATTCCCTCGTCCTCCAGCCTGCGCAGCATCCGGTAGAAGGTCCCGGCATCCAGGGCATCTGCCTCGAGTCCGAACCTCCCCAGCCGGCCCATCAGGTCGTAGCCGTGCGCCGGGGACTCCGCCAGCAGGGCAACAGCGCATGCCTCAATGAAGCCCCGCAGACGGCCGATCTCACAGACACATCCCCTGTCAGGACCGTGGCTGCGGCATTCGCTGCCCGGATCGTGGCCGTGGCAACGTCGAGGGCACATGTTCAGGTACCTCCGGTGCGGATAAAGCATATATATGCGAAATGCACATATCCTACTGGAGACATCGTTTCACAGGCGGCGGGGGCTGTCAAGAGACAATAGACCGCCGGATCGCCACGGCTCCCGGCGTCCGGAACGGACCGGTGAAGAACGCAGGCCCTACGCCAGCTCGTATCCCGAGCGGCCGAGGGCTATCCCGGAAAGGACGCACAGGAATCCTGCCAGAACGAGCACGAGCCTCAGGCCCAGCAGGTTGTCCGGGCTCGCCCCGAAGAGAGCGAAGGCCATTCCCGCTATCCAGGCGGCGCCCGCGAGCGCACCCTTGAGCACCAGGCCTTGGGCACCAAAGTGAAGGGCTTCCTGCCCGTCTCCGGTTTCCCGGCGACGGCCGTCGGTGATGTCGGCAAGCACAGCGTTTGGCAGAGTATAGACAAAGGCCAGAAGCGGTCCTGCCAGAGACACTGACAGCCAGGAGACGGCCGGGGCGAATGCCAGGAAGGGCACGACCCCTCCGAGGAGGATCACGGAGGTCCGAAGGGCCGGGATCTTCCCGCGGACGCGGGCGATCTGACTGACAAACGGAAGCATAGCAAGGGTGCCGGCCATGTTGGCCAGGCCCATGGTACCGACTGCGGTCGTCGGTCTTTGAAGAACACAGGTAACCACGTACGGCAGCGAGATAATCATCATGTTCAGGCCCATCCAGAGTGCGGCCAATCCCAGCAGATAGAAGCGGAACACCTTTTGCTGCGTCACCAGCCTCAACGCTTCCCGCAACGGACCCGCAAGTCCGTCCGCCCTGCGCGTTTCCGGGGGCTCACGGCCCCCGCCCGCGAAAGGGCCGATGCCAAAGGCCAGTCCGACGACCAGAAAGACGACTGCCGCCCCAAGGCCGATAACAAGGCCTCCCTCCGGGAAGCCGAGCGTGTCAAAGAGCCTCGCCCCCAGGAGGCCGATCAGACCGCCTCCGACGATCGACCCCATGGCCTGCCACGATGCAAGCCGCAGCCTGATGCTCTTATCCGGGCTGATCTCGGGGAGCATCGCCAGGTAAGGACAGACGACGACGGTGAAGAGAAAGAAAAAGACGGAAAGGGCGACGCCCATTCTGGCGGCGAGCAGCGGCAGCGGGGACCCGGTATAGGGCATCCAGAGGACGGCAAAGGCGATACCCATCGGGACGGCCCCAACCAGCAAGAAAGGGGCCCTCCGGCCAAGCCTGGTCCGGGTTTGGTCACTCCACCGGCCGACCACCGGGTCCGCCACGGCGTCTACCACTCGCCCGAGCGCCATCGCCATGCCGTAGTAGCCGTGGCCGACCGCCTGCTGGCCCGGGGTTGCCCCGCCCGATGCGTAAAAGAGCAGCCAGGTGACTATCGTGGTGGTCATCGCGGTGGATGCCATGGAGCCAAGGCCGTAGATCCCGCTCCGCCAGGGCAGGCGCGGCTGGGCGGTGAATCCCGTGCCTATGTCCGGCTCTCCCATGGATTCCACCCCCAGGGCAAGCCCGGACTCTTTCGGTACTCAAAAGCTTCGTTCCTGCCGATATCGGCCCCTTTGGGACGAGCAGACACGTCCCGCTGCCGCTGTTCGCCGCGAATGGTGACGCCGTTGCCGGTCGTCCGGCGGTAATACTCCGGAGGTATCGCTCCGCCGGGAGCGACATCCCGCGCCGGGAGTGACATCCTGCGCAGGACCGGCGTTCCGCGCTGGCCCTGCTCGCGAGTTTGGGCTAAACTGGCTCTGGCGGGAGCAGGATGGGGCCGCCGAAACCCGCCGCAAGAACGAGCAACTGTGGGAGGACCGGCGATGGATTGGCAACTGCTGGAGGTATCGATCGTCACCATCCTGGCGCTGTGGGTCGCGCTTTTCGCCGGAAACAGCTTTTCGCGGATAGCTGCCGCCGTCATGATGGTCCTCAACGTGCTGTGGGTCCTCTTCGAGAAGGAAGCCAAGAAGACGGCAAGTGAGGAAGCGCCGAGCCCGCGTCCCGAAGGCGGCGCCACCCGCCCCTCCCCAAGCCGACCGGAAGACGAAAGGCAGAAGGAAGCCAGGCGCGCCCACCGGATTCTCTAGACCGGGGCGACGGCCGTCTCATCACAATGGTCCGCCGCGAGTTACAGGTACACCGTACGGGCCGTCAGCCAGATACGCGATCCTAGGCCGGCTCACCGCCCCGTCCCTCACCGCGCCGTCCCTCACCGCGCCCTCGCTCACCGCGGCGTCTTTCCTGAGCCTCCTCCAGGCCTCCGAAACCGCACCCAAGACCATGCCCTCTATCAGGGCCGGGTCGTTCCCGTACCTCTCCCCGGCGGGGAGAAAGACGTTTCCGTCTCTCCCCGGAATGACGTCGTAATCACGCCTCGAAAGACCCGTGGCGCAGTAATAGAGGTGGCCGGGCGGAACCCGGGCGAGCACTTTGGACCACATCTGCGGCTCCCACTGGTCGTGCACGAACGTCCAGTCCGGAGAAGCCAGCAGACGGTCAAACCGCTCAGGCCCGATGATTTTCAGCAGGTGCAGCACCGTTCTGTACGGAGCGCTTCCCACGGGATCGGTGTCCGTATGATGCCCTGCAATGACCAGGAAACCGCCGCGGCGCGCGGCCGACGCGCCAGCCACGCCCGCCTTTGCGGCCTGGTAATGGTTGATGCCCACCCTCCCTGCGTGGATGACGACGATGTCGTACGGGGCCTGGAGGGGTATCGCCACCCTCTCCCTGACCTGCTCCACAGCGAGGGCGTGCGCCTTCTCTAGATCGCCGGCATACACCCCGGTCAGCTGAAACAGGCCGTCCAGGGTTACGTTGACGATGAAGTCGGCCCCGGCCATCCTGGCGCCCTGCAGCGATTCCTCGTGGCAAGGGTTGCCCTCCAGCTGGAGGTCTCTCGCGCCCGGCGAGGCAAGCATCGCCGGTCCGTGAAAAACCTGGGTGCTGCGCTCGCCCACCAGGCCGGGGACTATCGCCTTCCGGCCCCCGGAGGCGCCGGCCATGAAGTGGCTCTCCACTAGCCCGGTAAGGACCTTGAGGTCCGCCTCAAGGTACAGCCGGTTGACGTACAGCTCCGACCCGAGGCGGGTTGTGCCCAGGTAAGAGAGCGAGCCGGTGTCCCTGCAGTCGTGGTTTACGATCCTGACTCCAGACGAGAAGACGCGGGCGTCAAGCATCTCCCGCAACTCCTCAGGCAGCACCGCACGGTGGGTGCCGGTGGCGATGAGCACGGTGATCCTGTCCGCGGCGAAACCTTGCCCGAGGAGCACCTCCAAGACCGGCCAGAGGATGCCGGGTTCTCCCTTGTAGGGGACCGGCCGCGTGTTATCCGATATGACGACGCAGGCCGTCGCCGCCGGGTTTGCCGAAACCCTCGAACGGGCCAGCTCCGCCAGGGGCGGAGCCGCTACGGGATAAGAGAGCGCCCTGGAAATGGCCGCGGCCGGGTCCTCCAGCGGCGGCCCCCAGCCGGACATCCGCAGGATGTCGGTCTCCGCGGGAAGCGAGAACTCAACGACGCGAGTCCCGAGGTCCATCTGCACCCGAACGGCCAACGCCGTCACCCCCGCCCGGCCGGCTGCGTGGCGGTCTTGATGAGGCCGAAATCCCCCGACGCCGCGGCCCTCAGAACCGGCCCGAGGTACCGGTCGACGTCCTCGGGGCCCAGAGGCACAGGCATGTTCCGGAGCTTGGTTTCCAACTGAGGGTTCTTGGCGGCGGCCAGAGCGCGCGAGATGTGGCCGGGCCCGAACCCCTCAAGCTCGCCCAGCGTCGCCGGATAGTCAAGCGACCTGCTCAGGGCGGTCATCCCGCCGGCCACGGCGATACCGAGCTCGCGCCCATCCAGCCGCTGAAGATCGGTGGCAACGTAGCCGTGGCGCCGGAAGACTCCTCCGACCGCCCGGAGGCGGTCCTCGATCGCCGGTGCAAAGAAAACGGCATAGTACGGGTTCAGGATGGCGCACGCCCGCCCGTGAGACGCGAGGTCGACCAGCGAAAAGCTGTTCAGGTGCGGCCCATTGGTCCCGCCGAGCATGATCGCGTAGCCGCCGAGGTCGGTCGCCAGGCCCAGGGCTTCGCGCGCTTTCAGGTCAGACGGGTCGCGGACAGCCACGGGAAGGTACTCGACGAGCAGCTCCAGTGCCGTCAGGGCGATGTCGCGCGCGAGGGGGGCCTTGCCTTCCGGGATGCCCCAATACACCTCAAGGCAGTGGGCCATGCCGTCAAAGGCCCCGTCCATGGTGAGTCCCGGGGGCGCGGACCTGGTGACGGAGTAGTCAAAGACCGCCCTCCGGGGCACGATCGCGTCGTCGATGATCAGCTTCTTTTGGCCCGCAACGGGGTCAGTGACGTTGGAGTACCGCGTCAGGTGCGCGGCGCTGCTGGCGGCGGTCTGCACGGCCAGCAGCGGAAGCATTTGCGCGCCGGTCGCGGCGAGCCCCCGGGAGACCTGGCCCTCGCCGAAGTAAGGCTCGACCTCCGGGCTCAGCGGTCCAAGGGCGGCCAGGGCCGTGGCGGCCTTCGCGGCGTCGATAGTGCTCCCCCCACCGATGGCGACGACGACGTCGGGCTTTCTGTGGAGGATGTAGGTCTCGATCCTGTAGACGTCCTCCTGCGGTGCGTTCGGTGCCGCCCCCGGACATGGATCTCCCAGGACCTCCACGCCCTGCTCTCCAAGCCCGGCGGCGACCAGCGAAAGGTGTGGGGCGAGCCAGCGGCTCTCGCTGGCCACCAGCAGGGCCCTTTCTCCGAGCGCGGCCGCGTGCCGCCCGACCTGCCCGAGCGCGCCAGCGGCGAAGCTATACCTTTCGCCCCGCCATTCCTCCAACAGCGCCCTCGCCTTCGCCTGAAAGCCCAACGCCACCCCTCCCCGGCCAAAGCCGCAAAATCGGTCTCGGCTTCTTGCCCGGCCCGGTTTCCTCCTGCACAACGCGGCTCCCGGGCAGGGAAGGCCCGCCTGATGTTCAAATGGTACATCCTAACTCCAGTTCGTCCAGAAGAGGAGGGACGGCTGCGGTGGAAACCTCGTCCAACACCGGGGCGCCCGGCGGACGCTCCGCGCCCCGACGCCGCGCGCCGCCCGGATTAGAGGTGCTGGTGCTCGGGACCGCCCAGGACGGAGGGGTCCCCCACCCCGGCTGTACCTGCCCAAATTGCAGTGCCGCCCGGGCCGGAGCACCCGGGGTACGCCGCACGGCGGCGTCCCTGGCGGTAATGGCGGCGGACGGGGATGGCCATTCGTCTTTCGTGTTGGTGGATGCGGGACCCGACCTACGCCGCCAGTGGGAGCTCTTCTTGACCGGTGACCTGGAGCTGGCAGGGATCATGATCACCCACCTGCACATGGGGCACGTCGCCGGCCTGCTGGAGCTGGGTCCGGAGGTGCTCGCAACCCAGGGGGTCCCCGTCTGGTGCACCTCCAAGGTCGCGCGTTTCCTCAGTGACAACGCGCCCTGGTCGCTGCTAATCAGGAGAGGCCACGTGGACCTCAGGGTCTTCCAGCCGGGCGAGGTCATCCGCCCGCTCGCGGGGTTGGCGGCCGTGGGGATCGCGGTTTCCCACCGCGACGAGTTCGGTGATACCGTGGGATATGCTCTGACCGCCGAAGACACGGGGCGCACCCTGCTCTACATACCGGACGCGGACACCTGGGCCGGGATGCGCCCGGGCCTAAGAGACCTCGTCGCCACCGCGGACGGCGCCCTGCTGGACGGGACGTTCTTTGACCACGGTGAGCTGGCGGCCCGGAGGGGGCAGGAGGCTGCCAGGGTACCTCACCCGCCGGTCCACGAGACCCTTGGCCTGCTGGGAGAGCTGGTCGGCAAGGCGGTCTTCACCCACCTGAACCACACCAACCCCCTTCTCGACGAAGGGTCCTGGCAGGCCGCAGAGGTGCGCGAGGCCGGGGCGCGCGTCGCCCGCGACGGGATGGTGTTCCGGCTGTGACGGCGGCAGCATGCTCAGGAGGCGATGGACAGGTGGTCGTTGACGTCCACAACCATTTCTACCCGGTCTCGTATCTGCGGGAACTGCGCCGCTCACCAGGCGCGGCGGCGCTTGAAGGCGACCCTGACGGCGAGGGCGACGTCATCCTGCGCTACTCGGGCGACTATAACGTGATCGTGCACGGGCATAGGAGACTCGACAGCCGCCTCCGGGACATGGATTCGGCCGGGGTCGACGTCCACGTCCTGAGCCTGACCACCCCGGGAGCCCACGTGGAGCCCCCGGAGAGGGGTAGGGCTCTTGCCAGGCTCGTAAACGAGGAGTTTGCTGCGGCGGCGGCCGGTCACGGGGGCCGCTTCCAGGCGTTCGCGGCGTTGCCCCTCCAGGACCCGCCGGCCGCGAGGATCGAGCTGGAGTACGCCTGCGGGCGGCTCGGTCTGTGCGGGGGACTGCTCTTCTCGAACGTCAACGGGACGTATCCGGACGACGAGTCGTTCTGGCCGCTGTATGAAGCCGCGGCGGGAATGGGCGTGCCGCTGTTTATCCACCCGACGACCCCCGCCTACCCGGGGCCGCTGCTGGACTACAGGCTGGTCGCGATCGAGGGTTTCCTCTTCGACACCACAACCGCCGTCAGCCGGATGGTTTTCGCCGGGGTCTTCGAGCGGTTCCCGGGGCTGACCCTGATCCTCGCTCACCTCGGGGGGACGCTGCCCTACCTCGCCGAGCGGATGGACCGGGCCTATGACGCCTACCCGGAGAGCAGGGCGCGGATCACCCGCCGGCCGGGCGAGGTGCTCAGGGAGCGGTGTTACCTTGACGCCGTCAACTTCGATCAGGAGGCTCTGCGGCTGGGCCTTTCCTTTGCGGGGGTAGACCGGGTGCTGCTTGGCAGCGACTACCCACACCAGGTGGGGGACATGCCCAGGGCTGTCAGGACGGTGCGGGGGCTGGACGTCCCGGACGACGTCCGCGCGGCAATCCTCGGCGGAAACGCGGTGCGGCTTCTCAATCTCGCGGCCTGACAGGGGGCTATCCGGGTGAGGGTCTTGGTGATTGAGGACGAGGACGGAATCCGGGAGGTCTTGCGCCAGTACCTCTCGGCGGAGGGGCACGAATCGTTCGAGGCCGCCGACGGGCCTTCCGGTCTGGAAAAGCTCGCCGAGGTCGAGCCGGATTTCGTCATCCTCGACCTGATGCTCCCGGGGATGGACGGCTACGAGCTGTGCGCGGCCGTCCGCCGGCTTAGACCGGGCGTCCCGTTGATTATGCTGACCGCGCGGGACCACGAGAGCGACAAGGTCGCCGGCCTCCGGCTGGGTGCGGACGACTACGTGACCAAGCCCTTCAGCCCGCGGGAGCTGATGGCGAGGATAGCGGCCGTCGCCCGCCGTACGCGCCCGCGGCCGTCTCCGGAGGCTCCCCTGGCGGCGGCCGCCGGCGACGGCACTCAAGTCCTTCCCGAGGCGGAAACCGGGCTTTGCGTGGACGCCGCGGCGCGGCAGGCCCTTTACTTCGGGCAGGAGCTGCCCCTTACCAGGTCGGAACTCCTCCTTGTAGCCGCGCTCGCCCGCCGCCCGATGAGGACGTTCACGCGGCCCGAGCTGCTTGAGCAGATCCGCGGGGATGATGCCGAGGTGACCGAGAGAGCGGTCGACGTCCACATCGCCAACGTCCGCAAGAAACTCGATAATGCTCTGAGGACGTCCGGGCGCCAGGCGATCAACCCGATCGAGACCGTCTGGGGGCTGGGATACCGCTGGCGAAAGGAGGTCAAATCAAGTGTGCGCGGGTGACGGGCCCGCGTCGAGAGCACAGGCAAGGATCAGCCTGAGGGTGCTCATCGCCCTGGCGTTGGCCGGGGCGACCCTGCTGGCCGCGGCCATCGCCGCCGTCTTGACGCGCTGGCTCGTGGCCCGGGACGTCGGGGGGCTGCTGGAACAACTCGGGCACGGCCCCGGGATGGGCCACGGCATGGGGAGGGCAAGGTGGCTGGCGGAGCTCTTCACGGCCAGCGGTTTCGGCGGCAGGTTGACACAAAGCATCGTCGTTGCGGGCCTGGGCGGCGCCCTCGTGGCCGGTCTAGCCGGCTTCTTCGGGGCGGGGCGGATTGCGCGGCCCCTTTCGCGCCTGGCGGAACGGGTCAGAAGGATGGCCGCCGGCGACTACGGCGACCGCGACACGGGTCTGGCCCCGGCGGCGGGCACGGGGGGGCGCGTCGCCGAAGTCGCGGAGATGCGTACCGCGCTCGATACTCTCTCGCGCCAGCTGGCCGCCGCGGAGGGACTGCGGCGGCGGCTCGTGGAAGACATGGCCCACGAACTGAGGAGCCCGCTGACGGCCGTGCGCGGGTATGCGGAGGGCCTCAGGGACGGCGTCTTCCCGGATCCCGAAACCGCTCTTTCGGGGCTTCAACGGGAGCTCGGGCGGATCGAACGGCTGATAGCCGACCTGCGGCGGTCGGCGCTGCCCAGCTCGCCGGCCGAGTTCTGGCCCCTCGACCTGGGCGACCTGGCGGAATCCGTCGCCCGCGGGATGGAGAGCGCGGCCCGCCGCAAGGGGATCGACCTGCAGGCGGCGGTGAAGCAAGGCGGCCCGTTCTCCGTCACGGGCGACCCCGACCGGCTCGGACAGGTCATCTCCAACCTGCTGGACAACGCGGTGAAGTACACCCCGCCGGGAGGATGGGTGAAACTGAGCGTCGGCCGCCAGCCGGGAACGCCGGATGAGGTCCGGCTGTCGGTCCGGGACAGCGGTCCCGGGATCCCGGCACCTCACCTGCCTCACATCTTTGACAGGCTCTACCGTGCCGAAGAGTCGCGCGCCCGGAGCACGGGCGGCACGGGGATAGGCCTTTCCATAGTCAAGCAGATCGTGCTTGCCCACGGAGGAACCGTGGAAGCCGGGAACCCGCCGGGCGGCGGGGCGCTGTTCGTCGTCCGCCTGCCCTCGCGGGAGAAACCTAAGCCTTCAGCTCATACACGCTCTTGACGGCGTTGACGACCTCGACCGCGGGCCGCTGGCGGGTTCGTTTGGCGAAACCAGCGATCTTGTCCAGCTCGTCCTTCTCCAGCGACGAACGGATGAAGCCCGCCTCGCTGAGGGCGAAATTCGGGTCGTTTCCGCGAGCGCGCAGCCATGCGTCCACGGCTTCCCGGTAGTTGCCGCTGCGGAGCTGGACGGCACCCAGCAGCAGGAGGGCCCTTCCGCTCTTCGGGTCCAGACCGGCAGCCTGCTCAGCCCTCGCCTTGGCCTCGGCCAGCTCCCGCCGGCGGAAGCGAAGCTCTCCAAGATGGACCTGAACGTCGGCGCTCTGCGGGTCAAGCTCGGCCAGCCGGAGCCAGTCGGCAAGAGCATCGTCCAGCTTGCCCTGCGCCATCTTGACCGCGCCCAGGTTCACGAGGGCGCGCTTGTATCCGGGGTCCGTCTTCAGGGCCGTCTCCCAATGGGCTATCGCTCCGTCGAGGTCACCCTTCCCGGCCTTGGAGACTCCCATGTCAAACATCGCGTCCGTCTGCTTAGGGTCCAGCTCAATCGCCTTTTCCCAGGACGCCATGGCTTTCCCGCCCTCTTCTTGCAGGGCATAGACCTCGCCCAGGTTCACGTACGTCTTCGCGTCTCCGGGATCGAGCTCTACGCACCTCTCCAGGTGCTTCGCCGCCTCGCCAAGGCGACCGGCAGCCGAGAACGCCACCCCGAGGTTATAGTGCACGGTGGCCGTGTCCTCGCCGATCTCCAGGGCCCGGAGTCCTTCCTGTATTGAGCGGGAGTAGTCCTGAAGGTCCAAGAACGCGCCGGCGAGGTTCGCGCGCAGCCGCCCGTTGCCCGGTTCGATGCGCAGAGCCTCTTCCCAGACCTCGACGGCCTTCTGCCGCTCGCCTTTGGCCAGGAAGACCTCTCCGAGGTAGATGTGCGCGAGCGGGTACTTGGGGTCGGGTTGGATCTCCGTCGTCTTGCGGAAGTGGAAGATCGCGGCGTCAAGCATCCCCTTGAGCGCATACCCCTTGCCGAGAAAATGGTGAGCGGCCGCGTGCCGCGGGTTGAGCTTGACAACCTGTTTCCACATCTCTATCGCCCGGTCAAGGTCCATCTTCTCCGCGTGGGCGATCCCGAGGAGATACCACGCGCTCGTGTTGCGGGGATCGATCTGCGTCGCTGCCTCCAACTCCTCTATGGCGGCGCCGAAATCCCGCATCTCCATGCGCGCCACCCCAAGGTCGTGGTGGGCGGCGAAGTTGCGAGGGTTTTTCTTTATTGCTGCCTTGCAGGTTTCAACAATCTTCGCCAGCTGTTCCGGAGTCGCCCGTGTGGGCGGCTGCTCGCCGGTCATTTCGACACCTCCCGCTCCGCCCCGCGCTCCTGCTGTAACCTGTCCATCAGCCTGCGGGTGAACTCCTGCCTGGGCGTGAGCTCCCCCGCCTTCTCCAGCGTGCGGATCGTCTGGGCCAGCTCAACCAGCCGTCTCCGGCAGGATGCGCACGAACGGATGTGCTTCTCCACCATCCGCTCCTCCTCGGGAGTGACGGCGGTATCCAGGTACGCCTGCAGCCAGGCGTAGACCTCGTCGCATTTCATGGGGCTACCCTCTCTCCTTCGCTCGCATCCGGGCGCATCTGCTGGTAAAGCCTCTCAAGCTTGCGGCGCAGAATCTCCCGCGCCCGGAACAGCCGGGTCTTGACGGTTCCCTGGGGAACGCCCAGGACCCTGGCGATTTCGTCGTAAGACAGGTCGTGGAGGTGCCGGAGCACGACGACCACCTTGTACTTCGGGGGCAACTCGTTGATTGCTTCCTGGGTATCGGCCCGCGCCTCGCTCTCCTCGTAGAGCCTGTCCGGGGCGGACGACCAGTCGGCTACCTGGACAGGAATGTCGCCGTCAGGTCCGACCCTCGCGTCCAGCGACGCGGCCGAGTGCTTCAGCTTTCGCAGACGGTCGAGGCACAGGTTCGAGGCAATCTTGTAGATCCAGGGAGAGAACCTCTCCTCAAGACGAAAGGACTTCAGGGCCCTGTACGTGTGCAGGAACGTCTCCTGGGTGATGTCCTCGGCTTCCTCCCGGTTGCCGAGCATGCGGTAACCGAGGTTGTATATCTTACCCTCGTACCTGCCGACGAGGCGGGCGAAAGCGTCCTGATCGCCGTCGCGGGACCTGCCCACCAGCTCCTCGTCGGTCAGCTCCCGTCTCGTCGTGAGCAGCCGCATCCTACAACCGTCCGAACACCAGGAGCAGGCCGATAACGACGAACATCAGGCCAGACCCGACCTGAATGTACTGGGCGGGGATAACGCGGTGGACCAGGCCGCCGACCATGACCCCGATGAGCGAGCTCAACGTCAGAGCCGCCGCCGACCCCAGGAACACGGAAACCGGGGAGCGGCTCTGCGCCGACAGAGCCATCGTCGTGAGTTGGGTCTTGTCGCCAAGCTCAGCCAGGAAGATCAATCCGAAGGTCGCCCAGAGGACCCTCCAGTTCAAGATCCGCTCCCCCCCCAGAACCGGTGCCCCGGGGAGCGTACCCGGCGACCGGCACACTTCAGTGTAACACATAGACTCACAGGCCGCCCCGGGCGACGATCTCCCTGCCGCACGCCGAGCACCTCGTTCCGTCAAGCCCCTGCAGGTTGACGCTGTACCCCTCGCGTGCTATCACGGTCCGGCCGCACTGCGGGCACAACGTGTCCGCCGCCTCGACCTCGAACGCGTTGCCCACGTAGACAAAGTCCAGCTGCCGGGCAGCGATATCCCTCGCCCGAACGAGGGACGAGGCCGGCGTCGGCCCCGGCTCGGCCATCTTGTAGTTTGGGAAGTAGCGCGAGAAGTGAAGCGGGATCGAAGGGTCGAGCCCCGAAAGCCAGCTTACCAGCTCGCCGATCTCCTGGGGGCTGTCGTTGAGGCCCGGTACCAGCAACGTGGTGACCTCGACGTGCACCCCCGCGGCGACGGCCCTTTCCACGGTGCGCAGCACAGGCTCGAGGGTTCCGTGGCACACGTCCTCATAGAACCCGCCGCGAAATGCCTTGACGTCCACGTTCATCGCGTCTATGAGGGGGAGCAGCCTATCAAGGGGTTCCGGCTCGATGTACCCGTTGGTCACGAGGACGTTGACCAGGCCCGCCTGCCGGACAAGCCGGGCGGTATCGTACACGTACTCCCACCAGACCAGTGGTTCGGAGTAGGTGTAGGCAATGCCCACCGAGGTATCACCCCAGCGCACCCGCGAACCGGCCAGCCGAGCGGCCTCCAGCGGCGAGAGGTACTCCGTCTGCGCCTCTGCCTGGGAGATCTGCCAGTTTTGGCAGAAACCGCAGGCGAGATTGCATCCAACGGTGCCCAACGACAGGATGAACCTTCCCGGCATGAAATGATAGAGGGGTTTCTTCTCGATGGGATCGAACCCCGATGACGAAATCCGGCCGTAGCTGACGGCATGCAGTTTTCCGTTGTAGTTTCGGCGGTAGCGGCAGAGGCCGCGCCCTCCCGGGCGGATGCGGCAGGCCTGTGGACAGAGCTGGCACGTAACGGTTGCCGGACGGCCGGCCTCGTCGCCGCCCAGGGACCGCCACCATTCGGCCACGGGTCCGAGCGTTGTCCCCGCACCGGCCCTGGCGGCCGTCTTGCCCGGCTCTTGCCCGCTCACCTGTGCCTCGTGACCTCAAACCGGTACAGCTTCAGGCCGGGTGCGCCGGGACGCAGGCCGGCCTTTCTGGATGCAATCGAGACCTGCTCGGCGACCGTATCGACGCCTTCGAGGTCGGGCAGGAGCAGGCCCCGGCGGTGTTCCTTCTCGACTATCACCCCGTACCTCTTCGGGTCGAGGTCGCCGGGGCCCTCGATGGGCTCGGGTTCGCCGAGGACGTCGACCGATACCTCAAGGCCCGCAAGCTCCCCCGGCGCAAGCGGCGGGAAACGGGGGTCCTCGGTGGCGGCCGCGATGGCGTTGCGGACGATCTCCTCCGCCAGCGACTCGCGCGTTGGGGCGATCGTCCCGATGCATCCCCGGAGCTGGCCCCCCTTCTTCAGGGAGACGAAGCATCCCGCCCGGGGCGGAGAACCCGGAAGCGCCACGCCGGGCGCATCCATGACCTCTCCGTGGCGCACGTAAGAATCGACGGCCTCCCGTGCGAGGCGGACCAGCGGGTCGCCGCTGCCCGCTCCGGTCGCGCCTTCGGGCCGCCGGAACACGGCGACGCCGTAGCCCACTCCAAACGGCCCCTCGTACGACAGGACTTCAGGCACAAGGCCTGCGTCCAGCACCCCGCCGAGCATAATCAGCACGGGCCGGAGCCCGCACTCGCCAGCACGTTCCACCAGCTCCGGGTCGACGTTGATGAGCTTCTGGGCGTCACCTTGCTCTATGGCCTCCATCAGGTACTTGTCAAAGACGGCGCCGAGCGGGTCATACCCGGCGGGGGCGCCACGAATCAGGCGGTGTGAGAGATCGCCGCTGGCCAGGAGGGCCGCCGGCTTGGCCGCGGCGGCGGCGGCCGCGGCTATGGCCTGTCCGAACCGGAAACACGTCTTATAGCCGGTAAACGCCATGCTGATGACCAGTACCTGGCCGTCGTAGCCCGCTTCGCGCAGGTAGTACAGGGGGACCAGGGTGGCGTAGTCGATCTCCCCGATCGTCTCCCACGACTCCTTGCCCCTCGACCTCCCGGAGTGGTGGGTGACCTCAAGTCCCGCGGCCCTGGCCTCCGAGGTCACGGCCTCAAGCAGCCGGAGGTCGTTCTGGAAGCTCAGGCTGACCTCCGGAGCGCCAAAGGCGGCGAAATCCCCCCTCAGGCGGGGGGACGCAAGGGCGATGAACGCCCTCCTCGCAACAGGACCGTGAGGGCCTACCACGATCACCGTTTCCGGTGCGGCCGTCACCAGCTCCGAGCCTAACCTGCGCAATGCATCGACCGTCGAGGACACCCGTCTGAGCTCCCCGCCGCCGACCTCCGGGATTACAAGAGGCGGATGCGGCGAGAGGCCTCCGAACACGATGCCGGATCCGCGCGTCGCCATTTCGCTCCCCCCTTTGCCTTGGCGGGCCGCGTATCGCCATATGCCGCCTATATCTTCCCCAACAGCCCGGCCGGACGGCACCCGGGAAGGACGGTTGGGCGGAGGAGACTTTCGTTGCCCGGCGGGAGTGTCCTGCCGCGATGGACGGCTATTGACCGCGGGCAGGACGCATGGTTTCCTCGAGAAAGCGGGCCAGCCCATCGCACAGGGCCCACGCTATTCGGGTCTGTCCCTCCCTGCTCACGAGGTATGCCAGGTCCTCAGGATTGCTGATGAAACCGGCCTCGACACAAGCTGCTGGCACGTTGATCTGTTTCAACAGGTACTGACGGTGGTCGGCCTTTGGCTCGCGTCTGACGCCGAGCGCCCCGGACAGGGCGTCCTGGAGGATGCCCGCGAGAAGCCGGTTGGCCTCGGACTTCTCATTGTAAAAGACCTGTGGGCCACGCCACTGCGGTTCCGGAAAGCTGTTTACGTGGATGCTGACAAAGACATCCGGCTCCACCCGGGCGACCAGTTCAGCCCGCGCCGCCAGATCCGTCAGCTTCTTTTTCCCGGGGATGGGCTCGGAGTAGTCCCTATCCGTCTCCCGGGTCATGACCACGACCGCGCCCGCGGCTACGAGGACGTCGCGGGCTGCAAGGCCTATCTCCAGCACGATGTCCTTCTCCAGGTGTCCGTCGCGGCTGGCCCCGGGATCGCGCCCTCCGTGGCCGGGGTCGACGACGATCACACTGCCCGCCAGGTCAGCGCCCGCGGGAAGGTATCCCGGCCCGGGTCCTCGTACTCCTGTTGCGTATACCGCGACAACCAGGAGCAGCCAGATCAGGAACACCGGCTGCATTGCCAGGCGGGGCCGCGCGGCTGTCTGTCTAGACATGCTACACTTTATGGGGCGCGGTGAACTTGCATTCGTACGGGGGAAGGTGCCAGCGTGGGACGGTGCCAGCGTGGGACGGGCTAGACCAAAGGGCGTCGGCGCCCGTATCCGCCGCCTGCGCAGGCGTCTCGGGTGGACGCAGGCGCAGTTGGCCGGCGACCGCTTCTCCAAGAGCTACGTGAGCCAGATCGAGACGGGACGGGTCAAACCTTCGAAACAAGCTCTGAAGTACCTGGCGGCCAGGCTCGGACGGACCCCGGAGGCCCTGCTCCAGGACGACAACGTTCAGCAGAAGGTCCGCCTCCTGCTGGCCGCCGTGCAGAACTGCCTCCGCCGTTGGGAGATCGTGGAGGCCCGCGACACGCTGAGAAATGCGGCGGACCTGGCCCTAAATTCCGATGACCAGCTTCAGCTAGGACTGGTACATGAGTGTGCCGGTCACCTGTACGTGGCGACGGGGCATTTCGACGAGGCCGTGACGGCGTTCAGGGAGGCCATCTCGATATTCAGAGGCCTGGAGAGCATGGACCGCATAGCTTCCACCCACTGCTCTCTGGCCAACGTTCTGGCCCTCCAGGGCAAACTGGACGCCGCCCAGGATGAGATCAAGACCTCCCAGGCTATATACAACACCGGACTAGAACCCGACCACCTGGTGCTCGGCAGGAGCTACCTCGTCGCCGGGAACACCGCCCTGGCGCAGGGCCGGCACGAGGCGGCGCGGCGCTTCCTGGAGCAAGCTCTGTCGCTGCTGCAGGGCAGGGATATCGTCGGCATGGGCGAAAGCTACGCGGTCTTGGGGATCTGCCTGCTCACCGGCGGCGATCTCAAGGCGGCCGTCTCGTCTTTCGAGGAAGCCCTGAGGCTTCTGGAAGGCATCGCGGATCCACCCTGCATCGCTGTCATCACGCGTTTCCACGCCGAAGCCCTGGCCCGCTCAGGCGAGCTGCAGGGGGCGATGGCCCAGGTCAGGAGGGCCGGAGGGCTCGCCTCCCAGCTGGGCGACCGGCTTGGCGTCGTCTGGGCGGCGGTTAGACTCGCCGAACTGGCCCTTGCCCTGGCCGACGCCGGTACCGCTGAGGAAGCCTCCTCGGAGGCCACCCGGCTGCTGGGGGATAACGCGGGTGGCGCGGGCGAGGGATACGGGGGCCCGCTCCCCACCCCTGCCTATACCGGCGACCGCCGGCATTGGCCCCCGGTCCTCAAGGCAAGGCTGGCGCGGGTGAGATCCGCCCTGGCGAACTCTGCCGGCCGGGAGGAGGAATCCCTGGCCGAGCTCAAGTCCGCGGTCC